>Ga0164294_10003689_pt1 | contig 13601 bp, 11 predicted proteins | sample GEODES005metaG_FD_111479 | JGI IMG/M metagenome (GOLD analysis project Ga0164294, IMG submission 111479) | Oligotrophic lake water microbial communities from Sparkling Lake, Wisconsin, USA - GEODES005 metaG | ecosystem: Environmental > Aquatic > Freshwater > Lake | place: USA: Sparkling Lake... | reverse complement strand
TCGGCAGGCGGCGGCGGCGCGGCGGGGCGCGGCGGGGCAGCCTCCGGGGGCGGCATGTCGGGGCGCACCCAGCCCGACTGGCGCTCGAAGGCCATCAGCTGCTGATCGAGCAGGGCCATGCCCGCGCCGATCTGGGCGAGCCACCACCGGCTCTGGGCCCCTTCGCCGCCGAAGCGGATCATCCGGTGGAGGAGGCCCACCGGCAGCACATCCGCGCCCCCCTGGGCCTCCATGATCACCTGCAGGAGCACCGGCCGGGTGAGGTCTTCGCCCGAGCTGGCGTCTTGCACCGAGATGACCTCGCCTTTGCGGATCAGGGCCGCCAGCTCGTCGAGGTTGACGTAGCGGGAGTCGGTGGTGTCGTAGAGTCGGCGGTTGCTGTACTTCTTGATGACGCGCATGGCGGCTGGTATCCCGCCCGCCACAGATTGGCCGGGGCCGGCGGCGGGTGGCGGTTCATGTTGCAGTGCAAAAATCTTCTTGACGCACTGCAACATGACCCATAAGAGAGGGGTGTTCGGAGGCGCTGCGTCGCAGGCCCCCGCTGACCTCCACTGACCCCCTGAGAAAGGAAACACCCCATGATGTCCGCCGAAAAGCTCCAGGAGACCTTCGCCGCCCAGACCCAGACCGTCCTCGACGCCCAGAAGAAGGTCGTGGACTTCCAGATGGCCCAGGCCGAGAAGGCCACCAAGGCCGTCGCCCAGCAGATGAGCGCCTCGGTGGACATGGGCATGAGCGCCGTCAAGGCCGGCGTCGACATGGCGCTGGACATGCAGAAGGCCGCGCTCTCGGCGATGACCCCCAAGGCCCAGGGCTGATCGCTGCTTCGCAGCGTTGGAGACCGCGATGGCCACACCGACCAATGGCGCCAACCCCTTTGTGTTTGCCGATCAGGCCTACGACATCTGGGAGAAGCACATGGGCACCTGGTGGGATGAGGTGCTGGAGAGCCAGCCCTTCCTCTCTGCCATGAACCAGGGGCTCACCAGCCAGGTCCGCATGCGCAAGGAGTACGAGGGTGCGGTGGACAAGCAGCTCGACAAGCTGCACCTTCCCACCAAGGCCGACCTCGTGCGCGTGGCCCGCGTCTCCACCCTGCTCGAGGAGAAGGTCCTCACCCTGGAGGACACCTTGCTGAAGATGGGCGACCTGCTGACCGCTCAGTCTGCCGCGATGCAGCGGCTGGAGCGCGAGGCGGTTCAGGCCCGCATCGAGGCCACCGAGGCCCGCATTGAGCTGCGCGAGCGGCTCGGCGAGTTGGTGTCCCGCCTGGAGGCCCTGGAGGCGAAGGCCAACGGCGCTGCCCGCAAGACCAAGGTGGGAGGTGAGGGATGAACGAGCTGCAGCGGATGGCCGACCTCGCGGCCTACCTCGCCAAAGACCCTGTCGGGCAGGCGAAGTCGGGCGCCACCCCCCATGTGATCGTCCACCGCCAGAACAAGGCCGCCGTGCGCTACTTCGCGCCCAAGGCCGGTGTGGCGGTGCGGCACCCGGTCTTCATCTCGGTGCCGCTGATCAACACCTGGACCGTCTTCGACCTCCTGCCTGGCAAGTCAGTCGTGGGCGCCCTTGTCAACGCCGGCGTGCCCGTCTACCTCCTCGACTGGGGCCGCCCCGAGGCCGAAGACAAAGACCAGACGCTGGTCGACATCATCGACACGATCCTGGTCCGCGCCTTTGACAGAGCCGGCCGCCACGCCCGCGCGGCCGGCACCCTGGGCCACGACGAGGCGATGGACGCCATCGGCTACTGCGTCGGCGGCACCTTCCTCACCATCGGCCTCGCCCGCCACCCGGGGCTCGCCCGGCGGCTCACCCTGCTGGCCACGCCGATCGACTTTCACGCCTCGGGGCGGCTCGCCTGCTGGGCCCAACCGGCGCACTTTCCCGTCGACGCGGTGGTGGACAGTCTGGGCAATTTCCCGGCCGAGATGATGAAGGACAGCTTCGCCTGGCTCAAGCCGGCCAGCCAGGGCCGCAAGTGGAAGTCGCTTTGGGATCGCTTCGATCAGCCGGGCTTTCGCGAGGTCTGGTCGACGATGGAGAAGTGGAGCAGCGACAACGTCGCCTTCCCCGGTGAGGCCTACCGCGAGTATGTGCGCCGCTGCTACTTCGACAACGCCCTGCTCAAGGGGGGCTGGGTGCTCGGTGGCCGGCCGGTTGACCTGCGCGGCGCCACCATCCCGGCCCTGGTGCTGGCCGCCGACGGCGACCACATCGTGCCGCCCCCTGCCGCCTTCGGGTTGAAGGAGGCCTGGGGCGGCCCGGTCGAGACCCGCACCCTGTCGGGCGGCCATGTTGGGGTCTGTCTGGGTTCGGGGCTGCAGAAGGTCCTGGTCGAGTGGACCGCGCGATGAACGAATTCATCGACCCGCTGGGGCCCTTCGGGTCGGTGGCCCAGGCCCTCGGTGCGCCGCGTCAGTGGGACGCGGTGCGTCGGGGGATGCTGGCGTCGATGCTGCTGCCACGGCCGCCGGTGGGCCTCACCCCCCACGCGGTGATCCTGCGCCAGAACAAGCTGGAGCTGCGCTACTACGCGCCCACCGGCCCCGCCGTCGCCACCCCCGTGGTGATCATCCCCTCGATGATCAACCGCGCCTACATCTGCGATCTCGAGCCCGACCGCTCTTTGGTGGCGGGGCTCGCCCGTTTGGGGCATCCGGTCTACCTCGTCGACTGGGGGGTGCCCGGACCCGAGGACGCCGCCATCGAGGTCGGCGACGTGCTCCTGAACCAGCTGCACCGGGCGGTGGAGCGCACCTGCCGCCACGCCGGCGCCGCCCAGGTCTTCCTCCTCGGCTACTGCCAGGGCGGCACCCTGGGGGCGATGTACACGGCGCTGCGCCCGGCGCGGGTTCGCGGCCTCGCCACCTTCACCGCCCCCGTCCACTTCGCCCACGGCGGGCGCTTTCGGCAATTCGTCGATCCGGCCACCTTCGACGTCGACCGCGCCATCGACGCCGACGGCCTCGTCAGCATCGACCTGATGAAGGCAGGCTTTCGGCTGCTCGATCCGATGGGCAACCTCTCCAAGTACGCCGCCCTCGCCGCCGTCCTCGACCACCCCCGCGAGCTCGCCCGCGCGCTGGCCCGTGAGCGCTGGCTCGAAGAGAATGTGCCGATGCCCGGCGCCTTCGCGCGGGAGTTCATTCGCTGCGCCTACCAGGAAGACCGCCTGATGCACGGCGGCTGGGTGGTGCAGGGCGAGGCGGTCGACCTGGGCGCCATCCGCTGCCCGCTCTTCGTGGCGGCCGCCCGCAAGGACTTCATCGCGCCGATGGAGGCGGTGCTGCCCCTGGCCCAGCGCACTTCGAGCGCCGATGTGGTGGCGCACACCCTGGAGACCGGGCACATTGGCGTCGTGGTGGGCTCTTTTGGCCCCAAGGTCTTCTACCCCCTGCTCGACCGCTGGTTTCGGGAGCACTGAGATGATGCCGCCCCGTGGACTGTCCAACTGGCTGGCCGTGGGCCGGCGCTTCCAGCCCGACGCCGAGTGTGTGGTCGACATCAGCACCGAGCTGCGCTGGACGTGGACCCACCTGCACCAGGCTTCGCTGGGCTGGGCCTCCCGTCTGCGGCGCGAGGGCGTGGCACCCGGCGATCACGTCGCCGTCATCGCCCAGAACCGCGCCGAGACCCTGGCCCTGCTCTTCGCGGCGGCCGAGCTTGGGGCGGTGCTCTTTCCCGTCAACTGGCGACTGAGCGTAGAGGAGATCGTCTGGCAGCTCGACCACTGCCGCGCCAAGGTTGTGCTCGTCGATGAGGCCCATGCTGCCTTGCTCACCGGCCGCCACACCCTCTACCTGGACGAGGGGCCCGGCACGCTGGATCCCGACTCCTTTGTTTCGGATGGCGCGCCCCGGGCCGATGATCCGTGGATGTTGATGTACACCTCGGGCTCCACCGGCAAGCCCAAGGGCGCCCGGTTGACCCACGGTCAGGTGCACTGGAACGCCGTCAACACCACGCTCGCCTGCGACCTCGACGCGCGCTGCTCCACGCTCACCTTCGCGCCGCTCTTTCACACCGGCGGCATGAACAGTCTTACCACGCCGCTCCTGCACCGCGGCGGCAAGGTGGTGCTGGTGCCCCGCCTCGATCCCGCCGAGGCGCTGGGGCTGATCGAGGTGGAGCGCATCACCCACCTGATGGGCGTGCCGACCATCTTCCAGATGCTGGCGGATCACCCACGCTTCGACGCGGCTGATCTGCGCTGTGTGCGCGACGCGCTCTGCGGCGGCGCTCCCCTCGCGCTGCCGCTCTTTCTGCGCTACCGCGCCCGCGGCATCCCGCTGCGCCAGGGCTTTGGCCTCACCGAAGTGGGGCCCAACTGTTTTTCCATGCCCGGCGCCTCGGCCCTGGCCAAGATGCAGGGCGACCCCAACGACCCGACGGCCGGGCCGCCGGGGAGCTGCGTGGGGCGGCCCATCCACCACATCGACGCCCGGGTGCTTCGCCCGGATGGCAGCGACTGCGCGCCGGGCGAGCCGGGGGAGCTGGTGCTGGGCGGGCCGGTGGTCTTTGGCGGATACCTCGATGAAGAGGGCGCCACCGCCCGGTCGATGGTGGAGGGCTACTTCCGCACGGGCGACGTGCTCTCGGTGGATCGCGACGGCTTCTTCTTTGTTCGCGGTCGACTGAAAGAGATGTACAAATCGGGGGGCGAGAACGTCTACCCGGCCGAGGTCGAGGCCACGCTCCTGCAGTGCCCCGGGGTGGGCCAGGTCGCGGTGATTGGCGTGGCCGACGCGCGCTGGGGCGAGGTCGGTTGGGCCTTTGTAGAGGCAGCCCCGGGCGTCTCCCTCGATGCCGCGGAGATCGGCCCCTGGCTGCAGGGCCGCCTCGCCCGCTTCAAGCAACCCAAGCGGATTCTCTGTTTGCCGTCCCTCCCACGGACGGGCTCTGGAAAGATCGACAAGAACGCGCTCCGCGCGCGCTCCCTGGAGGATTGACATGTCTCGCCTGCTCCTGCTCAGCACCCTCGTCCTGTCCTTCGCCTGCAAGCCCGACGACGTCTCGGGCGACACCGGCGCGGGCAAAGAGGGCTCCGATGCCACCGATGGGACCGACGGCGCGGACGGCACCGACGGGGCGGACGGCGCCGATGGAGCGGACGGCGCCGACGGCGGCGGCACCGACGCGGCCATCGTGGGCGACTGGCTCTCCACGGGCGACGACATCAGCCCGCTCTTCTCGGCGCGCCCCTTCAACTACAGCGCCATCACCGCCGCCTTCGCCGCCGACGGCAGCTACCTCGTCGTCGCCACCGCCGAGTCGGGCGAGTCCTCCGAGCTGGTCGGCACCTTCGTCGCCGACGAGGGCACCAGCCCGGCCACCATCGTCCTCACCCAGACCTCGCCCTACGCCGCCACGGCAGAGGGAATCTACCAGGTCGATGGCGACACGCTCACCTACGAGGTCGTGCAGACCCAGCCGGACTATGGCTTTCTCCCGCCCACGCCGGAGACCGGCTTCGGCAGCACCAGCGGCACCGGTCTCAATCCGGGCGACAACATCCAGATCTACCGCCGTCAGTAGGACCCTTCGTGCTCCTGTCTCTCCTCCTCCCGGCGGCCCTGGCCGCGCCTCCCCCCGAATCGGCCTGGGCCGACGGGGTGCTGCCGCGCCCCGATCCGCCCACCTCCGGCTTCACCTTTGTCGGCCTGGTGCAGACCCGGGCGGTGGACACGAGCATCGTCACCACCAACCCCTTCCTCGATGGGCAGGTGGTGGGCACGCTGGGCGGCCTGAACGGATCAACGGTCATTCCGCCCGAAGGGCTCGACCTCGACGGAGACGGGGAGACCGATGAGAAGTCGGGCTACTCCCACTACGTCGAACAGCGGGTCAACGGCTTCTTCACCTACGCCCCGCCGGTCTGGGAGGGCAAGGCCGCCCTCAACGCGGCCTTCGAGATCGACTTCCTCTGGGGCGATCAGGCCTATGGCGTGGCCGGTAACACCGGCGGCGGCTTTGGCGGCGACCAGGTCAATCTCCAGACCCGGCGACTGAACGCCACCTTCAAGGCAAAGCCCGGCCCGCGCCACAGCCTCACGGTGGTCTCGGGCCTGCAATTTGTCGCCGATGGCGTGAACGATCCGGCCAAGTCCCGCCTCGACGACCTGCTGCGCATGGGCGGCGGGCTGCGCTTCTTTGGCTCGGAGGCGGCCGGGCTGTCTGTCTACGGCAAGGTGAAGGACGCCAGCGGCGAGCGCCTGCGCTACCGCCTGGGCGCCTACGACCTCGTCGAGAAGGGCGTGGGCGTGCGCGATGACATCGCCCTCCTGATGGGCGATCTCGACTGGGTTCCGGCCTACGGTCTGCACGTCGGCGGCCATGGCTGGGTGGTGCGCGACCGCTCGGGCGGCAGCGGCGGCTTCTTCGGCTATGGGCCCACCAGCACGCTCTCCGGCCTGCAGGGCGGTCCGATGCTCGACCTGCGCACCGGCGGAGAGGGGCTGGCCCCCGAGGTCGACGCCGACCTGACCTGGCTCGCCGCCGACCTTGGCTACAACCAAGGTCTCGACAAGGGCCCGCTCGGCGCCAGCGTCGTCGCCGTCGGCAACGTAGGCAAGCTCTATGTGAAGGAGCTGGTGGATGTGCCGGTGGCCGGCTGGCTGGTCGACGCGGAGGCCCGCCTGCGCTGGCGCTCGGGCATGGGCTCGATCCTGCGGGTGGAGGCCTTGAAGAGCAGCCGGGATGGCACCGATCCGGCGACCTACCAGGGTGTCATCACCGGCAATGCCTATGGCATCGCCGGCGCCACCTGGGGCAGCCACGGCGCGCTGATCCTGTTTCCCGACACCGGGGCCATCAACCGCAGCACGCCGGTGGTGGCCGATGTGTCCGGCGGCGGCGCGGGCCTCACCGCTGTCGATGCGTCGGGCGGCGTGGACATCCTCCCGCACAAGCTCGTGGCCGATCTGGGCGTCAGTCACGCCCGCGACGGCTTTGGCGAGGCCATCGGCACGGAGGTGCACGGACGCCTCAAGTACCAGCCGCTCTATCTCCTCAACGTGACGGTGGCGGGCGCCACGGTCTCGGGCACCGACCTGCCCGATGATCCGTGGATGTTGCTCGCTGGCTTTGACTGGGTGGTGTTCTGATGCCGATGTCTCCCGTGGGCGCTGCCTTTTTGATGGCGATGGCCGGCTGCGTGCCGAAGTATGCCCAATTGAACCCGATGGAGCCCGACGGGCTCAAGACGCCCTTTCCCACGCGCACGATCGACGTGAAGGGCGTGGCGGTGGCCTATGTCGACGAGGGCGCAGCCACCGACCAGCCGCCGTTGATCTTTGTTCACGGCCTCAGCTCCTACCTTGGATACTGGGAGCACCAGCTCCCGCACTTCGCGCGGGATCGGCGTGTACTCGCCCTCGACCTGCCTGGGTACGGCGCCTCCGGTCGCCCGGATGCTCCGTACACGCCGGTGTGGTACAGTGAGCTGATTGTTGACTGGATGGATCAGCTCCAGATCGACAAGGCGATCCTCATCGGCCACTCCATGGGCGGACAGATCAGCATGACGGTCGCCCTCAACCACCCCGAGCGCGTCGAACGCCTCGTCCTCGCGGCTCCGGCCGGCATCGAGCGCTTTGACGCGGGCGCGGCCCGGTGGATGAAGGAGTACTGGACAGAGGATCGCGCCCTGGAGGCCACCGAGGCCGAACTGCGCGCCACCTTCACCACCCTGGTCTTCAACCGCCACGACGACGGCGTGGAGCGCCTCCTCGAAGAGCGGGTGCGCATGAGCCGCACCCGGGCCTTCCAGGGCACCAGCGTGGCCGTGGCCCGCTCGGTGGCAGGGATGCTCGATCACCCGGTCTGGCCGCGCCTCGGTCAAATCGAGGCGCCCACCCTGATTGTCTACGGAACCGACGATCGGATGATCCCCAATCCGGTCTTCACCGGCGGCAGCACCCGCGCCATCGCCGAGGCGGGCCAGCGCGCCATCCCGCACAGCGAGCTGGTGCTGATCCCTGGCGCGGGCCACACCGTACAGCACGACGCCCCCGACGACTTCAACCGCGCCGTTGAAGAATTTCTCCAGAACCGGACACGGCCATGATCTCCCTGCTCCTCTCCGTCGCCTTCGCCTCTTCGAGCTACGATCCGGCGGTGTATGTCGACCGGTTCACCGGCACGGAGACCTACACCATCGACGGCGGCATCCGCCTGTGGAGCGCCATTGAGCTGCACAAAGACGCCGACACGATGTTCGATCAGGAGGAGTACAATTCGGTGACGGCCTGGCCCGAGGGCAGCGGCTTTGCGCCCTGGATCGCCGAGTGTTTTGGCAGCACCAAGCCCCACTCGGGCAGCTTTCTGCTGCACATGGGCGCCTTCGAAGAGAGCGCGCTGGGCACGCCGATCCTCTTTGTGCCGGGGGCGGGAGACAACGGCAGCCGAGGCTTCATCGGCATGGCCACTCATCAGAACAACCTGGGCCGGCCGGTCTACGCGCTGACCTTCGCGCACCCCCACGGCGACTCCTTCATGCAGGCCGAGGTGGTGGCCGACGCCATCGCCCGCATTCGTGAACGGACTGGCGCCGCCCAGGTCGACGTGGTCTCTCACTCCAAGGGCGGCATCTCCACCGCGATCTACCTGTCCAACGCCGAAGGCGCCGACTGGGGCGAGCGCACCGACTACGAGACCCGCGGCACCACCTACCGCGGCGATGTGCGCCGGGCCGTCTTCATCGCCACCCCGCTCGGCGGCATCGACACGGCCTTTCGCTGGCCGAGCGGCAACTACGCCTCGCTCGATGCCGACACGGCGATGGCGCCCACCTCCTGGTCTGTCTACTATCCCTACACCTCCTCCTTGCCGACCTACGCCACCAGCCTCGTCGAGCAGGACTTCTTTGACGACGCCGCCGGCGACCTCTTTCCCGGTCAGCGCCAGATCATCGCCCGCTGGGATGGTGTGTACGGGCTGCCGGGCTCGAACGCCACCCTCGGCATCTACGCGCTGCAGCAGGACTGGTACACCAGCTATGAGGGCGGCGTGGGCTTTTACTCCTACTCCACCGGCATCGACGAGGTGATCGCCAGCGGTGACGATGTGCTGGGCGCGCTCGGCCGCAACGGCGTCGATGCGGGCGTGGAGATCTTTGTGCTGGCGGGCGAGAGCCCGCTGATGCCCAATGGTTCAGAGGACTACTACGCCGCCATGTTCGGAGAGACCTTCATCGACATGGCGACCGCCGCCAGCGACACCTGGGCCGACTTCAGCGCGGCCCTCGTCGGTGATGGGCTGTCGGCCTACGGCTTCGAAGAGTCGGACATCCAGGGCTTGATGGCGGGCAAGATGCTGCTGGGCGAGGTGAGCGGGCCGTCCGACGGCCTGGTCTTTGTCGACAGCGCCACCCAGTCCTCCACCTTGGACAGTCGCGGCGCGACCGTGGTGGAGATCAAGACCGTCAACCTCAGTCACCTCGATCTGCTCTACGCCAGCCCCATCACGGGCGAGCTGATGCTCGAGGCCGCCGCCCTCGATCCCCTCGACGAAGGCTGGCGCGAAGCCCTGGCCGAGCGCTATATCGAGGCCGACACCATCGGCTGGCTGGAGCGGGTGCTCGAAGACAGTGGCAGCAGCGATGGCGGCGGAGAGGCCGACGGCGGCGGAGAGGCCGACGGCGGCGGAGAGGCCGACGGCAGCGGCGAAGCGGACGGCGCAGGCGGTGACGACACCGCCACCGCGGGCGACGACAGCGCGGGTGGTGAAGATGGCGCGACCTCCGACAAGGAGCAGCACAGCAATGGCTGCGCGACCGCTGGCGGCGCGGGCGGCTTGTCGGCCCTCCTCCTGGGCGCCCTGGCCCTGCTAGGTCGACGCCGCCGCTAAGCGGAGCCGGGACCGTCTGCGGGTGGCCCCGGAGCAACGGTTCGCCGCCGCGGATCAGCCGAAGTAGTAGGACTCCAGGCTGGGCGCGGACAGCGCCGCCTCGGCGGCCGTGCCGTCGCGGAAGCTGGCGAGCCCCTTGGCTGCGGTGGCGCCCTCGCTTTCACCGCCCTGGGTGAGTTGGGCGCGCGCCTGGGACTCCATCTTTCCGGCGGCCGAGGCGGCGGCCATGTCGGCCCCCGAGGGGCTGGCCGGGGCGAGGGCGGCGGCCCGAACCGCCTGGGCGCGGCGGATGGTCTCTTCGGGCGAGCTGCCGGGCGCCGCGCTGATCGAGACCTCGCCGCCGATGGCGTAGGCCTTGCCGTCGGGGCCGGTCTGGTAGGTGTAGGAGATTGCGCCCGTCATGCCGCCGCCGGCGGCCTTGTGGGCCATCTCGTGGGCCCGCACCTCGGCGTCGCGGGCGCGCAGCTCGCCCAGCACCTTCTTTTCGTCTTCGGAGAGGGGGCGGCCGGCGGCGGCGCTCTCGGGATCGGTGGCCTCTGCCGCCTTGGGCTCTTCTTCGCCCTGCTGGTCGCGCAGCTCGCGCTGCAGGGCCGACTCGGGCGGGATGTCCTGCACCCCGTCGGCGTTCATGTCGAGGCCGTCGGGCTGACCATCGCCGTTGAGGTCGGGCTGGTCGATCGTGCCGTCACCGTCGCGATCCGAGGCCCGGTCGAGGGCGAGGACCGGCACCTCGGGCGGCGGAATGGCCAGGAGGAGCTTCTTCGCCTCGGGGGAGAGGGTGACGATGGCGGCCGGGCTCTCGCCGCGGGCCTGCATCACGCCGCGGTTGTCGACGATGCGCTGGGGCATCGCCGCGCCGACGATCGAGGGGCTCATTCCGCTGAGGATGGGGGAGATGGCCATGACGCGCTCCGATGGACGTGAGGTGCTATCCCAGATCCGCAGCACGAGCCCCTTTCAGGGCCCGCACACGGCGTTTAGAGCGCCAGGGCCGAGACCACCGACAAGGCGCCGGCGTCGGCCCCCACCGCGTTGTCTTCCCAGGCGCCCACCAGCAGCGCGCTGCCCGGGCCGCCCGTCCCGAACAGATCCCCGCCAAAGCCCACGGCGCCGCCGCTGTGATCGTTGGGGGCGTTGCCCACCAGGACCGCCCGGGCCGCGTCGCCCACCGACTGGGTGCCCGCGGTGGGCAAGGGGCCCAGCACCAGGGCGGTGCGCCCTTCGCCGTTGAGGCCGGCGTTGGGCGAGCCCACCAGCAGGTCGGCGGCGCCGTCGCCGTCCCAGTCGCCGGTGGCGAAGCTGGCGCCAATGCCGTCGCCGGTCTCAGCGCCCGTGAAGGTGGAGAGGGCCACCGCGCTGATGAGCTGGTCGTAGAGGCTGTCGAGGCTGGCGGTGCCGCCGACGAGGTAGATGGCGCCGGCGTCGGCAGCGCCGCTGTCTTCGCGGGTGGCGCCAATCCACAGGTCGGCGTAGCCGTCGCCGTCGAGGTCGCCCGCGGCCTCCATGCCGGCGCCGAGGCGGTCTCCCACGGCCGCCCCGTTGAGGAGCCCGACCGAGGCGCCCAGATCGAGGGTGCCCGAGAGCGGCGAGGAGAGGATGTAGGCGGTGCCGGCGAGGTTTCCGTTGCGGGAGGACTGCACCACCCCCACGCCCAACTCGGGCAGCCCGTCGCCATCGAGATCGCCGAGGCCGCCGAGGGCGGCGCCCGCGTACTGATCGGTGGACTCGCCGGTGAGGGTGGCCGCGGCCACGGTGCTCACGGTGCGCGCGCCACCGCCGGTGAAGGAGCTCCAGCCCTTGATCAGGTAGACAGAGCCGGCGGCCCGTCCGCCGACCTCGTCGCCGGTGGCGCCCACCACAAAGTCATCGTCGCCGTCGCCGTCGAAGTCGCCCAGCCCGGCCATCCCCGTGCCGAACCAGTCATAGGCGTCGTTGCCGGTCCAGGTCTTGTCGGCGCCTTCGGCCAGATCGACCGTACCCGACAAGGCGGCGACGGTCGTGCCGAGGAAGACGTAGACGGAGCCCGAGGCCGTGTCACCGTCGTTGGCCTTGGAGGCGGCGATGGCCAGATCGTCGCGGCCGTCGGCGTTGAAGTCGCCGATGTTGCGCAGCACGCTGCCGGCCACCGACCCGCCGGTGCTGCCGGCGAAGATGATGTCGGCGGCGCTGGTGGACAAGGCGCCCGAGGCCGGCAGCGGGCCCCAGAAGAGGTAGGCAGCGCCTTCGCTGCCGGCCGTGCCGATGTCGGCGCTGCTGGCCCCCATCAGCAGGTCGAGCTGGCCGTCGCCGTTCCAGTCGCCCACGTCAAAGGCCACACCCGCGTAGTCGCCGGCCACCGAGCCCTGAAGGGACAGCTCGGTGCCGAGCAGCACCTGCTCACAGCCGATGGGGCCGCCGTCACAGTCGTTGTCGATGCCGTCGTTGCACAGCTCCTGGGCCTCGGGGTTGGTGGCGGCGTCGGTGTCGTCGCAGTCCTGGGCGTCGAAGATCTGGTCTTCGTCGGGGTAGCAGGTGCTGGTCTCCGAGAGGGGATCGCCGTAGGTGTCGCCGTCCAGGTCGTCGTAGACGATCACGGCGCCGGTGGCGGTGCCCGGGTCGACGAGGCCGTCGCAGTCATTGTCGAGGGAGTCGCAGGTCTCCTCGCCACCGGGGTGGGCCGCCGCGGCGACGTCGTTGCAGTCGTCGTCATTGTCAACATAGCCAACGGGCTGGTCGCACTGGCTCAGCGTGTAGCGAGCGTCGCCGTAGCCGTCGCTGTCGTAGTCGATGAACCAGTCGGTGGCGTCGACCGCGGGGTAATCGGCCACGCCGTTGCAGTCGTTGTCGACGCCGTCGCAGATCTCGGCGGCGTCGGGGAAGACGAGGGCGTTGCTGTCGTCGCAATCCTCGCAGGCCGGCCGGGCGTCGCCATCGGCGTCGGCGTAGCCCGAAGAGCCATCACAATTGTAGTCGGTGGGATCGGCGCAGTCTGCCTCGGGGGCTCCGGGGAAGATCTGTGCGTTGGCGTCGTTGCAGTCGAGGGAATTGGCCACATAGCCGGTCGGCAGCTCACAGCTCTCAAAGGGAAGCGCAGCGTCGCCAAAGCCGTCGGCGTCGGCGTCGGGGAACCAGAGCGTGGAGCAGTCAACGACCTCGCCAGCATCGTTGTTTTCGCTCTTGTTGTTGCAGGCAGCGAGCAGGCAAAGGGGGATCAGAACAGAACGGTACATTGCATACTCCGGCGTAGACATAGAACACAGGCACACCCCCACATCGTAGCCCGATGTCCGGGCCCTTGGTGTCTTCGCCTGTCACGTCCCGGGTGGGACGGGGCCCGCCGGGATAGGTCGTGCGCCTGGAGCGCGGATGGCCTTCGTACACCTCAACAACCGCTCGGGCATGAGCATCCTCGATGGGGCCTGGACCCCCGAGGAGATCGCCAAGCGGGCCTTCGCCCTGAAGATGCCGGCGGTGGCGCTCACCGACACCTGCAACCTCTACGGCGGGGTTGAGTTCTACAAGGCGTGCAAGGGCGCCGGCGTGAAGCCGGTCTTCGGCGCGACCTTGTGGATGATGCCCGAGGGCGTGAGCCCCGCAGACACCCGAAAGCCCGATGGTGGCTACAACCTCGTCTTCCTCATTGAAGACGCCACGGGCTACAAGAACCTCTGCGCCCTGGTCACCCGGGCCATCTTCGATGGGATGTTCTACCGGCCGCGCATCACCTGGGAGCTGCTCGACAAGCACCACGAGGGCCTGATGGTGATGAC
>Ga0164294_10003688_pt1 | contig 13603 bp, 5 predicted proteins | sample GEODES005metaG_FD_111479 | JGI IMG/M metagenome (GOLD analysis project Ga0164294, IMG submission 111479) | Oligotrophic lake water microbial communities from Sparkling Lake, Wisconsin, USA - GEODES005 metaG | ecosystem: Environmental > Aquatic > Freshwater > Lake | place: USA: Sparkling Lake... | reverse complement strand
CGGAGGTCCGCGATCACGCGGATCCCGGCGGGCGTGTCGGCGATGCTGCGGGTTTCCAGAGGGTCGGAATCATGGTCGTAAAGCTCGTGGACGGGGGTCGCGAGCGGCCGGCCCGACCACTCGACCCACCGGTACCGCGGCGTGCGGACGGCTCGTCCGGTGATGGGGCCGCCGAGTTCGGGCGACTGCTTGGCGATCAGGCTGCGGGCCACGTTCGGCCAGTCGCGGCCAGGGTTATCGAGGAGCGGGGCGAGGCTTCTGCCCTCCAGCTTCGGCGGCATGGGCAGGCCGCAGAGATCGACGAGCGTGGGGTAGATGTCGAGGAGTTCGACGATCGCATCCACCTTCGTGTCGGTCGTGCCGCGCCCTGGGCAGCGGATCACCAGCGGCACCCTCGTGGCGATCTCCCACGCCGTCCGCTTTGTCCACGTCCCCTGTTCGCCGAGGTGGTAGCCGTGATCAGCCCAGAGCACGACCACGGTCGACTCCGCCAGTCCGAGGCGGTCGAGTTCGTCGAGAACCCTGCCCACCTGCGCGTCGACATAGCTCACGCAGGCGTGGTAGCCGTGGATCAGGTGCCGGGCCTCGGCGTCGGTGACCGCCGGCCCTTGCCTGGGAATCCCCTTGTAGCGACGGAGTTCCGCCGAGTCGTTGCTGGCGAACGCGGGAGCGGAGGTCGGCAGGTCGGGCTGGGAAGGCAGCGGGAGGGAGGATGGATCGTAGCGGTCCCAATACCGCTGGGGCGCGACGAACGGCAGGTGCGGCTTGTGGAAGCCCACCGCCAGAAAGAACGGCCGGCCTTTCAGCTCGCCAAGGGCCTCGACCGCCTTGGCGGCGATCTTGCCATCGGCGAGTTCGTCGTCAGCCACGTCGGCGACAACGGCCGGATCGTCGTTGGAGTGATCGGACGTCTCATCGACGGGCCCCTCGCCGGTGTGAGTGACCGGCTTCACCGGCTTGCGGACAGGCCACGGCGGCACGCTCCACGAACGGGCGTCGTCGTGGTTCCCGTTGGTCACGTGAAAAATCTTGCCGTAGCTCCGCGTCTCGTAGCCATGAGCCATGAAGTGCTCCGGGAGGGTGACCAGATCGGGGTTTCCGTCGCGGACGAACTTCGCGAGCGTGACGACGCCGAGCGTCTCCGGGCGGCGGCCGGCCAGCAGCGACGCCCGCGAGGGATTGCAGAGGGCAAACTGGCAGTACGCCTTATCAAACCGCGTTGCCGAGGCGGCGAAGGCATCGATGCACGGCGACTGCACCGTGGTGTCGCCGTAGCAGCCCAGCATCGGCCGCAGGTCGTCAACGGCGATGAACAGCACGTTCTGCCGGGGCACGTCGCCGTGGGCCGACGGAGCCACGCAATGCGCCGTCGCCACGGCCATCAGGATTCCAACAATCCCTTTCATGCTCAGGACCTCCCGTGAAGACACGCTCGATCGGACTACCGGCCGCCGTCATCATGGCGGTGGCCTGCGCTTCGCCGCAAGCCGCCCGGGCGGCGGATGAGAGCCATGCGGCCGTGCCGGCAGCGCTCGACCCAGCACCGTTTGGCAGCGAGTTTCCGCTGCTCGACGGCTGGGCCACCGGCGACTGGTGGACCGACACTCGTGCCGTGTCTGGTGACGGCCGGCAAGGAGCCAAGGCCCCCCGGCCCTTCGCGGTCGACGTGCCACGGGCAAACGTAATCGCGTTTGCGATCTACACCGTCGACGTGAAACCGACGGGCGGACCGGCGACGCTGAAGCTCACCGCTCAGCTCTTTCCCCTCAAGCCGGGAGAGTCGATGGAGGCCCGCCTCGAGGTGGATCGCGGCGGCGGCTGGGAAGAGGTGGCCCGGGCCCCGGTGCTCTATCCGGGCTGGGACACCCACTTCCGCGTCGCCGGCTGGGATCCCTCCGTGTCGGTGCCCTACCGCGTGCGGCACGGCGACACCGCCGAGTTCACCGGCAGAATCCGCCGCGATCCCGCCGAGAAAGAGCGGCTCTGCGTGGCCGTGCTCTCCTGCAACTCGTCGAGCACGACGGGCCCGCGGGACGAGCTGGTGGCAAACCTGAAGGTCCTCGATCCCGATCTCCTCTTTTTCGCTGGCGACCAGACCTACCGCCACACGCAGCACACCGTCGGCTGGATCGAGTTCGGCCTGCAGTTCCGCGACGTGCTCCGCGACCGGCCGGCCGTGACGATCCCCGACGACCACGACGTGGGTCATCCGAACCTCTGGGGCGCCAACGGCAAGCGGGCCCTGGAGAAGACCGGCTCCGACGGCGGGTTTTATTATCCGGCCACCTACGTGAACATGGTGCAGCGGCAGCAGACCTGGCATCTGCCCGACCCTGTCGACCCCGCGCCGGTGGAGCAGGGGATCACGGTCTATTTCACGCGGCTCGTGCTCGGCGGGCTCGACCTCGCGATCCTCGAAGACCGGAAGTTCAAGACCGGCCCCAAGGGAACGATCCCCGCACTCGGGCCCCGGCCCGACCACATCACCGATCCGGCGTATAATCGCGGGGCGATCGATCTTCCCGGCCTCGAGCTGTTGGGCTCGCGGCAGCTCGCCTGGCTCGACCGCTGGTCGCAGGACACGGCCGGCGTGCGGGCCAAGGCGGTGCTCTCGCAGACCGCCTTCTGCGGCGCGGTGCACATGCACGATAAGGCCGACGAGCGGCTGCTCGCCGACCTCGACTGCAACGGCTGGCCACAGTCGGGCCGCAATGCCGCGTTGCGGCTGATCCGGCAGGCCGGCGCCGTGCATCTCTGCGGCGACCAGCACCTCGCCGTCGTGGTACAGCACGGCATCGACGCCTTCCGCGACGGCCCCTGGGCCTTCACCGCTCCGGCGATCGTCAACACCATCTACGGCCGCTGGTGGCATCCGGAGGGCGAGCGACCGGGCGGCGCTCCGATTGCCGGCAGCCCGCTGCCGTGGACGGGCGACTACGAGGACGGCCTCGGCAACAAGCTCACGATGGTGGCCTACGCCAACCCGGTAGACATCACCGACGAGCGCACGCGGGGCGACGGATTCGGCACAGCCGTCTGGGATTTTCCGGCCACGACGGTCGAGTTCCACTGCGTGCCCCGGTTTGCCGACCGCCGCGAGGGCCGACCGGCCGAGTATCCGGGCTGGCCGGTCACGGTGCCGCTGCAGACACCGCGGCCGCCGCGAGTCACGTCCGCCGCCCCCGTGCGGTTCGAGGTGCCCACCGACGAAGACGACATGCGACTGCTCGACGAGATGCACGCGCTGCATCTCGGAACCGCGTTCATCCCCTGCACGCTCTGGGATGCCTGGCTGCCGCGGTCCTCGCTCTGGACCGGGCCGTCGTTCCGCGACCAGTATCGCCAAGCCTTCCGCGACAAGCGTGTGGACGACGCGGGCTACGTGGCGATGCAGCAGCACCGCGGCCTCGCCCATGCCAACGGCTGGCCGTTTCCCACGTGGCAGCAGGGCGGGGGCGTGGGCTGGCACTTCTCGGTCGCGGGCGACGAGTGGGCCGTGCAGGCGGTGGGCCTCATGGCCCTGGAATCGTGGACGCAGTTTGGCATCGAAGGGGCGAACGTGGCGGGCATCGAGCCGGCCGACGGGCTCGTCGTCACCACCACGGGCACGGCCGCGACGATCACAACACCCGAGTTCTCCTGCCCGCCACTCGTCTGCCCGTTCGCGCGAGTGGAGTGGGCGGTGCAGACGCCCGACGGCTCCCGGCCCACGGCCCGGCTCGACTGGCAGGTCGCCGGCGACGAGGCATGGAAGTCGGATCGCTCGGCAGCCATCCCGCTTCCGGCCGATGGACGGATGCACTATTGCCACGTGCGGCTTCCCGCGAACGATGGGCGGCGCCCCGCGGACGACGCAGCGCCGCTGACGCGGTTTCGCCTCGTCGTTGACGCGCCGGTGGGCACGCGAATCATCCTCAAGAGCCTGATTTCCGCTGTCGACAGCCGGCATCCCACCACGGGGGCTCTATTCGTTCACGGCGCCGCCGACACGTTTCTCTGGACTCGCGACGTCGAGTTTCTGCGAGCCGTGATCGACAGGATGCGCCGGGCGGTCCGGTTCACGCTCGACGAGTTCGACGTGTTGGACGGCAAGCACGTCGAGGTGCCGTGGCTGGGCCACGACGGCCGCAGCGGCCTGTCGCTCGCCGCCGACGGCACGAAGACGATCCACGCGGGGCTCGGGGTGGGGAGCAACTACTGGGATCTGCTGCCGTTCGGCGGCCACGACGCCTTCGCCACGCTGGCGGTCTACCAGGCGCTGGAACGGTATGAGAAGGTGGAACGCGGCATCGACGCCCATCCGGAATGGTCGATCACCGCCGACGGCAGGCCGCTTTCGCCCGACGAAATCCGCGGGCTCCGCGGCCAGATCGCGGCCGACTTCCAGCGGCGGTTCTGGAATCCCGCCACCGGGCGGTTCGTGGGCTGGATCGACCTCGCCGGCAGGCCCTACGACTACGGCTTCACCTTCCTGAACACGGAGGCCGTGGCCGCCGGTCTCGCCACCGACGAGCAGGCCGCGAGCATCCTCGCCTGGCTCGACGGCCGGCGGATCGTGGAGGGAGACACGTCGCAGGGCGACGACATCTACCACTGGCGGTTCGGCCCGCGGTCGACGACGCGGCGAAACGTCGAGACCTACATGTGGTCGTGGACCGGTCCCGAGGTGATCCCCTGGGGCGGCCAGGTGCAGGACGGCGGCGCGGTGCTCGGCTTCAGCGGCTTCGACCTGCTGGCCAGGCTGCGGGCGGGCACGCCCGACGGCGCGGGCCAACGGCTGCGGGAGATTCTCCGCTGGTATGCCGAGGTGCGACAGGCGGGGGGCTACCGCGACTATTACGCTCAGCCCGGCCGAGGCACGATGCAGGGCAGCGGCACGGCTGGCGGCCTCGGGCTCGACCGCGAGTTTCTCGAGAGCATCCTCGTGCCGCAGGTGATGCTGGAGGGCTTTCTCGGCTTCGAACCCGGCGTCGACGGCTTCACGGTCAGGCCACGGCTGCCCCGCGACTGGCCGTCGCTCACCGTCCACGGCATCCACTTCCACGACCAGGTGCTCGACGTCACGGCCCGCCGCGACGGCGGCGTGTCGGTGACGAAACGCGACTGATTCCCTTCCTGACGCATCCCGCCCGCCGTCCGCCGCCCACCGTCCAAGGCCCTGGGCGTGAGCCTTGGGGAGCAAGAGAGCGCCACCACGAGTGAGGCCCAACTCCTCCCACGCCTCACGGCGAGAGGCTTGTCCGCAGGGCGGGGCGGCGGTGACGGCGCAACACTACGATGCCCGCCCCGATGGCGGCGGCCGCGACCGGCCAGACTGCCGGCTCGGGCACGGCGGCGACGCCGCCGATTCCGCTGGACGGAGGGTTATAGGGCCCGGTGTCGTACAGGCCCGTGGCCAACATCTCCGCCACGTCGAGGATGTCGACGAAGCCGTCATAGGTGAAGTCACCCGCGAACCAGTCAGCCGGCATACCCGAGTCGTACGTGCCGCTGCCGACGAAGTTGGCGACATCGAGGATGTCGACCTTCTCGTCGAGGTTCGTGTCACCGGGCGCGGCAAAGGCGACCAGCAAGGAACCGTCGCCGTTATCGAGCCAGCCGACCGCCCGCATCGTGCCAGCCGCGAGGTCGGCGGCGGCCGACGACGACGTGATGCCGCTCGTGCCGTTCCAGCCGCCGTTGCCGCGACCCTCGACGAGCCGGGCCACCAGCACCGCCGGCGTCATCCCAGTCCTGATTGTGACCTGCCCGGTCGTCACGTCCACGAGCCCGCCGGAGGCGAGGTCGAGGGCGCCGACCGTCGCCGACAGAAAGTCTGCCACACCGAGCGTCGCCCCAGCCGCCACCTGCACGGTGCCCGTCGAGAGGGCGGTGGCATGCCCGATCTGAAGCCTGCCTGCCGCGACCCGCGTGGGGCCGGTGAAGGTGTTGGCGGCGGTGAGCGTCGCCGTGCCCGAGCCAGCCTTGAGCAGCTGGCCGCTCCCCGAGACGGTGCCACTGAAGACGAATGCGTCGGACCGGTTGATCGCCAACGTACCGCTCGTCGCGACATTGCCAAGGATCGAGCCCGACGCGCCGCCGTCGCCGAGCGCGAGCATGCCCCCCTCGATCCGCGTGCCGCCCGCATACGTGCAGGTGCCGGTGAGCCACAGCGTGTTGTCACCGAGCTTCACCAGGCCCCGCTGGGATCCAGGGCTGGATCCGTAGACGAAGCTGCCGGCCGTCGTGTCGATGCCGACGTTGGCCTTCGGATCCATGTCGACTCTCGCCAGCGTGCCGGCGCCGGTGCCGGTAAAGAACAGTTGATCGACGTTCGAAGCCACCCACGACCCGGTGCCGCCCACGCCGAGGGCGAGCGTGGCCCCGGCCGCCACGGCCGTCCGCCCGGTCGCGGGCCGCGCGGCCGTGATCCCGAACACGAGCGTGCCGGCAGCCACGGAGCCGCCGCCGGTGTAGGAACTCGTGCCGCGGAGGGCGAGCGTGCCGGTCCCGGTCTTCGCCAGAAAGCTGCCGGCGGCCGACTCGCCGACGGTGCCCGCCCAGGTGACCATGCTGTCGATCGCGATCGTCCGGGATCCGCTGATCGTGGCCGCCGCGGCGAACACCAGCGGCGCGGAAGTAAATGCTTCGCCGAGCGACACGTTTCCGGTCACGGAGATCGGATTGAGGATCGTCCGCGTGGTGGCGGCATCGCTCCCCGCCACGCGACCGCTGGCGAGCGTCAGCGGACCGGTCCCAAACGCCCCTGCCGTCACCCCGCCCACGGCGCCCTCGCTCGCCACGGCCACCCGCACGACCCCCGAACCCATGTCGACCGTGGTCGTGCCGGCATACGTGTTGCGGCCTGCGAGAACGAGGCTGCTCGCGGCCACGCCAGAGTACGTGACCCCGCCCGTGCCGGTCATCGCGGAGGTGATGCTGGCGGCCACGGCGCCCGAGTCACCCAGGCGGATCGCGGTGCTGCCGGTGAGGCGGATGCCGCCGGCCCAGGTATCGCCAGAGGCGAACCGCAGGGCCCATGCACTCCCGGTCACGCCCGCTCCGGCGAGCGTGAGGTCGTTGCTGTAAGACACGCCATACCCCCGCAGGTCGATCGCGCTGCCTTCCTGAACCGTCACCGCCGCCATGCCGAGCGACGAGGCAAACCCGAGATCCACCCGCACGCGGTCGACGAGGTGCACGGTGCCCGACAACGCGTTGGAACCGGAAAGCGGCCAGAGCTTGAGCTGGTTGTCGACCGTCGTGCCCGACCCGCGGATCGTCAGGTTCGTGCCAGTGAGCCGGGAGCGGATCGTGGCCGACACGCCCACGTCGACCCTGATCTCCGGCGTGCCCACGAGCGTTACGTCGCTCACCGCGAGGGCCGTGCCGAGCTGAAAGCCCGAGTTCTGAAAGGTGATCTTCGCAGCCGTCGTGCCCGCAGCGGGCGTGACCTGGCCCCCCACTCCCGTGAACACGGCCGTCGTGCCCACCGAAGACGAGCCGCTCGCATACGCCACCGCCGGTCCATAGATCGCCCCCGACCGCCAGTTCGTGCCGGAGGCGTCCCAGGTGCCCGCGCCCCCGCGGACACCATTGCCGGCCCAGTAGTACTCCCCGGCGGCATACGTCGGCGTGGCGAGAGAGACGCCGATGTTGTTGCCCACCGCCCGCTCGCTGCCGTCGGATGGCGTGTTGAGCACCTGCGCCTTATTGGCCCCCGGGGCGCTCGGATTCCACCAGGCCATCGTCGTCGATCCGCCGCCGTCGACGTAGACGCCGTTCCAGGCGCCGAAGTAGGCAAGCCACTCGCCCACCTGCCGGTTGGTGGCACCGATCGACGATGACGAGCGGCCGTCCACCGTCATCATGTAGACGTAGCGGGTGTCATTGGAGACGCCAAGCCCGGTGCGGGGCTGCGGGTCGGTGCCGGACAGCCGCGGCGCACCGTTCAGCAGGCACTGGTAGATCCCGGTGACGGCATTCCATGTGTCGCCGACCGTGCTGGTGTCGTCGGTGGCGATGACCGCCCCAGCGTTCGACTGCGTCAGCGAGAACGTCGCGTGCCCGATGCCGCCAGGCGCGGCGCCCGGCGACACGAGCGTGCCGTTCGACACGTTGAAGGCCTCGAGCGTGGTCGTCGGCGACAGGGCGGTGTTGAACAGGTCTCCGTTGACGGCCGCGACGACTTTCCTCGAGGTCGTCTGCGACGTCGAGACGAAGGCCGACGTGGTCTGCCGAACGGTCTCCGCCACCCCGGCCACCCAGGGGTTTGCTCGCGGGGTCGTCAGGAAGCTGATTCCGGGCGCCACCGTGTCGATCCGCAGGCAGTTCACCACCAGCGGGGCCGTGCCGGTGATCTGCACGAAGCCGCGGTCGACGCCGGTCACCAGGGAGGTGGCGGTCGTCCAATCGAACGAGCCGCTCTGGGCCGCCGCCGGGGGCGGACCGACCGCCACCCCGACGGCAACGATCACCAGCCAGCGACACGCCGCACGTGTGCGCCGCATCGCGTCGACCATGGATGCGTGGAGCATAGAACCCGGTAGCCTCTCCTTTGAGTATAAGTTTGATTGTCGGCAGCCCCACACCAGGGTTCGTTATGTTCTCGCGGCACCTGATTATGGTTCTCTTCCTGATCGCTGGAGCCGCCGTCGACGCCGCTCCGATCGTGATCGCCCACCGCGGCGCCAGCGGCTACCTGCCTGAGCACACGCTGCCTGGGAAGGCGCTGGCCCACGCGCAGGGTGCCGACTTCATCGAGCAAGACATCGTGCTCACGAAGGACGCCGTGCCCGTGGTGCTGCACGACATCCAGCTCGATGCGACGACCGACGTGGCCGAGCGGTACCCGGGCCGCCACCGCGACGACGGCCGCTCCTACGCGATCGACTTCACGCTCGACGAACTGCGGCTCCTGCGGGTCACGGAACGACGCGACCCCATCACCGGCGTGCAGGTGTTTCCCGGCAGGTTTCCCGCCGGAAAGGGTTCTTTCCACATCGCCACACTCGCCGAGGAACTCGACGTCCTTGCCGGGCTCGACCACAGCACCGGCCGCCGCACCGGCGTCTATCCCGAGATCAAGCAGCCGGCCTGGCACCGCGAGCAGGGGCTCGACATCAGCCCGATCGTGCTCGACGTGCTGCGACAGCACGGCCACGCCGGGAAAAACGCGGCCTGCTACGTGCAATGCTTCGATGGCGACGAACTGCGGCGGATCCGGCATGACCTCGGCTGGGAGGGCCGGCTGATCCAACTCGTCGGCAAGGTTCCGCCGGAGCAGGCCGGCGGCGACCCGCTGCTCGCCGCGGGAGCGCTCGCCGACCTGGCCCGCACGGTCGATGGCATCGGGCCGCCGCTCGGTCGGGTGATCGGCCCCGATGGCGAGCCGACGGGACTCGTCACGGCCGCCCATGCTGCCGGCCTGAAGGTGCATCCCTACACGCTGCGATGCGACGACCTGCCACCGTTCGCCCGCTCGACAGACGAGGCGCTGCGGGCCCTGTTCCTCGACACCGGTGTCGACGGGATCTTCACCGACTTTCCCGACGTCTGCAGCTTGTGGCTCCGCCGCCACGCGTCGGCAGAGAGCTCAGGTCGCTCCCAGATCGCTCCCGGTGCGCTCGCGCCGAAAGGTGACTCCCTGGAGCCGGTGGCCCACCAGCCGCGTTTCGATTTCGATGATCACGTAGACCGCCAGGCCGAAAAGGATGATCAGGCTCCACGTGCCGCGGCCGAGTGAGTCAAATACCTTGCATTATGGGAATCGGATTCCCATAATGCAAGGTATGATCCCGAGAAGACAGCTTGCGGAAGCGGTCATGAAGGGGCTCGAACGGGCCCCGGCGGTAGCCCTGCTTGGGCCGCGGCAGTGCGGCAAAACCACCCTCGCGCGAGAACTTGCTGCCAGACACCCAGGCGCTGCGAGGGTATTCGACCTTGAGCATCCGGCCGACGAGGCGGCCCTCCGCAACCCACTGCTCGCGATCGAGCGGCTTCGTGGTCTGGTGGTGATCGACGAGGTGCAGCGACTCCCAGAGCTCTACCCCGTCCTGCGGGTGCTCCTTGACCGGCCGGGCACGCCAGCACGCTTCCTCCTGCTGGGCAGCGCGTCGCCACACCTCGTGCGGGGCGTCACTGAGTCGCTGGCAGGGCGGGTCGCATTCGTAGACATGCGGGGCTTTTCCTTGGACGATGTCGGCCTCGTTGCTGAGCGGATGCTCTGGCTCCGCGGAGGATTTCCGCGCTCGTTTCTCGCGGCGGACGACGGGGCGAGCTTCGCCTGGCGAAATGATTTTCTTCGGAGCTTCAGCGAGCGGGATTTCGGCACCCTTGGCCTAGGGGCAACGCCCGCATCACTCGGCAGGCTCTGGAGGATGGCCGCCCATCACCATGGCCAGTATCTCAATGCGTCAGAGTTTGGCCGGTCGCTCGGAGAGACCCACAAGACGGTGCTCCGCCATCTCGAAATGCTTGCGGCGGCCTTCATGATCCGGCTCCTGCCTCCGTGGTTCGAGAATCTCGGTAAGCGGCTCGTGCGGCGGCCCAAACTCTACGTCCGCGACAGCGGCCTGCTGCATGCCCTGCTCGGTATTCCGGACGAGTCGACCCTGCTCGGGCACCCCACGCTCGGCGGAAGCTGGGAGGGGTTCGCCATGGAAGAGATCATCGCCCGCTTGCCCCACGACGAATGTTATTTCTGGGCGACACAGTCGGGAGCCGAACTCGACCTGCTGACAACGATCGGCGGTCGCCGTGTCGGATTCGAATACAAGGTGGGAGACGCCCCGAAGCTCACCCGGTCGATGGCGGTCGCCCGCCACGATCTCGATCTCCACCGGCTCTTCGTGGTCGCGCCGGTTGCGAAGCCTTACACGCTCGCAGCCGGCATCGACGTCGTGCCACTGGCGGATGCGATCGACGCCGCGAGCAGCGGAAAGTCACGCCGGCCCGCGGATTGACTGATGTCGCATCCACGGCCTCTGAGTCGTCCGGAGTCGTGCCAGACGCGAGGCATCACAGGAATGGCAACCACGGATTGCGAGGAGGTCTGCGCTGACGCTTGAAAAACGCCACCACTGCGGGGGAAAGATACGTACCGGCAACCGCTACTGGGGCCGGGAGACGGGATCGCGGGGCTCACGAGCCAGTCATCGGCCGGCAAGCGGTCGAGAAAGCGCCCTCAGCCGGGCTGTTGATTAGACCCGCAGAATCTCGTAGCCCGCCCGCGGCGTGCGGGCGGCGAGCGCCGCTGCCTGCTCGTCGCCGGTGATCTTCTCGGCAACGGGATCCCACGTGATCGCCCGGCCGAGCCGGGCCGCGATCGACGAGAGGTGGCAGGTGTTCATCGCCATCACGTGGCTGAACACGTCCGACACGGGCAGGCCACCCTCGCGGATGCAGCGATAGAAGTTTTCCTTGTGCCCCTCGAACGGCTTGCCCTTGTAGAGCGTGCGCAGGTCGGCGTCGGTGAACAGGTCTTTGTCCCACTGCTCCTCGATCGGCTTGCCGGTGACCTTCTCGCGATTGACGAAGATCCGCCCCTTCGAGCCCTCGAAGAGGATCCCGTTGTCGCCGCGACTGGTGACCACCATTTCGGTGCCGCTCGGAAAGGTGCAGGTCACGGCGAAATCGTGCGACGTGTTGTAGCAGTCGTCCACCGTCGGATAGCCGTCCTGAAAGGGCACCGGGTGCTTGGAGTCGGTGCCGTCAATGCGAACCGGGCCCCGTCCCTTCGTGTCTTCTTTCAGCGCCCACTGCGCGATGTCGACGTGGTGCGCGCCCCAGTCAGTGAACTTGCCACCGGAATACTCGTACCACCAACGAAACTCGTAGTGGCACCGCTTCTCCCGGTAGTCGACCTTCGGCGCCTGGCCGAGCCACATCTCCCAGTCGAGTTCCTTCGGCGGTTCCGCGACGGGAAACGGCCCGCCCGTGGGGCTGCCGTTGATGCCGACCGTGACCTTCGTGACATCGCCGAGCAGCCCCTTGTGGACCATGTTCACCGCCCGCAGGAACTGGTCTTTCTGGCTCCGCTGCTGGGTGCCGATGAAGAACTGCTGCGCGGGGAATCGCTCCGCCGCCGCCCGGGCGAGCCGGTTTTCCTCGAGCGTGAGCGAGAGCGGCTTTTGGCAGAAGACGTGCTTGCCCGCCTGGAGTGCCTCGATCGCGATCTTCACGTGCCAGTGGTCGGGCGTGACGATGCTCACGACGTCGATGTCGGGCCGGTCGAGCACGCGGCGATAGTCGCGGTAGGCGTCGGCCCTGCACTTGCCGGCGTTGTCGTCGTTGCGGCACCGTTCCGCATGGCGGTTGTCGACGTCACACACCGCCACGATGTCGCCAAACTGGGCGTGGGCTTGGGCGTCACCGGTGCCCATTGAGCCGGTGCCGATGCAGCCGATCCGCGGGCGGTCGTTGGCCGCGGTGTTTGCGAAGGCCGTGGTCGTCCAGGTGAATGCAGGCACGAAGCCTCCGGTGACGGCGGCGGCGCCAGTGAGCGACCCCGAAAGAAAACCTCGCCGCGTGGCACCCTTCGCGTTCGACATGTGAGTCACTCCTGAGATCCTTGTGATTGACGGACGGTGGAGCACCATATCCTACCCGCCTATGAAACGCCACAACGGTCGACGCTCGCGCCGGCGTCGCTCGAGCCTGCACCCACTGCTTGACCACCGCAGGCACGTGGGCCAGCACCCCCTCAGTTGGCCGGTCGAACACGACCCGGATCACCGATAGGCCGCTGGCGAACCGCAGAGCCTCATCCCCCGCCGCCCGGTTCGCGGCGATCAAAGCCCGCGCAGATGGTATAGTCTGAAGGGATTCGTTCACTGCTCCACACGGTGCCATCGGCGACGGAAGCGGTGCGTTATGCGGACCACGATCCACCTTCTGTGCCTGGGCGTGGCGTCTGTGGCATCCGCCGCCGCGGTCGATGTCGAGTTCTTCGAGTCACGGATCCGCCCGGTGCTCGTGGAGCGGTGCTACTCCTGCCACAACTCGGCCGAACAGGCCGACAGCGGGCTTGCGGTCGATTCCCGTGCCGGCCTGCTCGCCGGCGGAGATTCAGGGCCCACCATCGTGCCCGGCGATCCGGCCAGCAGCTACCTGATGAAGGTGCTGCGGCACGAGATCGAGGGCGTCAAGATGCCAAAAGACTCCGGCAAGCTCGACGGCGGCACGCTCGCCGACTTCGCGACCTGGATCGCGGCCGGCGCCCCCGATCCCCGCGACGCGCCGCCATCGGCTGAAGAACTCGCGACGGCCACCTCGTGGGAGACCGTCATGAACCGCCGCCGCGAGTGGTGGTCGTTTCAGCCGCTCACCGCCGGCACGCCCCCCACCATCGCCGACAACGACTGGTCGCAGCATCCGATCGACCTGCACATCCTGGCCGCTCTGCAGGAAAAGGGGCTCGCCCCGGCCGCCGACGCCGCGGCGGGGCCGCTCGTGCGCCGGCTCTTCTTCACGGTCATCGGCCTGCCACCGACGGCGGACGAGGCAGCGCACTGGACGGCGGGCGTGTCGGAGCCGGGGGGCGTCGAGGCGCTGGTCGATCACCTCCTCGCCAGCCCGCACTTCGGCGAGCAGTGGGCCCGCCACTGGATGGACTGGATCCGCT
>Ga0164294_10003687_pt1 | contig 13603 bp, 14 predicted proteins | sample GEODES005metaG_FD_111479 | JGI IMG/M metagenome (GOLD analysis project Ga0164294, IMG submission 111479) | Oligotrophic lake water microbial communities from Sparkling Lake, Wisconsin, USA - GEODES005 metaG | ecosystem: Environmental > Aquatic > Freshwater > Lake | place: USA: Sparkling Lake... | reverse complement strand
TACCGGCCGAGCAGTCGCGTCGTTCAGCATGGGTGTCGGTCGTCGTTACCAGGTCAACGGCGAATGGCAAGAACAGACTTCTTGGTTCAATGTCACTGCTTGGGGTCAACTCGGTGAGAACGCAGCGGCAACTTTGGTCAAAGGGTCGCGAGTTGTCGTGACCGGTCGACTTGAGCAGCGCGAATACACATCCCGCGAGGGTGAGAAGCGCACGGCGATCGATGTCGTCGCAGATGACATCGGGCCAAGTTTGCGTTGGGCAACTGCAACCGTTGTGCGAACACCTAAGCAAGAAGGCCAAGGTGGCGGAGCAGCAACCAACCGACCAGCAAACTCAGGCTCAAATCCAGGTAACGAAGCAACGCCATTTGATGGCGAAGAACCTTTCTAGAAATTAACTATCTCATTAAAGCATCATCAAAGCATCACTAAAGCAATAAAAATAAACTCGACGATTAAGGACATTCCCAATGACAAGTAAATCCAACAAGTTACGTGCCCAAAAAGCGTTGTTGCGCAAACCAAAGAAGCGCTCAAACGTTGTAGTCAAAGAAAAGATCGGCTTTGTTGACTATAAAGATGTCAATTTATTGCAACGCTTTATGTCAGATCGCTCAAAGTTGCGCGCGCGAAGAATGAACGGCAATAACGTTCAACTTCAACGCGATATCGCGACAGCAGTTAAGAACGCTCGTGAGATGGCATTGTTGCCTTACATGAAGCAAGTTTCTGCTGCGCGCGCGCCACGCGAGCGTGGCGAATACGGTTCCGACGATCGAGACCGCGATCGTGGTCCACGTCGTCCACGCCGTGATGACGCAACGCCGCGTAGTTCAGTCACTGTTTCAGAAACAGTAGAAGTAGCGCCAAATATTACAGCAGAAATATCAACCGAAGTTAGCGTCGACGGGGCAGCATCATGAAAATTCTTCTTCGATCCGATGTTAAGGGCGTGGGCCGTCGCGGCGACATTGTTAATGTTTCTGCAGGACATGCTCGCAACTTTTTGTTGCCAAATGATCTTGCAGTTGTTGCCAACGACGGTACGGTTGCCCAAGCCGAGGTCATGCGCAAAGCTCAAGAACTTAAAGCTGCAACAGACCGTGAATCCGCACGGAGCCTTGCATCTTCATTATCCACAAAAGTCATTACCATTTCGGCAAAGGCTGGCAACGAAGGTCGTTTGTTTGGCTCAATAACTTCCACAGAAATTGTGAAAGCAATATTTGACCAGACCGGTGCAACAATTGATCGCAAGCAAGTACAACTTGAAGCTCCGTTGCGACAACTAGGCGAGCACGTAGTTGTTCTAGAACTGTTTGCAGAAGTGTTGACAAACATGTCGGTAAACATCGTCTCGAAATAGAGTTGATTTTTAGTCGCGTTATACGGTTTTATTAACGTATTTATCAACACGGTTATCCACAAGAAAATCACAGGGTTATACCGCTAGCAATCAACAGGCAAATCAAGGCATTGTGTAGTCATGTCAATCGCTGAATTCTCTCGCAGCGATCGCTCAGGTACACAACAACGACAACCAAACCGAATTCCTCCGCACAGCGTTGAAGCAGAAGCATCGTTGCTTGGTGCGATGTTGTTGTCACAAGAAGCAGTTGCTGTTGCTTTTGAACGAGGCGTTAGATCAGAAGAATTTTATAAGCCAGCGCACCAACATATATTTGATGCGATTCGGTCGCTCAATACTGCGGGCGAGCCTGTTGATCCGATAACAGTTGGTGAAGAATTACGACGCAATAGTTTGCTTGACGGTCTGGGTGGCATTGATGCGTTGCTGACTTTACAAAATGCGACACCGGCAATTACCAGCGCTGATCGTTATGCGAAAATTGTTCGTGAAACCGCATCACTTCGCCGACTTTTGACGGTTGCATCAGAAATCGCCGAGATCGCTTACAGCGGACCTGAGGATGTAGCAAAAGCAATCGACGATTCTGAATCAAAAGTATTTGACGTTTCAGAAAGCAATATTGGTGATGCATCTCAACCACTCAAGAATTTGGTTGAAAACGCAATGGAGAAGTTAGAAGACCGTGCAAATAATAAAGAAGCAATAACAGGCACGGCAACTGGCTTAGCCGGTTTAGACAAAATTTTGCTAGGCCTTCAACCGGGTACGTTAAATATTCTTGGTGCTCGCCCTGCAATGGGAAAGTCGGCTCTCGCACTTGGTATTGCAGTGCATGTTGCGCGCAACTCGGGTAAGGCCGTTCTGTTCTTTTCTCTTGAAATGGGAAGTGCAGAACTTGTGCAAAGAATTTTGGCAAGTGAAGCCGGAGTCGACTCGGCAGTATTGCGCAGCGGTCGCCCAACGCCAAACGACTGGACAAAGATCGGACACGCGGTGGGTCGCCTTGATGTGCCGTTGATTATTGACGACAGCCCGGGCACATCGGTTGGCGCGATTCGTGCTAAAGCTCGAAGAACCCTTAGCCGTCAAGGTGATCTCTCGCTCATTGTGATCGACTATCTACAACTTATGGGTGGTGATGGTCGTCCAGAGAACAGGCAACTTGAAGTCAGCGAGATTAGTCGTAAGTTAAAACTCCTGGCACGCGAATTTAAGATTCCAATTCTTGCCCTTAGTCAGTTGAGTCGTGGATTAGAAGCACGCACAGACAAGAGGCCAACACTTTCTGACTTGCGTGAATCTGGCGCGCTTGAACAAGACGCCGACGTGGTGATGTTCTTATATCGTGACGAGGTTTACAACCCTGATAACAAAGACGAACTTGGTGCTGCAGAATTAAGTATTTCAAAGCATCGTGCTGGCCCGCTCGGCAAAGTGCGTCTCGCTTGGCTTGGTGCATACACACGGTTCGAAAACTTCGCAACAGATTCAAATTCAGATTTATAACTAGTCAATTTATAAAAGGCACAAACGATGTTTCTCGGAGAAGATTTACTTGCATGGCTGGTTATCGCATTAGGTGGCGCAATGTGCGCTGGCAACATTGCTGCATTGGTTCGTCCGCCAAAAAATCGCCGTGATGCGAATGATTTAACAAAAGCACCAATATTGCGCAGTTTGATAATGGCGACAATCGGTGGCATAGCCGCTTTATGGTCACTCGTTAGTTTGTTGTAAGTTAAATCATTCACCAGTCGTCAGATCGGCGGGATTCTTTTTTCTTGCTGGCGTGCCGTTTGCCTTCAAGTCGTCGCTCAACAGACCCTCGGGTCGGTTTTGATTTTCTACGTTGCGGGCTCGCCGGTTTCGCGGCATCGTCAAGCATCTCCGTCAACTGACTTAAACAAAGTTGGCGGTTACGCCATTGACTTCGACTTGTTTGACTTGTTACGCGAACCGTTTTTGGCCATTTTGTTTTTATTCGCCGCAATAAGATTTCTGAACCGGTAATCGCATCAGTTTCAACAACCAATGTTGCTTTTGATGAAGTCTTGTTAATGTGTTGCCCGCCTGCACCACTTGAACGGGCGAAAATCCAATTCAGTGCACTACTTGGTACGACTAAACCGATCGCGGTTCTGAGATCTTCGTCAGGTTTCACTTCGGTAATTCTTGCTTAAGTTTCGAGCGGGTGACGGGAATCGGACCCGCGTATTCAGCTTGGGAAGCTGATGTTCTACCACTGAACTACACCCGCAATTAGATAGTTGAGCGTATCAAGCCGTTTTTACACCCGAAATTTCAGATCCACAGAGAATTTACTAAGGTTGTCTAGTTGTGATTTTGTCTGACCGAACAATTAGAGAGGCATTGGCCGAAAAGCGGATCGTGATTGACCCGCTGGACGATTCGTGTATTCAGCCTTCTTCTATCGATGTGAAAGTTTCAAACCTGTTTCGTGTGTTTCGCAATCACACGGCAAGCACAATTGATGTCAAACGTGATCTTTCTGAACTTACAGAGTTAGTTGAGATTGATCAAGACGGTGTGTTCATGTTGCACCCAGGAGAATTTGTTCTCGGCTCAACCCTTGAGAGAATCGGACTCGCAAATGATTTAGTTGGTCGAGTAGAGGGAAAGAGCTCGTTAGGTCGTCTCGGTTTGTTGATTCACTCGACTGCCGGTTTTATCGATGCAGGTTTCAACGGGCACATCACACTTGAACTTTCAAATGTGGCAAATCTGCCAATCACAATTTATCCATCAATGAAAATCGGTCAAGTGAGTTTTATGACGATGACCACGCCAGCAGATAAACCCTACGGTTCAGGTGCAAGCGGCTCTAAATATCAAGGTCAACGCGGCCCAACGCCGAGTCAGTACTTCAAAAACTTTAAGTAATTAACTAAAGCTTGGCGAACTCGTTGCGCTATTTGATACTGCGAGTGGTGCACTTTGATTAGCAACTGACCGCTCACCGTTTTCAATGGCGTCGAGCAAGTGAATTGCAATGTCACCAACTTTTATTTCAGACTCGTCTTTGCCGGCGCCTTTGACACCGTCATCGAGCATGATGTAGCAAAACGGACACGCAGTTGCGACACGCGTGGCCCCGGTAGCGATTGCTTCACGGGCGCGTTCATCGTTAACTTTGGTGCCGATATCTTCTTCCATCCACATTCTGGCTCCACCTGCACCACAGCACATTCCCTTGGTGCCGTTGCGTGGCATCTCGACAATTTCAATGCCTTTGATTGAGCCCACAACTTTGCGCGGTGCAATATAAACATCATTGTGACGACCGAGGTAACACGAATCGTGATAAGTGATTCGCTCCTCAAGGGTGGCGTTAGATACGTCCAACTGTCCGGATTCGATTAGGTCTTCAAGCAACTGCGAGTGGTGAATTACTTCGTAGTTGCCACCCAATTGTGGATATTCATTTTTTAGCGTGTTGAAACAGTGTGGACACTGGGTAATTATTTTCTTCACTCCCATGCCGTTAAGCATTTCAACGTTTGGCATGGCCAACATTTGAAACAAATATTCGTTTCCACTGCGGCGCGCACTGTCGCCAGTGCACATTTCGCTTGGGCCTAGTATCGCTACATCAATGCCGGCTCGCTTGAGCAACTTAGCCATCGACTGTGTGACTTTTTTGTTCTTGTCATCGAAACTGCCGGCGCAACCAACCCAATAAAGATATTCACTTGTAAATGGTGCACCTGGATCAAGAACTTGAACGTCTAAATCCTTTGCCCACTCGCCACGATCTGTCTGACTCATACCCCAAGGGTTTCCCTGGTTTTCCATTGCACGATAGGCGTTTCCGAGTTGTGCGGGAAAATTGCTTTCCATCAGCGACAGATAACGACGCATGTCGAGAATCTTGTCAAGAATTTCAATGTTTACCGGACAAATTTCGTCGCACGCTTTGCAACTCGTGCAAGACCAAATTTCTTCAGCAGTAATTCGTTCGAACAATAAGTTGGCACCGACTTTGATTTCAACATCTGCGCTCAACGGCGGTGAGACTTCGCCACCTGGCGCGTGAGCCGCGGTTGCCGCCATTACTTCACCGCTCTTCAGAATAATTTCACGAGGATCAAGTGGCTTGCCAGTGGCGTGCGCCGGGCAGACACTCGTACAACGACCACACATTGTGCACGCATCTAGATCAAGTAGTTGCTTCCAAGTAAATTCTTCAATCACATGTACGCCAAATGATTCAAGTGAAGTCTCGGTGAGATTTGGCATTGCCTTCATCGCGCCTTTTGGTCGTTCGCGATCTTTGAGATACATGTTGAGCGGCGAGGTGAACATGTGGCGCAACATCGTGATTGGCAGAATCGCCAAGAAAACAATAAAAGTCAATACGTGTGCAACCCACCAACCTTGGTGCCAAGTTGTCAAGGTTGAAGCGCTTGAACCATTAACAAGCTGCGCAAGCGGATAACCAACAACGCTCCACTTTTCGTGATCAAGATTTACACCGGCTGCTTGTCCTTGGGCGATACGGAACATTTCAGCGCCAAAACCCGTGACACCGATTGCTAACAGCACGCCAAGAATCAGTGCGTGTTCTGGTTTTGTTTTAATGCGAATTCGGTATGGGCGTTGCACATAGCGACGCAAAATTGCCCATACGACACCACCAGTAAATACGACACCCGCGACATCTCCGACGAGTGCATAACCGCGATAAACGTCGCCATGGAGAAACTTAAGTTGCTCCGGCATCTGGTGATCAATTTCTAAAACTGTTGTCACTCCGAGCAAAACTAGAAAGCCAAAATAAATCATTGAGTGCATTAAGCCAGCAGCGCTATCACGCAAAAGTGTGCGCATATAAACACCAGAACGATAATCAGCAAGGCGTCGTTTGGCATTTTTTGTTGTTGTCTTGCGTTTGTCCGGTGCACCACGCTCCCAGTTACGAATACGGTCGGCAAACCGCAACGATCCCCAGATCAACATCATTGGGATGACCGTGTAAAAGCCGACTTGCATTGCAGTCGGTATGCCTCCAAAAACTTCGCGATGAATAAGCGAAGTGCTCTTCCAACCTGTCAGTTGGGGCACGATGCCCGAGATCATTGTGAAAGAGCCGATACCAACACCAAAAGCAATCGAAAGTTGGTACGGCTTGAAGCGCTTTTTTATTGTTACATCGGTTGTCATGATTTAGTTACTTTTCTTTTGTGAGATTGACAGATCTCAGACTAGTTTTCTTAGCCGAAATAAGCGCGATCCAGATCACGAATACGCGTTGCAAGAGCCGCAAAAAGTTTGTGGGTTAGTGCAGGAACTTTGTCAATTACGCGAAGGAAGTTTCCTCGGCTGATCACAAGCACTTGGCATTCTGTTTCACAAGTGACTGTCGCTGTGCGCGGTCCATGATCAAGCAAAGATAATTCGCCAACTACCGAGCCAGTGCTGATTGTGGCAACTTTTTTGCCACTTCGCTTTACCGTGGCTTTGCCGCTCAAAATTATGAAAGCTTCCTTGCCTGGGTCGCCCTGTTTTGTCAAAACTTCGCCTTTTTCAAAAGTTATGCGATCACCAGCCTTGGCAATTTTTTCTAAATCCTTCGAAGAGCATGAAGAAAACAATGGAGAATATCGGAGATGTTTTAATGAGTTTTTGAGTTCAGCCATGGTTTATATAGTAGATCAACTAAGCAGCCCAATTTACGAGCATGCGAACAAGAATAAATATCTAATTTTTCAATAACTAGTTAGCTACGGGCACCTTTTGATTGGTCAGCCACGGCCTGCGTGGCTACGGCTATCGCGCTTTGGTCACCAAGATATTCAACGTTTTTTATCACCAGCGCCGAATCTGAGCGATTATTTGAAGCCTTCAAAAACTCGTATCGTCGAGGCACCCCTGTTGGGATGTTGAATTCAGAAATTTGCTGTGGGCTTAACTTTTCTAAATACATAACCAATGCTCGAAGAGAATTGCCATGGGCAGTTATCAAAATATTTTTGTCAATTTTTAGTTCTGGTGCAATGTGGGCCTCAAAGTATGGCACCACACGAGTAACCACATCTTTTAGACATTCAGATGTCGGAAGTTTCTCAACTGGAATATTTTTATATTTTAAATCGTGCATGGGATGTTCTGGACTTGAAATATCAACTGGCGGTGGGGCAGTGTCATAACTGCGTCGCCAAATATTTGTTTGCTCAGCGCCGTACTTTGCCGTTGTGGCTTTTTTGTCAAGCCCTTGCAGTGCTCCATAATGGCGCTCGTTGAGATGCCAGTCTTGACGAGTATCAACTTTGCTTTGGCCAAGTGCGCTAAGCGCAATTCGATTAGTTTCAATTGCTCGAATTTGCATTGAAGTGAATACAAGATCAAACATGATGCCGGCTTTAAGCAACGTCTCGCCGGCTGCCTTTGCCTCTTGCTCACCCTTTTGCGTGAGAGGCACATCGTGCCATCCGGTAAACAAATTCTGCGCGTTCCAAGTGCTTTGGCCATGCCGCAACAACACCAAGATGCCTGTCATTTAACTCTCACGAGATAAATCGTAGGTGCTCAACATGGTTAATAATAGAGTATGGCGATTGGCAGTTCATTTGATGTAGTTGTAGTTGGGTCAGCAAACTTAGATCTCGTCGCGCGGACACATCGACTGCCAAAACCCGGCGAGACAGTTACCGGATCAAACTATTTTGAGTTCTGTGGAGGCAAAGGAGCCAACCAGGCAATCGCCGCCTCTCGTGCGGGTGCGAGAACGGCTTTCATTGGCGCATTGGGCAATGATCATGCCGGCGAAACTTTGCGTGTTGCATTTAAAAATGATGATGTTGATATTTCTGCAGTGCAGGTCGCAAGCGAACCGACAGGCCGAGCTTTGATTGGCGTCAGTGATGAAGGTGAAAACTCGATCATCGTCGTACCTGGTGCAAACCACGCAATCACGATTGCTGACATTGAGCGAAATGCGAAAGTTATTGCTTCGGCAAGAGTTTTACTTTGTCAGTTAGAAGTGCCACTTGAAGTTGTGCAGCGCGCATTCGAACTGGCGGGCAAAAATTCGATCCGAATTTTAAATCCTGCTCCTGCACAGTCATTATCTGAAGAATTAATGCAACTCGTTGATGTGATTATTCCGAACGAACACGAAATCAAGCTGCTCGGCGGATCAAACATGTTGCTCAAGCACGGTGTAAAAACAATTATTGTCACCCAAGGCGCTCTAGGCGCTTTGATGATTACCGACAAGGGCGAAACACAGATTCCGCCTTTCAAAGTTGATCCCGTTGACTCAACTGGCGCGGGTGATGCATTTTGCGGAATGCTGGCGGCTCGGCTGGCAATTGGTGAATCTGTACAAAATGCATTGAAAGCAGCCGTGGTTTCTGGCGCGTTAGCCACCTTGACGGAGGGTGCAGTGCCCTCACTACCCTTATGGAGTCTGGTCTCTAGCAAACTTGAGTCTATGTGACTCAAGTTATATGCGTGTAAGGTTGTAAAGACTCAAATTCTGACTTATCGTAATTTCTGCTTGCCGAAACCCCCTTCGGCAAGCACTTAACAGTTAAATCAAAATCCCTTCAAAAACACGGAGCAAAAAATATGTCAAAAGCAGTCGGAATCGACCTCGGAACTACAAACTCAGTCGTCTCTGTTCTTGAAGCAGGCGAACCAGTTGTTGTCCCAAACTCAGAAGGCTCACGAACTACACCATCGGTTGTCGCATTCACTAAAGCCGGTGAAGTTCTAGTAGGAGAAGTTGCAAAACGTCAGGCAATTACCAACCCAGAGCGAACCTTTCGAAGCGTTAAGCGACACGTCGGATCATCTTGGACATCCAGTGACATTGATGGCAAGAAATATACTCCTCAAGAAATTAGCGCACGAATTTTGATGAAGTTGAAGCGTGACGCCGAGGCATACCTCGGCACATCGGTGACTCAAGCAGTTATCACTGTGCCTGCATATTTCGATGACGCGCAACGAACCGCTACAAAAGAGGCTGGTCAAATTGCCGGTCTTGAAGTTTTGCGAATTATTAATGAGCCAACTGCGGCAGCACTTGCATACGGTCTTGATAAAGGCAGCGAAGACGAAACGATTCTCGTTTTCGACTTGGGTGGTGGAACTTTTGACGTCAGCGTTCTCGAAATTGGTGACGGAGTTTTCGAAGTTAAGAGCACTCATGGCGACACTCATCTTGGTGGAGACGATTGGGATCAACGAATAATTGACTGGCTTGTTAAAGAATTTAAGGCTGCTCATGGCGTTGATCTTGGTACTGATCGCATGGCGACACAAAGATTGAAAGAAGTTGCTGAAAAAGCGAAAATCGAATTGTCGCAAGTTCAACAAACCCAGATCAACTTGCCTTTCATCACGGCAACGCCAAGTGGCCCATTGCATTTGGATGTTTCATTGAGTCGTTCAAAGTTTCAAGAGATGACAAATGACCTATTAGAGCGTTGTCGTAAGCCATTTGAGCAGGCGATCACTGATGCAGGCATCACCAAAGATCAAATCAAGCACGTGATTTTGGTAGGCGGTTCAACTCGAATGCCAGCAGTGCTTGATTTGATTCAGTCAATGACCGGCAAAGAACCAAACCGTTCGGTCAACCCTGATGAAGTGGTTGCTGCCGGCGCCGCTATCCAAGCTGGTGTATTACGCGGAGACGTTAAAGATGTGTTGTTGCTTGACGTAACACCATTGTCATTGGGTATTGAAACAAAAGGTGGCGTTATGACCAAACTCATTGAACGCAACACAACGATTCCGACTCGCCGCACCGAAGTGTTTACGACAGCAGACGACATGCAACCATCTGTAGAAATACATGTGTTGCAAGGCGAACGCGAGATGGCGAATTACAACAAAACACTCGGCAAGTTTCAACTCGTTGATCTTCCGCCAGCACCGCGAGGTGTGCCACAAATCGAAGTCACCTTCGATATTGACGCCAACGGCATCGTGCACGTGTCGGCAAAAGATCGAGCAACAAGCAAAGAGCAATCAATGACAATTACAGGTCAGTCATCACTTTCGAAAGATGACATCAACAAGATGGTCAAAGATGCCGAAGCACACGGAGAAGAAGATAAGAAACGTCGTGAGGAAGCTGAAGTTCGCAACAATGCAGACTCGCTGGTTTATCAAACCGAAAAAGTTTTGCGAGAGCAAGGCGAAAAACTTTCCGAAGACGAGAGAACTGCAGTTGAAGGACCGCTTGCAGACCTTAGGGCTGCGTTAAACGGTAGCGATAACGAGACAATCAAGAGCGCGACAGAAAAACTTATGACTGCCAGCCAAGCTTTCAGTCAGAAACTTTACGAAGCGGCGTCTCGTGATACGAATGCTGCGGGCACATCTGCTTCAGGGCAGGCGCAAGGCGAAAACGACTCTGACATTGTTGATGCTGAAATCGTCGACGAGAAATAATCCCAGGGCCTTGCATCATTATGGATGAAGAATTATCTGATGAAATAGCTGAAGAAATAACCGGGACAGCTGAACAACAAGAGGTAGCAACGCCTAGCGAAGAGTTGAGCATTGAATCTCTTGTTGAGCAACTCACCAAAGAGCGCGATGATTTTAAAGATATGGCTTTGCGAGTTCAGGCAGAGTTTGAGAATTATCGCAAGCGATCAGCTGTGCAACAAGTTGACGAAGTTGACCGCAATACGGGTCGATTGGTAGAAAGCCTGTTGGCCGTACTTGATGCCTGTGAAGCGGCTGTAGCTCACGACTTAAATGGTGTGGAGCCGATTTTGAGTTCGCTAACTTCAGTTTTGAATAAACAAGGCTTAGAAGTCTTAGAACTGCAAGACACAGTTTTTGATCCGAGTTTGGCTGAAGCAGTAGTTCATGAACCTGCAGAAACTGAAAATAGCGAAACGATCGTGACCGAAGTTTTGCGAACTGGTTATCGCTGGAAAGGCCGTGTATTGCGCGCCGCCATGGTCAAGGTAAAGGGATAAAGCAAGGCGACGTGCGATGACAGCACAACGAGAATGGTTTGAAAAAGACTATTACGCCGTACTCGGCGTCAATAAAGATTCGCCCGCAAAAGAAATCACAAAGACTTACCGCAAACTCGCACGCAAATATCATCCTGATACGAATCCAAATAACGCGTCTGCTGAAGAAAAGTTCAAAGATATTTCTGCGGCTTATGACGTTCTAGGTGACGAATCCCGTCGTCGCGAATATGACGAGGTTCGACGTGCCGGTCCATCAGCATTTTCTGGTCATGGCGGAGCAGGCTCGCAACATTTTGATGCGGGTGGACAAGATATCAGCGACCTGATCGGTCAGATGTTTGGAGGTCGCGGGTCTCGTTCGCGTGGTGCTGCTGGCCCGCAACGTGGCAATGATGTTGAAGCTTCGATAACGCTTGAATTCGTAGATGCTGTTCGAGGAGTCACAACATCGTTGCACTTAACTTCTGAAGTTCAGTGTCAAACCTGTTCTGGTTCGGGCGCTAAACCTGGCACATCTGCAAAACGATGTACACAATGTGCTGGTCGCGGAGTCGTCGAAGAAGATCAGGGCCCATTTGCATTTTCATCGGCGTGCCCAAGATGTAGTGGTCGTGGCTCAACAATTGAAAACCCATGTCGAAGTTGTAAAGGTATCGGTACCGAAGTTCGGGCCCGAGAAGTAAATGTGCGAATTCCTGCGGGCGTCGACAACGGCCAGCGAATTCGACTTAAAGGTCGCGGTGCTCCCGGGCGAAACAATGGATTGAGCGGTGATCTGTTTGTAATTTGTAATGTTGTCCCACATCATTTGTTTGGTCGCGAAGGTAAGAACCTGATATTGCGACTTCCAATTAGTTTTACTGAAGCTGTTTTGGGCGCAAATATTGAAGTGCCAACACTCGATGGTGAACCAGTGACTTTGAAATTGAAACCAGCTACTCAGTCTGGTTCGCGTCACCGAGTCAAAGGGAGAGGTCTTCAAACTGCTGCCGAATCTGGAGATTTGATTGTCACAGTTGAAGTTGTGGTTCCAAAAGATTTAACAAAGCAAGAGCGCGCCGCAATTGAAGAACTCGCTCGTGTCAGCACGGAGTCTGTGCGAAGTCATATCAAATAATTGATTATTAGCAGAGAGGTGTTATGGATTTTGAAACACAAGCCGTTTATGTAATTTCGGTGGCCGCAGAACTGGCTGGCATGCATCCACAAACTTTAAGAATTTATGAACGCCGCGGATTGGTGCAACCTGCGCGAACTGCCGGCGGCAAACAGCGGCGATACAGCAATGCAGATATCGCGCAGTTGTTGCGCATCGCTCAACTTGCCGAGATCGGTATGAATCTTGAAGGTATTCGTCAAGTCATGGCTCTCGAAATAGAGGTTGCTGCACTAAAAGAAGAAGTAAAAACATTGCAACATCAACTTGCACAGTCAACCGCCGACACCTCAACTCGCTTTGGTCTAGTGCCGTTACGCCAGTCAGTTACTGTTTTTGGTAGTCGACCAAGCATTTTTAATAAGGACCGTTAGGTAAAGCCGAGTAGACTTTTAACACGTCCCTATAAGTTCTAATTAGGTAAGTTCTATTTAAGTAGGAGCGTTTGATGCCCGTAACTGTTGTAGTTGGAACCCAATGGGGTGACGAAGGCAAGGCAAAAGTAATTGACTTACTTGCTGAGTCGCATCAAATCGTCGCTCGTTACCAAGGTGGGCACAACGCAGGCCACACAGTTGTTGTTGGTGATCAGAAATACGCTTTACAACTTGTCCCAAGCGGTGTGTTTTATGGGCATGTAACACCGGTGATCGGTAACGGTGTTGTCGTAGATATGCCGACATTGTTCAACGAAATTGACACACTTGAATCTCGCGAAATTTCTTGTGCGCGCTTGAAAGTTTCAAGTCTTGCGCATTTGATTTTTCCTTGGCATCAATCTCATGATGCACTGAGCGAATCTGGATTGGGTGAAAATAAAATTGGTACAACGCTTAAGGGAATCGGTCCCGCGTATGCCGACAAAGCTCGTCGAGTCGGTATTCGAGTTGGGGATGTGCGAGATCCAAAAAGGTTTAAAACTCTCGTATACGAACGCGCCGTTGCAGAACAAAAAGTTTTAAGCGCACTCGGCGGTGAGAAGTTAGAAATTGATGCGATCGTTGCAAAGTTTGTTGATTTGGGTGCACGTCTACTTCCATATGTTTGTGACACGGTTAATTTTTTGCACGAATCCCTTGAACGAAAAGAAAATCTGCTTCTTGAAGG
>Ga0164294_10003686_pt1 | contig 13606 bp, 13 predicted proteins | sample GEODES005metaG_FD_111479 | JGI IMG/M metagenome (GOLD analysis project Ga0164294, IMG submission 111479) | Oligotrophic lake water microbial communities from Sparkling Lake, Wisconsin, USA - GEODES005 metaG | ecosystem: Environmental > Aquatic > Freshwater > Lake | place: USA: Sparkling Lake... | reverse complement strand
TTTTTGAAATACTTTATAATAAAATTTAATTTTCTTTTATAATAAATTAAAATTATATAATTATAAACTATTTTATAATATGTTATAAAATTTATAATATTAATTTATTTTATGTAATTTTATAATCAATCGTCAAGTTGGCATAGAAGTGCGACTCCTCTTCGAATCCAGTGATCTGGGTCCACTCCACTATACAAATCAAGGTACAATACAAAGTTGGTGGAGTGTCCGGTGGTACTCAGTTCTCCCCGTCTCAGAGAGGTTTTATACAAGGGACATTTATAACATGATCCAGGGTCGTATTCAGATCTCTTGGTGGGAATCAAACTAGAAATTATAAATAAATTTTAATAGTTGTACGCTAAGCAGGGCATCGGCGCGAAAAGCACTTTTTTCTAGGATTCTTTGAGCTGCATGATGTCATCGTCAAATGCACAGCCCTGCAAGAAAAGCCCATGAATATTGACGCCTATTTCTTGTGGCTAGGGCACGTAGTCATAACGATGGATTTTAGTCGAGAAAATCAGAGTGTCTATGGGAATAAGTTTTTCTCTGGCATAAACTTATTTTACGGCGGTATTGAATCCCTTTATATTAAAATAAGTTACTTATGGGAAAAACATGGCGGGAATTAAATAGGACTCCATTTTGCCTTTGATGACCCACTATTTAAAGAACTCCACTTTTTCTATGAAGTCTTTGATCCAACTTCCGAGAGGTTTCAAACTCAGATAGCCGACTTTGGACCAATTGTCCGGGACTTTATTAGTCAAGAAGCTATTGTACATGAGTTCTAGCTCCTGACTCATGATAATGAGTCCTTTTATGGCCCTTTGAAGTTCGGCCAGAGACCTATGCAAAGTTCGGATCAACACATTGAATCTGTCAATTTCTTGGTTTCTGAATATTTCAAGACTCGAGGGTTTATCAGACTGTCTGTACTGAATGGCACTCGAAATCTGCTATTCGATCGAGATGGCTAACTTACTGGCAATCTCATCAGGCGATTCGCCAACGGCTCCTCCAGAAGCCACTTGTCGCGGACTTATGCTTTGAAGAGTCTCCAGGAAATCTCTATTTAAATTATGATTTAATTTAAATGCGAACCTGACTATTTTCTATTGGCAAGTTATGTTGGCGTTATAATTTAAGCCGAATACTTCTGGATCGTCGTCTAGAGGCAGATTTGCAATTTAGGCTTTCACATCCGCCAGAGTCAAGTTGTTAGGAGACTTGTACACTCCACTGGGGGAGAAGTCATACTCTCCCTCCATGAGTTGAGGACTCACGTAGCTTAATAACAAGGCTTTGATCAAACGCATGTCCTTATCGTCGGTAACTCTTCCACCGTAGTTGATTTCTGCGATTATTACGTTCAGGGCTTTATAAGGCACCACCGGTTGTTCATCGACGTGCATCTGATTAAATTAAAAATAACTTTCAGTTGAAGCTGGCTGGTCTCGAAATCTGAGTTCATCCAGTCGTAAGGGATGTTCCATCCGATGGCTCCGAATTTCCTCCTTTCCAAAATTATCGCGTGGAAGAAAGCCAGGGAAAACAGCAGTTTTTAGAACTCCTTCGGCTTTTTAGAACTGTTGTAGATGTCTTCTTTGATTTCATTATAAGTCCTTGATAAGTTGGCCTTAAGGCCTTTAGGAGGTTCATTTGTGAGTTTTATGCCATTTTGAAGGACGGGAACGGGGAACTTACTACTTGGCATGCTGGTGAGCCAAAGCCTAAACTGAGGGTTGATTTCGCTTTCGACCTGCTATTCTTAAATCCTTTCCAAGGTCTGCAGCCAACTAACTGCCAAGTGACAGTTTTATAGACAAATCCAATCTCCATTTCTCCTTCCAGAGACGATACTTTCCTTGGCTTTATCTCCCTAGCCCTGTCCTAATGATAGAATCTTCAACTTGTCGAACATCTGCATTTTTTTTGCGAGTTCAAATAGATAAGACATAGGGTCTGCTCCCGGAGATAGAATGAATATTATAGGGGTAGTGCTGTACGAGTCTTAGAATGCTTCTTCTAAATCAAACATTGGAGACTCAATGAAAGCCCTCCCTAAAATGCCCTCTATATAGATCTTTAGCCCTTAGAGTAGTTTCTCTTCTCTCAAAATCTTGATGACCATAAGTTTTTAAAATGCAGATAGATGGCCCAGAGATGCCGGTAATTGAATTTCAAAAGGCACTTCAGACTAAACAATTTCGTTCCAAATTTCTTAATTCTCCTCGAAAGATTTAGGCACCACGCTAAGGTTCTCATCCATAATGCTTAGACATAAAATGTTCTTCCATTATAAATCGGTGATAAAATCAGGCTTAATAAAAGCATTCTCTTCTGGTTCCACAGCAGTTCCTCGTAAGAAGAAATTCCAGTCTCTCATCAATATTTCTCCCTCGTTCAATAGAATTTTAACAGTAATCAAAAAAGAATATAACAATTTATCCTTCTCAAACAATCCTCTACAAATATTTTTGTAGAAATTTATGGTCATGTCGGTAATTAGTATATTTAGTCTGGTCTGGAGGTCCTTAGAAGCCGGGGAGACCTCCATTCTTCTTTTAAATAATCTCTGGAAGAACTCCAAAGAGTACTAATACATGGGGTCTATGAGCGCGAGATCCGCAATTGCAAAATAGAGGACTGATCCTCTCTTGGCGACTACTCTATAGCTTTCCCTGGTCTTACTGATTTCTTCTTAGGTGACTTTAGACTACTTCATTCTCTTATTTGCGGTGTCTGAAGTGATCTTCGAGGCGTCTAGGGTAAGAATAAGCTCTTCATCCTCGAGGATTCTGCCTTAGGCCTCGCCAATTAATTTCAAGATTTTGTCTTCAAGTTCTTGCAACTGGCGTTTGTCCTGCGAAATTTGCATCATGAGGGCAATGCGTTTTTCTTCCAAATCCAGTCTTTCAAATCTGACAACTTCTGCCAGTAACTTAAATTAAAGTGAATAACCTGATCTTCGAGACCCACCATCGTGACTGTGAAGTTTATGATGGTCACTTTGATGCTCAGTTCGGGAAGGTAGTGTGGGTTCGGCAGTTTGGTGGTGATGTAAAACCTGAATTCCGAGTGGAAAGGGATGTCTTGGTCCCCGAGTTTCAGGAGCACTTAAGGCCCTTTTTTGAAAGTCTGTTTCAATAGCACAGGTTCTAACATAGGGTCCAATTCCTCTTCGACATTTTCTAGTAAACACGGCTACCCGAATCTTATGCAGTTTTCGAGCGTTTTCACGAATTGGGTTTCACTAAGTTTGCCTTTTAATTTAAATTGAATCGGATTGAAAGTTACCTATTTGGAGATTGTTGCCTCCCTGAAGTTTCCTGATCCAGGAGTTGGCCTGGTTCTGCGGATCAATTATCAAAGGCCATCTTCTAGTGTTGAAAATGAGGATTCCGTTTTCCGTGGACAATTTATCAGAGGGCAAGTCGAAGTCCTGCCACTCTCGTATCTAATTCTCGTCCGATAGAATTCGCTCAATAGCGTAGTCTTTACTAGTGGGAATCTACTTCTCGATGAAAAGATTGATCCAGTTATCTATCATATTCGTTCTAAAATTTAATAAAAAGACCTGTAACTGGCTGTAAACGGACCCAGGTAAGCAACGAATGCCGCCGACAGCATCACATTACCAGTACAATTTTTCAAATCTTCTTCTAATTTGTCAGCCGAGACTTTCCACCTTTCGCTCTCGGATGAAAGTCCCCCGAGCAGTTTTTCCGCTCTTTATAACTGTTTGGTGGCCTAGTCCATCTGTTACTTTAAAACTTCGGACTTCTTCTAGGACTCTTATAACCTCCTGTTTAGATTTGCAACCATTTCCTACACCTCATGAAGTCCGGCCATTTTCGAAGCCAAAACTGACTCCACCTTTTAAAGAGTCTGGAGTGCTTCGGCGAGGGCTGCTTCTTTGGGACCCACAATTTTCTTCACTCTTTAAAAGCTGTCGATGGCCGTAACCCAGGTATAGATAGAAGCTGCGGCTTATGAGACTTATAAGACGTTTTCTTTTTTGAAATTCTCGTCTTTAAGATAGGAGTTCCTTAACTAAATAAATCTTTTTTCAGGAACCTTGGTGACATCGAATTCTATAAGTTTATCCAAGAACTTCATGTCTCCCAATAGCAACTTCTTTGCGTCATCCCAGGTTTCTTTAAACCCGAAAAGAAGGCAACAACTGGACAAAACAGTAACCACCAAAGGTGGGGGAGATGTGAACGATTTTATAATGTTGAGTTAAGATTTGTCTATATTCGAAACTGCTTTTTTTGCACTTTCGAGAATAGGAATGGCCTCGTCTAGATCTTTTTAACAATTTTATTTCATTTCATTGACCTCGTCTCTTTGAATCTGGGCCTCAGAGGCCTCTTTGCCGACAATGGTCTCTTCTTTTTCAGCAATGACAGATTTCTCTGCTAATTCAATAAGGAGTGCGGCGTTGTCCTTTGAAGACTGTTCCAAAATAGGCTGGAACTCTATGATCTTCGACTGCAGTTTGTTGACCTCGACGTTCGTCTCCGCGAGGGTCTAGAGACCCACTTTGTATTTTCGTATTTTCAAGGGAAGGATGTTCTGCTGCACTTTCAGCTAAGCAATATACAGCCTAATGAGTTCTAAATAACTCGTGGGAGTGGTGTAGTTCCTCCTTCGAAGTTCATTGTAGAAATTGTCACTCTACAGACACACGTCAGAATGGATCTAAACACTAAGCTAGGCCAGAGTCTCTTTGTACTCCCCGATTCCCAGGTGCTCGTTCGCATTGTACTCCCTCAGCGAAACCGAATAAAGAGCCTCATCCGGCCATTTCGTGTACCAGTCGATAGTGCAACAGTTTATTATGCTCGGGAACTAGAATTTAATAAGAAAATACCTGTCTACACCTGTTCCTGAGCTTTTCGCCCACAGGAGAGAAAGTAAGCACGATATGCAAATTCTCCCTTACAAGCTGCGTAAACAGTTTCAACATGACATCTCTGGTGTCATATAGACCTCTCTCCTTTACTATCACTCTCATATCAGTTATAATTTCCTCTAAATCTTCCAGGGCCATTAAGTTAGGAACTTCCCCGGTATTCAGGATATTATTGATGTCTTCCAAAAATGACTCCTTTACAATCTGAGTGTCCGAAAACAAGAATAGAGTGGGGGTGTCCTTAGAACCTGCCTATTTCAAAAGTTTTCGTAAATCGTCCTTCCAAGCCAGTTCTTTGTAAGTTCTTGTGATTTCAATTGTAAATGTCGCGAACCCTCTTATAAAACCTGCGAGTCTAGTCAAACTTCCTATATAAAATTAGAATGATTAACGATTGTACCTCTGCCTGACCCCCCCACTCCGATTAACAAAGCATTTCCTCTGGGAGTCTTCAAAATTCTACATATTTTAGTGCAGTGGTAAATAGCGTCAGTGAAAAAGACGAGATTCATAGTTTTGGGGTATTGGAGATTATAGTAAGAGAGCTAGTCGGAAAGCACTTTGTTGAGGTCTTAAGGGTTTTCGATTCTAATGTAATCCTTTTGTTTATTAGAAAAGTCTCCGAAAAGTATGTCTCTAGCATCTAAAATAGTAAGAATTTACATTCTTTGGTCCAATCGAAATCCAAATTCATCTTCACTTTCTCCGTTGACAGAGCCAAGAAGAAATCCTTGTCCTTATCGTCTACGAGTCTGTCGAAAAACACTCGGTTGGTCTCATGCATCCACAACGACACCAGATACTCTTTTGAAGTCAGGTAATCGTACTTGATTTAGAGCACACTTTTAATTAAAGATATGTAACCCTTGGAACACCTTGGCAACATCTCTGAGGTTGAAAGTGTAGTGGCATTTGCTGGGGGTCGGCAACAAATCCTTTGAAACCTTGAAATAGACTTCGATCGTGGACTTCACGATCGAATTCGACATTTTATCCAGACCCTTTGTGGGCATAAGGAACCCTTTTAGAATGCTGTTGAATATGTGCTCCATAGATCTTTAGTTCAATTCGGGGACCCAGATCATATTGAAATGCCTGAATAATCTCGGAGTTACTGGATTTCCTTAAATTAAAAAAATAACTTCCTCCCGAGGGTGGGGCACACGCAGCTGCAAATATGCAATCTTTTACGTACATGAACTACAATTTTTTGAGGTCATAGAATCCTCCGTGATCTATAATTTACCTCAACAATTCTATGGGGGGCTGTGCTCCATAGGTTTCGAGCATGGGCATGTTGATGTCATCAACAAAGATGATCATCTGTTTTCCGGCAGGCGGGCTTAAATTAATTCACAATTACCCCAATAAGTCTTTTTTCTTCTTGGTCAATTTGTCCTTGTCCATAAAGAGATCCTAAACATTTTGAGAACTGGTCTGGGCGCTGAAATTGAGATTCGAGTAGACGAACTTCTGTTGGTTGATTTTCAGGAGGTACTCACTGACGACCAAAGACTTGCCCACTCCTGTTTCACCCATGACCAGAACGTTAAACCCTCCGTTCAACAGTTTATCGATAAGGAATCCGAATTTGACTGTGTCGGCGGTAGGCACCAGGATGTTGAAGAACGGCACAGAGGCGTTGAACGTGAAGTCCGGAATCACGTCATTCCAATTTTTAAACTCCTTTTTCTCGAAATCTATGAAGTAGTCATAAATGTCGCCGTCGAAAGGGAAACTAGTGTACACCTGAATAAAAGCATTTTACCTTTAGAATCTTAGATTTTATAAACTGAGAGAACTTGGCACGACTGTTTTGCGGTTGACCGTCATAGAGATTGCCGCCAACCGACCAGATGAAACTGAAAATCAGAATGAGATTAAAGTAAAGCTCGATTTCATTTTTCTCTAGTTTATCCACTTTTTCCTTTCCTCCGACGAACTCACAAAGCTGATAAAACATGCAAGTGACCATGTTTAGAGCGCTTTGACACAGATTTACGTCACTACTAGGAATCATCTCTTTGCACTCTTTTCGCATGAAAACATTGGCTTCTTAAAACAGATCTTTGAACTTGGTCACCAGCCCGTTTATCTAGAGACATGTGGGGGAGACATTGGTGGCAATTTGATCTTCGGGAATCTAAAGCTCCTTCTCTTTGAAGAAGTACCCCCAAGAATCGACGATTGGCTCCCATCCCAATTGGTTGCTGTCGATGTACACCATTCCGCACCTACTGACGGTTGCGGGACTGGCCACCGCCAAATCCTGCACTTCAAAGAGCATCAAGAACGTTTGGGGGAGTTTGATTCTCTGTCCGTTGGAGAGACAGAGCATTTTGTTATCGTCCAAAACGGTGTTCAAGTTCTCGATCCAGATGGCGTCAACGGGGCCGTCGAACATTAGCCATCGCTTGTTATCGGTGACTTCACTGACTGCGTCTCTGACTATTTTGGCGACGATCCCGTCCGACCACTCGTTTGTGAGCACGTTCACGTAGCCGTATAGGTCGTTCATCGCCACCGATTTGGGGTTCAGTTTGAACAGTTAAACCGGCTTGTACTGGTAGTTTTCGATGCCCTCTTTGTGCAGTTGCATCAGCGACTTTCGCAAAATCTCGTAGACTTTAGTCTTTCCCGTGCCAGTGGCACCCACCAACATTACACCGTGTCTGACCATAATCGTTTCCATGAGTTAGACGATCTTGACCACAAAACTAGGCGGTTTTTGAAGGTGTTCTAAATTCAGGTTGTTAATGATCGCTCTCGACAAGTCAGGGTATTCGTTTACGGGAACCTTGACTCCCGGAAATAGGTCTGAAATGATCCCGAAAAATAGAGGCAAATCTTAATCCAAAAATTTAGGGATATTGGAGTCTCTCATGGCTCTTATCAAAACCATTTCCTCGCTGAGCTAAGGGTTTTCTCTTCTTAAATTTCCCGCCATAACAAGAACTGATTTAACTGCTCTCATTCCGAAGTCATAATGTTTTTATTTTGACAGTTGTTCCGAAGCCAACTGATACAACTGTACCATTTTTTAGCCTAGATTCCGAGCGGATTAGAATCCTAATTAGATTAAGATTATAAAAATTTGTGTTTACCGTCCGAAAGAAACATGATTTCGGCTATTAAAGCGTAGTCGGGAATCATCATAGCAATGGGTCTAAACAAGGACTTCAAATTGTCGGGAAGCTCGGTTCTGCCGGCATATCCCGGATTCATGGTGATGAAAACGCCGAATCTGAAGTTCAAGGGAATAAGCGCCCCTTCGAAATCAAACTTTTCATTTTTCTGTCTAATGTTAGTTTGAATGGTGAGAACTTATTAGGCGATGACAGACAAGACCTCTATATCTATTCTGTTGAACTCGTCGAAACACGCCCAGGCCCCGCACTAGGCGAGTCCACTGAAGAACCTGCCCATAGTTTTGTAATCTAAACTGTCTGAACAGTTAAAGACCACACATTGCACTGCGAGGGCCTTGGCAAGGTCTTTGGTGGTTTCAGTTTTGCCAGTCCCTGCAGGCCCGGCGGGCGCCCCTCCGTAGTTCAAATGAAGGGCTCCTGTCAAAGTCATGTAGCAATTGTCGGTGAGGGGAGTGATGACCAGTCTTGGTCCGTTTCCGAGATACTCGTAGGAGTAGAGGAAACGCGTGTTTGTCTGTCTCGCAACGAAGTCTTTGATGTCGTCTTCAAAATAGTACCTGAGCTGTTTGTTCCAGTTGAAGTTCTCCAGGGTCTCCACGTTTAATTTAATCATGGAATCAATAACGTCTCGTGCGTGCACGTCCATTGTCTTTAAATCTATAAGATTACCATCAAAGCGCACATGAGAGTCCTTTAGAGCAGATTCAGATCTAAACAGACGATATTCACCATGTCAGTCATTATTTTCTGCCAGAATGTGAAGCATTCTGGTAAGGAATTCGAATTGTTTGGGATGCTTAGAACAGCTTCAGTTACCAACTGTTGCCAATAGACCATTTCTACTAGGAGGATAGACTGTGCGGGATAGTTGTCGAAAATCCAGGATTTTCTGGTTTGGACCTGGCCCACGGGGAACTCAATATAACTCTTGACTGAGAGGTCTCTCAAACTGTCGACCATCATATTCTGAATTCGCATAAGCCAGTTTTCAACCTTATCATCGTGCGTAATGATAACGGACTCACTAAATCTAACCAGTTCAGGCATGTTTTCGGGTTCGGCCGAGACCATTTCAATGACCTCCCTACTCTCCTCTTCCTCCGTGAATTTTATCCTGTTTATGTTGTCGAAACACTTCCTCAGGTGGGGCTGCACGGCATGTGGATTTCTGGTTTACGAGAGAATCTGAAGCAGGTCGTCGTTTGACAAAAAGTAGAATCTCGGAAAGGCGAGTCTTTTCTTATCCAAATAATCCTCGAGTTTTTTCTAGATGTCGTCGAGACTCTTATTATTTGCGATGAATTTTGCGAGGAGTTCCTCACTGTTGCAAAGTTCCTGTACGATGGGACGTTTGTTTGCCTTGGTCATGATGTCTCTAAAGAACTTATCGACGACCATGAACTTGGCGGTTTCGAGTGCGAGTTCTCGCTGCATGTCGGGAGCATTGAAGATGTTTTCGAGGTACATCCAGTTGCGCTGACAGTTGAGCCATTCGTCGATGATGTCTGATATGAGCACGAGCTTTTTCTCCCATTCTTCTACCTAAGGCCTGATTTCCTAAACGAATCTGGTTCCCAACATCGTTTGCACTGCTACCTTGTTTATTTTAGATTATTATTAATTTAGAAACCTGGTGGTCATCCAGCGCAGTCATTATGTCGTCAATCCCGCTTATCCTAAATTTGTCTTTGGACTCTCTGTAAGGCAAAACGATAAACACGAGTTCGGCCCATTTCTTCTTTATCTGATCCAATTAAGACTCAATTTAGGCCTCCCCTGTGGCCCGCCCAGAAATGTCTTCTACCATGTCTTTTTTGTCGAGAACCCCCCTTTCAACCAGTTCTTAAAAGGTGAACACCTTTCCTGGATTCCAATTTGGGTTCAGCGCTTCGAATATAACCTTTAGATGACGGGGCTTCAGATCTTTGTTTCCTATAGCCGAGATAAGAGGCATTTGCACCTACATATTCTTAAGCTCAATGATAAAAAAGTCCAAAATTTTATCCTATCCAGTTTCTGACAAATTCGAAACTCTCATTCTTAGCTAGAAAATTAAATATTATATTAATTTACTACCTAGATATTGTTGCTTTCAAATTATTTCATATCTTTTTCGATGTCTTCGACTTCAAGACTCAAAAACTAATTATTTAGCCAGTCTTGTGACTTCTTTGAAAATTTTTCAATGTTAGTCCAAAGTAGTTTTCGGTCATTGAATTTTTATTCCATTTCCTCTAAATCTGTATTTTTTTTGGACTGTAAGCCCATTAATATGTTATAACTAGAGATATTTTTTTCCTTTTCTTTTTGTTTTTGAATTTGTTTCTTTGAATTTATAATAGAATGATGAAATTTACCTGAATTTCGTTTAATGCCTGTTTGACTTGAGTGATGTCTTTCATGGCCATTTAAATGCTGGGGATCTCCCCCGGAATATTATCCAAGACTAGTACTCCTGAATTGACTAACTAAACCGTTTGTTAGATGTCTTTCTAAAGATCACTCGTTGACTTTTCAAGCTTCTCTGTGTTTTCAACTTTTTTAAGAGAAATATAGTCCTAGGCCTCCTGGATCTTCTCTTTAAGTTCAACGAAAAAAGCCTATATATCCGTTAGTTGTTAACTTTCAGATCCTTTAAACGCCGTAGAGTCCACTTTTTTAATCGTCTAAAACATAGACTCTATTTCCGTTTTATCTAAATCTATTTTCGGGTATCTTTTTATAAATTTATATTAAATTCAGTCTTAGACTATACAAAATTAAATATAAATATTTTATAAGTTTATTTACTTTGAAACTGCTTCTTTGTGATATTCTATGTATTTTGCATATTCTGTTAGGGTTTAAGGTTATTTACTTAAGACATCTATAAAATGTTAAAGAAGGCTGTGGGTTTAAACGATCTTCTCCATCATTAATTTATAGAGATTTTCTTTAAAATATTTGATTTTGTCTTCAACGTGTTTTTACAATCTGGCTTTTATTCTTTTTCCCTCCCCGTTGACAATGCCTTTATTAATTATATGAGTTAATGAGTATATGAATTTAGATGGAGTTATTAAAGATAAAAAGATGATTACCTTTTTAAGTGTCTTTAATAGAGTCTTTGATCATGGCCTCCCAAAGTTTAAGCTGAGTGATTTCACTTTTAGTGTATTCAACGGAATGCTATTTTTGTTAGAACTGATTTCTATTTTCATCCACCAGCCACCAATTTGCATCGTCTTCAATGATCCTACATTTTTCATAGTTCGTGTCTACAAATGTTTGCGCCTAAAAATAGTCATTTCAATTTAAATTCAGATTATTTATAGAAGATATTTAATACCTGTTAGAAGTCAAAGATGACCTTTGATTGCACATCGACTTTCAGCTGTTTGTATTAGACGGATTAGATTATGATGTTTTAAACATCGACAATAGGCTGAGTTTTTATTATGGCGTCGAATGGTGAGTAGTTCAAAATTCTCATGGTGCCCGATGCCACCCTTATTGTCTCCGTTAGAATGCCTTACAGACTTTCTGCAATTTCTTTATCGTCTGGACAAAAACTAATGCCTTCAGGGTCGAATCTTAAGGTCGAGTTGAAAATTCCAGGTGTCTTTCGGTTGGTATTTTGCATTTCTTCATAAAGAATTTTCATAGATTGAAGATTGACTTACACAAGAGTTTCTATCGTCATGTAGTCCACCATTCGGATGAACTTACAAAGTTTGTCCTTGTCCGCATGAGCCAGTTCAAGGAAATAGATGTGTTCTTCTTTTTGTCGGCGGATTAAATTCATGGGTTTCGCTTTTACTTGTTTTCCGAATTTCGCTTCTTCATTTTCATTTATTTCTTTTAAAAAAGTCCTGTCAATCACCTCTTTTTAAACTTCTTCTATCATCTTTGAAAATTAAAAATTGTTGTGAAAAATTAAGTGATAAATATATTTTAGATTTTATTTAATTTGTAATAAGCATTTACTTTGATTAATTTATCAACATTTTAGTTGTAGTTTTAGGTTGCCTCAGTTCTAGCCCGTTTTTAATCTCCTTTAAATTCTTCGAGATCCCATTATTTCCCCTAGGTAGTTACTATGTTCTCCGAAATGCACTTTTTATTCTGAAGTTCGAAAGTCACCACATTCATTTTCATTAAATGATTTGCAAAGGAAGGCTTCGCGTAAAAGCAGTTTTTAACTAAAAGATTTCTAGTTTTGGAAAATTATCTGTATCGGGTGTTAGATTTCCATTTGTTGAAAATTTTTCCTTAAATTTATGTTAGAAATTAGATTTTAGAATTTAGATTTTATTTTGAATTACTGTTTGCATAATGTTTGAAAAAATGAATGTTTGTGATGATATTAAATAAAGTGCTCTCGTGCATCCATTCTGATAAAGTGACAACACTTGTTGAACTGTCCGACTAAGATGTTTTTTTGCCCTTTCATGATTTAAAATTACTTTTTCTGTATACAAATGTACAATTCCTAATGCTGAAATAGTATAGTACTCATCTAATGTATGTTCTTTAGAGTTCTTTCCATCATTTATGACTCTCAAATCATAAGGACGATACACGAATTAAGGTTTACTATTGTCTCTCATACAGTAAATAAATTTAACTGGGGTGGAGTTCCCTAAAACATATTTTAAAAGAAATAAATCGATATTAAGTTATTTTAAGAATAAAAATAGAAATTTATTGTTATGAATATTTACCGTATTTTGCGAAAAAAGAGATTGCATCTTCTCCTGTGATGATGAGCTTCAATTATTCATTGACAGCATTATCGATGAATAGGGCGTTCTAAATTTAATTCACAGGTTTTTTCCTTTTTTCATCAAAAACTGAAGTAATAGTATCATAATATCTAGTTTATATAAAGGTACTTTTACTCCTATTATTTTTCATCAGCCTGCTCTTCGTGTTTACTCTATTCAATTTCAGGAATTTAATTCATTTCCAGTTTAGCAAGTGTTTTCTTCTTTTTTTTATCATTTAAATTAGATCTCTGACTAAAGGGCAACGAGAACTCACTTAGCTCTTCCTCAGTATTGAACTTATAGAGTGTGTTGTAAAGTTATTGGTCAGTTTAATTTACAGCTAAATTTTAAATATTATTAAATTAACTAATAAAATTAATTTATAAAATTCTCATTTTTACAAATCGGATTTTAATAATTAAAAATCATTTAAAATCAAAATTTATCTTTAAAATCATAATAAATTAATTTCAAATATAAATGTACTAAATTTTATTAATATATTAACATAGAATGAAATTATTTACATAAAAGAAAAGGATTTTTAGACAATTATAATTTTTTGAGCCTTTCTTCTTTTTGCTTTAGAAGTTTGGCATAATCCATATTATCGTGTCGATTTTTCTTCATTAATAATAATTATATATAAAATCTAATTATCGTTTCAAATTAATAAGATAGGATTTAAATATAAATAAATAAATATAATTTTTATTTTTTATAATAATTTTATAATAAATTTTATATTTAGATTATAATTTTATAATTATATTTTTATAAGTTTT
>Ga0164294_10003685_pt1 | contig 13606 bp, 11 predicted proteins | sample GEODES005metaG_FD_111479 | JGI IMG/M metagenome (GOLD analysis project Ga0164294, IMG submission 111479) | Oligotrophic lake water microbial communities from Sparkling Lake, Wisconsin, USA - GEODES005 metaG | ecosystem: Environmental > Aquatic > Freshwater > Lake | place: USA: Sparkling Lake... | reverse complement strand
CCTCGGCGCTGGAAGCGGCCTGCACCGGACCCGGTCGCATCTCCGACGCCTGCGCGACCCTCGCGGTCGCCTACGACGAAGGGCACTTCCTGCCGGTCGATGAGGCCCGGGCCACCGACTTCTACCTGAAGGCCTGCGAGGCGGGCCTGGGCGACGCCTGTCGCTTCGCCGCGGATCGCTACCGCAAGGGGATCGGCCGCCCGCCGAACGCCGACACGGCAGACAGCCTGTACCAGCGCGGCTGCAACGCCGGAGATGCGACCTCGTGCCGTCGCGCGCCGCGCGTCAGCCGCGATCGATGACGTCGGCGACCAGGTCCCAGCCGGTGAAGCCGACCCAGGCCTCGCGCACGATCAAGTCAGGGCCCACCACGATGATCGTCGGGTAACCGAAGCGCTCCTGGAAGTGGTCGACCCCCATCCGGTAGCCCCACCCGCGGTCGGCGAGCACGGGCTGCTCGATGTCGAAGGCGTCCACCCAGGCGTCGAGCTCGGCGGAGGTGGTCGTGCGGATGGGGTACTCGAGGGTGGGCGCCAACAGCGTGATCTGGGTCACGGGGACGTCGAGGGAGGCCAGGAAGTCTTCCGCTTCGAACGCAGCGTTCTGGCAGGGTCCGCAGTCCATGGCCGAGATGTCGATGATGAGCCACCGGCCCGCGAAGTCGTGGAGGCGGACCGCCTCGTCGCAGCGGTCGTGGAAGGTGCCGTCGGGCAGCCGGGCGCCTTCGGTCAGGGTCCACGGGCCGGTGTAGGGCGGCGCGTCCCGGTCGATCCAGCCGCAGGTGTAGGTCTCGGCCGGGAAATAGCCGTGCCAGGGATCCCCCGGGCCCATGCCTGGCAGGGCCTGACCGGTCACCGTCAGGCGGTACTCCCCCGCGCCATCGTACAGCGGCTTCCAGTCGGTCTCGTAGGACACCGCGAGTCCATCGTCGTCCGGGGTCGCCACGCCCTGCACCTCGAGCGCGTAGTTCTCCGGTGCGCGGTACCAGGTGCCGTCGGCGTCGAGTCCCAGCCACTCGAGCGGCCCAGGGGGGGCTTCGCTGATCTGGGCGAAGCAGGCGCGTTCGGGCTCGGGCATGCCGACTTCGGCGCGGAACATCTGGTCACAGTCGGGGCACTGCCAGGGCGACGAGAGGTCGAGCTCTCCTTCGTAGACGCGGCTGTAGCTGCAGTCCACCCGTCCGGCGGCCTCGGCCTCGGCGTCGAAGTCGACCGCCCAAGTCAAGGTGGCGTCGAGGGTCGGGATGTCGTCGAGCGGCGCTTCGGGGGCGCAGGCGGCGAGCAGGGCGGCGAGCAAGCGACCTCCGAGACAATCCTGTCATACCCGGCCGCTGTCCGCCACGCCGCCGTGGCTCAGCCCGGCAGGACGGGGATGGGGCGCATCATGCGCTGCACGAACGGCATGACCGGCGCCAGCGCCTCCCGCCCCCACCGGATCGCCGTGAGCGCGTCCTTCGTGTCGGGGACCAGGTTCACGGGGGACAGCGTGCGAGCGAACGGGACATACTGGTCGGCAAAGGCGCGATCGGCGTCCACATTCGCGGTGCGGACCGCCTGCTGGAACGGCACCCAGGCCAGGCTGCGGGGGTTCGGCGCGAAGCAGTCGAGGGCGAGGACGAAGACGTTGCGGCGCCCTTGCTGGCCCGACACGATGGACTCCCAGGCGATGCGGGCGGGCACATTGCTGACCATCCCGCCCTCTCCCAGCCGCGTGATGCCGCGGGTGGCGTACAGCCCGTCGAGGATCCGCTTCATCCGCGCGTCGTCGCGCAGCACGTCGTAGTGGATGATGCCCGGGATGGCGGCCGAGAAGCCGCACGCGTCGAGGACGTCGAAGCCCTCGGTGCCAGCCTCCCGGCCGAGCACCACCTCCACCAGGGCGTCGCGGCGGCTCAGGAACTCGCGCATGACCGACGCGGCCTTGACGGCCCCACGCAGGCTGCTTCGCCACCCGCGCCCGTCGACCTCAGCGTCGAGGAGGTGTTCGTACCAGCCGAGGTCGTGCTTCAGCGCGTCGACCGTGATGCCGGTGGCCACGACGTACATGGGGATCTCAAGGTCCGACAGCCACATCCCACGCCCTTCGGGGTGGCGGAACAGCTTGCCGAGCGCGTGTTGCAGGTACAGCCGCAGCGTCGCCGGGATCCCGTAGCGGCTGCCCACCTCGAGCACCCGAAACACCTTCGCCCACGACAGCTCGCGGGCGGCGGCGATCATCGGCGCGGCGTCCCACCGGCGCCGGCGGGCCCGAAACATGCCCATGAGCGACCCGATCGAGGTGCCGGTCATCAGGTCGGGGATCAGCCCGCTGCGCTCGATCATCTCGTAGGCGCCCAGGTACACATAGCCGGCGCCGCCCCCGCCGCCCGAGGCCACCGCGAGCTTGCGGGTGGTGACCTCTGCCTCCAGGCTGTCGCGGTCGAGGGGCAGGTGTTCGAGCAGGGCGGCCCGGGTGTCGCGGGTGCGGCGGGTGATCTCGGGCAGCTCGCGCGCGAGCGCCCACGGCGAATCCGCGCGTTCGAGCCGCGGGGCGATGGCGTCGTTGAGCCAGGCCGAGAAGGGGGCGAGCAAGCCGTCTACGGCCACATCGGCGCCATCGCGGTTGCGGATGTCGGTGCAGCGACCGAGCGACAACGCGTAGCGGACGGCTTCCACCACCGGCTCGGCGTCGCGGTCCTCCCGCCCGAGGGCCAAGCGGACCCACCGCCGCTCCAGCTTGTCGAGCGGGCGACGACGGGCGGCCCAGCGAGCGGTTTCCAATGGCTTCATGGCGTTTGCGCAGCAAAAAAAGTGCGTATTTCGACCGTGGGGTCGTCGACCACATCGACCTCCCATCCATCGGGAAGGAGCTCGAGGTATTCGCGCCAGCGAAAGCGTCGATCGAGCAACACCACCACCCCGCGGTCTTCCGGTCGTCGGATCAGCCGGCCGGCCGCTTGGACCACCCGCGTCATCCCAGGGACCAGGGACGCGTACCGGAAACCCTGTCCATAACGCGCATCATAATGCGCGCTCAACAGATCCCGCTCGAGGCCCACCGGGGGAAGCGCAGGTCCGACGACGAAGACCGCCGACAGCGCCCCAGGCGGCAGGTCGATCCCCTCGGCGAAGACGCCCCCCATCGCGGCGGCGAGCACACAGGGTGGGCCGGGCTGGCTTAGCCGCTCGAGCACCTCCCGGCGGCGGGCGTCGGTCATGCCGGGCTCCTGGAGCAACACGGCGCGATCGGGCAGGGACCAGCGGCCGGCGAGGTCGTTCAGCATGGCAAACGACGGGAAGTAGACGGCGACATTGCCAGGAACCGCGCGGATGCACGCGGTGAGCAGGGTGGCGGTGGGCGCCGCGTGCGCCTCACGGTCCTTGAAGGCGGTGCTGACGCGCGGCGCGACCAGCACGCGGCGGTTGGCGGCCGGAAAGGGCGACGGGACGCGCACCACGTCGAGCCGGTCGCGGCTCAAGCCGAGCAGGTCCTGGTAGAACGCGGTGGGGGAGAGGGTGGCCGAGCAGGCGACGAAGCCGCCGAGGCGCGCCAGCCGGGGGCCGAGCCAGGCAGACGGATCGAGGCAGAGCAGGCCGAGGGTCTCCTGGCCGGGCGCGTCGCTGGCCACCGCGACCACCTCGGGGCCCGCCGACTCGGCCGCCATGCCGAGCTTGATCACGCCGCGCGCGAGGTCGAGGTAGGGGTCACGCTCGATCGCGGGGCGCAGGGGACGCTGCTGCTTCAGCAAGGCATAGTCCATCGCCAAGGCGTCGATCCGCTCCGTCAGCGCGCGCAGCGCCTCCTGGGGCAGCGCGCACACCGCCGTGCCGTCCCGCCGCGGACCTTCGGCGCTCCGGGCGGCGCGCTCTACCGTGTCGGCCACCGCCTCGGCCAGCTCGGCGAAGGGTGCGTAGCTGGGGTCCTCCCAGAGCACCTCCGCGGCCCGGTTGGCGTCGGCGGCGCTCAGCCGCGGCGAGCCGTATTCGCGGGCGCGGTCGACCAGCTGGTGGGCCTCGTCGACGACAACGATCCAGTTCCCCGACTCGTCGCCGAAGTGCCGGCGCAGGTGAACCCCGGGATCGAAGGCGTAGTTGTAGTCGCCGACGACAACATCGACATGCTCGGAGGCATCGAGCGAGAGCTCGAACGGACAGACCTCGTGCGCTTCGCCGGCGGCCAGGAACTCGGGGCGTCCGAGGCGCCCACCCAGCATCGCGTAGGGCAGATCGCGCTCGCGCAGCTTGTCGTAGTAGCGGTGGGCGTGGCGGCAGGCCTCGGGACGGCAGGCGACGACCCGGTTCAGGCAGAGCTTCTCTTTGGCCTGGAGCGTCACGCTCCGGAGCGGCAGCCCCGCGTCGGTGAAGCGCTGCAGCGTGCGTTCGACGCCCTCTTGCTGGGTGCCGCGCGCCGTGGCCCAGAAGACCTGCATGTCGCGGGCCAGCGCGAACTGGAGGACGCCGTGGAGCACGGCCGCGGTCTTCCCGAGGCCGGTAGGCGCCTCGACGAGCACCTGGTGGCCGATCTGCAGGGCCCACAGCACCGAGTCCGAGATCTCGCGTTGGCCGCGGCGCCAGTCCGGGTGGGGCAGGGGAACCCGGGCGCTCCGCCGCCAGCCCATCCAGGCCGACCGGCGCTCCCGCGCGTGGGTGATCTCCGCGACCCGCCGGCGGATGAAGCGACCCACCCGTTCGGCGTCCAGCGCGACGCCCAGCACATGCTTGCTGCCGTCGGCGAGGCTGACGAGCACCAGTCGGCCCACCGGCCGATCGATCCGTGCCTCGTGCAGCATCCACAGGTACACTTCGAGCTGGGCGGCGTAGTCGCGCCAGTCGGCCAGGGTGGTGGTTTGCAGGCGCTCGGCGTCGAAGGCGGTCGACTTGATCTCTTCGACGACGGCGCGGCCGTCTTCTTCGGTCAACCCGTCGACCCGCCCGTGCAGGATCGCGGTCCATTCGCCGACGGCGATCTGGTGCTTGAGGCGCACCTCGGCGCGGTAGGCGGCGTCCGCGGCCCCCTGCTCTCCTTGGTGGACGGCGTGCGCCTCGCGCCCCGCGGCCAGTCGGGCCTTCCGCGACTGCGCCACCTCCTGGCTGAGGTGCCCGGTGGGGGCACCCGCCTCGAGGAGGTCGCGGACCGAGAGGGTCAGCGTGCGCGCGTCGTCGTCGATTCGGATGGGCACGGGTGAGGGAGTTATCCCGTTGGGCACGGTCCGTCGGTCGACGGAAGGGGGTGCGCACGGCTAGGTACGCGCATGGATGTTCGGGCGTCGACCGAGGCTTGGATCGCGCGCCGGTGGCCGGTGCTGGCCGCCGAGCTCGCGTCGCTGGCCCCACCGGCCGAGGCCGTGTGGGTGGCGGGGGTCCCGCGGGCCACCCTGCGGGTCGACGGGGTGCAGCTGTGCGGGGCGGTCGATCCCGAGGGCGAGGCCGCGCTGCAAGCGGCCCGCGCGCCGGTGGAGGCCACGCGGGTGACGGTGTACGACCCGGCCCAGGGTGACCTTCCCCGCGCCCTGCTCGGCCGTCCGCGCCTGCAGGCCCTGGAGGTGGTCCTGCTCGCTCCGGCGGCGTTCCGCGCCACCTGGGACCGGGTTCGCCACGACGACTGGCTCTGCGACCCGCGGGTGGTGCTGCGGCGGGCCGACCCCGCGGAGCGCCCGCAGGGTGCGTGGGTGGTCTCGCCCGCGGGCCTGCGCCTCGCCGAGCCGCGGGCATTCGCCCTGCGCGATCAGATCGCCCTGGCGCTCGCGATGCCGACGCACCGTCGGTTGGCGGCGCAGCTCGACCGGGATCTGGAGCGCGCGCTGGCCGACAATGCGGCGCTGCTCCACAACGCGGGCGATGTCGCCGCCCTCTTTGGGACCCTGCCGGGCGGCCGGGCCGTGGTGGTGGCGAGCGGGCCGACCCTGTCGCACCAGCTCGGCTGGCTCCGCTCGGTGCGCGGCGCGCGCACGATCCTCGCGGTGCACAGCGCCGTGCAACCGCTGATCGGGGCCGGGATCATCCCCGATGCGGTGGTGGCGGTCGACGGTCAGCCCGTGCTCGCCCACCACCTCACGCCACCGCCGGGCGCGGACCTGCGCGCGGTTCCGCTCGTCCATGCGGTGTCGGTCCACCGCGATGCGCTGGAGGCCTGGCCCGGTCCTCGGTTCGCCGCCCGGCTGACCCTCCCTCGGTTCGACCGCCTGGCCACGCCGGTCGGGCGCCTCTGGTGCTCGGGGACCGTCACCCACGCCGCCTGCGATCTGGCGCGCCAGATGGGTGCAGCCGAGATCACCCTGGTCGGCGCAGACTTTTCCTATCCGACCGGACGCTCGCACGCGTCGGAGGCCGTCGCTGCCACGGGGGTCGACGCCGCCGGGCGTCGCCTGTGGGTGGCCGACGGGCATGGCGGAAGGGTGCGCTCCGACCTCAACCTGATCGGCTACCTGCGCGATCTGGATGACTGGTTCGCCGCGAACCCCGGCGTACGGGGTGTCAAGCGCGGACGGGACGGCGCGGCGATGGCGCAGGTGCCGTGGGGAGACGATGCCGACTGACCTCGCGACGGATGCCCGCACCATCGCGCGTCACCTGCGGTGCGCCGAAGACACCGAGGCGGCCGAGGCGTTGGCGGCCTGGACGCTGCAGCTCGAGGCGCAGGTGGGTCCCCAGGCCCTGGTGTCCTTGGCGGCCGCGCTGGGCGAGGTCTTTGCCGCCCAGCAGCGCGGGGACAGCCTGCGGGTGGCGGATGTGCTCGAGTTTGTGGTCGCACCCGCCTTGTCGCCGCCGGGCTGAAGGTCTAGCGGACGGGGGCAGGGCCCAGGGCGTCCACGATCTGGTCGATCTGGGTGGGGGTGTGCGCCGCGCTCACCGTGAACCGGAGGCGCTCCTGGCCGCGCGGCACGGTGGGGTAGCGGATCGCGGGCGCGAAGACGCCCCGCTCGAGCAGGCGCGCCGCGAGCGCCAGCGCGTTCGGTCCGACCACCAGGGGGACGATGTGGGCGTGGCCGAGCGGGGACCAGCCGAGCGCCTGGAGCCCGCGCCGCAGCTGGGCCACGCGGTCGGCCAGCGCAGCGCGTCGTTCGTCGGTCGCCGCCCGCAAGCCGGCGAGCGCCAGCGCCGCGACGGGTTCGGGCGGCGCGGTGGTGAACAGAAAGCTGCGCCCCGCGTTGATGAGCAGCTCCCGGAGCGCAGGCGGCCCGATCACGAAGCCGCCCGCGGCGCCATAGGCCTTGCCGAAGGCGCCGATCAGCACGTCGGGCGTCACCCCCTGGGCGGCGGCCGCGCCGCGTCCCTCCGGCCCGAGCGCGCCCACCGCGTGCGCCTCGTCGACGATCAGCCAGGGGGCGGTGGGGTACCGTCGGAGGTCAGGGGTGTCGCCGTCCATCGAAAAGAGCCCCTCCACGACCACGGCGCGGGCGGTGGCGGGGACGGCGTCGGGGTCGGCGTGGGGAACGACCCGGCGGGTCGCGCGCCCCAGGCGCAGGCCATCGATGATCGACGCGTGGTTGAGGGCGTCGGACGCCACCTCGTCGCCGGGCGCGAAGGCGGCCTGCAGCACCGCGAGGTTGGCGTGCCAGGTGCTCGGAAAGAACAAGGCGGGTCGCCCGAAGCGTTCCACCAGGGCCTCCTCCAGCGCGTGGTGGGCCGGTCGGGTCCCGCTGATCAGCCGGCTCCCGCCCGCGCCCCCGCCCGTCGCGGCCGCGCGCACCGTGGGGTCCCAGGCGAGGCCCAGGTAGTCGTTGGTGCAGGCGAGGATGCAGGGGCGCCCGTCGACCGTGCCGGTGGTGGGGCCCGTGGGCGCGACCGTGCGCAGGGTTCGCCACTGATCGGCCGCCCGGATGGCCGCCAGCCGATCGGTCCACGGCGCGAAGCGTCCCTCGCTCATCCCACGGTCCGCGCCCGGACGAGGTCCAGCGCCATCGCGGTGACGATCGCGGCCGTCGCGTCGCGGTGACCCGCCACCGGACGGCTCTCCCCGCTTGGCCAACACAAGGTCACCGGATGGGCGTCGTCGCCGAGGTCCCGCAGATCGTTGGCGACGGTGAGATCCAGGCGGTCGCGCCGCGCCTGGGCCACCCCCACCGCAGCGAGCGTGTCGGCGTCCACGCCCGACAGCAGCTTGAACCCGACCAGCACGGTCCGGGGCCCGCACCGGCCGCGCAGGGTGGGCAGCAGCTTCGGGGCGCGGCGGAGGGTGATCGTCCAGATCTCCTCGTCAGACGGAACTTTTCCTGGGATCGGGTCGGGCAGGTAGTCCGAGACGGCGGCGGCCATGAACAGGGCGTCGGGGGGCGGACCGGCGAGGGCGGCGTGCAGGGCGCGATCGAGGTCGGCGACCCCGCCGAAGGGAACGACCTCGGCGCCGGGCGCGAGGCGCGCGGCGCGATCGGCCACCGCGGCCCCGGCGAGCAGGGTGACCTCGGCCCCCGCGGCCTGACACGCGCGGGCGACCGCGCATCCGTACAAGCCGCGCGACACATTGGTGAGCACGCGCACATCGTCGACGCGCTCGCTGGTTCCGCCCGCGGTGATGAGCACCCGCATCGCCGTTGTCTCCCCTCGGGCTCTGTGTCGTAGTCACGGGACAGGCGGGCGTCGACCCGCTATGCGAGTGCAGGAGAGGTGCGGGATGTGGCTCGTAGGTTGGGCGCTGGTGGCACACGCGCAGGAGGCCGCAGCCACCGCGGCCGCGAAGGCGCTTCCCATCGAGATCGGCGCGCAGGCGTACTTCAACGCCGGCGGCGTGTTCATGTTGCAGCCGGAAGACAACAAGGGCGGCGACCCCGGCCTGCCGTTCAACGGCTTCGCTGGTTTCTCGCCTGGCGCAGGGTTTGGGCTGGAGTTCCGCGCCTTTCGCGTGGTCGGTCTCGAGATCAACGCCACCCGCTGGCACCAGGTCGCCCGCTCGGAGTTCACCCTCAACGACCAGACGTGGAACTGGTCGATTGCGCAGAACGCCTGGCAGGTCCCCGTGCTGTTCCAGCTCACCGCCCCGACGGGTGCAGTGCAGCCGAACCTGTTTGTCGGCCCCGAGTTCGTCTTCCCGGGCGACGCCACCGTCACCGATCAGGCCTGGCCCCTCGCGGTGGACCTGTCGGCGGGCACCGACGCCTACACCTTGCTGACCTTTGGGTTCGGCTTCGAGTTTGTTCCCCCGATCCCGAAGGTCGACCTCCGGATCCCCTTCGACATCCGGCTCTCGACCAGCCCCGGCTATCCGAAGTCGGCCTTCGACCGGGCGACCTACTATGTCGACGGCGTACCGTACGACCCGGATTCGAGCTTCGGCACGCTGACCGCCATCGACTACGACTCGCAGTGGCAGTACCAGGCGGCGGTCTCGCTGGGTCTGGCCTACTACTTCCTCTAGTCGTCGGTGCGCGCGGTGAGCAGAAACTGCACGATGCGCTCGTTGGCCAGGAAGTCCTGGGTGACGGGCCCGACGAGCCGAGCGCCGGCGGTGGGTTCGCCGCCGGGGACGGTGTGGCCGCCCCCCCAGGTCTTCAGGTGGACGAGCGGCGCCCGGCAGCCGGTGTAGGCGATCTCGTCGGTGTGCATCCCGTCGTCGGCGCGGTCCGGGACGGGCGTGACCTCGGTCCCGCCATCGCAGCCGAGGTGGGTGGTCCAACCCGGTCGATCGGCTGTGCCGACGAGGGTGGCGTCGACGCCGAGCTTGGCGCCGCCGTCGGTCTGGAGGCAGGCGGCGGGGCCGCCATCGTAGGCCCAGCACGGGTCGGCGGTGCCGTGCAGATCGAGGATGGCGACGGGCGCGGTCGGCGCGCAGCCGGGCGCCGTGGCCGACTGGTTCCCCGCGCCGGTGGGCGCGATGCCGCGGAAGACCTCACTGCGCGCGCAGGCCAACCGGTACGCCATGGCGCCGCCGTTGCTGTGGCCGGTGGCGTACCAGCCATCGACCGGCAGCAAGCCCTCGACGACCGCGCGCACGGCGTCGAGGTACGCGAGGTCGTCGACCCCTTCGGCGCACGCCCGCCCCGACACACACTGCCAGCCGTCCGCGCCGCCCCCGGCATTCCACGTCCGCAGGTTGCCCACGCGGCTACGGGTCCCGTCCGCGTAGACCACAGCGAAGCCGGCGTTGCCCGCGACCACCGACAAACAGCCGGGCGAGGTCGGGTCGCCCCCGGGGCAGCCCATGCGGGCGGCGGTCGCGCGGTCGCCCCCGCCGCCGTGGAGCGCCAGCAGGACGGGGACCGGCGACACCCCGTCCCACCGGTCGGGCGGGCGGAGGTCGATGTCCCGGTCGGTCCAACCGGGAATGGCGCAGGACTGGGTCACCCCAGGAGACACGGCATCGCAGGGGGGCGCGTGGCAGGCCACGCAGGCCACCGCCAATCCGCGGGTCCACCGGGGAAGCCGCCTGATGTCGAGATCGAACCGCCATTGGATTGAATGGCGAATTCCGGCGGACTTGACCGCAGCAATGGGGTGGGCCATGGGAGTGCGTATCTCGCGAGGTCCGCGTTGGCGTCCGATCCGACTCCTGTCACCGTGACCGAAGACGCGCTCTCGGTCCCGGTGGGCGCGCACCACTTCGGCATGCTCGGCTTCGACCTCTGGGTCGAGTTGAAGGTGGAGAAGCGGACGCTCCGAACCGAGCGGTTCGCGGTGGGCGACCGCGAGCTGCTGCTCCGGCGGCTCGAACCGGGCACCTTTGCGATGGGGGCGGCGGAGGGGGATGTCCGCGCGCGGTCGGACGAACGGCCGCGCCACGAGGTGACCCTGGGGCGCGCCTTCTCGCTGGGGGTCTACCCGGTGACGCAAGGCCTGTATACCCAGCTCACGGGGGACAACCCCGCGAAGCTCGGCCAGGGAGACAACCACCCGGTCGACGGGGTGAGCTGGTTCGACGGCATCCGCTTCTGCAACGCGCTGAGCCGTGCGTGCGGCTTGCCAGAGGTGTACCGGATCCGCGAGGTGAACGACACCGAGTACCTCGCGGACCTCAACGCGCCCGGGTTCCGCCTGCCCACCGAGGCCGAGTGGGAGTTCGCCGCTGCCGCCGGGGTGGACACCCAGTACGCCGGGTCGGACAACCCGGCCGATGTGGCCTGGTGGCGAGACGAAGCGACGGGCGCCACCCGCGCGGTGGGGACCAAATGGCCGAATGCCTGGGGGATCTACGATCTGTCCGGCAATGTCGCGGAGTGGTGTTGGGATCTCTACGCGACCACCTACCCGTCTGCTCCGCAGGTCGACCCCGAAGGGCCCGTCCGCGGCACCTACCGGGTCTGTCGGGGCGGCCATTGCGCCGATGCGGCGGAGTCGGTTCGGGTCCGGTCCCGAAACTGGAATGTCCCCGGCTTTCGGCGTGGTCCGCTGGGCCTGCGGGTCGCGCGAACCTGGCTGTAGGTCGCGCCGCCGTTCACTCGCACTGACGCGCGTCGGCCAGGGTGGGGGCCCCAGCCGCGACCGCGAAGGTGGCCGACGGCCACTGGATCCAGCCGACCTCCCACACGGCGTTGTAGTCGAGGACCGCGCTCCCGCTGTAGGCCAGCTGGCCCGCCAGCCACACGCGCACGGTGGCGTGGACGGCGAAGTCGGCGTTTCGGGCGAAGTAATGAACGCGAACGGGGAAGCTGCCGTCGGAGGCGTCGACCAGGGTCAGCGCCTCGGGACCGTAGCCGCTCGCGTCGTCCTGGCCGAGCAAGGGGTCGTCGCCGGGGATCCCGGCAGCCCCCCAGTCGGGGTTTGCGTTGCAGGGGGAGACATCGCCAGGAACGGCGTACAACGGCGTCTCTATGGCGTCGGCGAGGTGCAGGTCGAGGTCGGCAGTGGGGCCGTCCCACGACAGCTCCACCCGGATGTCTTCGGTGGGAACCGCGGTCACGAGGCAACGCGCGGGGGCCGAGGTGACGCCTGCGGTGTTGGTCACCTGGAGGGACACGGTCCAGTCGCCGGCGACGTCGACCAGCAGTGCGGTGTTGGCCCCGGTGGGGTCGTCGAAGGTGCCTTGGGCGCCGATCGGCGCGTCGACGACCTGCCAGGCGTGGGTCAGCGGCAGCAATCCGGCGGGATCGCTGCTGTCGGCGCCGCTGAGTGGCAGCTCGGCGACCGGGCTGATGGCCGCGGGGCAGGGCAACACGGGCGCGTCTCCGGGCGCGCCCCAGCGGATGGCGGCGAGCGGGAAGTCGGCCGGGTCGGCGCCGCCGTTTCCGGTGAGGGGGATCGCGAGCTCCGGTTCGTCGGGATCGTCGCTGGGCAGGCGCAGCAGGGCGGCGTCGCCCGCATCGCTGGTCGGCGCATAGACGAGGATCAGCGGCCAGCTGGCCCCCGGTGCGATGGTCGCCCCGGTGGGGTCGACTTGGACCGTGAAGGCGCCCGAGCCGTCCTGGCCGAAGGCGCCTAGGTGCAGGTCGGCCTCGCCGACATTTGTGATCTCGATAACCCGAAGCGCCGATTCACCGACCGCGACCGTGCCGAAGTCGAGGGTCGCCGTGGGCGCGTCGATGTCGGGGACGGGGACCGGCCGCCCCGTTCCCTGCACCGCGTAGGTGAGGGCCGGATGGTCTGGGTCGTCGCTTTGGACGAGGATCTCACCCAGGTAGTCGGTGAAGTCGAGGGGGGTGAAGGCGACCGTCACGGTCTCCGAGGCGTCGGGCGCCAGGACGAGCTCGGTCGGCGGCAGGGTGAAGCCAACCGCGTCGAGGGCGAGCGTCGCCGTCAGATCGACAGGCCCAGCGTTGGCGACATAGAGTTCGGCGAATCCGGTTTCTCCGACGACGACCTCGCCGTAGTCGAGCGGGGCGGCGGGCGTGAGCACCAGCTCCCCCGTTAGCGTCCGAAATTCGGTGTCGGACCCTGTGCAGGCGCCCAGCACCGCCAGCCAGCCGAGGGCGCGCATCAGTAGCACCCGCGCAAGGTCGTGCTGCTGAGCGCGCCGTCCGGGGTGAAGGTCCCGCTCGGCCAGTCCACCGTCCCGACCTCCCAGACATCCTGGACATCGAGCACCGACGCCCCTTCCCACGCGAGCACGCCGTGGATGTAGGCGCGGACGGTCGCGGTCACCAGCCCGTCGTAGTCGTCATCGAAGTAGTGGACGGCCACCCGGTACACCCCGTCGCTGGGGGCGAGGATGTTGATGTTCTCGGGCCCTTTGCCCGCGAGATCGTCGAGATCGAGCCGCGGATCGTCGTCGGTACCGCCGGCGCCCCAGGACGGGAAGTCGTTGCACCAGCACGCGTCGGCTGGGGTCTCGAAGAGCGCAGCACCCTCCTCGCGCAGGTGGAGGTCGAGGTCCGAGCTCAGTCCGTCCCAGGTGAGCTCGAGGTGGAGGGCGTCGTCGGGCACGGCCTCGATGTCGCAAAAGGTGGGCGCGCTGAAGACGCCGGCGCCGTTCATCACGGTCAGCATCGCGGTGTAGTCGCCGGCAGAGTCGGCGAACAGCTGGCTCACTGCGCCGTCCAGGGCGGTGAAGGACGCCTGGCTGCCGTCGGGTCGGGCCACCAACGCCCACTGCCAGGCCACAATGCCCGCGCCCCCGGGGTCGTACGAGTCGCTGCCGTCGAGCACCACATACGCGGGCGGCGCCGCGTTGGCGGGGCAGTCGATCACGGCCACCGGGAAGGCGAAGCCGCTTCCCCCGTTGCCCAACACCACCACGTCGATCGTCGGTTCATCTGGATCGT
>Ga0164294_10003684_pt1 | contig 13608 bp, 10 predicted proteins | sample GEODES005metaG_FD_111479 | JGI IMG/M metagenome (GOLD analysis project Ga0164294, IMG submission 111479) | Oligotrophic lake water microbial communities from Sparkling Lake, Wisconsin, USA - GEODES005 metaG | ecosystem: Environmental > Aquatic > Freshwater > Lake | place: USA: Sparkling Lake... | reverse complement strand
TCTGCGCAACAAGCGCATCGCGCTCGATCAGCTGGTCGGCCACAGCAACGTTCAACCCAAGGGCCTGCAGCAGCCCGCGGTGTTGCCGACCATCGTGCCTGCCGATGCCGAAGCCTGGGCGCGCGATGGCGACGCGCAGCACCCCGCGGTGCTTCAGGCCAGGTTGGCGCTGGAAGTCGCACAGCTTGAAACCCAAAAAGCGCGTGCAGGCCACCTGCCCACTCTCGATGCGGTGGCCAGCCTGGGCAGCAACTACAGCTCGCGCAGCGGCCTGAGCAGCACCGGACAGCCCTTCGTCGGCGGCACGACCAATTCAGGCTCGATCGGCGTGCAGCTCAACTTGCCGCTGTTCGCCGGCTACTCGGTGCAAAACCGCATCAAGGAAACCCTCTCGCTCGAGGAGAAGTCGCGCAACGATCTGGAAGCCGCGCGGCGCACCGTGTCGATCGCCACGCGCCAGGCCTACTTCGGCGTGCAGTCGCTGCAGGCCCAGGTGCTGGCGCTGGAAGCCGCCGAGTCATCGAGCTCGCTGGCACTCGACGCCACGCAGCTGGGCTACAAGGTCGGCGTGCGCGTGAACATCGATGTGCTCAACGCCCAGACGCAGCTTTACACCACCCGCCGCGATCTCTCCAAGGCGCGCTATGACACGCTGGTGGGTGGACTGAAACTGCGCCAAGCCGCCGGCCAGCTCAAGCCCGAGGATGTGTCGGCGGTGAGCCGGCTGATGGCGCCCTGAACTTCCTGCGCGCAGTCAGTCGGCGATGACGTGGAAGTTGGCTCCGCCTTGAGCCGCACCGGCACCGCAGCGGGTCTCAGCGCAGCAAACCTCCGATCAGTTCGGCCATGCGCCGGGCCGCACCGCGGTGACGCGCAGCGAACGCCAGCGCACGCTCAGTGCTTGGCGCGGCCTGAGCGGAGTCGGCCTGTGAACCCGCAGCGCTGGGTGCCACCATCGTCACCGCCAGCCGCACGGCAGCGGTGATGTCAGCCACCCGCTGCGCCGCGCCTTCTTTCAGCGCGCGCTCGGCCGCATCGGCAAAGTTGAAGGTGTGCGGGCCCATCAGCACCGGGCAGCCACAGGCGGCGGCCTCGATCAGGTTCTGACCGCCCAGCGGCTCGAAGCTGCCGCCGAGCAGCGCCACCTGAGCGCAGCCGAAATAACTGGCCATCTCGCCGATCGAATCGCCCAGCCACACGTCGGCCGCCACCACTTCAGGAGGTGGGCCTTCGTGCCAGGTGCTGCGCCGCGACACGCTCAAGCCAGCCGCAGCGATGAGTGCGGCCACCTCATCAAACCGCTGCGGATGGCGCGGCACGAGCAGCAACAGCGGTCGTGGTGCGCTTTGCAGATTCCACGCGGCCAGCAGCGCGGCTTCCTCGCCCTCGCGCGTACTGGCGGCCAGCACCACGCCACGACCGGCAGCCTGCCGCCAGGCGATGCCGCGTTCGAGCAAGGCCGCATCGGGCGTGACGTCGAACTTGAGATTGCCGCAGACCTCAACGCGCCGGGCACCGGCGGCCTGAAGCCGGGTCGCGTCGGCCTGGGTTTGCGCGAGCACCAGCGCGATGCTTTCGGCCGCAGGACGCATCAGCGCCGACAGCCGCTGGCCACGGCGCGCGCTTCGCTCGCTCAAGCGCGCATTGGCCAGCACCATCGGGATGGCTCGGCCATCGGCCTCAAGCAGCAACTGTGGCCAGACCTCGGTTTCCATCAGCACGCCGACAGCGGGCTGAAAGTGATCGAAGAAGCGCGATACCGCACCGGGCGTGTCCACCGGCAGCCATGCTTGCGCGTCGTCCGCGCGCAGCAGCCCGGCACCGGCTTCGCGGCCGGTGGCGGTGCCGTGGGTCAGCAGCAGCCGCAGGCCGGGGCGATCAGCTCGCAGCGCGTCGATCAACGCCGTGGCGGCCCGCGTCTCGCCCAGCGAGACGGCATGCACCCACACGAAGCCGGCAGCGACCGTGCCTGATTCAGCCGCATCGCCAGACGCGGCGCCATAGAAACCGAAGCGTTCGCCGATCGCGAAGCGGTACAGCGGCTCAGCGCGGCCACGCCACCACAGCTTGAGCACATAGGCCAGCACGGCCAGCCGCAACGCACTCGCGTAGCCGATGCGCGCCAGGCGCTGCAAGGGGGTCAGGGTGACAGCCAGCGTCAGCCCGTCAGTGCGCCGAGGTGGCGATCTGCGCGTCGGGCTTGACCGAGCGCAGTGCCGCCATGAAGGTGGCCTCGATGCGGTGCAGCGCCTTTTCGGTGTGGCCCTCAAAGCGCATCACCAACACCGGCGTGGTGTTCGACGAGCGGATCAGCCCGAAGCCGTCCTTGTATTCGGCGCGCAGACCGTCGATGGTGATGACCTCGAGCGCGCCAGGGAACTTCGCGGTCTCGAGCAGCTTTTGCACCAGCACCTTGGGCTCGCCTTCGGCGCACGGCACGTTGAGCTCGGGCGTGCTGAAGCTGGTGGGCAGCGCGTTGAGCACCTTGCTCGGATCCTTGCTGCGGCTGAGGATTTCGAGCAGCCGCGCAGCGGTGTAGGTGGCGTCGTCAAAGCCGTACCAGCGCTCGCCAAAGAAGATGTGGCCGCTCATCTCGCCGGCGATCGGCGCCTTGACCTGCTTCATCTTGGCCTTGACCAGCGAGTGGCCGGTCTTCCACATCAGCGGCTTGCCGCCGGCCTTGCGGATCACCGGCGCCAGGCGCTGGGTGCACTTCACATCGAAGATCACGGTGCCACCCGGGTTGCGAGTCAGGATGTCCTTGGCAAACAGCATGAGCTGGCGGTCGGGGTAGATGATCTTGCCGTCTTTGGTGACCACACCCAGGCGGTCGCCATCGCCGTCGAAGGCCAGGCCGATTTCGGCGTCGGTGGATTGCACCGTGCGGATCAGATCGGCCAGGTTTTCAGGCTTGCTCGGATCGGGATGGTGGTTAGGGAAGTCGCCGTCGACCGTGGAGTACAGCTCGGTGACCTCGCAGCCCAGCGCACGCAGGATGGCTGGTGCCGACGCGCCCGGGATGCCATTGCCCGAATCGACCACGATCTTCATAGGGCGCTTGAGCTTGCAGTCGCCCGTGATGCGCGCGCCGTACTCGGGCACGATGTTCATCGGCGCCGAACGACCGGCACTCAACACGTAGTCCTCGGCTTCCATGCGAGTGCGCAGGCGCTGGATGTCGTCGCCATAAATTGCCCGGCCAGCCAGCACCATCTTGAAGCCGTTGTAGTCCTTGGGGTTGTGGCTGCCGGTGACCATGATGCCGCTGTGGCAACCACGGCGTCCACGGGTGGCCGCCACGTAATAAAGCATGGGTGTGGTCACCGCGCCCAGGTCCACCACATCCAGCCCGGTCGACACCAGCCCGCGAATCAGCGCGGCGGCCAGCTTCGGGCCCGACAATCGACCATCACGCCCCACCGCCACCGCCTTCTCGCCCGCTGCAATCGCCTCGGTCCCGAAAGCGCGTCCGAGGTGCTCGGCGAACGCCGGGCTGATGGTCTTGCCGACCACACCGCGGATGTCGTAGGCCTTGAAGTTGGATGCGGTCACTTTCATGGGAATCCCGAAGGTTGAATTGCGGCGGATTGTAGGTACGGTGGGTTTCGCCACAACCGTGTCGACGAGCCGGGTTCAGAATGATCCGAACGGACTAGATTCGAATTGATTTCTGTCTTCAAACCATAATGGAACCACTTCACAATCACTTCGCTACTGGGTTAGTTCTGGCTTGGTACCTCACGGGTACCAAGCCTATTTTTTTTGTGGCGTGCGTTCTTCATCGAAGTGGCAGCGCACCATGAATCGCATCCTTCCCCCCAGCCGGCTGTGGCCGCTTCACGGCGTGACCACCACGCGTGGCATCGAAGCGGATGCCGCCCTCACCCTGCCCCCTCACACCCTGATGCACCGCGCTGGCGATGCCGTCGCCCGGCTGGCACTCGCCGTGGCGCCCCACTCGCGACGAGTCTGGGTGGCAGCCGGTCCGGGCAACAACGGCGGCGACGGTTTGGAAGCTGCGGCTCAACTCCAGGCAGCGGGCAAGGAGGTGACCGTCCACTGGCTGGGTGCGACACAGGGGGATCGATGCTCGCCACCGGACTCGCTCGATGCCCACGCCCGGGCACGGGCTGCTGGAGTGCAGATCATCAGCGGTTGTCCTGCCGAATGGCCCGCCGCGCTCGAGCCCCACGACGTGGCGATCGACGCCCTGCTGGGCATAGGCGCCGCACGCGCCCCAACGGGACCGATGGCCGAGATGGTCGACCGGCTCAACGCCATGGTCTGCCCGGTGATCGCCATCGATGTGCCATCGGGCCTGGATGCCGACCGTGGCCGGGCATGGGGACCCAGTTGCGTGCGAGCCGATCACACGCTGTCGCTGCTGACGCTGAAGCCCGGGCTGTTCACAGCGAGCGGGCGCGATCAGGCTGGCACGGTGTGGCTCGACAGCCTGGGTGTGGCCAGCAGCGCCTCGGCGCTGCCCGATGCATGGCTGAGCGGCGCGCAGGCACCCCCCCCGCCACGGCGTCACGCACAGCACAAGGGCAGCTTCGGCGATGTGGTGGTGGTGGGAGGCGCGCCGGGCATGGCCGGAGCCGCGCTGCTGGCGGCCCGCGCCGCTCAGGCGGCAGGCGCAGGCCGTGTCTTTGTGGATTGGCTGCAGGACGCCTCGCAGGCGCCGGGGCTCGACGTGATGCACCCCGAGTTGATGATGCAGCGCGGCAAATCGCTGTCGGAGCCTGCGGTGCTGAAAGCGGCCACCGTGGTGTGCGGCTGCGGCGGAGGCAGCGCGGTGCGCGATCGCCTGCCGCGGCTGATCAGTCTGGCTGGCCGGCTGGTGCTCGACGCCGATGCGCTCAATGCATTGGCCACCGACGCGCAACTGATGAAGCAACTGCGTCAGCGCCAGGGTCGCGCGCAGGCCACTGTGCTGACGCCGCACCCGCTGGAAGCGGCTCGCTTGCTGGCCTGCGAGGTGGCGCAGGTGCAATCCGACCGGATGTACGCCGCTCGGGCACTGGCCGAGATGACCGCCTGCGTGGTGGTGCTCAAGGGCTCGGGCAGCATCACTGCCGCATCGGGACACATGGCGCACATCAACGGCACCGGCAATGCGTCGCTGGCCAGTGGTGGCACGGGCGATGTGCTGGCCGGCTGGCTGGGTGGCTGCTGGGCTCAGAGCGACCGCTCAGGCATGGGCATGCCCGACGAGCTCGCACTGGCGTTCTCCACAGCTTCTCAGGCCGTGGCCGACCATGGTTCGGCGGCCGAGCCTGAAGTGCCTGCGGCGCTGGCTGCGAGCGAGCTGATCGAACGGCTGCATCGCCAGCGAGCGCGGATCACCCTGCCAGCGAAGCGCCGCTAGCGCCTCTTGCTCGCTGCCTTGGCGGGCCCCTTGCGCGCGGTGGTCTTGGCCGCACGAACCGGGTTGACGCGCGCGCCCGAGGCATTGAAGCCCTTGCGCTTGGCAGCAGCCTTGGTGGCGCGATCGGTTTCCTTCACTGCGGCCAGTTCGGCCACGGCGCTCACATGGCGCTCGGCGGTGCGATCGCGCTTGGCGCGCGCCATGGCAACGTCTTCTTCGCCGTCGCGCACCATGCGGAAATCAATCTTGCGACCATCCAGATCGACACGGCTGACCTGAACCCGCACCCGCGAACCCACGGCATAACGCACGCCCGTGCGCTCACCGCGCAGCTCCTGCTTGATCTCATCGAAGCGGAAATACTCACCGCCCAGTTCGGTGATGTGCACCAGTCCTTCGACGTAAAGCCCGTCGAGTTGCACGAACAGCCCGAAGCTGGTGGCGGCGCTGACGCGGCCGCTGTATTCCTCGCCCAGGTGCTCGCGCATGTAGCGGCACTTGAGCCACGCCTCGACATCGCGAGAAGCCTCGTCGGCGCGGCGCTCGTTGGCGCTGCAGTGCGCGCCAGCAAGCTCCCACAACTCGCCTTCGGCATTCAGCGTCACGGTCTTGGGGGCCACGGCCTGTTTCACGGGCTTGCGGGTGACGCGTGCAGCGGGCATCGACTCGACCAGGCCCTTGCTGAGCAGATACTTTTTGGTACCCAAAATGGCCTTGATCACGCGGTGCACCAGCAAGTCGGGGTAGCGACGAATCGGGCTGGTGAAGTGGGTGTAGGCGTCGTAGGCCAGGCCAAAGTGGCCGGAATTGGTGGCGGTGTAGATCGCTTGCTGCATCGAGCGCAGCAGCATCGAGTGGATCTGCTCGGCGTCGATGCGCTCCTTGGTCGCCGCGGCGATCTGCTGGTATTCGCGCGGATGCGGATCGTCGCTGATCGACAGGCCCAGGCCCAGCGCCCTGAGGTAGTTCTGTAGCAGGGTCTTCTTCTCGGGCGTCGGGCCCTCGTGCACCCGAAACAGCGACGAGTGCTTGGCCGTGGCGATGAAATCGGCCGCGCACACATTGGCCGCCAGCATCGCTTCTTCGATCAGCTTGTGCGCCTCGTTGCGGGTGCGCGGAATGATCTTTTCGATGCGGCCGTTGTCGTCGCACACGATCTGCGTTTCGGTGGTCTCGAAATCAATCGCACCACGCTTGCCGCGCTCCTTGATCAGCGCGCGGTAGACCTCGTTGAGGTTGAGCAGGTCATCGACCAGATCCTTGCGCCGCTGCGCCTCGGGCCCGCGGGTGTTGCCGAGAATGGCCGCCACCTCGTTGTAGGTGAAGCGCGCATGGGAGTTGATCACCGCCGGGAAGAACTGGTACGCATGGATCTCGCCGTTGGCGGTGACCAGCATGTCGCACACCATCGCGAGCCGGTCCTCGTTGGGGTTCAGCGAGCACAGCCCGTTGGACAACTTCTCGGGCAGCATCGGGATCACTCGGCGCGGAAAGTACACCGAGGTGGCACGCTCGTAGGCGTCGTGGTCGAGCGGCTCGCCGGGCTTGACGTAGTGGCTCACGTCGGCAATGGCCACGATCAGCCGCCAGCCCTTGGCGCGCCCCACCTTGGCCGGCTCGCAGTAGACCGCGTCGTCGAAGTCGCGCGCGTCCTCGCCGTCGATGGTGACCAGCGCCACATCGGTCAGATCGATGCGCTGCTTGCGGTCGATAGGGCGGAGCTTGTCAGGCAGGCCGGCAGCCTGCGCCAGCGTCTCGGCCGAAAAGCAGTGCGGCACCTCGTACTTGCGCACCGCGATCTCGATTTCCATGCCGGGATCGTCGATCTCGCCAAGCACCTCGGTGACTCGGCCCACCGGCTGCGAGTACATCGACGCCGGCTCGGTCAACTCCACAGCCACCACCTGCCCCGCGACGGCGTTGGCCACCGCATTTTTCGGGATCAGGATGTCCTGGCCGTAGCGCTTGTCTTCGGGCGCGACGAGCCACACGCCGCTTTCATGCAGAAGTCGGCCGATGATGGGCGCCTTCTTGCGTTCGATGATCTCGAGGATGCGCCCCTCAGGCCGGCCCTTGCGATCAAACCGCACCACACGCGCCTTCACGCGGTCGCGGTGCAACACCGAGCGCATTTCCTGCTGGGGCAGATAGAGGTCGGGTTGGCCGTCATCGCGGATGACGAACCCATGGCCGTCGCGGTGGCCTTGAACCACCCCATCGACCTCGCTCATGAGGTCAGCGCCGACGGGGCTGGAAGACTGGTTTGTAGGCTTTTCGATGATAGACTTTCAGGCTTCCTGAAGGCCCAGGTGGCGGAATTGGTAGACGCACTAGTTTCAGGTACTAGCGAGTAACTTCGTGGAGGTTCGAGTCCTCTCCTGGGCACCAAATATAACGAAGCCAGCGGATGCTGGCTTCGTCGTTTTCAGGGTCCAAAGGGCTCGCTCAGATAGAAAATTTCTTCGCCAACCCTGCCGGCCGCAGACCGTCGTACTCCTCGAACGGCTGATGAATCCAAGGGCTGGTGGGCAGCAACTCAACGTGGTAGTCGGGCAGGTACGATGAAACGCCCTTGGTCCAGATCACTGCCGATTTCAGTTCGGTGATCGTTTCCATGCCACGCAGCCGCTCGACCACGGCACTGAGCGTCACGCCAGAGTCCGCCAGGTCATCGACAAGCAACACGCGACCGCCCAACTCGCCCTGAGGCAAGGTGATGTAAGTAGCCATGTCGAGACGTCCCTCTACCGAGCCCTCATCCGCTCGATACGAACTGGTCGACATGATGCCCAGAGGCTTGTCAAACACCCTGGAGAGCACGTCGCCCGGACGCATGCCGCCACGCGCGAGGCACAGGATCTGATCGAACTGCCACCCCGAAGCGTGGATCTTGAGCGCCAGCCGCTCGATGAGCATGTGGTACTCGTCCCACGACACGTACAGGTGCTTGCCGTCATCGGTCAACATGGAATGCGCTCCTCGAAACTGCGGCGGCAGCGCTGAGTCATGGGCATCAGCTCTGGTAGGGGTGACGCAACAAGATGGTGTGTTCGCGATCGGGGCCGGTTGACACCATGTCGATCGGCGCGCCGATGAAGGATTGCACGCGCTCAAGGTAGCGGCGTGCGTTGGCGGGCAGCGCGTCCCAGGCAGTCGCACCGAACGTCGTCTCGGTCCAGCCGGGAAACGACTCGTAGATCGGCACGCAGGCCTCGATGTCGTCGGCATCCAGCGGCAGGATGTCGACGCGCGCGCCTGCAAGCTCGTAGCCCACGCAGACCTTGATTTCGTCCAAGCCGTCGAGCACGTCGAGCTTGGTGATGCACAGCCCTGAAACGCCGTTGATGATGATCGAGCGCTTGAGGGCCGCCGCATCGAGCCAGCCGCATCGACGCGGACGACCGGTCACGGTGCCGCGCTCCTGGCCCACAGTGGACAGGTGGTGGCCGACCGTGCCGGGCACATCCATCGGCAGCTCGGTGGGAAACGGGCCGCTACCCACACGCGTGGTGTAAGCCTTGGTGATGCCCAGGATGTAGTGCAGCAAGTCGGGCCCGACGCCGGCGCCGGCCGAGGCGTTGCCAGCCACACAGTTGCTCGATGTCACGTAGGGATAGGTGCCGTGATCGATGTCGAGCAGCGTGCCTTGCGCGCCCTCGAAGAGCAGGTTGGCGCCGGCGCGGTTGGCGGTGTGCAGCGCGTAGCCGACGTCGGCCATCATCGGTTTGATCTGCTCGGCCGCGGCCATCGCCATGTCGAAGATGGGCTGGAACTCGAGCGCCTGCGAGTTGAGGTAGCCCGACAGGGCAAAGTTGTGCATGGCCAGCAGGTCACGAAGCTTGGCGGCAAAACGCTCGGGGTGCTTCAGGTCCTGCACACGCAGCGCGCGGCGCGCGACCTTGTCCTCATAGGCCGGCCCGATGCCCTTGCCAGTGGTGCCGATCTTGCCCACACCGCTGTTTTCTCGCTGTGCCTCGCGGGCCTTGTCGACCTCAACGTGGAACGGCAGGATGAGCGGGCACGACTCGCTGATGAACAAGCGCGAGCGCACTTCGAGGCCGATGGCCTCAAGCCGGGCGATCTCGAGCAACAGGTGCGAGGGATCGACCACCACACCGTTGCCGATGTAGCAGGCCACACCGTCGCGCATGATCCCCGAAGGGATCAACTGCAGCGCAGTCTTGACGCCCTTGATGACCAGCGTGTGCCCGGCGTTGTGGCCGCCCTGGAAGCGCACCACACCTTGCGCATGGTCGGTCAGCCAATCCACCACCTTGCCCTTGCCCTCGTCACCCCATTGGGTTCCGACGACCACCACATTGCGTCCGGGCGTACCGGATTGAGACTCACGCATCACTTGATCATCCAGAAAAAGGCCGACCGGCGGTCTGCCATCACAACGACTTCACGACCCACTGCGACCCTTCTAACACCAGCTCGCGGTCGCAGCCCTGCCCTTCAAGTTCATGCCCGGGCAACAGGCACACCACCGACTCGCCCCTGTGACGCAACTGCCTCACCGCAGCTCGCAAGGCGGGGTCTTCAGACCATGGCGCGCGGATCATGGGCACAGCCTGCCCCACCTCGATGCGCTCGGCCAGTTCCTTCAGATCCACCACGCTGAAGCCCACGGCCGGACGGCTGCGCCCAAACACCGCGCCCACCTTGTCGTATCGACCGCCGCGCACCAGCGCATCGCTGGAACCGGGCGCATAAACCGCAAACCGAGCACCGCTGTAGTAAGCAGAGCCCCCGAGATCGGCCAGATCAAAGCCCACGCGGATATCGGGACAGGCCTCGCGAACATGCTTGGCCAGGCGACGCAAGTCGCTCAGGGCCGACGTCACGAGCGTGTTTTGTCCCAACAGTTGTTCAGCGCGCGAGAGCACCTCTTCGCCGCCATACAGGCCCGCCAGCGATTGCAGCGCAGCGCGCACTTCAACAGGCAGCGCAGCGGACAACTCGCCGATCAGAGCAACGTCCTTGGCGGCCAAGGCATCGATCAAGGCGGCCGTGTGCTCGTCATTGAGCGAGGCACCGGCCAGCACCCCACGAACGATGCGAGCGTCACTCATGTCCAGCACAGCATCTTGCAGACCCACCGCCTTGACGCAATCGAGCGCCAGATCAATCACCTCGAGATCGGCTTCCAACCCGCCGTGTCCAAATATCTCGGCACCAAACTGCAATGGCTCGCGGGTACCGTGCAGACCCGACGGCAGGGTGTGGAGCAAAGGCCCGCAGTAGCAAAGCCGGGTCACGCCCTCGCGATTGAGCAAGTGCGCATCGATGCGCGCCACCTGCGGCGTGCTGTCGGCACGAACCCCCACGGTGCGCCCGCTGAGCTGATCAGCGAACTTGAAGGTGCGCAAATCCAGCTCGCGCCCGGTGCCGCTCAAGAGCGACTCGAGATGTTCGAGCAACGGTGGAATCACCAACTCGAAGCCATAGTGACCAGCCACATCGAGCAGGCTGCGACGCATGCGTTCGACGTGTCTGGCTCGGGCAGGCAGCACGTCAGCGATGTGCTCTGGCAACAGCCAAGCAGACACCATGGAGATCACCCGCTTGTTAAAACGAAGATTGTAGGAAGGCGCTCGAACACAAGCCCGTTCAGGGCAGCGAAAACACCAGGAGAGCCGCACCGATCACCAAGGCGAGCAACCCGAGGAAACGCAGTTGCCCATCGGCCAGTTTGGCCGCTTGCTCGAACACGGACCGCCACTGTCTTGGACTGATCAAGGGCATCAGCCCTTCAAGCACCAGCATCAAGCCGACTGCGCTCAGCAGCAGGCCCCAGAAATCAGCCGACTCGGTCACTTGGCCGGTGCTGTGTTGCCACGCATGGCCTTGAAGAATTCGCTCGATGGATCAACCACCATCACGTCGGTCTTGTTGCGAAAGCTGATGCGGTAGGCCTCGAGACTGCGATAGAACTGGGCGAACTGGGCATCGCGGCCAAAGGACTCTGCATAAAGCGCAGAGGCCTTGGCATCGCCCTCACCCTTGACCTTCTGCGCATCGCGGTAAGCCTCAGCGACGATCACCTCTCGCTGGCGATCCGCATCGGCGCGGATCTTCTCGGCCTCGGCACCACCGGTCGAGCGAAGCTCGTTGGCGACCCGTTTGCGCTCAGATTCCATGCGCCGGTACACCGAGTCGGTGATATTGGCCGAGAAATCGACCCGCTTGATGCGCACATCCACGATCTCGATACCGAACGACTTGGCCTCATCACCCAAGCGCACGCGCACGCCTTGCATCACGTTCTCGCGATCGGTCGCGAGCATCGCCTGCACGGTGCGCTTGGTCACTTCCTCGTTGAAGGCAGCCTGCACGATCGGGCTCAACCGGCTTTCGACATTTCGCATGTCGACGCCGTTGTTGCGGATGAACTGGCGAGCATCCGTGATGCGCCACTTGACCAGCCAGTCGATGACGAGACTCTTTTTCTCGGCGGTAAAGATCGGTCGGGTTTCGGGGCTGTCGAGCGTCTGTGTGCGGCGGTCAAGGAAGACCACGTTTTGCAGCGGTGGGGGCAGCTTGAACTTGAGGCCGGGTTCAGTGACCACGGTCTTGATTTCACCCAGAGCGTAGATGACAGCGAATTGGCGCTGATCGACGATGAACAGCGTGGAAAACGCCACCATCAGCACGATCAGTACACCAACGACATAAAAGCCAATGCGGTTCATGGATTTCGTTCCGTGTTTTTCAGCGACCGTCGCGGTCGCGGCTGCGCAGACCCTCGCGCGAGCGTGAATCGGCAGGTGCCGGTTGAGCGGGTGCGGGAGCCGGCGCTGGCGTGGTCTCAGCCACCGGAGCGGATGTGGCGCCCGCTTGCTGCATGAGCTTGTCCAGCGGCAGATACAGCAAATTGGAGTTGCCACGGCTGTCCACCAGCACCTTGCTGACGTTGGAGTAGACCTGCTGCATGGTGTCGATGTACAGGCGATCTCGCGTCACGGCAGGCGCCTTCTGGTACTCGACGAGAACGCTGGCAAAACGCTGCGAATCGCCCTCTGCCTGCGCCACCACGCGCGACTTGTAGCCCTCGGCTTCCTCACGCAGGCGAGCTGCCGTGCCCTGGGCTTTGGGAATCACGTCGTTGGCGTAAGCCTGGCCTTCGTTCTTCAGCCGCTCGCGATCAGCACCGGCCTTGAACGCATCGTCGAACGCGGCTTGGACCTGATCGGGAGCCTGTACGTTTTGCACATTCACGTTGACGATCAGGATGCCGGTGCTGAGCCGGTCGATCTGGGTCTGGATGGACTTGACCAGTTCATTGGCAATCGCATCGCGTTGCTCGTACAGAACTGAGTCCATGGTGCTCTTGCCAACGATCTCACGCACAGCCGACTCTGAGGCCTGAACCACCGCGTCATCCGGGTTGCGGTTCTCAAACAGGTAGGCACGGGCGTCTTTCAATCGGTACTGAACGGTGAATCGGATGTCAACGATGTTTTCATCCTGCGTCAGCATCGATGAGTCGCGCAAGCCCGTGCTTTGCACCACCGAATTTCTGCCCACCTCTACCGAGCGCAGTTGGGTGACCGCCACCGTTTCACTGGCCTGAAACGGATAGGGCATGCGCCACTGGAAGCCGGCATCTGCCGTGTGGCTGAACTTGCCGAACGAGGTGACGACCGCCTGCTGGCCTTCTTGCACGATGAAAAACCCGCTGGCCAGCCAAAGCAGCGCGAGCACGCCGGCGATCAAACCGACCCCGATACCGGCGCCCTTCAGATCAGGCGGCTTGCCACCACCGTCGCCCGAGCCCTGCGGCCGCGCCATGCCCGGTTTGCCCGAAAACATGCCGCCGAGCTTCTTGTTGAAGTCGCGCCAAAGTTCATCGAGATCGGGCGGGCCATCGCCTTTGTTCCAGAACGGACCGAAAAGCGCCTTGATATGGCGCAAGCGGCCCATGCCCCCGGAAAAAGGGCGAGGGTCTTCGTGAGTGCGGCTTGTCTTCATGCGGTGAGGGTATGAACCCCGTTGAAAGCTGAAAGTGTGTCGTCGTCGCCGTCATCGCTTGACGTCGGCGAGCTCAGAGTTTGAGAGAAACTTTTTGGGGAAGAAAACGAATTCTGTTCCAAGCAGGCATCGCAGATCAGTTGACGCAGCGAATCAAGCCCCTGTCCACCGATGGCGCTGACGAAAACGCGAGTCAAGGTTCGCCCGTCGGCCTGCATGATCGCATCGACAGCCTCGCGCGGCATCTGGTCTGGCTCGAGCTTGTC
>Ga0164294_10003683_pt1 | contig 13609 bp, 14 predicted proteins | sample GEODES005metaG_FD_111479 | JGI IMG/M metagenome (GOLD analysis project Ga0164294, IMG submission 111479) | Oligotrophic lake water microbial communities from Sparkling Lake, Wisconsin, USA - GEODES005 metaG | ecosystem: Environmental > Aquatic > Freshwater > Lake | place: USA: Sparkling Lake... | reverse complement strand
GGACAAGTTGCGCGCGGATGGCGTGCTGGTGTTCGGGCCGGATCAGGCGGCGGCGCAGCTGGAGGGGTCTAAAGGCTTCACCAAGGATCTGTGCGCCAGGGCAGGCATCCCGACGGCGGCCTACAAGCGCTTCACCTCTCTGGCCGAGGCGAAAGCGGGGCTGGCGGCGTTCGGGCTGCCGGTGGTGATTAAGGCCGATGGGCTGGCGGCGGGCAAGGGTGTGGTGATCCCGGCGACGACCGAGGAGGCTGAGGCCGCGCTCGACGACATGTTCGGGGGCGGCTTCGGCGAGGCCGGGGCCGAAGTAGTGATCGAGCAATTCCTCGAAGGCGAGGAGGCGAGCCTGTTTGCGCTGACCGACGGGAGTGCGGTCGTCGCCTTCGGATCGGCGCAGGATCACAAGCGCGTCGGCGATGGCGATACCGGGCCGAATACCGGGGGTATGGGCGCTTATTCGCCCGCGCGGGTGCTGACGCCCGAGCTGGAAATGCGCGCGATGGCGGAGATCGTCGCGCCGACCGTGAAGGCCATGGCCGAGGCGGGAACGCCTTATTCGGGCGTGCTCTACGCCGGGCTGATGCTCACCGACACCGGCCCCCAGCTGATCGAATATAACGCGCGCTTCGGCGATCCCGAGGCGCAGGTGCTGATGCCGCGTTTCGACGGTGACCTGATCGACCTGATGCTGGCGGTGGCCGAAGGCAAGCTGGCGGGGGTGGCGAAACCCGAACTGGCGGACCGCGTCGCGCTGACCGTGGTGATGGCGGCGAAGGGCTATCCGGGGACTCCCGAGAAGGGCGGTGCGATCGCGGGACTCGAGGCGGCCGAGGCGCAGGGGGCGATCGTGTTCCAGGCGGGGACGGCCGAGGGGGACGGCGGCCTCGTCGCCAACGGTGGCCGCGTGCTGGCGGTGACGGCGACCGGGGCCAGCGTCGCGGAGGCGCAGGCGAAGGCCTATGCCGCGGTCGATGCGATCGACTTTCCGAGCGGGTTCTGTCGGCACGACATCGGGTGGCGTGAGGTGGCTAGGGAAACGGAATAAATCCTCTCGTCATCCCGGAGTTGTTCCGGGATCCATCTCTCGTCTGGATCCGAAGATTTCGGGAGGTGCCGTGCGATGGACCCCGGATCAAGTCCGGGGTGACGATGAGGGGAGGCCTCATCCCTCCGCACGCTTGCGCAAAACCGCCTCTCCCGGCTAGGGGCGGCAAAAGCCTGAACGACGAAGGGATGCCATGAGCCAGACGACACTCCTCCTGATTGCGGTCGTCGTCGTGGTGGTGATCCTGCTGCTGTGGTTCCTGACCAGGGGCCGCAAGCAGAAGGTGACGTTCAGCGATGCGCCGAAGGCGGTGCCGATGGCGCCCAAGCCCGCGGCGCAGCCGATCGCCAAACCCGCGCCGCCCGCGCCCAAGGTTCCCGACGAGGGCCATGACGTCGGCTCCGAAGTGTCGGCGGCGATCGAGGATGTCGTCGATCAGTTCATGGGCATCGACGCGCACGAATCCGGCCAGTCTTTCAAGACCAAGACGGGTGACGAGCTGACCACGCTGAAGGGCCTCGGCCCCAAGGCGGCGAGCCGGCTGCACGAGATCGGCGTCACCACCTTCGCGCAGATGGCGGCGTGGGACGAGGGCGATATCGACGCGATCGACGCGCAGCTGGGCGCCTTCAAGGGCCGCATCCGCCGTGATCGCTGGGTCGATCAGGCCAAGCTGCTCGCCAAGGGCGATGTCGCGGGCTTCGAGGAAGCGTTCGGCAAGATCGGCTGAGACGCATGAAGGCGGCCTTCCTTGCGGCGGTCGCTTTCCTCTCCATCGCCGCGGCGCCTGCCAAGGATGAGCGCGGCGCCATCCTGAGCGTGATCGCGCGGATGGAGGCGGCGTGGAACCGCGGCGACTTCCGCGGCTACATGGCGGGCTTCGCCGATCCGGATGTCGTGTTCGTCTCGGGCGGCAAGATCCAGGACGGGTGGCAGGGCACGCTCGATCACTACATCCGCGATTATGGGGCTTCCGAGGCGACGCGCGGCCGGCTCCATTTCTACGGCATGAGCGTGGAGATGCTGGGCGCGGATTCGGCGATGCTGATCGGCCATTATCACCTCGAGCGGCCCCAGCATGCCAACGAGGGTATCAACACCCGCCTGTTCCGCAAGCGCGGCGGGCAGTGGGTGATCGTGATGAACCACGTCTCGGCCTATGAGGTGCCCCCGGGCGACCTCGCGAAGCTCAGCGCGCCTCCGATCGCTTCAGCAGATCGACCAGATCCGCCTTCCAATTGACCGCCCAGGTGTGGGTGCCGTGGCCGTGCGTGTCCGAGGTTTCGGGGATCAGGCGGAAGCGGGCGTTCTTCATCCTTTTCACCGCGAGCGCCGGATAGGGCAGGTTGCGCGGATTGATGAAATCGTCGGCCGAATTCAGCCACATCACCGGCGCGGTGATCTTCTCCAGCTGGGGCCAGGGATCGTAGGTGCGCGAGGCATCGACCTGGTAGATCAGGTCGTTGGCATCGAGCGACGCCATCGCCTTGGTCACGCGGTCGCTGGCGAAGGCTTCTGCGGAGGCACGATCCGGGTAGAGCGCCTGATAGTTGATCGGCGCGGCGCCGGCGATGAACAGCAGGCTCTCGGCGGTGCGCAGGCCCTGCTGCGGCTGCGCCTTGTAATCGCCGCCCGCCCAGGCGGGATCGGCCTTGATCCCGTCGATCAGCAATTGCCGCCACATCCGGTTGAGCCCGGCCAGCGCGATCGGCTCGCACGCCAGCGGCATCAGCGCCGCCATGTAATCGGGATGCTGCTCGCCCCAGAGCAGGCTGTGCATGCAGCCCATCGACGTGCCCATGATCAGGCGCATCCGCTTGATGCCGAGGCCGTCCTTCAGCAGCCGATATTGCGCCTCGATCATGTCGTCATAATCGTAGCGTGGGAAGCGCATGTGCAAGCCGTCCGAAGGCTTCGAGGAGCCTCCGGTGCCGATGCCGTCGGGCAGGATGATCCAATATTTCGCGATGTCGAGCGGCTGGCCGGGGCCGAACAGTTCGTTCGCGAAGACCGGGTTCATCAAGGATTTGCCGACCCCGCCGGTGCCGTGCAGCGCCATCACCGCATTGTCGATCTCGCCCGCCGCGTTGCGATGGGGTGCCCCAAGTGTCGTGTAGTGGATGCGTAGCGTCGGCAGTGTCTCGCCGGTTCGGAAGCGGAAGTCCTTGATATCGAAATCGGCCTCGTGCGTGGGCCATGCCCTGGCGGCGGGGGCCGGGGCGGGCGCGGGCAAGGCGGGTGGCGTGGCCGAGAGGCCTTGCGCGGCAAGCAGCAGGAGGATCGGGATCATGGCAGCGATCCTGCATGGGGCGGGCGGGATGTACAATGCGCGGCCTCTGATGAGAACATGTAAGGATTTATCTTGACAATGTTCCATGTTTAGACTATATAGGATTCGTTAAGTTCGAATCGGCGTAAGCGTATCGATAGTGTTGTAGCGTTCAATCGGAACGCAGGTGCGGCGAGGGTGATCGTATCGGCATTCGGGATTGGGAAGCGTATCCGCTGTTTCTCATCGTGAGGTTTTTATGGACGCATCGGCGGTCTGGCGCCGGAGGCATGCGTGGTCTGACGCCTGGATAGTGGCGAGATGCGTAGGCTTTTGGGTGGCTATCGGGCCGTTCGCTTTTGGAGCACGGTTGCAAACAGAGACGTTTCCCAACGCGAGGAGTGATCTGATGAGGATGGTCTTTTTAGCAGCGACGCTCTTCGGAGTTTCAACGCCAATTTGCGCACAGACGCCCGGGCCTCTCGCCGGACTGTCTTTTTTGGTTGGCGATTGGAGTGCGGGACAGGGCCAAGTCGCCGACACGGGCGGCACATCCAGAGGAAGCTCGACGATTACGCAGGAGGCTGGTGGAAACGTGCTTCTACGTCGAGATCATACGGATTTGTTTGACCGCTCCGGAAAACCGACCGGCGGCTTCGAGCAGATTATGATGATTTATCCAGAGGGCGGCACCGTCCGCGCCGATTACTCCGACGGCGCTCACGTTATCCACTATGTCAGCGGAAATGTGGACGCTGGAAAATCCGTGACATTCACCAGCGCTTCCTCACCAACCGCTCCCACATTTCGATTGCGCTACGAGCTAACGGATCCGCACACGCTGACGGTAGCTTTCCAGATGGCTCCTCCCGGTAGCACCGCGTTCCACCCTATCGCCACGGGCAGTCTGACGAAGTCGAAGTAGGCAAAAGCGTCTGCTTTTGGCTGGGCCAGCAGGCGATCCAATGTGGTGATTGGATCGCAATAGTCAGGCGGGCATTCCCGCAGCGAGGATTCTCGTCTAAATCGAAGGACGTAGAAGAACCGAAGGGGGGATGGTGGGCAAGCAGAGGCCGATGATCGTGTGGGTGTCGGTCACGCTGCTGATCGGCGTGATCGCCGTGCTCACCTGGCAGGCGATCTTCGTTTACGGAAGCACCCCGACGACGACCCACGATCCGGATGCGCTGATGAAGGCGTCGCTGGCGATGGGGTCCACGCTCGCGGCGATCTGGTTGTTCGATGGGTTGCCGGCGGTGCTGGCGCTTTCGGGCTCGCGGCTGTGCCGGTTGATCGTGACCATCGCGGCGGTGCCCGGCCTGCTCGCCCTGGTCTTCTATCATCAGCCGGGCGGCTGGGGGCCGCTGCTGATCAGCCTGAAGGTCATCCAATTGTTCGCCATCGCGCTGCTCTACGTGGGGCCGAGCCGCGCATTTTTCGGGCGCGACCCCGAAAGCTGAGGGCCAGCTAGGATGCGGGGAAAAAGCCGAGATATTCAAACGCGGTAGGATCATCTGTCGCCGCAACGCCAAGCCCGCTTGCGCCAGCCGCCTCCAGCATTCCAAGCGTATCGCGGCGGTTCGATGCAATATGCCAGGCCGTCCCATCCTCACCGGGGACATGCGGTCCGCTGGATGCTGAAAGGAAAAGCGCGGGGTCGGGTGTGTGGATCACGAAACCCTCGTTGGCCAGCGAGGCGACGTTGATCCCCAACGCCAGACACAATCGTTGCCGCGCCTCGACCTCCGTCACGGCAGCCTTGCGCGCGACATCGATGAGGGCCCTCAAATCGGCATCCACGAGCGTATCGTCGAGCAGGAAAAGCGGCTGGTCTTCCGACCATGCCTCCGGCGGGCATGCCTTGTTTTCAGGCGCGATCTGGACGAACGGATTGATCTCCGCCGGATAGATCCGGCACACCGCCGGGCGTTCGAAGTAGATACCGCACCGCTTATCCGCGCCGAGATAAGGGCAAGCCCCCGAGAAAGCCGCGACCAGGATCACGACGACGCGGATGGAGAGCGATCCGCTCGATGCCGGGAACGATCTTTCTGCTTTGTAGAGAGCCTGTCGATCGTCCGCCGCGGGCTGTTCGATCCATGGGATCGCTTCGCAGAGCAACTGCACCTGGCCCCCGCGCCCCGCCCATGCCATCGCTTCGTCGATCGTGAGCGGAAGCTTCAGATCGTGGCAGCATTTTCCGCATTGCGTGCAATCGAAATGCAGGTTCATTTCGTCCTCGGAAAATCGATGTTCATAAGTGGTGGGAACGGAGCCGCTACGAGTTAAAACGCCATCGTCATTCTGCGGTCGAAGCCCGGACGGCGCCGCCGATCCAGCAGCCGGTAATGGCGGCTCCGGCCCGTTCGAACCGAACGCCGATCTCGGACGGATGGCCCATCGCGCGGCCCTGGCGGACGCGGAGCGGGATCGAGGGATCGATACTCCCGTTGGCGAGCAGGCCGAAGGCGAGGGCGGCGGCGGCGATGCCGGTCGCGGCGTCCTCGGGATAGCCGGACGATTGCGGGAACTGGCGGGCATCGACCAGGCCGGGCTCCGCGTGCAGCGCATAGGGGTAGAGGCCGGTCGATCCGATCCGGTCGCAGATCGCCTGCACGCGGGAAAAATCCGGGGTCAGGGCGTCGAGTGCCTCGACCGATCGGATCGGGATCAGCGTCTTGACCCGGCTGGTCCACGCATTCTGGATCGGCGCGTCCGCGAAGGTCGCGATCGTCGTGCCGAGGACGGAGGCTATCTCTTCGCGTATGTCGGCGGCATCCAGCGTCTCGACATGCCCGGTCGGCTGCGAAACCTCGACCGCAACGTCCTCGGTTCCCGCCTGGGTGACAACCGCCTCGACGATGCCGCTCAGCGTGTGGATGCGAAGGCGATCCCCGGTCAGCAGGCCGAGACGATCGAGCAGCCACACCGCGCCGACGGTCGCGTGGCCGCACATCGCCATCTCGTGATTGGGGACCCAGAAACGGAGCGCCAGATCGGCCCCGCTGCCCTCGGGCGCCGGCAGGACGAAGGCGCTTTCGTGGCCATAACGGCGGGCCACGTCGCGCATCGCCTCGTCGCTCATGGCCTGCGCATCCAGCACGATCGGTGCGGGATTTCCGCCGCCCGGGCCGGCGGTGAAGACATGGACGAGACGGATGGCGGGCTCTGTCACGCCGCCCGCAATCGCTTCGCCGCGCGCTCCGGCCCGATCAGCGGCAGGAGCGTCGCCATGTCGGGGCCGTGGTCGTGGCCGGTCAGCGCCTGGCGGAGCGGCAGAAAGAGGGGTTTGCCCTTGCGGCCGGTCGAGGCTTTCAGCGCGGTCGTAAGCTGCGCCCAGGGATCGGCGGTCCAGTCGAGCGTGGCGGCCACGCCGGCCGCTTCGGCGCAGTAGGCGCGGTCTTCGTCCGACAAAGCGGGCGCGGGGATGTCGCCGGTGAGGATCGGTGCCCAGTCGGAGGCTTCGGCGACGGTCGTGAGGTTCGGGGCGATGGCGGCCCAGGCGGGGGCGTCGATCCCTGCGGGCAGGCGGTCGGCGACGGCAGCGTGGGGCAGCAGGTGGATGGTGCGGGCGTTGACCGTCTTCAGCTCATCGATGTCGAAGCGGGCGGGCGCGCGGCCGAAGTGGGCGAAGTCGATGCCCTCGATCAGCGGGGTCAGGTCGGCGACGGGGACGACCGCGTCGCTGGTGCCGATGCGCGCGAGCAAAGCGGCGAGGGCGAGGGGCTCGATGCCCTCCTCGCGCAACGCATCCACGCCCAGCGAGCCCAGGCGCTTGGAAAGCTTGCCCTCGTTGCCCGCGAGCAAGGCCTCGTGCGCGAAGGCGGGGGGCGTGGCGCCCATCGCGGCGAACATCTGCAGCTGCAGGCCGGTGTTGGTGACATGATCCTCGCCGCGCACGACGTGGGTCATCCCCATGTCGATGTCGTCGATCACGCTCGGCAGCATGTAGAGCCAGCTGCCGTCGGCGCGGCGGATGACGGGATCGGACTGGAATTTGGGATCGAGCTTCTTCGGTCCCTGGACGAGATCGCCCCAGGCGATGGGCTCGTCATGGTCGAGCTTGAAGCGCCAGTGGGGTTCGCGGCCCTCGGCCTCGAAGGCAGCGCGGTCGGCGTCGGTGAGCGCGAGCGCGGCGCGGTCATAGATCGGCGGCAAATTGCGCCCGGCGAGGATCTTGCGCTTGAGATCCAGCTCCTGCTCGGTCTCGTAGGCCGGGTAGATGCGGCCCTTCTCGCGCAATTCCAGGAAGCGCGCCTCGTAAAGATCGAAGCGATCGGACTGGCGGACCATGTCGTCCGGAACGAGCCCGAACCAGGCGAGATCCTCGACGATCCGCGCGGCATTCTCCTCTGTCGAGCGGACGCGGTCGGTGTCGTCGAGGCGGAGGAGGAAGCGGCCATTGTGCTTTCTCGCCCACAGCCAGTTATGGAGCGCGGCGCGCAGATTGCCGACGTGGAGCCGGCCGCTGGGGGCCGGCGCGAAGCGGGTGGTGACGGTCATGGGATCAGGCCGCGATGCCGAGCGAGCCCAGACCGACGTCGTTGGCGGGCTGGGGCACGGCGGGCGCGGCGGTGCGGACGCGCAGCCATTTGCGCAGGCGCGCGACGAGCGGCTTCAGCGCGCGGGCGACGGCGGGCTCGGCCCAGACCGTCATGCCCCAGGCGAGCGCCATCATCGTGCCGGTGACGATCAGCGGCGGCAGCAGCGCGGGCAGGTGCATCTCCTCGGCCAGCAGCTTGATCAGCCCGACGCCGATCGCCGAATGGACGAGGTAGAGCGGGTAGCTGATGAAGCCGACGAACAGCAGCGCGCGCGTCTCCAGCAGGCGCTGGAGGAGGCGCGAGCGCTCGGCCGCGGCGAAGAGGAGGACGCTGAGCGCGAGGCCGACGCGCATCGTCTTTTCGAGCAGATCGGGCATCGCGCTGGTCAGCGAGGCGACGAGGCCGACGGCGATGGCGGTGACGAACAGCCAATGCTCTCCGGTGGTGCGCGCCTTCAGGAACAGGGCACCGCTCGCGAACCAGCCGAAGTAGGCGACGCCCGCCCATTTCAGGAAATGATAGGGCGGCGCCATCCACCATACCCAATGCATCTTGTAGGCGACCGGCGGCATGATCGTGAAGCCGATCCAGATCGCCAGCAGCCCGGCGATGGCGCGCGCCCAGCCGACGAGGAAGAACAGCACGCCGATCACGATGTAGAAGGCCGCCTCGACATAGAGCGACCAGAAGGCGCCATCGAGCGAGCGGACCCCGCCGAGATCGAGGTATTTCTCGAAATAGATCGGGTTGATCAGGGTGAGGCCGGGGACCATGTCGAGCGGACGGGGGCGTCCGCCGGGCATCTCGGCCGACATGCCCTGGGCTGCGGCATAGATCAGCACCGATCCGACGAGCATCGCGGGGAAGAGGCGCAGCCAGCGGCGCAGGATGAAGTCGGCGAACCCCGTGCAGCGCTCCAGCGTCATGAAGATGACGTAGCCGGAGATCAGGAAGAAGAGGTTGACCCCCGCCCAACCGATCCGGACGAGCGGCAGGCGCGCATAGCTGCTGCCGTAGGGCAGGTGCATCGCATAGACGGGGCCGAAATAATGCCATGCGAGGACGAGCAGGATCGCCAGCCCGCGCAACCCGTCGAGATAGCGTACCCTCTCCTGCCCCTTATGCATGCCCCCGCTTATCAGCGGCTTGGGCGATCCGCCAGTGGCGTGCGGGGCTTCCGATCCTCCCCCGCCACTGGGTCCCACGAAAGTAATACTTTCGTGGGTGCCCTTGGGGGAGGTGGGGCCGAAGGCCTCGGAGGGGAAGGGTAGCAACGCCCCTCGAACGCACAGGCTTCCGCCCCCTCCGTCAGGCTTCGCCTGCCACCTCCCCCTGGCGGGGGAGGATTGAAGAGCTCAACCGTACAACCACGCACCAAGCAAACGGGTGGGGAGGAAGGTGAAGAAGCCGGCGACCACCATCGAGGCGTAGACGATCGTCATGCCGCGCCTGTGGGCGGCGATTCGGCCCGAGCGGGCGGCGAGGATCGCGCGGGGCATCGCGACGAGGGTGAGGACCGAGAGGAGGTGGATCGGGCTCAGATGGCCCATCATGCCGGTCAGGCCGAAGCTCGACAGCGCGGTGGCGACCATCAGCCCCGCCCAGATCCGCCCCGTCAGCTTGTGGAGGGCATCGCCCTTGCGGCGGACGAGGACAAAGGCGCCGAGCGGCAGCGCGGGGATCACCGTCGCCATATGGAGCGCGAGCCAGACCTTGTTCTCGTAGACGGTGGGATGGCCGCTCAGCACGTGCCGGGTGATCGCGACGGCGAGTAGCAGCAGGACGACGATTCCCACCGCGGCCAGCGCGCGATCGCGTTTCTGCGGATCGAGTGGCGGATTGAGCACGACAGTCGACATTGGCGCATTTCCCCCGATTGCAGTGCGCTTTTCGCACGCGCCGGTGCGGCTGTCATCGGCGCTTTCGACGGGGAAGAAGACGCCGGGCATGTTGCCAAGCGTGGTCTTCGCTCTATGAGCGCGCGGACGAGGGAGGCGACGCCATGAAGTTGATGACGGGCAATGCGAACGTGACGCTGGCGCGCGCGATCGCAGACTATCTCGATCTGAAACTGACCGACGCCTCGGTCCGCCGCTTCGCCGATGAGGAAGTGTTCGTCGAGATTCACGAGAATGTCCGCGGCGAGGACGTGTTCGTGATCCAGTCGACCGGCTTCCCGGCCAACGACAATCTCATGGAATTGCTGATCTGCATCGATGCGCTGCGCCGCGCATCGGCCCGACGGATCACGGCGGTCGTCCCCTATTTCGGCTACGCCCGGCAGGATCGCAAACCCGGCCCGCGCACGCCGATCTCGGCCAAGCTCGTCGCCAACATGATCACCGCCGCGGGCGCGGACCGCGTGCTCTCTGTCGATCTCCACGCCGGGCAGATCCAGGGCTTCTTCGATATCCCGACCGACAATCTCTACGCCGCGCCGGTGATGAGCGAGGATATCAAGGCGCGCTTCCCGGCCGACAACCTCATGATCGTCTCGCCCGACGTCGGCGGCGTGGTGCGTGCGCGGGCACTGTCGAAGCGGCTCAACAACGCGCCGCTCGCCATCGTCGACAAGCGGCGCGAGCGCGCGGGCGAATCGGAGGTGATGAACATCATCGGTGACGTCGCCGGGCGCTTCTGCGTGCTGGTCGACGATATCGTCGATTCGGCGGGCACGCTCTGCAACGCCGCCGCGGCGCTGCGCGAGGCGGGGGCGAAGGACGTCGTCGCCTATGTCAGCCATGGCGTGCTGTCGGGCGGGGCGGTCGCGCGGGTCGAGGGATCGACGCTCAGCGAACTCGTCATCACCGATTCGATCGGCGCGAGCGAAGCCGTCGCGCAGGCGGGCAAGATCCGCCTGCTGACCATCGCCCCTCTGCTGGCCGAAGCCATTCGCCGCATCTCGGACGAAAGCTCGGTCTCCAGCCTGTTCGATTGACGACGATGCGCAGGGGGTTGCGGATCATCGTCGGGTTGCTGGTGGTGCTGGTCGTGGCGCTGCGCTTCCTGCCCGAACTGCTGCTGTTCCCGAATGCCGCGGCGGTGCGCGGCGTCACCGTCTATTCGACCGCGCCGATCCCCGCGCAGATGGACGCCGTCCTCGCGCGCGCCGACGCGCTCGACGCGGCAAGCCCGCTGGCCCCGATCCCGAGCCGCCGCATCTTCCTGACCGACGGCGGCTGGCGCTGGAAGATATTGGCGATCGGCGCCGAGGGCGCGTTCGCGGTGACGCGGCCTCTTTCCGGCGCGATCGTGATCAACCGCAATTCGGTGGCGACCGATGCCGTGTGGAACAACGCCAAGGTCGGCGGCTACCGCACGCTCGCCGGCGTGATCGCGCACGAGACCGTGCATCTGATGATCAACCACCGCTACGGCCTCGCCGCGATCACCTTCCCGAGCTGGAAAGTGGAGGGCTATGCCGATCACGTCGCCCACGAGAGCAGCCTCTCCGACACCGCCGTCGCGACGCTGCGCCGCGAACGGCTGACCGCACCGGGGCTGGCCTATTACGAAGCCCGCAAACGTATCGAGGCGATGCTGGCCGGAGGCATGACGGTGGATCAGGTCCTGCGTGGGCGATAGCGTGGTCCGCCGTGTGCTGGTGCTCGGCGGTTACGGGTTCATCGGGCGCGAGGTGGTGCGGGCGCTGCGGAATGGCGGGTTCGATGTGGTCGGGCTCGGGCGATCGGCGACGCTGGGCGAGCGGACCCTGCCGGACATTCGCTGGATCGGTGCGGACCTCAACCGGCTGACCGACGCCGGGGATTGGCGCGCCATCGTCGCAGGATTCGATGCGATCGTGAATTGCAGCGGCGGATTGCAGGACGATCTGCGCGACAGCCTTGCCCGGACGCAGCAGCGGGCGATCACGGCGCTGGTCGATGCGTGCGTCGCGGCAGGCGTGCGGCGCTTCGTGCAGATTTCCGCGCCGGGAGCGGCCGGCGATGCGCAGACAGGCTTTCTGCGGACGAAGGGCCTGGCCGACGCCCATCTTGCCGCATCCGGACTGGATTGGACGATCCTCCGCCCGGCGCTGGTGATTGGCCGTACTGCTTACGGCGGCACGGCGCTGGTGCGGATGCTGGCCTGCCTGCCGGTCGCGGCGGTCGTCCATGGCGATGCGCCTGTGCAGTGCGTGGCGGTCGAGGAACTGGCCGAGGTCGTCGTGCAGGCGCTCGAGGGGCAATGGGTCGGTGCGGCGTTCGATCTTGCCGAGGCGGAGGCCCGGCCGCTGCGCGATGTCGTCGCGCTGCACCGGCGCTGGCTGGGGCTGCCACCCGCGCGGTGCGCCATCGACCTGCCGGCATGGGTTGCGAAAGTGACGGCGGCGTTCGCCGATCTGGCGGCGCTGCTCGGCTGGCGATCGGCGTTGCGGAGTACGGCGATGCGGGTGATGGCCGATGGCGTCCGCGCCGATCCGGCTGCCACCGCGGCGCGATACGGGCTGACCTTCGCGGACCTGCCCGCGATCCTCGGGCGTCATGCCGCCGGAGTGCCGGATCGGCTGGCGGCGCGGCTGGCGCTGCTGATGCCCGCGATCATCCTGTCGCTCGCGCTGCTGTGGATCGGATCGGGCATCGCGACGCTGGCGAACCCGGCGATGGCCGCCGCGCATCTCGGCCCGGCGAGCGCTGGCAACCGCCTGCTCGTGGAAGCGTTCGCGGGCGTCGACATCCTGCTCGGGCTGGCGATCCTGTGGCGGCGCTGGGCTCGCTTCGCGGCGGCGGGGATGATCGCGGTGACGCTTGCCTACCTGCTCGGCGCGATGCTGCTGGCCCCCGCGCTGTGGAGCGATCCGCTGGCGCCGATGTTGAAGGCCGTCGTCGCGCTGGTGCTGGCGGCGGTCGCGATGGCGGGGCTCGACGAACGATGATCTATCCGTTGCTGCTCTGGGCGCATATCCTCGGCGCCAGCGTGTTGCTCGGCACGGGGGCGGGGATCGCCTTCTTCATGTTGATGGCGCATCGCACCGGCAATGCCGCACTGGTCGCGCATGTCGCGGGAACGGTGGTGATCGCCGATTTCCTGTTCACGACAACGGCCGTGATCGTCCAGCCGATCACCGGCGGCCTGCTCGCGATGACGCAGGGCTGGTCCATGACGACGCCCTGGATCGTGGCTGCGCTGGGTCTCTATGTGTTGACCGGGCTCTGCTGGTTGCCGGTCGTATGGATACAGGCACGGCTGCGTGATCTCGCGCGGGAGGCGGCGGGGCGGGGCGATCCGTTGCCCGCCGAATACGTCCGCCTTTTCCGGATTTGGTTTGCGCTCGGTTTTCCGGCATTTGCCTGCGTGCTCGCGATCTTCTGGCTGATGATCGACAAGCCGGCTTTATGGGGATGATCGATGACCGAAGATGATGTCGCCCTCATCGCCCGGCTCGCGGATGCGGCCGGGGAGGCGATACGGCCTTTCTTTCGCAGCCGGTTCACGATCGAGACCAAGGCGGACAGTTCGCCTGTCACGCAGGCCGATCGCGCGTCGGAATCCGCCATTCGCGCGATCCTGGCGGCGGAGCGGCCGGGCGATGGGGTGATCGGCGAGGAATATGGCGCGGACCGGCCCGAAGCGGAGCGGGTGTGGGTGATCGATCCGATCGACGGGACGCGGGCGTTCCTCGCCGGGCGGCCGCTGTTCGGCACGCTGATCGCGCTGCTGGAGCAGGGGCGGCCGGTACTCGGGCTGATCGACCAGCCGATCGCACGCGATCGCTGGATCGGGGCGGATGGCCATCCGACGACGTTGAACGGC
>Ga0164294_10003682_pt1 | contig 13610 bp, 11 predicted proteins | sample GEODES005metaG_FD_111479 | JGI IMG/M metagenome (GOLD analysis project Ga0164294, IMG submission 111479) | Oligotrophic lake water microbial communities from Sparkling Lake, Wisconsin, USA - GEODES005 metaG | ecosystem: Environmental > Aquatic > Freshwater > Lake | place: USA: Sparkling Lake... | reverse complement strand
TGATTTAAATTTTGATTTTGTACAATATAAACGAGATACAAAGGACGAATCTAAAAATTATTTATGGTTTAGTGCTAAAACAAAAACTGCCCATTATATTAGGAATGTTTATAAAACTGCTAAAATTGTAAAACCTGATGGGAACATTACTGGATACGGACAAAAAATTATTAAAATTACGGATCCGGCATTTATTAAGGTAATGAAAATATTGGTTAATTATGAAAAAAAGGAACAAAAACCTGTTGTGTTTTTTACTAATTTAGAAACCATTGCTTATCACGTTAAAAGAATGACTTATAAAGGTTTAGGGGAAACTATGTACTTTAAAATTGTGGTCAATCATTTTAGAAGTAATCCAAATATGCTTAAGCAAATTAGTTATAATAGAGGGACAGACCTTAACACTATTTTAGAAAGTTATGATGTAGAAAGCGAACCTATTAATGTTAATTAAGTGATTTCTTCTTTTCATTACATTTATAACATAAAGGCCATTTTTGATGATTTTCGCATGTTTTTGGTTTTTCGCATTCCAAACAATGTGTATAAACTTTTTTTTTATTGTTTGATTGTTGACTTTCTATATATTTTTGGTTTGCTTCTTTCCACTTTTTTTTGCGTTCTTCTTCTTGTGCTTCACGTAATGGTGCTTCCTCTTCCCACTTTTTTTTGCGTTCAAGTTCTCGTTGTGATGCTTCCTCTTCCCATTTCTTAATTCTTAATGCTTGTGCTTTTCGTTCTTCCTCTTCGCAATGTTTTTTTACACATTTTTGATTACAAAAATTAGGTCGGTTTTTGTTATACACTTTTATTTTTTGTTTACAATAATCACAATTTGGTTGATAAAATTTATTAAATTGTTCTGGAGGAACATGCTCAAATAAATTTCTAAAACATACTCTACCAATTATGAAACTTAATTGTGATGCTTTATGTACTATAACACAAGAATTTAATCCTTCTTCTTCATATTGACTACAACAGCATCTTGTTTCGTGATGAGGTGACCTACCAAGACATTCAAAATGTTCAGTTAAATCAGTAATAGTGGTTATATCAATTTTCGCAAAATATTTTAAACATTGAGCTAAACATCTTCCTTTTTCAAATTGATTTTCAGCATTACTAATATCTCGTCGTCTTATGATGTTATTAGTATTACTATAATTGTTATTAAAATAATTTTCAGTATATTTATATGTAATAAAATCGTTGCTCATAATTAATTAAATTAATATAATAACTTTATATTATTTTAATTACTCAATTTTATTAATTAATTAATTAAATTGATTTAGAAATAAAAAAATATAATTATATATAATAAATGCCTAAAACCTTCGTTTTAAAAGAATTTCCCAATCCAAAATATATTGATAATATTTTTACTCATCCTGATATTTATGAAACGCAAGTTGAAGCATTAGAAGCATATTGTGAAAAATATGATAAAACTGATGGTTCTATTACTACTAAATATGTTAAGACAACTCAATATGGACGCTATTTTGTTAAAGACCCTAATGTGTTAAGTTCTACTATTATGTGGAATAAAATTAGAGCAACTTTATTTAGTGAAAGTGATTATGATCTAGATATTGTGAATTGTCATAATGAGTTACTATTAACATTATTGAAAAATAATACCAATTATGATATTACTCATTTAGAAAATTATTGCTCTAATCGTGCTGATGTTATTGATGCTATTACTATTGAATCAGATGCTATTAGACATTATAATAATTATTATAATGATAATAAAACCAAAAAAGATATTGTAAAATCACTTTTTACTATTATTTTATATGGAGGGACTATTGATACGTGGAAAACTGAATTTGATATTAATAATAATGATTTTAAATTAACCGCATTTGTAAAGGACTACATTGATGAAATACAAATGAATACTAATATTATTATTAATGATAAACGCTTTAAAGATATTGTTGCTAGTGTTAAAGAAATTAAAATTAAAGAAGCAAAAGACAAATATAAAAAAAAGTTCAATATTGAAAAATTTAAACTAAATAATGGTGCGGTGTTAAGTGTTATATTACAGGAATATGAAACACTCATTATTGAGAAAGCAATGGATTTTATGAAAAGCAATAAATGTGTTATTACTAGTTATAATTATGATGGTTTTCAAATTAAGAAGGTTGACAACGTTGATGAAGTCGTTAATGCTTTAAATAATTATATTTCTAACATTTCTATTTTTCATTCTAGAGAGATTACTCCATTTACATTTACTAATATTAAATTTATTGTTAAACCATTTAAGTCTGTTTTGATTATGCCTGAATTACCAGTATTAGAAAGTATTAAATATGAAATAGATATTATGACTTCTACTAAAAATTATAAGGTACAAAAAGAATATTTTGAGAGATTTCATACTAAAATAGAAAATCCTTTTTGTTATATTAGAGATGATGAAGATGGTGTGTTATTTATTAAGCATTCAAATGTGGATAGTTTATATTCTAACGTTATAACAACTCCACATAAAGGATTAACTATTCCTAGTTGGTTTTACAATTGGGAAAAAGACAAAACAATGAGAACTTTTTATACTTATAATTATTATCCCAATCCCTCCCTATGTCCTAGCAATTGCTATAATATATGGAAACCATTTCCTATATTAAAAACGGAACTTGACCCTAATGTTGATACAAGCAAAATTTATGCTTTTATTTATACTTTATTAGGAGACAGATGTGCTGAATATGTTTTAAATTGGTTTGCTCATATTGTACAGAAACCTGAACGAAAGACTGAAGTTTGTATATTATTATATGGTGCTCAAGGATGTGGTAAATCAACTATTGGTGAATACTTATTGCGAAAGATTATTGGATTAGATAAGATGATTATTACAAGTAAAGCAGATAAGATGTTTGGACGATTCGTCAATACACAAGGAAAGTTATTAGCAGTACTTAATGAAGCAAGCGGAAAAGATACATTTAATATTTGTGATATTTTAAAAGATGCTATTACATGTACTACGACAGAACAAGAAAAGAAAGGTATTGATGTTATTACTATTACTGATTATACTAATTATATATTTACCACTAATAATATTAATAGTGTTAAAGTGCCTGAAGATGACAGACGCTTTATGCCTATTGAAATTAATAATGTATTAAAAAATAATGTTTCTTATTTTAAAGAATTATATGCTGATTTAGATAATGATTTAATTATGAGAAAATTTTATCAAGAATTAATGGAACACAATTTAGAAAACTTTAGTCCATCAAGGGATAGACCTGAAACACAATTAATGATAGATATGAAAGCAATGAATAGAAATTGCATTAAACAATTTATTGATTATTGGAAGGAAAAGGTTATTTCACAATCAAGTGAAGATGGCAATTTTATGGAGAAGCGAATGAGTGGTGGTCAGTTATATGCATGCTTTAATCATTTTTGGGTTATTGAAGGAAGGAAATCTGAAAGTAAACCTACTTTGACTAAATTTTGTACTGAATTAAAGCAATATAAAGATGATATTATATATAATAAATCTAATGGACGTGTTTATGAAATAATTTTGGTTAATTAAAAGGGAAGGGGGGTTGGACAGGTAGGACGGGTGTTTTTTATTTTTTTTATTCCTATATAATATTATATTCCTTGTTTGTGTTTTTTCTTACCCTCCAAGATTTTTTTGAAAAAAAACCCGTCCAACCCGTCCAACCCCTTTCCTTTACTTATATATATTTTAAAAAAATAAAAAAAAAAATTAATTTTTTTTAAAATATATAAGAATAGAAGACTAACCTCCTCACAATACAACCCCCTTTTATAAAGCAATTTATTTTCTCATATATATATAAATGAAACTACTATCAATTAAACCAAGCGACAAAGCAACCAAAAAATACGTAGCTACCTTTTGTATGTGTAAAGGAGAAACTAAATGCTGTGACACCGAAAGAAAGAAAGTACATTTTGGTTATAAAACAAGCAAAACATTTTTGGATCATGGTGACGAGAAGAAGCGTCAAGCGTATGTAGCGAGGCATAAAGTAAATGAGAATTTTAATGACCCCTTAAGTGCTGGCAGTCTTGCGAGGTGGATTAACTGGAATAAGACGACACTTTCCGCCTCAATTGCGGATTTTAAAAAAAGATTTAATTTATAGAAACTTTCACAAATTTTCACAAAAATTATTTTCTGTAGTTAGTATAAATGAGCGAGCCGGAAGTAAAGAAGGAGAAAAAGGAAAAACGAGTAATGACCCCCGAAAAACTAGAGCAATTAGCACGTGCGAGACGTAAGGCATTAGAAATCCGCCAAGCAGGAGCGGCACTTAAAGTTGAGCAAAAAGAACTAGCGGAAGCGGCACTCGAAGAAAAACTAGAAAACGAACGCCAAACACAAGAAGCAGTCAAAAAATCTTTAAGTGTCGCAAAAAAAGAACCTACCTTTCATCCAACACCACCTAAAGAAATTGAAAATAAAATAATTAAAGCGGAATTAGTTGATAACCCAGTTACTCAAGAATATGTACCAGAATATAGCCCTCGTGTCGATGTTCAACCGCCAATGTTAGTTAAACAACCAGCATATAATGACAATGATGAGTTTGATGAAGAAGAACCAGCACCAACACCTGTCAAGAAAGTTAAAAGCAAAAAACCAATTAAAACCAAAATTGTAATAGAGCAGTCTAGTGATGATGAAGACGAGTTTCATCCACACGAGCACGTAATATTTGTTAAACGAAAAAGTAAAAACGATAGCAAAGCAAAAGTAGTTCCAGCAGCAACACCGGCACCACCAACTTCACCTGTGCGAGGACAAAGGGAAAATATTGTCATTCAACAACAAGCACAGCGTCAATTACCAACCTTTCCATTAGATAATACTATGAATGATTTTATTAATGCTGGATTTACAAACTATAGAAAATATTATTAGTGGGAAGCGTCCCACACACGCTTATTAAATTGTTTTGTGATACTTTTTTTTAAAAGTATTATATATATAATATGCTAACTACTCAAAGTATAAAAGGTTTGCAAATAGTGCCTCCAAAACAAACAAGCGGAGCATATGAAACACCACCTGATATGCCTAAGATGCATGTGGTTATGGTAGTAAATTCTAAGAGGGGCCAAGGTAAAACGACCTGCGTAGTAAATTTAATTGAAAAGATGGGTTACGACTATACTATTGCCGTGTCACCTACAATGTCTAGTAATAAAGAATTAATGAGTAGAATAAACATAGAACATACTTTTGAAGACCCCGATGATTTAACTTGTATTGATAAAATAAAAGAAATTGTAAATGAAGAAGCACGTGATTTAGAGAGATATAGACACGAAATGAAAGAATATAATAAATTAATGAATGATATAAAAAATGGAAAATCATTAGACGATAATATGCTGTTAAAATTTTTTGATACTAATACTTATGGATTAAATGATTTTGTAAAACCAAAACATAGATGGGATGGTCGTAAACCAAAAATAGCAGTAATTTTTGATGATATGTTGGGTTCATTAATTTATAGTCGCCCACGAAAATTAAATGGTTTAGCAACATATAGTAGACATTTAGGACAATTAGAAGAAGGTGGTTCTATAGGTGTTTCATTATTCTTTTTAATTCAAAGTTTTAAATGTCAAACTGGTGGTTTAAATAAAGTTATAAGAAATCAATGCACTCAAATGATAATGTTTAAAAGTAAAGATTTAAAAGAAATAGATGATATTGCTGAAAGTTGTGGGGGTGAAATAAGCAAAGACAAATTTATGCAAGTTTATGATTATGCTATAGGAGATGGTTCAAATTATCCATTTCTTATGATAGATTTACATAAAAAACCCGAACAACCTAGTATGTTTCGTCGTCGCTTTGATGAATATATAATTGTTCCAGATTTAAATAAAAAAGATGAAATAAAATTATAATATTTGAATACTATATAAAGATGAGAAAAGGGGCTTTAAGTGACAAAATGCAATTAATGAAACACACAGAATTAAGAAGACCACCAATCAACGTAGCACATTCACTTCATAGTATTTCTCTTGACAAGACAATCTTTCATGGAGTGAAACCTTTACGTGGTATTTCACATATTAAATCAACAGGCACAGGAAGACACGATATGAATAATTTAAGTTTAATTACCCCTCTTGATTATCGCGGCGGTTTAGATGCTTATGCTAAAGAAGTTCAAAATAAAAAACAACATACGCCAATTTCTGATAAAAAAATTCCAAATGTTTCTGACCGCATTGAACGAACATTACGTTCTATGTCCAATGGTTCTGATGAAACATTTGAAGCATTAATTGATTTACTTCAATTACGAACTGGTTTAAGCAAACAACGCTACCATTTTCACGACGGAGACATATTAGAAGCGTTAAACCGCCATTACCGCAAATCACCAGAGCAACTTTTAATAGTGGAGAATGCATATAAAAATGCGTAATTAATATTTAGAAATAATATATTATTATTATATAAATGGACATTAGTGGCATTCCTAGACACAAAGCGGATAATCCTTTTAAATATAATGAAGACGATTTAGCAGAAAAAGCGTTAGCACTTGAAAAGATGAAAACAATTTACCCAACAGTCCCATTGTACTATGCCGAAATGGTTTATGATTTATGTAAAAACACAGACCAAGCAAAAATTGAAGAGATTAAACAAAAAATTGAAAGCACCCCATTTAAATATGATTATAGCAATCTTCAAGAAGAATTAAATAAAGTAAAAGATGCTCCTCCAAAAAATGAATAATTTAATTAAAAACTATTATATATAATATTTTATTTTATATATAATGCCTGACACATCTAGATTTGAAGGACAACAAATTGTTAACAGCATTAATTTTTTTGTTGATTCGGAACGAAGTGCTGTTGTAGGCGACACACAAAGCAAAGGTGATGACTTATTACTTGGTTTTGAAGGTAACACTATTGAATGTAAAGATGGTGAAGTTATTAGACTATCGTTAGTTGATTTTCACATGCCAAATAACCAATATAATATTGACGCACGAAACTCACAGGGAACTATTATTTGCTCTGTAAATGGAACTGCTATGACTGCTGGTGTAGTAAAAACTCTTGTTACTCGTGGCAATTATTATGATACTGATGATATAGCAATTAATTTTGCCTCTAATTTAGGAAATGCTTTAGCATCATTATCTGGTGTTCCGGCAGGTTTAGCAGTTTTAGGTATTGTTAATAATAATTTAGCGGATTTAAATACAGTAACAACTGGATTTGCTAATACATTACTAACACCAGCAGCCACATTCCCTATTACAACATTCGCATCAACATTAACAGGCAAACCAGAAAAAAAATTATTAGATGTTACTATTTCATTTAAATCAACAGCATCACCTGATAATGCGGTGGCACACACCATAACCAATTTAAAAATTAGTTGCCAATCTGCAAACGGCGAGTTATATTTAGTATTAGGAGGCGAACGTGGTGACAATGTAAATACTTTAGAAAATAGTTTTAAAGTTACAATAACCTCTCTTGCGATTAGAGTTCAAGGTTATTTCCCAATGCAACTTGTCACAGAACCACACGTCTATTTAAGATGTACACTAGGACAAAATGGTTTAGAGTCATCTATTTTAGCAAGTGATGAAACAACCTATAATAATGATATTGTTGGTTCTAATATATTAGCAAAAATTGCTCGCACTACAGAAAGTTTTAGTTATGCTGGTAATCAATCACATGAATTTTTTATGACACTTCAACAGCGAAAATTAAATAGCATAGGTTTATTTTTAACAGATAGCAAAAATCGCCCAATTGGTCGGGCAAAAAATTCTAGTTTAGGTACTTCCGCAGGTTTAGAAACAACAGCAACAAGTGATATAATTCCTTTTGAAAAAGAAACACAATCAACAAAAGGCAATTTATATTTTACAGCAACAATTAGAATAGATATAGTGAAAGTATACAATCCAAATAAATTACAAAGCGAACCTCCTCCAATGCCACAATTTCCAAGTCGGGCAAGTGGAGTTTTAAGTTTTGGAAGTCCAACCGGATTTAGATAATTTGAAATTTGAAATTTGAATTAAAATTAAATATATAATTTTTTTATATCTTATTATTATATAAAAAAATGAGTTCCGGCCTTCCGCCCAATGTTTCTTACTTCATGTCCAGATTAATGGGGGTGTCAACTTCAGCATTCAAAATTTTTCCCCAAAATTCTGGTTCGCAATCGGCAAATAAAATCATTCGCTTTGAGCTTCCTTCCAACACCCTTTTAAATTTAAGGTCGTGCCGAATGCTCTTCAATGTTACTACCACATCTACTAGTGATGTTGCACAAGCTCGCCTTCCTAATGATACTCGCTCGTTCATTGATCGTATGGCTATTTATATGGGTGGTGTTTTAGTTCAGAACTCCTTCTCTAACTACAATGTGCTTGTTCATGCTAAAAAGGCGTTAGGTGCTGACCGATGCTCGGATACAACATTAACTCATCCAGAAATTTGCCGCACACACTCATACCACACAGGAGCCGCTTTTAGCACTGCTGATCCAGCGGTTGCTGCTCGTCACGAATCTTATGACTCGCTTGCTAATCAGTTAGCTATTGTAGATTGGGAATCTTTCCTTTCGACAGCAGAACCAGGTATAATTGATACTGGTTTATTTCCCCAAATTACTATTGAAATTACATTAGCTGATAATGTTATACTCCCACAATGTGTTTTTGGGGTTGGAGTCCCACTTGCTTTAGCAACAACTGCTACTACTGGTGGTATTGCGGCGGTTGGTGCTGGAACTGCTTCCTATACTATGGATAATATTACTATGCAAGTTGAAGTGCTTGGTATGGCTTCGTCTGTATTAGATGAAGTTGTTGCTCAGCGTATTTCGCAAGTGGGCTATCTCTCTGTCCCATTCAAGCAGTATTTCAGTTTCTCATCGTCGCACTCATCTACATCGCGTTTCAATGTAAATAGTGCGTCGTGGGATCGTCTATGGGTTGCTTGGCGTGATCCCAATGGCGGTGCTGTTTCTGGTGCTGTTCCTGTATCTGGTTATAAATTAGCTGGTGCTTTTACTTCGGCAACGGCCGCTGGTGCATCATATACACAAATTGTCACTCAAGACATCGGCAAACCTCAATACGACGCAGGTGGTTCATTAGATACAAACAAAGAAAAATATGTTGCTCGTGCATTCAACTTTGTTGAACCATTATTATCGGGTCAAACTGTATCTAACTATCAACTCCAGATTAACTCGGCGAATTACCCTGCCTACAAATTAACTGTTCCAGAAGCGTTTGCTTTAACTATGAACTCCATTGATGTTTATGATAAAACTCGTGTTATGTCGTTAGACCAATATCGTGACAATTATTTCATTCAAGTTTATAGGTTTTGCTTACCAGAAAGTGACTATTCACGTTTAAGTTCAGGATTAGACACAAGAGCCACGTCGGCTCAGTGTGCTTTAGTCACAGAAAATGTAACAACTAGCACTCCTTGCTTCATCTTTGCTGAATGTACATCAGAGTTACGTGTTGCCAACCGTGCGATCGAGGTGATCGTATAAGTTGAATTAATCTCTCAAATATTAAAATTATAAATCTATAAAATTTATAATATTAATATATATAAAATGAATTATTCGACATTAAACGGAGCATTTGGTGCCCAAGAAGGAACTTATAGCGAATATTTCCCAAGACAAGCAACCAACGAATTAAATATTAGAAATAACAATGTTCGTAATCCATTAGAAGGATTAGGAGAAAATTTAACTTTTCCGAGAGATTTAAATGATACAGTATCAGCACGCAACAGCGTAAAACAATTACTGAATTTAGATTTTAATCCATCACAACGTTTCTCTCGTGTTGAAGCATCGCGAACAGCAGGTATGTATCCTCAACAAGGTTATGCACGTAATCAACCATTAGGTTTAGCATTTGACCCACAGCACCCTTTAAATCTTCCAGTTATGCCTATTGCTGGATTTTATGATACAACTCAGAAAAATATATTAGGAAACTTAATGTAATTATTTTATAAAGGTATATATATATAAATGAAAGCTAGTTATAAATTAGAATTAGAACAACAACAAAGAAGACTTGGTTTAACACATAAACAATTAAATAGATACGATAGAAAACATAATGACCATAATTTAATAAAATTTTTACAATCATTAGAAATAGAGAAAAAAGCAGCAGCAGCAGTACCTGCTACTGGTTTTTATGGAACATTAGATATAACTAATGAAAAAAACCCAGGAACTCAAAAAAAAGATATATACGCACGATTATATTATAATGGAAATCCATTAACTAATGAAATAACAATTGCTCATCCTCATACTGGTCAATTAGAAGTTTTAATAGCAGATAGATTACCAGATAGAGAAGCAATATTAACATTAAGAATAAGATTTGAAGCAGGTATTACAGGGGTAGACCTTGATGCTTATGATGGATTTGAACCAGCAGGTTTAACAGAAAATCCATTAACCGAAAATAATTATTTATCTATGTTAGTTAATGTTGGTAATGTGGATGATGGTATTTTAAGTATGACATTAGTAACTTCAACTCCTGGTTAAATCTCTCCATTCTATTTTATAAAAAGTCAAATTTTTTATAAAATGTTATATATATTAAATGCCTAATGACCCAAGATTAAAGTTTAAGAAGAAGATGTATGATATGAGTCGTAATATTATATATTTTCAGGGTTCAGGTACAAGTGGAAGACTCAGGTCAATATTTGAAGACGGCACACCAACAGACGAAGGAGGAGGAGAAACAGGAGGCGGAGGCGGAGGAGGAGGAGGAGGCGAAACAGGAGCAGGAGGCACAGGAGGAGGTGGAGGCTTTACTCCACGTGAAATCCCACAAGTAGTAAAACCCACTTTAGATCCTGGTGCTATATCTGGAATTACTATTGGTTCTATTGCTGGTGCTGCGGCATTAGCTGCGGCACTTGAAGACCAAAGACAACGACAATACCGACGAGTTCCACAAACACAAGATTTAAGTAGCAGACAAAGCGGACTTGAGTTGACACGCACAAGATCAAGACTAAGACGAATACCAGTTCAAGCAGAATTTGCTCCATTGAGCATTGTATCAAGTCCATCATCAAGTGGAACAGCAACTCCTTATGATTCAGCACGTAGTGGTTCATCAACTCCTGACCTTCAATCAGCACGCAGTCGTCCATCAAGCGGAGCATCAACACCTTCATCAGGAGAACTAAGTTCTCTTCGCCCAAACGCTCGTGGATTTCAACAACAACCATCAGCACTAGCAGCAATAGCACCAATACCGCCACCCCCCCAAAGACCAAATGTACCTTTAAATCTAATACAAGAAATTGAAGCAAGACAACTAGAAATACGAATGCCAACTACTAGTACAGGTCGCATTAAAACACTACAAAACGAGATTAACGCTTTGGAAGAGCAAATTAGAGCTTCTGGAACTCCGTATACATCACTTGAAGAACGCATTAATTTAGCCATGAATACACAGCTTCCAAGACCAGTTCCAGCACCAGCACCAGCACCAGTATCAGAAAAAATACCACCTATTGACCTATTAAAACAAACAAAATCAGAAATAACATTAATTGAAAATCAAATAGTAACCGAAACAAATTTAAGTACAAAAAATGCGATGAAGGAACAATTAAAAATATTAAAAAAACAAGCAACAGCATTAGAAAAAACAACAGCACCAAAACCAGCACCAGCACCAGCAGAAAGACCAGCACCACCACCAGATTCAATTGCGTCTAGAACGCGAAGCAGATCAGGAACTCAATTAAATAGAGAATTAGAATTAGTCAGAACACAACAAGATTTGGCTAGAGTAGAAACAATAATAAACAGATCACAAAAAACAATCGAACAATTAAAAATTGCTCAAGCTGATTTAGCAATACCAAATGTTCCAAAACAAGAAATTTATTTAAGAGGACGAAGAACTACTTATATAAACCAATTAAAAAGAGCTAATAATGAAATAAGCAGATTATTACTTAATAGAGATATACCTGAGTTACGAAGAAGAGCACTTCTCCAACAACAACAAGAATATAGAATATTAATTCAAGAAGCAGAAAGTTCTCGTATAGGCAAAACACTAACTGCTGAAGTAAATACAGGCGTTTCTGCACCAGCAAATGATAACTTAAGGGCAACACAACCAACGCGAGAATTGGAATCACGATTAAGACCAGCAAACGCAAATGTAGCAGAAATGGAAATGCGACCAACAGGAAGAAATTATTTTCCTGAAATAGCAGAAATAGTCCAAGCAGCAATGCAACAAATGGGTTCTCGCAGACCTTTAGAACGCGGTGTAAGAATAGAACCAACAGCACCATCAACAGCAGGAAGAGCAGCATTAGAACGTGCAAACGCAGGTTTAAGCACAGATACAAGAGCACCAGCAAGAATTGAACCAGAACGAGTAATGACAATAGAAGAAATAAATGCGGCAAATCTTGAAGAAGCATTAAAAATAAGTGCAAGAGAATCGGGTCAAGGTTATAGTGGTGGCGAAGGTGCTGGCACAAGTGGTGGACTAACTGCTGAAACATTACGTGCCGAACAACAACCACAAGGGTCAAGACAAACAGCAGCACCGGCAGTAGTAGAACAACCTAGAACAGGAAAAGGAAAAGGATTAGCACCTGGTGCTAGAGAACGAATAGTACCACAAGAACGGGTAATACCGCCAGAACGACCACAAGAACGAATAAATTTACAACGACCTCCGCCAGAACCAATGGGTGAAGAAATGAGTAATTTAAGACGAGGACTAGCGGAACCAAGGGGTCAAGAGTTGGTTGATTTAACAACACCAAAAGCTATTTTAGAATTTAATGATACTGTTGATACAATGTTGGAAACTGCGGGTGAGTTTGGTTTTAGACCTCCAGCACCACCAGAACACATTGTCGCAGAAGGAGATCTCGCAATTAGGAAATATCAATATGAGCAAGCGTTAGAATTTATTGACGAAAAGGGTCTTGTTATAAGAGAAACGGAGCTTGTAAGAGGTCAAAGGAAACAAACAGGTAAGGTAATCAAGAAAAATCAGCAATTAAGAGAGTTTCAAGAAATTTATGAAAGAGCAGTAACGGCTCAACCTGAAATGAGAAGAACATCGGCACCTGTTGAAACAAGAGCAACAGCACCAGAAACAAGAGCAAGAGCACCAGCAGAAGCAAGAGCAACAGCACCAGCACCTGAAGCAAGAGCAGCACCATCAGCACCTGAAGCAAGAGCAGCAGCGGCACCAGAACTAATGTCGGCAAGAGCAGCGGCCCCTACTGCACCAGAAATCCAGCGAAGAAGATTGGGAGTACCAGAATTGACAACACCAGCACCACCAGAAGAAAGGGCATCTTTTGCGGAACGAAGGGCATTTTTTGAAGAAACATCACGAGTAGCACCACCAACAGGAACACCTGGTCCTTCACTACCAGGGTCAGCACCTGAATCCGGAGTATCAACTCCAAGAGAAGGAGCCATCACAGAACGAACAGCAACAGAACGA
>Ga0164294_10003681_pt1 | contig 13611 bp, 15 predicted proteins | sample GEODES005metaG_FD_111479 | JGI IMG/M metagenome (GOLD analysis project Ga0164294, IMG submission 111479) | Oligotrophic lake water microbial communities from Sparkling Lake, Wisconsin, USA - GEODES005 metaG | ecosystem: Environmental > Aquatic > Freshwater > Lake | place: USA: Sparkling Lake... | reverse complement strand
ATGGAGTTCGCCGTGGAAGCGCAGAACCTGCTAGCAGTAAGTCTGGAGGGTGCTGTGGGCTAAAGCCCACCTCTCCTTATCTCCCCTTTATTTCGGTCAGTGCGCGTAAGCCGCTGGCCCATGCACGAGTGAACCGACCATGACGAATACCCCGTCGACTCCCCTGCTCGAAGCACACGACCTGCACGTGGAAGTGAACGGCAAGCCCATTCTCAAGGGCTTGTCGCTCACGGTGAATGCTGGCGAAGTCCACGCCATCATGGGACCCAACGGCTCGGGCAAGAGCACGCTGTCCCACGTGGTAGCGGGCAAGCCTGGCTACACCGTTACGGGAGGTACGTTGTTGTATCGCGGGCAGGACCTGCAGGCGCTGGCCCCGGAAGAACGGGCGCGCGCGGGCATCTTCCTCGCCTTCCAGTACCCGCTGGAAATCCCAGGGGTCAACAACGTCTATCTGTTGAAAGCGGCCTTGAACGCCAAGCGCAAGCATCTGGGCCAGCCGGAAGTGGATGCCTTCGAGTTCCTGCAGCTCGTCAAGTCCAAGATGCAGCGCATGCAGATGGACGAGGCCTTTCTCTCGCGTGGCGTGAATGAGGGCTTCTCGGGCGGCGAAAAGAAGCGCAACGAAGTACTGCAGATGCAGATCCTGGAGCCCACGCTGGCGTTGCTGGATGAAACCGATAGTGGCCTCGATATCGATGCCTTGAAGGTGGTCTCCGCCGGCGTGAACGACCTGCGCTCGCCTGACCGGGCCATCGTCATAGTGACCCACTACCAGCGCCTGCTTGACTATATCGTCCCCGACTTCGTCCATGTACTCGCGGATGGCCGCATCCTGCTGAGCGGCGGCAAAGAACTGGCGCTGGAACTGGAAGCCCGCGGCTACGACTGGGTCCGTGCCCAGGATGCCGCATGAGCGGAGAAAGCCTGCGCGCGCTTGGCCTGCCCTCCGGGCGGGACGAAGCCTGGAAATATGCCGCGCGAACGCTATCGCGCCGGGACTGGTGGTCCGCACCCTCGGATGCCCTGTCGCTTCCTGAAAAGGCAGCTATAGCGGCGGCCATGTTGCCGGTGGAGGCCCCAGTACTGGTGTTCGCCGGTGGGCATGCCGTACCGCGTGCGCTCGGTGGGTTCGGGGCTTTGCCAGCTGGCGTCAGCCTGCGCCCCATGCCGGAAGAGACTGTCAAAGCACCTATGGGTGACAGTGGCGAGCACCGCGTTGCTGCTATCGCCGCCGCTACTACCCCAGGCGCCTGGGAGCTGGCGGTCGCTGCCAACGTGGACGCCGGGTCCTTGCAATTGCTGCACCTTCCCGCACAAGGCGCAGGCGCGCTGGTGCTACGGATAAACTTGGCGCGCGGCGCCCGTCTACAGTTGCTGGAGTCGCTGGCCGATGGCGAAAGCGCTCCACTGACGAGTGGCGCCAGTACCAATATCCCGACCCATAGCGCTGCCAATACTGCACCCGCAATGCTTACCCGCTGGGTGCAAGTAAGTCTGGCGGATGGGGCAAGCCTGACGCATGCCATCGTGCAACAGTTGCCCTTGGACGCAGCCCTGCTGGAGCAGTTAGACGTCAGCGTAGGCCGCGATGCCACCTACCTGGCATTGCCCGTGTCGCTCGGCACCCAAGCCGCACACACGGCGGCCCATTTGTCGCTTGATGGTTCAGGGGCTTTTGGCCACTGGCAGCAATTCCTACGAGTAGATGGCAACCAACATACCGACGTGCAACTCACCATGACCCATGCCGCAGCAAACACCACCAGTACGCAAGCGGTACGTGCGCTGGCCGGTGGCCGCTCCCGCGGCGCATTCAGCGGCAAGGTCGTCATGCTCTCCAGCGCGCATGGTGCCGACTCGGCGCAGTCCATCCGCAATCTGCTGCTGTCCGCTACGGCTGAACTCGACACCCGCCCGCAGCTGGAAATTAATGTGGATGACGTGAAGGCCAGCCACGGGAGCACGACCGGCTCACTGGACCTGCAGGCCCTGTTCTATCTGCGTTCCCGCGGGATTGGTGAACAGGAGGCACGCCGCCTGCTGATGCAAGCCTTCGCCGCCGACGTGATCGCTCGGCTGCCTTGGCCGAGCCTGCGCGAATGGCTGGCCACGCGGGTGCTGCCATGACCGACGATACCGCCAATACTGCAGCAAACGCGCAGCCCTTCAGCGCTGCCGAAGTCGCTGCTCTACGCGCCGACTTCCCCATCCTGCACCAGCAAGTGAATGGCAAACCCTTGGCCTATCTGGACAACGGCGCCTCCACGCAGCACCCACGCTCGGTTATCGACGCCGAGGCAGACTACTACCGGCATGACCACTCGAATATCCATCGTGGCGTGCATACTCTTTCGCAGCGCGCCACGGACGCCTTCGAGGCTGCACGCCATAAGTTGCAGCGTTTCATCAACGCCCGCAGCGAACGCGAAGTCATTCTCACCCGTGGTACCACCGAATCCATCAATCTCATCGCGCAGGCTTGGGGGCGCACGTTCCTGCAGCCTGGCGACGAAATCCTCGTCTCCCGCCTCGAGCATCACGCCAACCTGGTACCTTGGCAAATCGTCGCGGGCCAGACCGGCGCCTTAGTCCGGCCCATTCCCATCACGCTCGATGGCGAAGTGGACTTTCAGGGCTTTCTGGATCTGCTTACTCCCCGCACTCGTGTGCTGGCGCTGTCGCACGTCTCCAACTCACTGGGCACCATCAATCCCATCGAGAAGTTCATCGCAGTAGCCCGGGAACGCGGCATCATCACGGTCATCGACGGCGCGCAAGCTGTGTCCCATATGGTGGTAGACGTGCAGGCGCTGGGCTGCGACTTCTACGCCTTCTCCGGACACAAGCTTTACGGCCCTACCGGTACCGGTGTGCTGTACGGACGCGAAGCGTTGCTGGAAGCCATGCCACCCTGGATGGGCGGTGGCGACATGATTCGCGAAGTCCGCTTCGAGGGCACCACGTTCAACACCCTGCCCCATAAATTCGAGGCTGGCACGCCCAATATCGCCGGCTTTATCGGGCTGGGCGCTGCGGTCGACTACGTACAGGGCATTAGGCTGGCACGAATCGCCGCTACCGAAGAAGCCTTGCTGCACTACGCCACCGCCCAATTGCTAGCGATTCCAGGCCTGCGCATCATCGGCACGGCACCCCACAAGGCCGCGGTTATTTCCTTCGTGGTGGACGGTATCCACCCACACGACCTCGGCACCATCCTCGACCAAGAAGGTGTGGCGGTGCGCAGCGGCCACCACTGCGCCATGCCAGTGATGGAGTTTTTCGACGTGCCGGCGACGACACGTGCCTCCTTCGCTTTCTACAACACCCCTGCGGAAATCGACCAACTGGTCGGCGCTCTGCACCATGCCCGTGAACTGTTCTGCTGAAGGCCCCATGGATCTCAAAGACCTTTACCGGGATGTCATCCTGGACCACAACAAGCGGCCACGTAACTTCGGCATGCTGGCAGTACCGCCGGCCCATGAAGCCCGCGGTGCCAACCCACTGTGCGGCGACACACTGCGCGTCTGGGTGCAACTCGACGGTGAGCGCGTCACGGACGTTAAGTTCGAAGGCAAGGGCTGCGCCATCTCCGTGGCCTCCGCATCACTCATGACCGAAGCGGCCATCGGCCACACCCGTGCCGAAGTACAGGCGCAGTTCGAACGCGTGCACAATGTATTCACACACCATGATGCCCCGCTTGACCCGGCGCTGGGGAAACTCGCGGCGCTGGCAGGTGTTCGCGATTTCCCCGCTCGCGTGAAGTGTGCCAGCCTCGCGTGGCACACCCTGAACGCCGCCCTCTCTGCTGCTGATGCCGAACAGCCATCCGCAACTCCCCCGACTGTCCAGACCGAATGACCAGGAAGCTCTGACATGCGTCGTCACGAGAATGAACCCATCGTCGTCAACCGTGATGTTAAGGCCGTCATCATCCCGGCTGGCATCGAGGTAAAACTGCGCACTGGTAGCGTCGGCTACATAACGCAATCACTGGGCGGAAGCTTCACAGTCTATGTGGAAGGGAACCTATTCCGCGTGGCCGGTGCGGATGCGGACGCCATCGGCAAAGAACTGGTGGCACCCCCTGAGCTACCCCCGGACGCTACCGACGACCAATTCGAGGAAGTCACGTGGGCCCAGATTAGAACCGTGTTCGATCCGGAAATTCCGGTGAATATCGTGGACCTAGGCTTGGTGTATCGCTGCGACATCAGCAAAGATGAAAGTGGTCAGCGCAATATCAAGATTGACATGACCCTGACAGCCCCCGGCTGTGGCATGGGCGAAGTGCTGGTGGCAGACGTGAAGGAAAAGTTGGAGGCGCTGCCGACCGTAAAGGTGGTGGACGTCGAACTCGTCTTCGACCCACCTTGGTCTGCAGACCGCATGAGCGAAGCGGCCCGTCTACAAACGGGAATGATGTGAGCCAGAGTCCGTCGGACGGCGACTGGGTGTTACTGGGGACCGCCGCAAGCGTGCCACGCAATGGCCACGCTTCTTTCGAAGCGGCAGGTCGGTTCGTCGCCGTTTATGACGTGCAAGGCGAGCTCTATGCTATCGAAGACGTCTGCACCCACGATGGTGAGCCGCTGGCAGATGCCCCCGTCGAACCCGCCAGTGCCGACGACCTGGCTAGTGGTGCCGCGGGTCCGGTAGTCATTTGCCCACGGCACGGTGCGCGCTTCTGTCTCAAGTCGGGTGCCGTGCTGTCCCCACCGGCTTATGAGCCGGTCACCTGCTTCGCTACACGCGTAACTGCAGGCGAGCTATGGGCCTTACTGCCAGCATGAGCGTGGACCCGGCTACTCACCGCTTAACCCTGCTGCGCCACGCGCAGGCGGCCCATGCGCGGCCAGGGCAACACGATTTCGAACGGCCGCTGGATGCCGTAGGCCAGGCACAAGTGCATGAGCGCGGCGCCCTGTTCGCGGCCACGCAAATGCAAACGCCTGTGGACTACTGCATCCACAGCAGTGCTGTTCGTACTACCACTACCGCTCTGGCTTTCACTCACGCCTGCGGATTGCCGAAAACAGCCGTGCACGCCGAACCGGACTTGTACGAAATCGATGTGCCAGCATTGCTGGCATTTCTGCGCCACACGCCCGAGACCGTGCAGCATCTCCTGCTGGTAGGACACAACCCAACGCTCTCTGGGCTGGCTTGGCAGCTGTCGGCGGACGCCTCGCCGGGAGGACTGCAGCCCTGCGACTCCCTGACCGTTACCTTCACGGGGCCTTGGGCCGAATTACGCTAAGTCGTGTCCAGCACGGCGTAGTCAGGCCCGCCAAGCCGTACGAAACGGTTTCACTCCAACGCCAGCAGCGACGCGTTACCCCCCACTGCCGTGGTGTTGATGGTGATGGTGCGCTCCACTGCGAACCGGACGAGATAGTTAGGCCCACCGGCCTTCGGCCCGGTGCCAGACAAGCCATGCCCACCGAAGGGCTGCACCCCCACGACGGCGCCAATGAGATTGCGGTTCACGTAAACATTACCGGCTGGCGCCTCGGCGCACACCTCGGCAATAGTGCTGTCCAGACGGGTCTGCAAACCGAACGTCAAGGCATAGCCCGTCGCTGCAGCCGCTTGCAATAACGCGGGTAAAGTTCCCGCGCGCCAGCGCAGCACGTGCAGTACCGGGCCGAACACTTCGCGCTGGAGTGAAGCCAGCGAAGGAATCTCGACGGCGAGTGGTGCCACATAACAGCCGTGCACAGCCAGTGTTTCTGGCAGGCCACAACGGTGCGCCCATGCAGCCCCGGTCTGCAGTCGTGTGGCATAGGCTTCCAGTTGGTCGCGCGCCGTCTCGTCAATGACCGGACCGACATCTGTCGACCAGTCCTCGGGCAGGCCGATCGTCAGTTCATCCATGGCGCCCCGCAGCAAGTGGAGCACTCGGTCCGCAATATCTTCTTGGAGGCACAACACGCGCAACGCACTGCAACGCTGCCCAGCGCTGTTGAAGCTGCTGGCGAGCACATCGCCCACTACCTGCTCAGGCAGCGCGGAACTATCAACCACCATCAAATTCTGGCCACCGGTCTCGGCAATGAACACCGGGATCGCACCTTCACGCATTGCCAGTTGGCGCTGAATGAGGCGCGCTACCTCAGTGCTACCCGTAAACGCCACGCCGGCAACGCGCGGATCGTTCACCAAGGTAGCGCCGATGGTTTCACCAGGCCCCGGTAGGAACTGCAGCACCGCCACCGGCACGCCCGCAGCGTGAAGCAATTGCACGGCCCGATACGCGACCAAAGGCGTTTGTTCGGCTGGCTTGGCTACCACCGCATTGCCGGCGGCCAGCGCTGCCGCCACTTGGCCGGTAAAGATCGCCAGCGGAAAATTCCAGGGACTGATGCAAGCGAAGACCCCACGGCCATGCAAGGAAAGCGTGTTGCGTTCACCCGTTGGGCCGGGCAACACCTGCCCTTCACCGAACCGCGCTCTAGCCTCGCTCGCGTAGTAACGCACGAAGTCCACTGCCTCACGCACCTCGCCGATGGCATCCGGCACGGTCTTGCCGGCCTCCGCCACGCACAGGGCCACCAGCGCGGGTAGCGTCGTTTCCATCGCGTCGGCCGCCCGTTCCAGCACCAGCGCCCGGGCCGGACCGCCTAGCCGGTCCCAGCCCTTTTGGGCGGCAACAGCCTTTGCCACTGCCTCCGTCACCTCCGCTGGAAACGCTTCCGCTACGGTACCCACCTGCTGTCGGCGGTCCTGGGGCGAGCGCACCACTACCAACGGCATACCCTGCCCCGGCTTACCACTCACCAAGGCCGTGGCCGCTAACGGCACCCGCAACTCCGCAACGGCTCCGACCGCCAAGGCATGCCGCTCGCGCCCATCCGCAAGGTTGAGGCCCCGCGCATTTCGGCGTCCGTCAGGAAATATCGCCACCGGCAACGCGATACCCGGATGAGCGACGGCCCCCGCCGCAGCCAAGGCCTCGACGACCGCCACCGGGTCCGCGGCTATGGCCGCGGGTGGCAACCGTTCGTCGACCAGACGGTTTACGAACGAGGTATTGGCGCCGTTCTCGAGCAAGCGCCGAACCAAGTACGGCAGCAGATCCTCATGGGACCCGACGGGCGCGTAAACACGACAAGGTATTCGCTTACCCGCTTCGTCCGGAGCACACACCACGGCATAGAGTTCTTCGCCCATGCCGTGCAAACGCTGGAACTCGAAGGCACGCCCAACCTGGCGCCCCACCTGCTGCAACCATGCCACCGTATGCGCATTGTGAGTGGCGAACTGCGGGTAGACCGGTGCGGCACTCGTCAACAACCGACGCGCACACGCCAGATAGGAGACGTCCGTGTTCACCTTGCGTGTGAATACCGGATAACCGGCGAGCCCGCGTTCCTGGGCGCGCTTGATCTCGCTGTCCCAGTACGCGCCCTTCACCAAACGTACGTTCAGGCGCTGTCCAGTGCTACTGCCAAGACCCGCGACGTGGTCGATGACCGCCAGCGCGCGGCGCTGGTAGGCCTGTACCGCAAGGCCTAATCCCTGCCAACCCCCCAGTTGTGGGTCTCGGAGCAGGCCTTCCAACAACACCAACGATAATTCCAACCGCTCGCTTTCCTCGGCATCGAGCGTTATGGCCACCCCATGGCTTGCTGCATGGCGCGCCAGCATCTGCAAACGCGGTGCTAGTTCTCTCCGTACCCGTTCAGTCTGCGCGAGTTCGTAGCGAGGATGGAGCGCTGAAAGCTTGACCGATACCGTCGGCGCGTCAGCGGCATTGGTATGGGAACGGGCTACCGCCCCTACGGCCGTAATGGCCGCTTCGTAGGCAGCGGCATAACGGTCCGCGTCGGCCGTGGTGAGAGCCGCCTCGCCGAGCATATCGAAGCTGTGGCGGTAGTGGATTGCGTCCCCTTCCTGGGAACGGGCCAAGGCCTCCTCGATGGTGCGGCCCATGACGAACTGATGTCCCATGATGCGCATGCCTTGGCGCAGAGCTGCACGCACTACCGGTTCGCCCATTCGCGCCACCAACCCGCGCAGGAAGCCCCCTACATCGCGCGTACCGCCCCCGAACGGAGCCACCAGCTGCCCGGTCAGCATCAGTCCCCAGGTCCCAGCGTTTACGAATAGCGAATCCGTACGGCCGAGATGGGCCGACCAGTCGCCCGCACCGAGTTTGTCCGCAATGAGTCGGTCCGCTGTAGCAGCATCTGGAATGCGCAGCAAAGCCTCGGCTAGGCACATGAGGATGACGCCCTCATTAGAGCCAAGGTCGTACTGGCGCAAGAAGGCGTCCATGCCCGACTTCTGCAGACGCTGCCCACGCACCGCTTGTACCAACCGCTCCGCCTCGCGCTGCACCACCGCCCGTTCTGCGGCCGGCAGTCCCGCCAGCGGCAGTAAGTGCGCCAACACTTGGTTTTCAGGAGCCAGCCAGTGGTCATTGATGCCAGCAGCGGTGGAGCGCTCGCCGTGCAGGTCGGCAGCAGAGAGGAAACTGGGCGTCGGTCGTTCAGAGGAGAGCTTGGGCATGGTGACTCCAGAAGTTCACGCCACTTTATTGCTACTTAAGTAGTGTTTTCTTCTTGAATTTTGTTTATATGTAGTGGATTAGACTGGCAACATCCACCGAAAGGACTGCCTATGCCAGACCAACTGGACCGCACCGACCGCCGCCTGCTGGATTTGCTGCAACGCGACGGCCGTATGCCGGTCGCGGAACTCGCGCGCCAAGTCCATCTCTCGCCCACGCCCTGTCTGGAACGGGTGCGACGTCTGGAACGTGAAGGCTATATCACCGGTTACGCGGCTCACCTCAGCCCGCCGCGGTTGGGGGCAGCGCTACTGGCTTTCGTGGAGGTGTCGCTGGACCGCACCACACCCGACGTCTTCTCGCAGTTCCGCGACGCCATGCTCGGTATCGACGAGGTGCAGGAGTGCCACATGGTGGCCGGCGGGTTCGACTACCTGCTGAAGGTGCGCGTACGCGACATGGAAGCCTATCGGCGTTTCCTCGGGGAACGTCTGACGGGCCTGACTGGGGTACAGCAGACCCACACCTATGTCGTGATGGAAGAGGTCAAGAACACCCACCATCTGCCCATTCCTGCATAACTGAGTGCAATAACTGCCCTTGATTCCGCACAGTTCCATACCCACCCTGCCTACTCGTACTGCAGACACAGGAAGACAACCATGGTCACCGCCGTCACCACCGACCGTTTCCAGCAAGAGGTCATTGAAGCATCCAAGTTCCAGCCGGTCATGGTCGACTTCTGGGCCGCTTGGTGTGGACCTTGCCGCGCCTTGGCGCCGGTACTGGAGCGTGTAGCCCCCGACTACACTGGCCGTGCCACCATCGTGAAATTGAACACCGACGAGGAGCCGGGCATTGCCAAGGCCTTCAACATTCGCAGCTTACCCACCGTGGCCGTCTTCAAAGACGGCAAGCTCGTCGACAGCTTCCTGGGTGTGCAACCGGAATCTGTCATTCGCGAAACACTCGACCGTCATGTTGGCGGTGGCGCCGCAGAGGCGCGAAAAGCAGCACTGGCGCGGGCCAAAAGCGGCGATTACCTCGGGGCACTTGGCGCATTGCGGGAAATAGTTCGCGCCGGCCAGGGGCTGCCGCGCACCGAAGATGTGCTGGCCTTAGTAGATGTGCTGCTAATGCCACCGCTGGCGCTGGCGGCTACCGACGAGGCAGAAGCTTTACTAGCGGCCTTACCGTTTGCCGCGAGGGAAAGCACACCGGCCACGGAGCGTGCAGCGCGACTGCGTTTTTCTCGCCTCGCGCTGCGCCAGGGAGCCGCGCCTGGTTCAGCGGAGGCCCTCGAAACGGAAGCTGCCAGCCATTTCCTGGGCGGACGTCAGCAGGATTCGCTAGATGCCTTCTTGCTGCTATTGCAGCACCACCCCACCTACCGCACCGATGCCGGTGAAGTAGCGGGGCGCCGCGCGCTGGTAGACGCCTTCCTGCTGCTAGGGGAAGACGACGACCTGGTACCGCGCTACCGCCGACGCCTGGCAGCAGCGCTCCACTGAGCCGCTAGGCCTCAGCTGCTGCCTCGCGACGCAGTCGTTGGGCGGTCTCGGTACCCAGATAGGCTTCAATCCAGCGACGGACCGCGTACAGCAGGGGAATCATCACCAACGCTGCACAGAACTTGTAGGTGAAGTTGACGATACCCACCGCGAGGAACAGCGAGATAGACCACTGCTGCGGGCCCAGCACGAAGGCGATGTAGAGCACCACGAAGCTATCGATGAACTGGGAAATGACGGTGCTCACCGTGGCCCGCACCCACACGCCCCGTTCGCCGGTGCGCTTGCGGATGGTATGGAAGACCGAGACATCGATTAATTGGCCAATCAGAAACGCCGTAAGCGACCCACCGATAGTCCAAAGGCCCTGCCCAAAAATGTTGCTAAAGGCGGCCTGCATGTCCGGCACGCCCTGGTCCACGCTCACGGACACCCACCAAGGCGCCGGCGCAACGCTAATCATGAGGTAGGCCATCAGGAAGGCATAGGCAATGACGCCAGAAGCCACGTAACTGATGAACCGCACACCACGCACACCGAAGTATTCGTTGATGGTATCCGTGAGGATGAACACGAAGGGCCACAGCAGTACGCCCGTCGTGAACGACAAGTTGCCACTTTCACCAAAGGCACGCCAATTCACCGGCGGGATGCCCAGCGTGGCCTCCAAGGAAAAGATCTTCACGCCGACGAATTCGGCCACCAGAGCATTGCCCACCAAAAGCGCTGCCAAGATGAGGAACAGCCGGACACCGCGGTTGTCGATGGTCGGGACCATGGGGTGTTGTGGGTTCATGAGTAGCCTCAATCCGGTAAACGATGGACGGTATCGGGGGTAAACGCAGGCAAACATACCGCCACGTATTCAGCGCCACCCACGTGTGGCGTGGAGTAGCGCACCCACTCACCCGCATAGGCAATGACGGCCTGCCCAGCAGCTACGTCCTGGGAACCCGCAGCGCTCTCCACGCGCAGGCAGCCCGCCAAGACCACCGTGTATTCGTCAAAGGCAGGTTGTTGGGCGGGCTCTACCCAACCTTCAGGGGAATTCATACGCGCCACACTGACAGCCGTGGTGCCGCTGTTGACGCGACCGATGTATTCCTCGATACGCTTGGGGCGCGTGCCGACAGAGGGCACGACCGTGGGAGAGGCAATGAAGGTTGGCATCGGCGCAGTATGCCTCAGGGCGCGCAATTCGTGCGACAGCGCACCCAACTCAGTCGTCGCTGTCCATCCACTGGAGGCGCTGCAACTGACGGCGCTGGCGTTTATCGGGCTTCGTATCCGGGTGCGGCATGGCACCGCCATGCAATTTGCGGAAGGCAGCCTCGCGCTCCCGCCGCTCGTGGCTCAAGGGGTCTTCCGCAAACGAGGACGCCATCAGTGCCGCAGAACCCCGGCGCCTTGGCAGGCCGGTCACTAGGCCTTCCACGGTCTCCCCGCTCCGATTGACGGCGATGCGATCGCCCACCTTGAGATTCCGCGACGCTTTTACCCGTTCGCCGTTCAACTGTACGTGGCCACCGGAGACTGCCGCGGTGGCCAGTGCCCGTGATTTGTGGAACCGGGAATGCCACAACCATTTATCGATGCGCAACTGCGCCCCTGGCACCACATCAAACCAACGAGGATCCGCGGCGGGCAGTTCCTCCTCATCAGCGATGGCATCAGGTTCGTTCATCAGGGCATTCTAGTCTGCCGCGCGGTGCCCTGCCCTAGCGCGCACTGGGCTAAACTAAGCAACCCATGAAGCCCACGAAGTCTCTGCCGCGCGACAATGTGTCCTTGGTCTACGGCACCGGCATCGGCCGCCTTTGCCCCGGTTGCCGCAGGCCAGCCGACCAATGTGCCTGCGGCACTGGCGCCACGCGCAAGCCAGCCGCCGGAACCCCCATCCGGGTGGCGCGTTCCACGGCCGGCCGTGGCGGCAAGGCGGTCAGCGTCATTACCGGGCTGCCACTAGACGAGACCGCGCTGGAAGCCCTGGCCAAGTTGCTGAAGCAGGCTTGCGGCACAGGCGGCACCGTCAAGGAAGGCAACATCGAAATTCAGGGTGAGCATCGCGACCGGTTGGTGGCGGAACTGGTGAAACGGGGCTTTCCCGCCAAGAAGGCCGGCGGCTAGACGCTCCGGGAAGCGCTAACGGCCAGCCCCGCCGACCGTCTGTAGCGTGGTGGTGAGTACCGGACCAATCTGCGGTTGAACCCACCACAACGCCGCCAGCAGCACCGCCATGAGGAGCAACCGCCAGCGCAACGCCGAACGACGCCGAGCGGCATCGGTCAATGCCTTTTTTCGCAGCAAGTCACCGCTTTGCCGCATCACTTTCCACCCTCGCCCGCGCTTCCTATACTGCACCCTATCGTAAACGCTTTTTTCCGCCCCGCGCCCTGCCTCCCGCAGGCACGCTTCGCGGCAATCTTCGAGGCACCCCATGGACTCCGCTTTCCTCACCCGTCTAGCCACGCAAGCTGAAAGCCTGCGCGAGCAGGGCTTATTCAAAAACGAGCGCGTACTGGGTTCGCCACAACAACCCCTCGTCCAGGTGAATGGGCGCGAATACATCAACCTTTGCGCCAACAACTATCTGGGGTTGGCCAACCATCCTGCCGTCTGTGAAGCGGCCCATCTGGCGCTGGACCAGTACGGTTACGGCATGGCCTCGGTACGTTTTATCTGCGGCACACAAACGCCGCACCGCGAACTGGAACAGCGGCTTTCCGCCTACCTCGGTACCGAAGACACCATCCTGTATTCCTCCTGCTTCGATGCGAACGGCGGCCTGTTCGAGACGCTGCTCGACGAGCAGGACGCCGTCATCAGCGACGCGCTAAACCATGCCTCCATCATCGACGGCATCCGTCTGTGTAAAGCGCGCCGCCTGCGCTATGCCAACCGCGACATGGCGGAACTGGAAGCGCGCCTGCAAGAATCGCAAGACTGCCGCACTCGCCTCATCATCACCGATGGTGTCTTTTCCATGGATGGCACGGTGGCCCCTCTGCAGGAAATTTGCGCACTGGCAGAAAAATATGGTGCCCTCGTAGCTGTCGATGATTCACACGCCACCGGCTTTATGGGTACGAACGGCCGCGGCACACACGAACTGCACGGCGTCATGGACCGCGTCGACATCCTTACCGGTACGCTCGGCAAAGCACTGGGTGGCGCCTCCGGCGGCTATGTCAGCGGGCGCAAGGAAGTCATCACTTGGCTCCGTCAGCGCAGTCGCCCCTACCTGTTCAGCAACGCCATCCCTCCTGTCGTAGCCGCCACCACCTTGCGCGTGCTGGACCTCGTGCAGCAAGGCGCGCAACTGCGCACCAACATTCATGCCAATGCGCGTCACTTCCGTAGCCATATGGCAGCCGCGGGCTTCCGCCTCATCCCCGGTGAAACGCCCATCGTCCCAGTGATGATCAGCGAAGCGCCACTGGCCGTGAAGCTGGCAGAACGCTTGCTGGAGCTGGGCGTATACGTCATCGCCTTCAGCTTCCCCGTGGTGGCCCATGGCCAAGCGCGCATCCGTACGCAACTTACCGCCGCCCACACCACGGAACAACTCGACCGCGT
>Ga0164294_10003679_pt1 | contig 13612 bp, 12 predicted proteins | sample GEODES005metaG_FD_111479 | JGI IMG/M metagenome (GOLD analysis project Ga0164294, IMG submission 111479) | Oligotrophic lake water microbial communities from Sparkling Lake, Wisconsin, USA - GEODES005 metaG | ecosystem: Environmental > Aquatic > Freshwater > Lake | place: USA: Sparkling Lake... | reverse complement strand
GATGGTGCCTTCGGCCTGCGGGTCCATCGTGAGATACGGGTGCTCCCAGTCGCCGTTGATGCCCAGCCGCTTCAGCTGCTCGCGCTGGATGTTCACCCAGTTTTGCGCATAGGCGCGGCATTCGGCGCGGAATTCGTTCGGCGGAACCTCGTCCTTGTTCTTCTTTTTCTTGCGGTACTCTTCCTCGACCTTCCACTCGATGGGCAGGCCGTGGCAATCCCAGCCGGGCACATAGGGCGCGTCCTTGCCGAGCAGGCTCTGCGTGCGGCAGACCATGTCTTTCAGGATGTGATTGAGCGCATGGCCGATATGCATGTCGCCGTTGGCATAAGGCGGGCCATCATGCAGGATGAACTTTTCGCGGCCGGCGCGCACATCGCGCAGCTTGCGATACAGCCCTTCCGCCTCCCAGCGCGCGAGGATGCCCGGCTCCTTTTGCGGCAAGCCAGCCTTCATCGGGAAATCGGTCTTCGGCAGGAAGACGGTCGAGCGGTAGTCGGGGGCTTCGGTCATGTCAGCAGCGCTTTAGCGAGAGGCGGGGCATCCTGCAAATAGCGGGATTGGCCAGGTTCAAGCCAGCAGCCGCCGCGCTTCGTCGCAATCGCGCTCCATCTGCGCGACCAGCGCATCGAGGCTATCGAACTTGGCCTCGCCGCGCAGGAAATGGTGGAACGCGACCTCGATCACTTGCCCATAAAGATCGCCGCTGAAATCGAAGAAGTGCGGTTCGAGCAGTTCCTTGGGCGGATCGAAGGTGGGGCGGATGCCGATGTTGGCTGCGCCTTTCAGCACCCGGCCATCCGGCAAACGCCCGGTCACCGCATAGATCCCGTAGCGCGGGCGCAGATAGGTGCCCAGATCGAGGTTTGCGGTAGGGAAATTGATCGTGCGGCCCACTTTGTCGCCATGTTGCACCGTGCCCCGGATGGCGAAGGGCCGGGTAAGCAACCGCGCGGCGGCCGAACAATCGCCCGCCACCAGCGCGTCGCGGATGCGGCTGGAGGAGACCACTTCGCCCTCTAGTGTGACCGGGCCGATTGCGCGCGCCGCCAGCCCGCACTCTGCGCCGAGCTTCTGGAGCAACGCGACATTGCCGCCCCGCGCTTTGCCGAAAGTGAAATCCTCGCCGGTGACGACCGCGGCGGCGCCCAGCCGGGAGACCAGCAGTTCGGCCACGAAATCCTCGGCGCCCGTCCCCGCCATCTCGAAATCGAAGCTGAACACCAGCATCGCATCGGCCCCGGCGGCGGTGAACAGCTCCTCGCGCTGATCGAGCGTGGTCAGGCGAAACGGCGCGGCATCGGGCTTGAAATAACGCACCGGGTGCGGATCGAAAGTGGCGATGATCGCGGGGCGGCCCTCGGCGCGCGCCCAGCGCACCGCCTCGCCCGCCACCGCCTGATGCCCCAGATGAAACCCGTCGAAATTGCCCAGTGCGATCACCGCGCCGCGCAAGGCCTCGGGCATAGGATCGCGCGCGTTCAGCCGCATCAGCCGTGCGCCCGTTCGAGCGTGACGAAATCGAACGCGGGCCGTCCGTCTGCGGCGGCATGCGCCTGACGCGCGGTTTCGAGCCATTGCGGCCCCGGCCTTGGCAAAACGGTGTCTCCTGCGAATTCCCCATGCACTTCGGTGAGTTCGTAGCGGCTGGCAAGAGGTTCAAAAAGGGCAAGCACTTCCGCCCCGCCGATCACGGCAACGTCGCCCTCCCCCGCCAGCGCCAGCGCGCCGACCACATCGCGCACCGGTTCGGCCCCGGTCGCGGTCCAATCCGGATCGCGGGTGAGCACGATATGGCGGCGGCCGGGCAGCAGGCCGGGGAGCGCGGCAAACGTCTTGCGGCCCATGATCATCGGCTTGCCCATGGTCAGCGCCTTGAAACGTTTCAAGTCGGCGGGCAGGTGCCAGGGCATGGTGCCCTTGTCGCCAATCGTGCCATCCATTGCGCGCGCCACAATCAAAAACAATTCAGCCGCCATTTAGAGCACCAGCCGGGTCACATGGCCCATCTTGCGGCCCGGGCGCACCGCCGCCTTGCCATAAAGGTGCAGATGATTGGCCGGGTCGGAGAGGATCGCGGGCCAATCGTGCGCATCATCACCGATCAGATTGTCCATCACCACCCCGCGCGCGGCGAGTCCGGTCGAGCCCAGCGGCAGCCCGCAGATCGCACGGACATGGTTTTCGAACTGCGAGGTGAGCGCGCCCTCGATTGTCCAGTGGCCCGAATTGTGCACGCGCGGGGCCATCTCGTTGAACACCGGGCCATCGGCGGTGGCAAAGAATTCGAGCGTGAGCACACCGACATAGTCCAGCGCATCGGCGACTTTGCGCGCCAGACCCCGCGCCTCGGCCACTTGCGCCAGCACGGCGGGCGGGGCGGGCACGGTCGAGCGGGCGAGAATGCCATGGCTATGCGCGTTGCCAGCCGAATCCCAGAACCGCACATCGCCATCCGCGCCGCGCACGAGGATGACCGAGAACTCGTGTTCGAACGCAACGAAGCCTTCGTAGACGAGGCCGATGCCGGGCAGGGTGAACGCGGCAGCCTCTCCAGCGTCCATGATCCGCCACTGGCCTTTGCCGTCATAGCCATCGCGGCGGGTCTTGAGAATCCCCGGCGCTCCGATCCGGGCAATCGCGGCGGCAAAGTCTGCGGCTGTATCGACCGCCGCCCAAGGCGCGGCGCGGCCGCCCAGTTCCTCGACAAAGCGCTTTTCGCTCACCCGGTCCTGCGCCACTTCCAGTGCGCGGACCGGCGGGAACATCCGACCTTGGCCCGCCAGCGCCGCCACCGGCACATTCTCGAATTCATAGGTGACCACAGCGCAGGCCGCGGTGAACTGCGCCATCGCCGCCTGATCGGTCCATTCGGCGCACGTGGACGCAGCGCAGACATCGGCCGCGATGGCATCGGGCTCGGGCGCATAGACATGGCAGCGATAGCCGAGATTGGCCGCCGCCAGCGCGATCATCCGGCCCAGCTGGCCGCCGCCGAGGATGCCGATGGTCTCACCCGGGGGAATCATACCTGGGATCATGCGGTGGGCAGGTTCATTGCGGGCGCTCGGCCACCGAGTCCGTCTGCGCGGCGCGGTAGGCGATCAGCCGCGCTGCGAGCGCCGGATCGCTTACCGCAAGGATCGCGGCGGCGAGAAGTCCCGCATTGGTCGCGCCCGCAGCGCCGATCGCCAAGGTACCCACCGGAATGCCGCCGGGCATTTGCGCAATCGAGAGCAGGCTGTCCATGCCTTTGAGCGCCTTCGATTCGACCGGCACGCCGAGCACGGGCAGATGCGTCATCGCGGCGACCATGCCCGGGAGATGCGCCGCGCCGCCCGCGCCCGCGATCACCACCTTGAAGCCTTCGAGATGCGCGGACTTGGCAAAGGCGACCAGCCGGTCGGGCGTGCGGTGCGCCGAGACGATCCGGCAATCGTGCGCGACGCCGAGCTTGGTCAGCACCTCGGCGGCCTTTTGCATCGTTTCCCAATCGGACTGGCTGCCCATGACGATCGCCACTTGCCCGAACACTTTTTGGCCGACCTGCGCGTTTTCACTCATCCTGCATGCCCCCTCCAGAGCGGTTTAGCGCTCCGACAGATAATAGCGGTCCAGAGCGGTAAGATCATCGGCCAGCTCATAAATGATCGGCTGGCCGGTCGGGATCTCGAGCTCGCTGATGTCGGCGTCCGAAATGCCCGACAGATGCTTGACCAGCGCACGCAGCGAATTGCCGTGCGCGGAGACGATCACCGTTTGGCCCGCGCGAAGCGCAGGCGCGATCTTCTCGTCCCAGCAGGGCAGCACGCGCACGATGGTGTCCTTGAGGCTTTCGGCGCTGGGCACCGTGATGCCAGCATAGCGCGGATCGGACGAGAGATCGAATTCGCTTCCAATCTCAAGCGGCGGCGGCGGAATATCAAAACTGCGGCGCCAGATCTTGACCTGTTCTGCGCCGTGCAGCGCGGTCGTCTCGGCCTTGTCGAGCCCGGTCAGCCCGCCATAGTGCCGCTCGTTCAGCCGCCAGTCCTTGTCTTCGGGCACCCACAGGCGGCCCATCGCTTCGAGCGCGAGATGCAGCGTCTTGATCGCGCGCGTTTGCAGCGAGGTGAAAGCGACTGTTGGCAGAACGCCCTTTTCCTTGAGCAGCGCGCCGGCGGCAAAGGCTTCGGCCGCGCCTTTTTCGGTGACATCGACATCCCACCAGCCGGTGAAGCGGTTTTCAAGGTTCCACTGCGATTGGCCGTGGCGGATCAGGATCAGGCGGGGCATCGGCTTCCTGTTGCTGCAAAAAGAGGAAGGCGCGGGCCTAGCGCCGCGCGCGGGATTTGGGAAGGGTAGAGACAGGCCCGGGGGTCAGCTTTGCGAATCGGCGGGCTTGGAAGCGGACGGCTCGCTCAGCGCGCGCGCCTGCGCTTTGCGCAGCCGCAGATTTTCGCGCAGCTTGGCGGCGAGGCGTTCCTCCCGCGTCGCGGGCTTGGCTTCGCGCGAGGCGGGCTTAGGCGGGGGCTTGTTTTCAGTCATGACCCAAACCTGTGCCCGCTGCCCGCCAGCCCGGCAAGCCTTGCTTGACAAAGAACCGCCCCCCCGCCAAAGCGCGCGCCTGTCCGGATCGGCGCTCGCCGCAGCTTTGGACAGCAACGTCGCGGAAATGGTGTGCTGCTGTAGCTCAGTGGTAGAGCGCATCCTTGGTAAGGCTGAGGTCGGGAGTTCAATCCTCCCCAGCAGCACCATTTCCGCCCTTGGGAATCAGACGCGCCATGCGCCCGAGGCGTTGGACGACCAGCCCAGCCCCATATAGGCCGCATCGACCAGCGATTGCCCGCGCGCGTTCAGCAGGATGCCCGGGCCCATGCGGTTCATCGTATAGCCGAAGCCGATCCCGGCATCCGGATCGGCAAAGCCCACGCTGCCGCCCATGCCGACATGGCCGAAGGCGCTTTCGCCGAGCAGCAGGCTGTCAGCCCCGTTCGCGCGGTTGTCGGTGCTGGCCATGAAGCCCATCGCAAAGCGCATCGGCTGCATCAGCACCGCATCGCTCATGGTGGCGGCAGTGACCCGGCCCATGCGCTGGATGGTTTCCGGCTTGAAATATCCCGCGCCGCCATTGGCGAGCGGCGCATAGAGCCCGGCCAGGCCGCGCCCGTTGGTAATGCCATTGGCGCTGGCGATTTCGGCGGCATGGATCTCGCGCGAATTGAAATTGGCCCCGCCCTGGTTGCCCAGAAACAGCGCGGGCAGGCTGCCCGGCTTGCCCGTGACATGCTGGAAAAAGCGCGAGGCGAAGTTGATCTCGGCCGGATTGGGCGCGATCATCGGGGCGACGCGGGCTTCGCAGTCTTCGGGCAGGCCGATGTGGAAGTCGAGGCCCAGCGGTCCGGCAAATTCCTCAGCGAAATAGACCCCCAGCGGCTTGCCCGCCAGAATGCGCACCAGATTGCCCACGGTCCAGGCATAAGTCAGCGCATGATAGCCCTGCTGCGTGCCCGGCTCCCAGAAGGCTTCCTCCGCCTCGACCCGGCCCACCATGTAATCCCAGTCAGTCAGGCCGCCCGGGCGGATCGGTTCGCGCACATGCGGCACCGGCGAGGTGTGGCACAGCATCATCGCCACCGTCGTGGCCTCCTTGCCGCCAGCCGCAAACGCAGGCCAGACATCGGCGACCTTGGTATCATAGGCGATCTTCCCCTGCTCGACGAGCCGGTGGAGGCAGAGTGCCGCCGCACCCTTGGTGCAGGAATAGACGATCGAGATGGTATCTTGTTCCCATGCGGCGGCTGGCTCAGCTTCGGTCGCAGGCGAAGCCCAGCCGCCCCACAGATCGACCACCGGCTCACCGGCCAGCACCAGACAGACGCTCGCGCCCACTTCGTCGCGCTCGGTAAAGTTGGCGCGGAAGGCATCGAGCATCCCGGTAAATTCGGGTGCGCAGAAACCGGCGATGGTCTGGCCGGCGGGCAATTGCTCGTTGATCTGGGTCATGGGCTTGGGTGCTCCTCTCGCATTATGGCTTGTTTGGCTTGGTCCTAGCCGACGCGCCGCTGCGGACAAAGCGCGAATGCAGCGCGCGCATCACGCCAGCAGATCGGCCCATTCAGGATGACGTTTGAACGCGGCGGCGACATAACTGCACTGCGGCTCGATCTTCCAGCCGCCTGCGCGCGCATCGGCGATTATCGCCTCGACCAGCTTGGCCGCGATGCCGCGCCCGCCGATTTCGGTGGGCACCAGCGTGTGCTCGGCCACCAGTACATCACCGCGGCGGACATAGGTCAGCCGGCCGAAGGCGGCGCTGTCTGGCACGCGGGCTTGGTACTCGCCCTCCGCGCCTTCATCCACATGGGTGATCTCTGGCTCGTTCATGGCTTTCCGTCCCATTTGGCATGTGAACTTGACCGCCGCGACGCGCCCGGTAAGGCCAGCGGCATGAAGTTCTTCTCCGACAATGCCGCCGCCGTCCACCCCAAAGTCTGGGCCGCGATGCAGGCGGCCGATGCCCCCGACAAGGCCTATGACGGCGATGCGCTGTCGCGGCGGCTCGATGAAGCGTTTTCGGCGCTGTTCGGCACTGCATGCACCGCGCAGTGGATCGCCAGCGGTACGGCGGGCAATTGCCTGGCGCTGGCCGCGATGGTGCCGCCGCATGGCGGGGTGGTATGCCACCGCGAGGCGCATATCGAAGTGGACGAAGGCGGCGCGCCCGGCTTTTTCATGCATGGTGCCAAGCTGATGCTCGCCGGGGCACCGAACGGGGGCGACGCCGCGAAGCTCACGCCCGAGACGATCCGTGCGGTGATCGATCCGATCCGCCCCGAGGTCCATCAGGTACAGCCGCACGCGATCTCGATCACACAGGCCAGCGAATGGGGCCGGGTCTATACGCCCGCCGAAGTTGCGGCGATCGGTTCGCTGGCGCGGACGCGCGGGCTAGGCTTGCACATGGACGGCGCGCGTTTTGCCAATGCCCTGGCGCATCTGGACTGTCATCCGGCGGAGGTGACCGCGCGCGCCGGTGTCGATGCGCTGACCTTTGGCTTCATCAAGAACGGCGGCATGAGCGCCGAGGCGATGGTGTTTTTCGATCCCGCGCTCGCCGATGTGGTGCGGTTTCGCCGCAAGCGCGCGGGCCACCTCCAGTCCAAGGGCCGCTATCTCGCGGCGCAAGTGCTGGCGATGCTCGAAGGCGATCTCTGGCTCGAAAATGCGCGCGCGGCCAATGCCGCCGCGCAGGAAATCGCCAAGGCCTGCGGGGACCGGCTGATCCACCCGGTGGAAGCCAACGAGGTGTTCGTGATCCTCTCCCCGGCCGAGCAACAGGCGCTCCACGCGCAGAGCTTTGAATTCTATGACTGGACCCCGCCGCCGGGCGCGCCCGGAGCCGCCCGCCTTGTCACCGCGTGGAACAGCCCGCCCCATGAAGTGGAAGCGCTCGCCCGCGCCATCGCGGCGCTGTGAGCCAGCCCGTGAGCACTGAACATCTGCCCGGCGAGGCCCGGTTCCTCGAGGCGCGCATCATCGTGCCCTTCCTGCTCACGGCGGTGATCTGGGGCTCGACCTGGCTGGTGATCAAGGGCCAGCTCGGCGATGTGCCGCCCAGCTGGTCGGTAACCTGGCGGTTCACCGGTGCGGCGATCGGGATGTTCGCGCTCGTCCTCATCCAGCGCTTGCCGCTGGTGCCCGATTGGCGCGGCCTCGTTGTGGCGGCGGTGATGGGCAGCAGCGTGTTCTCGAGCAATTTCCAATTCGTCTATCGCTCCGAGCAATATCTCACCTCGGGCCTCGTTGCGGTGCTGTTCGCGCTGCTGCTGGTGCCCAACACGGTGTTCGCGCGGGTCTTCCTCGGCCAGCGCATCACGCGCGGCTTTCTGCTCGGCACGGCCATCGCGCTCGTTGGCATCGGGCTGTTGATGCTGCACGAATTCCGGCTCGCGGCGGCGCAGAATGGCGCGATGGGCGCGCATGTGATCATCGGCGGGATCATGGTGCTCACCGCGCTGCTGTTCGCCTCGATCGGCAATGTCGTGCAGGCCAGTTCCTACGCGCGCGGCCAGCCGGTGCCGACAATGCTCGCCTGGGCCATGCTGATCGGCGCCTGCGTCAACGCCGTCATCGCGTGGGTCCTTTCCGGCCCGCCGCGCTTCGACTGGACGCCGGGCTATGCCGGCGGGGTTGCCTATCTCGCAATCATCGGTTCGGTCGTCACGTTCCCGATGTACAACGGCCTGCTGCGCGCGCTGGGACCCGGGCGCGCCGCCTACAACGGCGTGCTGGTGCCCGTGGTCGCCATGTTGCTCTCGACCCTGTTCGAGGGTTACCGCTGGTCCTTGCTCGCGGGCGCAGGCGCGGCGCTGGCGATCATCGGGCTGGTCGTGGCCTTGAGAGCGCGCAGTCCTTCGCGGTAAGTTGGATAGCGCAGCCGCCAGCCCAGCACGCGCTTGGCCTTGCCATTGGCGATGCGGCGGTTTTCGGCATAGAAGCCCAGCGCCATCGGCGAAAGCTGCGCCTCTTCCAGGGATTTAAGCGGCGGCGGCTCCACACCCAGCAGCCGCGCGGCTTCCTCGATCACCGCATTCTGACTGCAAGGCAGATCATCGGCGAGGTTATAGACCCCCGGCGAACCGCCGAAGGCCGCGATCACGCCGCTCGCGATATCCGCGACATGCACCCGGCTGAACACCTGACCGGCCAAGTCGATGCGGTTCGCTGCGCCCGACTGCACCCGGTCAAGCGCGCTGCGGCCCGGGCCATAAATGCCGGGCAGGCGCAGCACCCGCGCGCCAATGGCTTGCCAGGCCAGATCGGCCTCTGTGCGGGCAGTGCGCCGACCTGCGCCAACGGGCGCGGTTTCATCGACCCACGCCCCGCCGGCATCGCCATAGACCCCGGTGGAGGAGAGATAGCCGAGCCACGGCGTGGGCCTGCCGCGCAGCAGATCACCGTAGCGTGTCAGAACCGGATCGCTGCCATCGCGCGCCGGGGGGACCGATGACAAGACATGGCTCGCCGCCGCCACTTCCGCTGCGACTGCGCCTGCATCGTCAAACGCCACATCGCCCGCGCGCCCGCTGCCGCGCACCTGCCAGCTTTGCGCGCGCAATTGCACCGCCAGCACCTGCGCGGTGTAGCCCATGCCGAAAATGAACAAGTTCATCGATCGGGCATCGGAGGAGGCACGATTTCGGTCGCGCCGGGGACATGGTCTTTCTTCCACTGCATCGCCATCCGCACACGCGTCCTGCCCGAGGGATGATCGAACAGCAGCGCTTCTTCCAGCGCGCCGGGCGCGATCTTGCGATAGCTCGAAAGCTTCATCGCGATGGCGGCAAAGGCATCGGGTTCGCGCGCGGCATCGAGGCCAAAGGCGTCGGCTTCGCTCTCGCACACCCGGATCATGGTGTTGAGGACGGGGACGGAGAGCAACGAGAACACCGCCAGCACCGCAGCGAAAACCGGCATGGAAGCAGGATCGCCGATCGCGCGAACCTTCCAGCGCTGTCCGCCCAGCCGGATCAAGGCAGGCACGATCATTGCGGCAAGCCAGAACTGGGCGATCAGAAGCGCGGCGGCGAACACGATCAAGCGCCAGCTGTGGCCGAGCACATAATGGCCCAGTTCATGCCCCGTCACCGCCGCGACCATTGCGGGCGGCTGCTTCAGCAGATTGTCGTTGAGCGTGATGCGGATGGTCGGACCAAGCCCCGAGACATTGGCCGAAATCCGGTCCGACTGGCGCGATTCGTCCGATACATAGATGTGATCGGCAGGCACCTGATGCGCGCTCGCCATCGCCACGATCCGATCACGCACCGGCCCCGCCGGCATTTCGGTATAAGTGTTGAACAAGGGCGCGATAAACACCGGCGCAACCAGCACTGCAAGCGCAACGAACGCCGTCATAACCGCGGTGCCGATCAGCCACGAACGCTTCGGAAACCGCCGGACAACCACATAAATCGTCAGGAGGAGCGGACCGCCGATCAGAATCGTCAGGACAAAACCAATCGCCTGTTCACCCAGCCAGCCGCCGAGCGACTGGTTCATCAGCCCATATTGCCGCTCGCGCCAGAACCCGGTGTACATCGTCCAGGGCAGCGAGATCACCGCATCGACCGTCAGAAAGGTGACCGCGCAGGCAAGGATGCCCAGCCATGGCCGCCAGCCGCGCCGCTGCATCGCATCGCGCACCCCGGGCAACACGCGCAAACGCAGCATGAGCCAGCAGACAAACACCGAAATCAGCGCGCCAAACAGCACGATCCATTGCGAGCCATCGAAATAGGCATCGGATTTGATCCGCGCCGCCGGGCTCAGCGTGGCCAGCCACGCCTGCGTCGCATGCTCCACGTCAAAGCCTGCCGCCCAAGCGCTCTGCGGCGCGGCCGCAAGCACGGGCAAGGCAAGCTTCGCAATCCGCCTGATCAGCGCCATGAACCACCCCTTGCCGTGTCTGGCGTAGCGGTGAAGGCGGGCAGCCCTTGCGTCAAGTTATCTTGGCACAACGAACAGGACGAAATTTGCGGTTGGCCGGTTCCCCCGGCGCGCCTACATTGCGGCGATGAATGATCTTGCCAGCTCACCCGCCCTTCCCGCAGCCCCTGCACTGGTGCGACGCCTGGACTACCAGCCGCCCGAATGGATGGTAAGCGATGTCGCGCTCGATTTCGCGCTTTCCTTGACCTCCGCGCGCGTCCGCAGCGAACTTTCGGTGGAGCGCAACCCGCTGGCCCAACCGCAGGCGACGATCCGGCTGAACGGCGATGGCATCACCGCGGCCAGCGTACTGGTGGACGGGCAGCTGTGCAACGACTGGCGGATGGACGGTCCTGATCTGCTCATCGACCTGCCGGGTGAGCGCCATGTGATCGCCATCGAAACCGTGCTCGATCCCTCTGCCAACACCCAGCTTTCGGGGCTCTATGGCTCGGGCGGGATGCTGTGCACGCAGTGCGAGGCCGAAGGCTTTCGGCGGATCACCTTTTTTCCCGACCGCCCCGATGTCTTGAGCCGCTACAAAGTGCGGATGAGCGGCGACAAGGCGGCGTTTCCGGTGCTGCTGTCGAACGGCAACCCGGTGGCGCAAGGCGAAGGCGAGGATGGTACACACTGGGCCGAGTGGCACGATCCCTGGCCCAAGCCCTCCTATCTCTTCGCGCTGGTGGCGGGCGATCTGGTAGCGACGCGCGATAGTTTCACCACCCGCTCGGGTCGTAAGGTCGATCTTGGCATCTATGTCCGCAGCGGAGATGAAGGCCGGACGGACCACGCCATGCGCTCGCTCATCGCCTCGATGCAATGGGACGAGGAGGTCTATGGGCGCGAATACGATCTCGACCTGTTCAACATTGTCGCCGTGGCCGATTTCAACGCGGGCGCGATGGAGAACAAGGGCCTCAACGTGTTCAACACCCGCTATATCCTGGCGGACCCCGAGACCGCGACCGACGGCGATTACGACGCGATCGAGGGCGTGGTCGCGCACGAGTATTTCCACAACTGGTCGGGCAACCGCGTTACCTGCCGCGACTGGTTCCAGCTGAGCCTCAAGGAAGGCTTCACCGTGCTGCGCGACCAGCAGTTCAGCGCGGATCGCGGATCGGCACCGGTCAAGCGGATCGAGGATGTGCGGATCCTGCGCGCGGCGCAGTTCCCTGAGGATTCTGGCCCGCTGGCGCACCCGATCCGGCCCGATGTCTATCAGGAAATCAGCAATTTCTACACCGCCACGGTCTATAACAAAGGGGCCGAGGTGATCCGCATGATGACCGTGATGACTGGTGCGGAGCGGTTTCGGAAAGGCACCGATGTCTATTTCGACCGCCACGACGGCGAGGCGGCAACCTGCGAGGATTTTGTCAGCGCGATCGAGGACGGCGCGCAGATCGATCTGGGTCAGTTTCGCCGCTGGTACGAACAGGCCGGCACGCCCCGCGTCGAGGTCAGCATGGCGCTTGCCGAGGGCAGCGTCACGCTGACACTGAAGCAGATCGTTCCCGCCACCCCGGGGCAGAGCGACAAGCAGCCGATGGTCATCCCGTTGCGCACCGCGCTGTTTGACCGCGCCAGCGGCGCGCATGGCCGCGAGCACTTGCTGATGCTGACCGAACCGGAGCAGACGTTCACCTTCAGCGGCTTTGAGAAGCCCCCCGTGCTGTCGATCAATCGCGGCTTTTCGGCGCCGGTGGCGCTGGTCAATCCGGCGAGCGATGCCGATCTGGTGTTTCTGGCGGCGCACGACGATGATCCGTTCGCGCGGTACGAAGCGATGCAGCAGCTGGTGGTGCAGCATCTCGTTGCCGCAGTGAAAGGCACGCTCACGGAAGCTTCGCGAACGACGGGCCGGGTTGCCATCAGCGAGGCGTTCGCTGCCGTGCTGGCGGATCAGGCGCTCGACGATCTGATGCGCGGCGAGCTGTTGATCCTGCCCGGTGAGACGTATCTGGCCGAGCAGATCGAGCAGGTCGATCCGGTGCAGGTGCGGGCCGAGCGCGAGGAGCTCAAGCGCTGGCTGGGCGAAACATTGATTGCCGAATGGCGCGCGCTGCATGATCGCTGCAGCGCGGTGCCCTACAGCCTGGACGCCGATGCGCGGGGCGCGCGCAAACTGAAAACGCAAGCCTTGGTTTATCTCACTTTGGCCGATCCGGGCGACACCGCGCGGCGCGCGCGCGCGCAATATGATGCGGCCAGCAACATGACCGACCGGCAGGGCGCGTTGATGGTTCTGGCCGGGCTCGAATGCGCTGATCGCGCGCTTGTGCTCGCCGATTTCCATGCGCGCTTTGCAGGCAATCCGCTGGTGATCGACAAGTGGTTTTCGATTCAGGCCAGCTCGTTCCATCCAAAAGCGCTGGAGCATGTCAAAGCGCTTGCGGGCCATGGCGATTTCACGATGGCCAATCCCAACCGGGTGCGCGCGCTCTACATGGCCTTTGCCGGAAACCCCGGCGCATTTCATGCCGCCAGCGGCGAGGGCTACCGGATGATCGCCGATCTGATCATCGCGCTCGATCCGATCAATGCCAATGTCGCCGCGCGCTTTGTCACGCCGCTGGGCCGGTGGCGCAAGCTGGAGCCGGTGCGCGCCGGGCTGATGCGCGCCGAGCTGGAGCGGATTGCCGCGATCCCCACCCTCTCGCGCGATGTGCGCGAGCAAGTGACGCGCAGCCTCGAAGGATGACAGGCGCGCCCGAAGCCTTGCGCCATCCGGCGCTCGCCGGAGCGGCGCATGGCTTTCTGGGGCGACGGGGCGGGATCAGCGAGGGGCTGCTGGCCGGGCTCAATGTCAGCTACGCCGATGATGACCCGGCGCTGACCGGTGTAAACCGGGCCCGCGCGGTGGCGGCGGTGCTGCCGGGGGCCATTCTGCAAACGTGCTACCAGATCCATTCGGCAGATGTCGTCACGGTGACCGAGCCCTGGGCCGATGCCGACCGCCCGCGGGCCGATGCGCTGGTAACCGACCGGCCCGGCATCGTGCTCGGCGTGCTCACCGCCGATTGCGCGCCGGTGCTGTTGTGCGACGCCGAGGCCGGGGTGATCGGCGCGGCCCACGCCGGGTGGAAGGGCGCGTTGTCCGGCGTGACCGACAGCACGGTGGCAGCGATGGAAG
>Ga0164294_10003678_pt1 | contig 13615 bp, 24 predicted proteins | sample GEODES005metaG_FD_111479 | JGI IMG/M metagenome (GOLD analysis project Ga0164294, IMG submission 111479) | Oligotrophic lake water microbial communities from Sparkling Lake, Wisconsin, USA - GEODES005 metaG | ecosystem: Environmental > Aquatic > Freshwater > Lake | place: USA: Sparkling Lake... | reverse complement strand
TGGCTATATCTTCAAATCTTGCCCATACATCAGGTGCCCACATAGATTTTTTATAGATGCCACTCTTAAATAGACGCTGGCAGTTGTAAGGTGCAGATATTTCTACCCAAGTTTCTTTGCCTGCATTCCACCGCTCTACATCAGCGTGCAGGACATTTAAAGGATCAGTAGGTTCAGCTCTTTTTATCTCAGCTTCCGGTAAGATAAGCGCCTTATTCAGCTCTCTCCATACCTTTGCCTTATACTCTTCATATCGCTTAAGCACATCAGCCATAAAGCTTATGCTGAAAAGGTTAAAAGCTTCTACTCTTTCGAAGTCTTTACCAATCGCATTGTACAGGAAGGCATTTTGCCAATCTTTAATACTTGTACTCCGATACGTATTTTGTGTAAGTTGCTGAAGTAGAGTTACTTCTATGTCTGAAGGTAAAGCTTTAATAGAGTTTATTACTGCAGCCTGTGCTATAAGCTCTCTAAACTCCTGCTCAGATAATGAATGTAACTTAGGTGAGCTAATGCACTCAGCTATAGCTCTCTCCTCAGCGCTTAGTGAACGATTGAAGCTCTGCTGTACTGATGCGGCCAATTCTTTGCTCATCTTGTATTGTTTTATTTTGGTTTATCTCACGTGCTCTCCACTGATCAGCTGCAGCTCTCCAGCTCTTCATACTGTTCTTACCTACTTTCCATCCATTAGATTCATAGTGGCAATAGAATTTCTTAGCTAAGTCTACATTGTCGAGGTAAGCTATAATTTCTGATAGTGATGGGGGTGAAAATTTGGTAGAGGTAGAGCGCTTAGATTCAAGCGCCTTTACCCTCTCTTCCAGCGCCTCAATGCGCTTCAATAGAATTGTTGTCATATTGGTTTAATTGATTAATGATTGGCCAAATATAACAAAATTCTTTTCCACCAGGGTAATGCTACAGCTTTTTTTACTCTTGGTTTATAGCTACGCTTAGATTCAATCTTAGGCATATTGACTAATCCAAGCATATCAGTATCAGCTTTAGGTAGTTCAGTGTAATTGATTAGTAATTTATTTCTCTTACTTCTTCTTCTCTTCTCAGCGGTAGATCTTAACTTGCAGAGTTTACTGTAATCTTTACGGTCTATAATTGGCTTTAGGACTTCTATTTTACGACCATTTACGCGTCTAATTATTAAAGTCTTTTCAAAAAATACAGACCAATGGCTTGTTAAATTTAAAGATTGCAGCGCATAAGTTGCTTTGTGTCCAGCACTCATTAAATCTAAAGCTTTTTGCAGTCTCTGAATTGTAACAGGTTGAGGAGTTCTTTTGTCGAATTGCATTGTGGTTTGTTTCATGATTATTTGATTTATGATTATTTAATTAAGTTCAAAATTTGTATTGTCTGCTATAAATACTAAAATCTGAAAAGACTCGCCTGATTTATTATCCTTAAAATCCGCTATAGTAGTTGCTACCGGTTGCAGCTTTAAGTTAGATTGACTTTCTATAGCCATTGCAATAGGTGTATTGCTATCAAACGTGCTTAAAAAATCCATTAATTCTTTGATGTTTTCCATTTTTATTTGTAGTTAATTTCAAAACTTGATATTTGATGATAGTAAATCTTTTGCCAAGACTCAATATCATAATCTTCAAAATTAAAATCAGAAGGTAAGTCGTCAATTGGTTTAACAAAGAATACAATATCAGAATCTTGATGCCAATCATCAATATCTACATTTAATAATTCACATTTAATTGTTTCAATAACTTCATATTCCTCTTCATCTTCATTCCATTTTTTTAAATCAACCCATACTAATCTTTCAATGTTAATATCACTTTCTTTACTTATTCTAAATATAGGAGTTTCTTGTATGTATACAAAACCTTGTTCTATTAGACTTTGTAGTTTTTCTATTTTATCTTGTATTTTCATAATTATTTACTTAATCTGTTAAATGCTCTATTCAAATCTTGGTTATCAATATGGTTCAGTATCTGCTCTACTCCAGCTCTATACATAGCATCGGTTTCTATCAGCCCCTCTACATGCTTAACTGCATGTAGTACAGTTGCATGATGCCGATTAAATACCTTGCCTACATCATAGAAGCTCATAGAAGTACCCTTACGAATAATCCACATAGCAGTCTGCCTAACATCATTCATTTCACGCTTTCTACATTTGCCTTTCATCTGATCCCAATCTACCTGGGTAAGATTGCAGATAATCTTCATCATGTCATTAGTGAGCTTCTCATTAAGACTCTCTACCTCTCCGTTAATTGATTGCCAATTAAGCTCCGGTATATTACTCTCGTTTACTACTCTGATGATATTATCAATTCTCTTACGTGCAAAGTGCTGCTGATCTGATGGTATAAGCAGGATTAAATCTGCTATCTTTCTATCTATTACTTTACTCATCTTTACCTCCGTAAGTTTCATTGTAGTATTGTTGACCTTTAGAAATTGTTTCGCAGATTCCAAGACCATCAATATCCTCAAATTCTTGTTGGTTACAAGCCATTTCAATCTGCTCCTTCTCCATTTGCTTGGCTTGGTCTAAGAGTATCACCTTTTGGTGACATAATTCTAAAAAGCTTATCAGACCTACATCAAACTTGTCTTGCAATATTTGTGACTGCTCTACATATAAATCTAACGCAGTTTGTTTCTTTTCCATAGTTATTTAGTTTTTAGTTATTACAACATTTACATTTACCTCTACCTGCATGACCTTTCATTTTGTCTTTAGGCATCCATACCCCAATGTAGATTAGAAAGAGTATGGGTATGCACATTAGCATACATAATAAAGCATAACCTATTGTGTCTATCATGGTTATTTAGTTTTTAGAATCTTTCATTAATTCTATAATGTATGGTATCTCCTCCTCAGTTATTGTAGCAAGCTTACCAATATGCGTTACCTTCATAGTAAACGGATGCTTAATAAACTTTTGGGCTGTAGGGTAACTTACCTCCAGCACTTCCGCAAAGTGGGCCACAGTCATAAAATGACTGCGTACCCAGCTATGGAAAGGAGTTAACTTAGAATGGCATTTCATCGTCTGCGCTTTCATTTGTTACTGCTTTAATTTGTACTGCTTCTACTGCCTCACCTTTAAGCCACGCCAAGAATATCTCAGCTGTATCCAAAACATCACCTGGCTTGCTGCCTTTCTGCTCTTTGCAGAATAGCACAGCGTTGTTTAGAGCTACTGATTTGCTAATAGAGTTCTGCACATCAGGAGATTCTTTGCGGTAATTAGAGCTGCTATTCACCGCACCACTTGGAGCAGCCGTAGTGCCTGCATACTGCATAGGGTTCTGCAGCTTAAAGTTCGTGCTCTTTCTGCCTGTTGGGCCAGTGCGCTCTTCTGATGTGTAGTGAATAGTAGCGCCTACTGCTATCTTAGGGCTGTTCATATCCTTTACACCTACTTGGCCTACTTCATGGAAACCATTATTTGACTCTACTACCAAATCAAAATAGTGAATATCACCATTTGAGCTGTTCCATGTTCTAACAAATTTCTGACTTTTTACAATTCCTTGATTCATAACTGTGTTGTTTTTATTTATGTATTTATTTAACTTATCTGCTAACTTTTCTTCCTGCTCATCCCAGTCTATCTCAGGCTTGAGCTTCTGCCAATTAGGTTCTCTTGTGTAACTCATCAGGATTGTTTTGAAAGTAACTTCGCCAGCTCTCATAGACTATCTTCTCTGCCATCTTATTGAACTCTAACTCCTCTCCCGGTAGTGAGCTCTGCACGCAGATGAATCTGCTCTTAGCTCTTTCAGATAACATAGCGATCAGACATAAAGTAGTCATGCACATTGCTTTCCCCTTCGCTCTCAAATTGGTACAGGAAAGTACCATCATCAGGGAATACCTCACCATGCTTTTTAGCTGTTGAGAAATCAGTTAGTGAGTAGCTGTGAGCTGATGTGTACAGCTTCCATTTGCATCCTTCGGCATCCCACCGAGATACGATTACCTTACCGGTAACATTGTTTGGTTTGTTCATATTGATTATTAATTAAGTTGCTAATATACTAAATTTACTTAATGTGCTACCCATACAATTGCACATATTTTACATCCCACTGCATAGCCTTTGCCCTTAGCTCAATTTCTTTATGCCTTTCTTCTCCGTAGGCTTCAATCCATTGACTTTCTTTATAGCTATTTCTATTTATCCCTTGCCATATTTCAGAACTGCAAAAGCTATTTTGCTGCATTCTTCCCCAATCTTGGACAATAATAACAATTCCAGCTTTCATTAGATTCTTTTTATACTAATTACTACCTCATCATTTTCCCACTCATAAAGAGCGCCCTCGTTATACTCATTAATCCATACAGGCACATAGTCAAATTTGTAGATCTTCATCAGTAGTGGTAGCATCTGCTGTGCTACTTCCCAAGTATCTGCTATGAATAGGTTAGCAGTTCCTAAGCGCTCAGCTATAGAGATTTGTACCTCGTCTAATGGGGTAACTGTTACATGGTATTTCATAGCTCTACCTCCTTGCTTAATAAGATAGTCTTTGTAGGTATCCAGGTGATAGCTTCCTCATACTCGGCTTTAGCCTCTTCAAAGGTGCTGAAAGATTTAACGTAGCTGCCATCAATTTTAAGATAGTAGCGTGTGCCATCATACTTGGCTTGCTCTTCAATTTCAAATAGTTTAGTCATGATTATTTATAATTTATATTGGTTTCTATTTTTTCTAACTCTGCTGTTTGGGCATCGAATGTGCCAGCGATTAACATTCCTGCGAAGAGGACTAAGATGATGAGTAGTGCTTTTTTCATTGCTTATTTGATTTAATTTTAGCAAATGTACTACAATATTTTAGATATGCAAAAGAAACCTTACTAATTATAGCAAAGTTATTAACAAAGATTTGTTAGTTTAGAAAAGTAGATTGAAGATAATACCCCCTACAAATGAGATAGGTATACCTATTAGCGCTGCACTGCGCCAAGATTCTTTACGTGCAGCTTCTTTGTACAGCTCTTGCTGGACCTTAACTAACTGCTGAGCTTTCTGCTCATTAGCTATAGTGTATGCATCAATAGATTTCTGCTGGTCCTTAATGACAAAAGATGCAATACTATCACTTTTTGATAATAAGCCTACCTGTACTTTAAGATAATCACGCTCGGCCTTTAATTTTAGCAGTGATCTAACTTGCTCAGTCGTTAGACTGACCAGGGTATCTTTCGGAGGTAAGGCTTGAGAGTAGGTTGTGCATGGCACGCTTAAGGCCGTTCCTATCAAGAGAATCAATAGCACTGATGTTAGCTTCATAGATTTGTGTATTATGTATAATCTGCATATTCAGTTGTGCAATCTCTTCCATTCGCTGTACGTTAGTAGCTTCTAAGCTATCTATCACATGCGTAGCTCTATCTGCTCTGCGCTCATATCCTTCTAATGCTTTCTTACTGTCCTTTAAAGCTATGTAAAGGCACTGAATAGTTATGCAGATGGTTAGCGCTACTACTATAACTGCAGCTGCTTTAATTTGTGTCTTGGCTTCCTGTGTCATTTGATTTCTTTTTGTCAAAGATAGATTCTATAACTGTTAATCCCAAGCCACCCCCGGCTAAAATAAGCAGGCCATTAAACATGTATTCAGGAGTTTTATATTCAGTAAAGGTGCCGATGTAAGATAAGTTAATGCATACAAGTAATGCTAAGATAGATGCCACTCGTTTAGAGCTCGCATCTTTCTCATTACTAAATATGCTCTTTAACCATTTCATCTCTTCTTACGCATCTTGTAGATGGTAAAGATAGATGCTGCTGCTGATAAGATTAAGCAAAATATCTTTAATGCAAATTCTACATCTACCATCCATGCTGGCACTGATAACAAGATGCTACTTACTGCTCCTGTTACTCCCTCTGCTACTTGTTGCTGATGATTACTCATGACTCTTTTAGTAGTGTGTAGGTAAATGACTTCTTACCACTCTTAATGCATGCTTGAATAAGCTCTTTGAAATCTTTAGGACTATTCAGCACTTGACAGCCCGCACTCCACTTATCTACATTCTTAGATTCAGTAGATTCATTAGCTCTGTGAATGTTAATTCCAAATAAGCCTGTTTCCTCTTTACCTTGCTCCTCAGCTATGTTATCTTTATCGGCATCTCTATACACTGTAACTTTCTTTGCTTGCTTTAATGCTGTGTATTTGCCCTGATGCAATCCGATAACATAAGTATCTATGTATTGCCCTACCTTAAGTACAGCAGTTCCAAGCTTATTCATAGGATTATTAAGCCAAAAAGCACCTGGATTAGTGGAAGCAGTGTACCACTTAACTTCATTGCCCTGCACCAATCCTATTAGATCATCAAATTTATTAGGCTCATTAGCTTTGCTACGTATTCCTACCACGTGAATTGATGGCCACTTATAGCCAAGCTCTATGAATTGAGCTTTAAGCTCTTCTATTGTTAGTGCTTTCATTCTTTCTAAGTTCTTTATCTCGTTTAGTTAAATAGACCTTGAGCTTTTTCTCATAGTCTTTTCTTGTTTGCTCTTCCTTTGTTAATTTCATTCTTAGTTTGTAAAGTCTCGCACGTTAAATCTGCTCCATGGACTCTCCATATTATTCATACTTCTGCTAAAAGATATTTGACTCTGCCTGTTTACTACGCGAATGGGTGTAATATTAGGGCTTGTGTTATTGCTGTATTCAGGATAGTCTGAGTTATTGGCACAAAGGTAATCTACTAATCTTTGAGTGTAGTAGTTAGCATTCTCACGTGCCATATCTCTTAAAGATGACAGCTCACCTTGAGTAATGGCTGTAGTGTTCTCAGATTGGCGAGTAACTAAGTTGCCGTTATCATGCTTATACATTAGCATAGGATACAATTCTACCATGGTCCACCAAGCTGTAGGCTTAACTATGTATTCATTTAATAGAGTCTCATAAACGCCAGCTAACGTGCCTGCGCTTATCTCATTCTTAATCTTGTTGGTTAAGTTAGTGCCAAGCCAAAGAGTTATGTACTTATCCTGCGCTAAGTAAATTGCAGGGCGAATAAGGTTAGTATCTACAGCCTCATTTAGCTGAGTGTATTTCTTTAAGAATTCCTCGTTAATAAAAAGTATTTCGGGTGCTATTGCCATGGTTGTTTAGTGTTTAATTAGATTGGATTAACTCTGCCCTGATCAGGCATATCAAATGGGCGAGTATTAGCTGTAGCAAAGTCTTTAGCTATATCTTTTAAAGGCATACCTGCACGTATAGCTTTTGCTACTGAAATAGGATCAGATGATTCTAAGCCATTATCTTTTACAAATCTTCCTTTCTCTCTTTTACGAAAATAAACTCTGCGCTCAAAATTATGCTTGCAATTTACTCCACCTTTATAAAGCCATACTGAATAGGTAGTGCTGCCTCTTTGCGCCAAGCCTTTATTTAAAGTATTTGTATCAGGCTCCATGGCTTGCAAATCTTCGTAACGGTATACATAACCATTTTGTGCAGCGTTAGCCATTTGTCTGCAGAATCTTCTACTTTGTGCGCTTGTATTTTTTGTGTAAGCATAACGAACTTTGTACAAGCCACTATCCATTTCAGAAGGCTTATCAGGATCAGAGTAGCTTCTAACTGATGCAAGATTAACAGGCTCAGCTTCTATAAGTTCCCACTCCTCCTCATCTACTATCTCTCCCTTATCTTCTAAGAATTCGCACCACCACGTCTCATCTTCATCTGTAAAGATTGGTGGCTTCTCTTGTGGCTCTAAATTAATCTTTTTTTTTTCTTCGGAAAGTTGAGTTGTTGCAGATTGTGCAACAGTTGGAGCAGTGATTTCATCCCCGAAAATATCATTAGACTCAATATAAATATCAGCCACAATCCCCATACCCTTAAATATCTCTTCAAAGCTATCTGTTATAATTTTTTGATATGGCTCAATAATGTTTTTGTTAAAGATGCGGTAAGCGTTCTTCATCTCATCGGCATTGCTACCTAATCCTCCTGAGTCTCTAATACCAAATAGCAGAGGTGAAGTAACTCTATGAGCTGCTAAGATATTCTCTCTTGACTGAGTGCTTAACTCTTGCCATTGCTTATCTGCATCAGTCATAGGCACTAAGTCTAAACGAGGTGCTCTATCTGATGATTCATTAAATGTGAATACTACCTTACCTGCTTTTCGTGCACCTACCATTGTTTCCCAGTTCCTTCTAATAGCTAATTGCTCCTCAGGATCAGGGATGCCATTGTTAAAGTGCAGCATGTAAGAAGGTGCCATACCATTACTTAAGAAAGCTCTATAAAATTCGCTTATCTCTCTTGTAATTTCTATGTAATTGATAGCACTGTAGTAATCAGGCTTCGGATAGTATGCGCTACCTGGTGTCATCACTCCAATAAATAGGACCTGAGAAGGTTCATCTGCTTTTGAAGTAGGATTATACATCGGGATAAATACCGGGATGTTCTTCTTCTTACGCATATCATTCCAATCTTTAGAATAATAAATGCCAGGTATAACATCTTCATCATTAGCAACGGCCAAACGGCAATTCTCATAAGGCAATTCATTAATCTTTGCTATGCTATTTCTATCTACGCTCCAAATAATTTCTAAGTAATATCCTCCCTGCATCTTAGCATCCAATGCTACAGGCCTTCTAATGCTATTTAGTTTAAGTCTATCTATCTCTCTTTGTGCTGCAGGATTATTACTCTTAATCTCTTTGCCTGCTATCATGAAAGCTATTGACATAGTCAAAGCTGAATGCACCGGTGAGCTGTAGTATAAATCTATTAAGTAATTAGGGAAAGAGTTAGCCTCACCTAATGTTACCCATCCCTTAGGAGTCTCTTTCTCGTTAGCTTCCTGAGGCATTGCTGCGCCAAGATTAACTAACATAGGTGCCGCGTGTTTAATTTTATCCATTGTATGCAATGTCTGAATCTATGGTTAGGTTAGGCTCTGTAAATCGGGGAGTAGTTATATCTTCTACTATTAAATAACCAATCTGTATTACCCCTTCTACAACAGCATCTGTAGGATCTAAGTTACTGCTGCTATTTTGCCCATAAACAATATAGCTAAATCGTGCTGGGTAGTTAATTAGTAGGCTCGCAGCTGTTGGTGTGTTGGCATTGGTGCCAATCTGAATGGTAGTATACCTATCATTCTGCGCTATCTGAGTAGGGATAGCATAAAGCTTCTCAAGTGTCTGCTCGTTAGTTAGTTCTAACAAGTAATGCGTGTAGGTATTAGCAAGCAAAAGCTCCCCTTCCTTAAGACTAAGGTAGAGGAGCTGTGCTGCTGTATTTTTCAGTAAGTAAATCATGCTTTAAATATAGCACAATTTTACTTACAATGTAGCTTGAACTACAGTAACTGTAGGGAAGTCTTGGAATGGAACATCTCCTGCATCCTGATCTAACAAATATGCCTTATCTTTCTCCTCACCTGTGAAAGTGATAGTATATCCTACCATATCTCCCTTAGCTGTTCCTGAAGCTGTAGTAAAGGCAGTAACCTCTACGCCATCCTTATAGCCACACATCCAAATATTGTCGTTGTTATCCCGTACGAATAATACGTTGCGACCTTTAGAAATGTTTTGTAGTTGTAGTGAACGTGCAGCAGTCATTCCGTGAAACATAGCTACAACAGTTTGTGTGTAATATACAGTGCCATTCTCGATGCTGATAGCAGCCTCTTCTGTGAATGATCCTGTGTGCTTAGGTAGCTCAAATTCGTACACACTTCCTGTATTAAGAGCAGTAACTAAGTTAGTTCCTCCGTTAATAGTAGCAGTGTTCGCAAATGTAGCGTAATCTCCTAAGTAGATGGCTTTAATGCCTCCGATTGCTTCCTTACATGCAATCAATATGCCAGCGGTAGTTAGACAGCTCATAGTTATTTTTTATTTTTAGTTAAATATTCTTTGCAAAGAATGGGCAGCTATTAGCTAACCCACTCTTTTAACAAAGGAGTATTATTTAGTTATCAAATCCGATAACGATATCACCAAGTACAGCGTACTGAACACCAGCGCGGAAGCGCATAGCCATTCTCACGTTGTCAGATGCATCAGTAAAGCTCATATCTACTACTTTCACCTCGTTGAAATCTGAATTCAAATCAGTTCCGAACACTAAGTTCTCAGGTGTAGCTAAGATAACTACTGAATCAGAGATACCTGGGCAAACATACACATCGTACCCGTTGAAGGTTAGTGGGAATTGAGCAGTTCCTTGGAAAGTCTGAAGGTAACCTGAAGTAGCCAAAGCTTGACGATATAACTGTGCAGTCTTACGGTTAACGTAGATCTTAAGGTCAGGGCTTCCTACCAATGTAGCAGGCAAAGCGTCTGTACATAACTGCAATTTAGCAATCACGTTAGTAGCATCCAAAGAAGTTGTAAAGTCAACATCAGGTGTACCACCTTTGCCGGCATCGATTAAGTATTGTAAACCGTTGAATCCTGTGAATCCTGAAGATGGCCAGTTACCTTTCCAAATATTGCACTCTATCTCTTGTGCTACTTTAGCAGCCAAGTGAGAGATTAAGAAATCAGAGAAGTTAGCAGGAACTACATCATTGATAAAGCCACGACCTGTTTGAGAAGCTTCCCAATCTTTTGTAAATTCAGCCTTGCAAAGTTGGATATTAACCATAAGGTCAGTAACCGTTAATACCTTCTCAGTTAAAGCTAAGGTAGAAGTAGAGTTGTCAAAGTCGCAAGTAGCAGCTTTAACTAATCCTGTAGAAGCAAGAATCTTAAGTACAGCTTTGTACTTTACGTTCTCTTTAACAGTGATGTAATTGTTTGCAATAGTATCTCCTGAAAGAACTGCTGCAGCAATGTACGGTAGCGCTAATTCGCCAGCGTAGGTTGAGGTGATGGTCAAGTTATCAGCCATGTTTTTGTTTTTTTGTTTTTGTTTTTAGTTGTTTTTGTATCTTGCTACTATAGCACGAGTTCTATCTTCGATGTTACTCATTGCTGTAATGTTTAAAGGTGCTTGAGGTGTAGCTTGGCGCGACTGCTTTACAGTAGTTGCTGCCGGTGCTTTACTAAGCTCAGTAATCTTTGCTTCAGCAGCGCTTAGCTTAGCTTCAAATTCAGTAATGATGTTATTCAATAAGCCTTCTACTTGCTCTTTAGAGTAAGTCTCAGCTACTTCTTGCTCTACTTCAATCTCTACAGTAGGCTCCTCAGTAATAGCCTCAGACATTGACTCGATTATCCCTGCAGCAACAACGATAGTCATACCGTTATCCATTGTGTATTCACCATCAGCAAGAGGTATAGGATTGCCATCGGCATCCATTACGAATACTTCTACTCCTTCAGCAAATGCATCAGCATTTGAGTAGATCATAGTACCATCAGCTAAAGCGCCTTCTGCCATCATCTCTACCTTAGTAGCTTCCGGTGCAGTCTCTTCTACTGATAGCTTTACTCCATGCTTTGCAAGCTGCGGAGCGAACTTCTTTAAAATGTCTTGAATCATGTTCATTGTGTTATATTAGTTAGTGGAAAAAATTACAAATTCATTTCAAGCTGCTGAGCTAATTCAGCTAATAGCTTCTCTAAGTCTTTCTCAGTTACATCACTTTCACTCATTGGTGCAAACCATCCTTCTATTGAAAAGCCTTTAACCTCGCCATTCTTTACAGCTTGCCAGGTAGCATCATCATCTACTTTTACACCTATCATCCAAGTGCCTTCCGGAAGTTCAAAGCCGTAGTTCATACTCTTATCGTGTGCTCCTGTAGTAACCCAAGATTCAACAACAGTAAGATTATTTACAGGCATCTCATGCTGGATAGTGTGATTATGGTGCATGTTTCTCTTTAGAAATTCCTGAGCCGTTTGCTCTATGGTCTCTTTAGAATATGTGATAAAATACTTTTCGTTATTACCATCGTATCTAACTATAGGTTGGTTAGGAATTAAGGCAGGACCATACAGCATGCGCTTCTCTCCATCCTCTACTCTTGCTAATAACAAGTTAGCTTTAGACAGCGCTACAAAGTCTACCATTATGGCAGGCTCAGATACAAGGCTCACAGCGTATACCCCCATGTTATCCTCTTCCTCTCCTAATCCGTATTCTATTAACTTCAATTTATCATTCATGTGATTGCTTTTTTATTAGTGGAAAAATTCTATAAATGTGATTGGTCTATTATCTTTTGACGTGCCTCCAATGCGTTTGCTACGTTGCCTGCAAGTACATAAGTCTCTAATCCACCTGGTGCATTAGTCTGCAAATTAGCTCCGCTAAAATCTACAGCAGGTGCATTGGTGCCCGTTGGTGCGTTTAGATTACCATTGCTACCGCCTGATCCACCACCACCAAATTGAGTTTGATTAATCTTAACTATGTTAGCTATACCTGCTGCTGCTACTGCTGCTGCCTTAACGAAGTTCATTCCTGTTAACTGATCTTGAGGTACAGCTAACTGTTGAACTATTCCGCTTGCCATTGCTATGGTAGCTTGCGCTTTCTGCATTAACTTGTTTCTCTCAAAAGTCTTACGCTGGCTTGCCTCATCTCCTTTAGCTGCTGCATCATTTAAACTCATTAAAGCATCTAATCCAAGCGAAGCCATCTCAAAGCCTGCCTGAATGTTAGCCATTCTTTTCTCAGCATCTTCCTTTCTATACTTCTCTTTTATTTCATTCTCTTTTCTTGCTTGCTCTTCTACTAACGCTTCGCTGCTTATTTTTGCTGCCTGCGCTTGAGATATAAGCTGCTGATAGTATTCATCATTGGCTATTAACTCTTGCTGCTGCTTAGTATATTGCTGCATGATATTGCCTTTATCGGCTGCATCAATTATAGCTTGTAAGTCTTGCAGTTCTTTTATCTTATCTTCCTTTCTTTTGTCTGCTGCATCTTTATCTTTAGCAGCTTGTTCATCTGCTGCATCTTGATTTATCTTTTTATATTTCTCAAGTAAAAGCTGCATCTCCATAGAATGCGCAATATTTAAAGAGCGCATATCCTCAGCACTTCTCTTATCTGCTTTGTAAGCATTCTCTCTTACTTTCTGAGCAGCGAGTAAATCATCTATCTCTCTCTTTTGCTCAGTCTTTTTAGAGTCTGCTAAAGCCTTCTCTATGGCTGTTATCTCTTTATCTACTGCTACAGCCTCATCTCTTATTCTTTTACTCTCAGCATCCGCCTTAGCCTTTCTCTCAGCTGCTGCTGCCTTAGCTTTAGCAATGGCCTCAAGTTCTTTCTCTGTCTTTACCTCAGATTTAGCTGCCTCTCCTGCGTTCCAAATCTCATCTTTGTTAGCTTGCAGGCTAATGTTTTGAAGCTTTAAAGATTCTCTTTGTAAAACTAAATCATCAGCTAAAGCATTGTTACCAGCTCTACGTGCAGCAGCTATCTCGTTGTTTAGCTGAGCTGCTCTTTCGTTATTTAATTGCTGCAATACACTAAGCTCCTCAGTACGTGCTTTGTATTCGCTAAATGCCTGATTTTGTAGAAGCTGTTTATTGTATTGATCATCAGTGCCTGCACGAATCTTATCTAAGAGTGCTTGTGCATCAGTGTTAATCTTTACCTTTCTTAGCTCAAGCTCATTAATAGCTTGTAACTGCG
>Ga0164294_10003676_pt1 | contig 13618 bp, 11 predicted proteins | sample GEODES005metaG_FD_111479 | JGI IMG/M metagenome (GOLD analysis project Ga0164294, IMG submission 111479) | Oligotrophic lake water microbial communities from Sparkling Lake, Wisconsin, USA - GEODES005 metaG | ecosystem: Environmental > Aquatic > Freshwater > Lake | place: USA: Sparkling Lake... | reverse complement strand
TTAGGCAGAGCCGTTTTTGGCTTACTATTTTCAGCTCATACGGGCCGTAGCGCAGTCTGGTAGCGCGCTTCCTTGGGGTGGAAGAGGTCCCGGGTTCAAATCCCGGCGGCCCGATAATTTTCCGCAGGAAAATTGAGGGGTGCCAATCTCATTCAGCCGGAGGCGAGAGAGGATTGGGCCAGGGGTAGGTGTACGGGGGCCAATATCCCGGCGGCCCGAAGAATTCAAAGCCGTAAAAACCCGTTCCGGCCGATGGGGTTACGGAAGTAGGGATTTAACCCATTTTTTTCAGTTCGCTGCGGAAGAGCGAAAGAGGTTGAAAAACGCATAATTGAGTTATTATATTAAGGATTAAATGCGAGGCTTTTTAACTTTTAATCATTTCATTATCTTTAGTGTACTTTTTGGTTGCCCCAGTTTATGGGGAACTGAAAGTTTAAGTGTTTCGAGTATTTATCCGGATTTAGGGCCTCCTGGCCAATGGGTCTATGTTCATGGTTCAGGTTTTCTTGAGGGACAAACGACCATTACCATTGGAGGAATCGGCAATGTTCAAGCCAGCGTTTATGGCTCGAAGCAACTGGGTTTTACCGTGCCTATCGGGGCGACAGGTGTATCGGTGATCACGGTCACCACTCCCTACGGGTCAGTTTCAAGCAGTCATAATTACACGGTCGGTATACCGGTGGGGGCACCGACGGTCACTGGTTTTTCGCCCAACTTAGGCCCCCCTGGACAATGGGTTTATGTCTTTGGAAGTAACTTCGTCCACGGAAATACCTTCATCACCTTTGCCGGAAAGTCGGGTATCGAGGCGATTGTTTATGGGCCTGACCAACTAGGGTTTAATATACCACAAGGTTCTGGCGGATTTAGCAGGATCACGGTTACAACGCCTAACGGGCAAATGGAATCAACCGAAGGATTTACCATTGGTATTCCTCAGGATCCTCCGATTTTTACCCGACTACACGAATATGAAGGTTTTAATTGGGTTTACTTGGACGGCGCAAATTTTGTTTATGGAGATACTACGGTTCGCTTCAACAATACTGATACGATTCAGGCTCATGTCTACGGGCCTTCATCCCTAGGCTTTACGCCTCCTCTGAACTGGAGATCCGCACAAACTCTGCGCATCCAAACACCCAATGGTCACGCTACTGTGCCTTTATCCAAGATTCCATGCTTGGATGTTCGAGGATCTCGTTCAAAATATTATCGGATTCAACGCTCCACGAATCTCAAAGAATGGATCTATGTAAGTGAACCAATTCAAGGAGAAAACTCAGCATTACGTATCATGTTTAACTTTAGTGATCGTCCGTCTGAATTCTATCGTTTGGAAGAGCAGTAAAGAAGAGGCCAGAAGACTGTAACAATTTGATTTCCTAAAGGTAATTTAAGGTGGTGGACTGTTATCCACAGGCCGCCACCAATCCCCAACAAAAGCCGTAATCCCCGATTGCCGTAGCGAACTGCATTCGGGGCAGTGGGGAGGTAACTCCTTCGCAGCGAACAGCCATCAATCCGCTGAAAGAGTGGGTTTATGGGGGTCCCGGGTTGGCCCCCTAAGACCTACCCTTGCCCATTCTGGCTACTCGTTCCACGATGCATTGGATTTTTGCTTCGCACAGGAATTGGCACCCTAAGACGTGCCCCCGCCTATTGGTCCCCTGACACCCGCCCATGACCTTTGCGGTTACCCCTCCGGGTTGGAGGGCTTGGGTGCTTGCGCACCCGCGCAATCTCGATACTCGTTCCACGATGGAATGGATTTGTGCATCGCACAGGAATTCAAATCCCGGCCCTACTTTGCTCCTAACCCGCCTTGCGGAGGAGCTTCGTAGGCCAAGCGGCCTCATGAAATAAAGGCCGTAAAAACCTGTTCTGGCCGATGGGGGCGAAATCCCAGCGGCCTGATAGTTTGGAGTCTGGTCGAAGAGGACAGAGGGAAGGATAGAAAAGTTATACAATTAGAACTTCACTCCACTTTCCACCTTTCGCCTTGCAAAGCAGATAGCAAGAAGTGCTTTAGGGGGGAAGGGTTAGGGAAGTGAGACGATTGACTCCCCTTAATCGTGAGATCATGGTCAGATTGTGCGTATGGATTTAGATTTTCGCAGCATCAGAGTCCCGCTTTACCCCCCTGATCTCAGTGGGAATCAACTGATCTATATTCGTCAATGCCCTGCTTCATCTTCACGCCGCTTTCCCCGCAAAGACTCCTCGGAGTGCTCGACGTGAGACAGGATAAACTCGGCGATCCTTTGCGGGTAGGACTCTGCGCCGACGTCATGATGACCTGGGGCGGTGGCATGGATCTCATCGTCAATCAGCTGTGTGCCATTAAGGCGGCGGAACCAGCGAGCCGCATCTGTTTACTCGTGCCGGGTAAGCCGCCCGCCAAGCCAAAGGTCACATGGAAATCTTTCCGATATGTGATTCAGGATGCCGTGAAAGCCTTCCTCGGTAGACCCCGTTTCAAACAGAATGCTGACGACCCGCAGGCGCCTCGCGTGGCCGATCTCGTCCGACGGATGCGAGAAGTTGACCCGAAGTTGGAAATACGTTACGCGTCCGGACTCGACGATGGTCTCGCCGCCACGGCTGCGGCCTTGCAACTCGATGCCGTCTGCTTGGCGATGCGGCTGCCAAAACCTCGGCCTGCCTGTGCCCTGATCGGCTATATCCCCGACTACCAGCATCGGCACATGCCCCACCTTTTCTCGGCAAAGGAACTGGTTGAGCGAGACGAAGTGTTCGGCCGGCTTATCGCTTCCAGTGATGCCATGGTCATGAGTTCCCAAGCGGTGGCCGAGGATATGCGCCGCTTCACGCCCGAGCCGCTACCGGGACTGCACGCGGTGCCGTTTGCGCCCAACCTGAACTCGGAATGGCTTAGGGACAGGCCCAAAAGGCTCGCGGCTTATGGGATCGGTGGCCCCTACTTCATTGTTTGCAATCAGTTCTGGATGCATAAAGACCACCTCACGGTTTTTCGTGCCATGAAGGAAATCGCTCTGCGCTGGCCCAACGTCTCGCTTGTATGCACCGGTGATACAACGGACTACCGGAATCCAAGCTACTTTGGCAAACTGGAGGCGGAAGCGACAAAGCTCGGCTTGGGTTCGCGCCTCCGATTCCTGGGCCACATCCCCAAGCGCGATCAGATCGAGCTGTTGAAACATGCGGTTGCCTTGGTGCAACCGACGCTCTTCGAGGGTGCACCTGGTGGCGGCGCGACTTATGACGCTGTTGCAATCGGGCAGCGCGTGTTGCTTACGGACTTACCGGTGAACCAGGAAATCGACGGTGGCGACATGCGATTTTTTGCGTGCGGAGACCATCGGGGATTGGCGAAACTAATGGAGTCTGTCTTGGATGAGGCGCCTGTGCAAAGAAATGATGTGGCCTTGTTAGCTCGGAGCAACGCTAGGTTACGCCGTGCTGGCGAGTCCATTTGGAGCGCGATACGCGGCGCAATCGACAAGTACAAAAAGGACGAGGCCTCGGGTCAAGTCTCACTTCCATCGGATGGCTAGCATTACGAGGAAAGATCTGAAGAAATACTATAAAGTAGCACGGCGCTTATACCATTCACGCAGCCAACGAAGCTTCCAGTTCTTGAAAATCAGCCACCAGCCTCGCTTAGGCTTGGCACCACGAATCTTGTTGAGCAAGTAAAGTGAGGCGAGGTATTTCCGTGTATTCAAACAAAAATCTATTTCGCGTGAATTTCCTCTCCTGGACATTCGAAGGAATGTGCGCATTAGGATGTCATAATGACTTGCCAGTTCGGTCGCAGAGAAAAGCTGAGGAGTGGGGTGGGTAGTGAAAGTGGCAATCGTTCGATCGTAAAACACACAGTTGAGGTGGTGCAGATTCCGGTAGAACCAGGCGGTATCCGAGTGGTGGCCCATATCAAAAGGGAAGGGATATTTCTGGAGTGTTGTGGTCCTCGCCACAATCGAAGCCCATGAGCCTAAAAGACAAGAAAGCTCTGATCGAAACTGCAAGCGGAGCAAAAGCTCCTTAGGAACTATGGAAGAATCATACCGAGCCAATTCTTTTCGGAACCTGTAGACAGGCCAATTCTTACTTGAAAGCATAATTTCGGACTGATCCAAAAAAGGCGGTGAAAAACAGATATCGCCACTTAAAGTCTCGAGGAGGGTGGGAATCTTAGTGATCTCGTCGTTTGTATAGTAATCGCCGATGGTGGATATACCAACAAAAGGTGTTTTGACTTTCTTTACACCGAAGTTCCAAGACTGATACAAGCCCATGGGGGAAAGAAAAAAGGAATCGCCGGATGCATTTGCCAGTCCCTCTGCAGCCACTTCGGATCGGTCCTGGCTTGGGGAGACAATCCAGATGATAGGAATGTCTTTTTTACGCAAAAATTCGAGAGATTCGGAGTGCCGCTCCAAATCGCCGGCACACTGATAAGCGGGGACTATTATCGTCAATTTTTGTGAAAGCGAACTCATGAAGAATTAAAAGAAAAAGTAGCATTATCGGTGCAGAATTCGATCACTTCTTTTGGCGATGCACAAAAAAGCAGAGGAGAACTTTCCGATTGCAAGGAAATCGACCAGAAAAAAGAAAACGGTTGGGAAAGAATGCCTCGCATGGCAAAATAAAAAGATGAGCCAAGGGATAAGTGTTCTATACCCAAATTATGACCTAAAAACAGGGCAGCTGGTCAAAAATCTCGCGCGGTGGGTGGATTCGGCAAGTTTTGATCCGAGCAACTTTCAGTTAGTGGTCGGGACAAGAAAACTGCAGCCATCTGAATCAAAGGAAGTCCGCAGCCTTCTGCGAGAACAGGATATCATTTTCGAAGTCGATGAAATGGACAACGATAATGCCATATGGAATCAATGCGCAGAGCGCTGTAAATATGAAAGTATGCTTTTTGTTGAAGGACATGTTTATCCGGATGAAACATTCCTTCGGAATCTATACGAGACCAACCGAAGGAACGGCGGAGAAAGGGTGATCAATACAAATACCCGAAACACGAAGAACTCGTACTTTGAGAAACTCATGGACCGGTGGTTTCATGAAACGATTCAAAAGAGACAATCCTCCCACGACTTCATCTTTCTCAGTCGCTGGGCATTTCTGATCCCCAAGAAAGTGTTTCAGAAATACGGACCCTTGATTCAGGAATACGAGCAGTTCGGGCCACCTTTTCTCTCTGCTGTGCTTTTTAAAAATCAAGTGGACATCACTTCTGCAGACTTTATGGACTTAACCCACGAGATGGAGAGCGTCATCGGGCATCATCATGCTGCCACCAGGAGCTATATCAAAGGCTTTGCAATCGCGGAAAAACGAATCCATGCGGAAGGGCTGTCTGAACTCTTTGGCAGGAATCCTGACTTCGAGAAGATTCAATCTAGGTGGCGAAAAAACAGAGCGGGGGAGGTTGTTGCCAAGAATGTGCCATGGGAGGTTATTGCCTTGCCCAAACTAGAAATAAAAATTCTCGAGCTCCTCGTCATGCACGTCCCGCTGCCTTTTGAGATAAAGTACCGCTTATTCCAATATGCGCATCAGTGTGTTGCCATGAACGAATACAGGAATCATCTTTTCAACAGGTCAAATGAAAAATAGAAACCCAGCTTTGCTTCTTATGTATACCTCCGGTTTTAAGGAATTCCTTGAAAACCTGCTTCAGAACCTAGTGGATATTTCACTATCTGATTGTGAGGTGCGAATCATGGCCGCATCTCGAGATGAGGATGAGCTGCTCGAACTGGTCAAAAAATATAAGTTACCGATCTATGTGGATGTTGAAGGAGCGCTGGATGAAATTTCTGGATCGAAGGATGCGACCTATATTTACGATACACCCTGTTTTAATCAGTTGATGTACCAGAAGGTCCTGTTTCTCCAGCGAAACCTTCATGCCTATAGGCATGTCATCTATAGCGACCTTGATGTGGCATGGCTGAGGAACCCCATTCCCCACCTGAGAGAAATCCACAAAGAGCATTCCTTCGCATTTCAGAGCGAGGCGCAATCCGTCAGCCGAAAGACATTATGTTTCGGCTTTGTGTCGATTCGGTCTAGCGTGATTTCGCGCTACTTTATCAGTAGCCTTGTAAAAAATCTTAAACCATCCGGATCCCTAGCGCTCCATGAAAGCGATCAAGAGGCGTTAAACCGACTCCATCAAACCAGCCGATATTTCCATCGTACCGTATATGTGCTTTCGGAGGCCCTTTTCCCAAACGGACTGGGCTACAAACTCTTTGCGAAAGATGACGAAGACACTCAGCTGACGCAGAATCTCGAGCCATACATCTTTCATGCCAACTTTGTCGTTGGTCTTCCGAAAAAACGGTATCTCTTGCAAAAGTACGGGAACTGGAAATTCTAGCCTCATCGGCTTTTGCTGGAAGCAGGACGGGCCGAATCTTATCCACATGTGGGGGTGGGGCGCTGGGCTCGGGTTTGTTGATGACTGGTTGGCCTCGGACTACTCGCGGCATGGCAGCGGCCGGTGTTTCCCCTTGGTGTGGACCATCCGAAAAAGTAAAGTGTGACCATGAAAAACAAACGGCAAGAAACACCGGATGTCATCGGCGGGGGCGAACTGTTAGCGAAATTCTCGGAGGTGGATTCGTATGGGCAGCTACATAAGGAGCTTATTGATGGCCTGATCTTTAGGATGACAAGGCCGGCCGCGCATGATGACGGGCATGTGACGGAGGTTGCCCGTGCAAGTTGGAGTGAGCTTGCGGCACCCATCGTGCAGGTTCATATCACAACTACATTGCCCGGTAGGATCCGTGCCTGGGGACTACATCCACAAGGAACTGATCGCCTTTTCGTGGCCTCTGGCTTGGTTCGCATCGTTGTGTTTGATGGCCGTAATAAGTCGCCAACGAAGGGGCGAATGAATGTATTTACAATTAGTGAGAAAAATCCAGGGCTACTGGTCGTGCCTCCTAATTTGTACCATGGCTGGAAAAACATCGGGTGTAGCGAAGCGGTCATTATCAACATGCCTGATCGGATGTATGATTATGAATCCCCAGATGCGCTGGATCTGCCATGGGACAGTGAGGCGGCACAGTCTCTGGTGCCTTACCGTTGGGCATGAGAGCATCTGGAAAGAAGCTTGGCAAAGAGCCTGTGGGCCTTCCGCCACGGGTGACTGTGATCATTGCCGCCTACAACCGAAGCGGGCCACTTCATTATGCCATCTCATCCGTTTTGGCGCAGACTTTCGATGATTTTGAACTGCTGGTGGTTGGGGATGCATGCACGGATGATTCCGAGCAAGTTGTACGGGCTTTTTTAGATCCACGGATCTCATGGCATAACTTGCCCGCCAACTCGGGTAACCAGTCGGGTCCAAACAAGCAAGGGTTAGCCCTGGCCAAAGGGGATTACATTGCCTATCTCGGACATGATGATCTCTGGCATCCAGATCACCTCAAGAATCTCGTGTCTGCGATTGAGGCGAACGATGGCGATCTGGCCTTTTCCTTGACCCTTGATATTGGACCACCCTCCAATCCGACCCGAGCCGTGCTGGGATTATGTCCGAGTGGCGAGTATGAATGGCCGATTTGGCCCCCTCCAAGTTCCTGGCTTCATCGCCGTGACATTGTGGAAGCGATCGGGAATTGGCGCGATTACCAGTCCATCCTCTTGCCGACGGACATGGATTTCTTTATGCGGGTTTACGAGAAAGGAATGCATATTGTTCCGGTAATGGAATTGACGGCATTCAAGCTCACGTCAGTAACGAGAAGTCATTCTTACCTTGATCGAACGGGAGACGAGCAATCGGAGTGGTGGGATAAAATATCTCGTCAAAACGACCTTCCCTATCGTGAGACCCTCGGGGTGCTGGCATCCGCAGCGGCCCTGCATCCCGATCTTGTGTTCCGGGCATCTTTTCCCAGTCGCATTTCCCCCGGATCGTTAGTGGACCACTTGCGGGCTCGACGCGGTCTGGACCGATTGCCCCGAAGAAATAACAACCCCACGGCCCCGCTCTATGAAGACCTGCCGGCCCTTAAGCTTCTGAGTGTAGAGGACGACATAACACCCTCCGGTGACCGTATCGCACTGCTTCAGGGGGGAGAGGGCCCAGCGGATGGAATTTATCTGGGGCTCAACTGGCATAGCCTTGAATGTGACTTCGAAGGTCTTCGTTGGCGTTGGATGGATCGAAACGCGCAGATTGTGTTCACCCGCACGTCCGGGCGCGTGCGAAAACTTCTCGTTGAACTCACGCCCGGGCCTGGCTTTGCTGGTAAACCAGCCTGTCTGATCTTGAGAAACATCATGCAGGAGGCCGTTGCGTCTGCTTCCGTCCGATCCGCTGGGGCAGTTTTTCTGGCCGTGCCGCTACCCGTATCAAGCGGAGCAGTCTACACGCTCGACACGGAGGGAGGAGGCGCCCGCACAGCGGGAGATCCTCGGATCCTAAATTTCAGGGTGTTTAAAATTCGCTGGGCTGACTAGATTCAAAGAATTCCTGGCGTGGGGGGGCTTTGTCCTGAGGAATTGTGAGGATCCGAAAGTGAAGGATTGCTTCCAGTCTGCCTACCCAGTCGAACCGGCTGTAAAATCGTGAAGAACGAAGAAGCAGTCACAAAAATTTCATCAAGAGCCTTGCGTATCCAATGGGTCGCAATCTCACAGATCCAGAATCCTGCATGGCTTCCGTTTAATTCCGAAATGATCGGAATCAAGATAAGCCTTGATGGGAAGTAAGACGGAATATAAGAAACGAGGCAGGTTAGCATAAAATGCTCAACAAGACTTCACGGCGGGATTTTCTTTTTGGTTGCGACCAGAACATGGTCGACGCGATGGGGGTTGTATGGGGTGGGATCCACAAACATATGCCGGAGGAAACCGATCTGGTATTTCATGCCAGGCTGATTGGGGTCAACGAAAAGAAAAAAAGGGAAATGAAGTCTTGGTGCCGGAGGCGGAAGATTGTCCTCCACCTGTATGACCATACTGGGATCAAGCTGCGAAGTAAGGTTGTTTCCCATTTGCCGGATTCGTCGTGTCTTCGCCTGATCGAGCTGCAGTCCCTTGTTGAGATACCGGAGAAGTTGGTTTATCTGGACTGCGATACAGTGATATTGGGTTCATTGGAGCATCTTTTTCAAATTCCGCTGGGGGAGTATCCATGCGCAGCGTGTGACGACCCCAGCTGGGGGCTCTTGCCAAGAAAGCTGGCCCTAGGGATGACGGCCGAGATGGTTTACTTCAACTCGGGAGTTATGCTCATCAACACAAGGGTATGGGTGTGTGATAAAATTGCAGAAAAAGCACAGGTTTTTTTGCATGAGAACCCGGATGTCTGCCCGTACGACGATCAGGATTCCCTGAATGCAACTCTAAAAGGGAACTTTCTGCCCTTGCAGGACCGGTACAACCGCTTTGCCTTGTTCGAGCAAACTTGCCAGGATTGGGAAAAGAAATTCACGATTATTCATTTTGCGTGGAAGGACAAGCCGTGGCATTTCCATCAACCGTATCCGCATTATTACGAATTCTCCGGCTTATATTTCGAGCAGGCAAAAAGAGGATTTCGACCCATCTGGGCATCCATTCGAAGATGGGCCTGCATTTTTATTGGGCAATGGATTGCAGGCAGAGGACGCTTCACAAAAATAAGAAAAAAAATAAAAAACAAGATCAAGAAATGTGCGGCACGGCTGAATCCGTTCGCCAGATTCACCCCCGCATGATGGGGCTACCGCCGGAGGTAGAGCTTCAATCGCCTCTTTTCTATTTTCAAAGCAGGGATATACAGATGTTATCAATGCAGTTTCCTGGTGAATCCCGAGGCGCTGTAGCCAAGAAAAAGCATTTCAGCACCAGTCCGTTCAAGCATTCTACCCATCCGAAACAAGCGGCCTGAATTTCGTGATAAACCAACTCAAGGGGTCGATGGCTTGGCGTAGATATTCTGAAAAGTCCCGTTATGCGGTGCCGACCATGCTTTCGGAGGAAGAGATTCGTCTGTTGAGATGGGCAACGCATGAATATTACGAAGGGGAGGGGGAGATCATCGATGCGGGTTGTTTTCTGGGTGGCTCAACCATGGCTCTGGCCGAGGGGTTGGCACGGAATGAGCGAACATCGGCTCGCCAGATGACCATCCACACCTTTGACCGATTTATTGTTCACCCGCACGAAATGGGAGCCTTTTACATTACTCCTTTTGCCCAGATCCAGTCTGCTGGAAGTTTCCGGGCATCCTTTGAGGAAAATGTCACCCCGCTCCGCAGTCGCATCCAGGTCACCGAAGGTGACCTTTTGCAGCAGGTTTGGAGCAAAAAGCCTGTTGAAATTCTGTTTGTCGACGTGGCCAAGACGCCGCAACTGAATGAGCATCTGATCAAGGAATTCTTTCCTCAATTGATTCCCGGCAGATCCTTGTTAATTCAACAGGATTATAACTGGCACGGACTGCCCTGGTTGGTTCTTGGAATGGATTTCTTTGCGGAAAAGTTTGAGATTCTGGATGATCTGCCCTACGGCACACGAATGTACCGCTGCATTCAGTCCATTCGCCCGGAGGAGGCGGCGCTGTTCTCCTATGCCGGACTGACGGTTGAAGATGCGGAACAAGCATTCCAGCGAATACGGCCAACCATTACGCCGGCATTTGTTCCGCACTTTCTTATGAACGAGGCTGCCTTTTACACCGAAAGAGGAATCCGAGACCGAGTTGCCCCCTTGTTGCTACAGGCTCTGGAATGCGACTCGACTGGACAAGTGGCCCCCTTTTTGAAAAGCCATTATCCGGATCAAATGCAGGGGCCGGAATGGTTGACACCTTGTTCTTCGATCCGAACCCCAGCATTTCAGCTAATTTCCCAAATGTCATCCACAGAAGCCGAACTCCTTTACGCCCTGGTTAAGGGGCTCGCCCCAGAGCGGGCCCTGGAAATTGGAAGGGCCCGGGGAGGGTCCACGTTTATCATTGCTTCGGCCTTGCGATCCATCGGCACCGGCAAGCTCGTCTCCGTGGATCCCGACAATCTCCCTGAACATCGAATTGAAGACGGACTGAGAGCAAGACTTTCTCCTTGGGTCTTTTTTGTAGATGGGTATGCGCCATTCGTTCTTCCAGAGGCCGAAAAGTTGGCTCACGGGAAATTCAACTTCGCTCTAATCGATGCGGATCACAGCTATGAAGCATGTAAGCGGGATATCCTGGGCGTCATTCCACATCTTTCTCCCGGGGCCCATATCCTGTTGCATGACGCCCACTATGGTGGGGTGAGAGATGCTGTCGCCTACGCCTTGGCTCATCTGCCCCTGCATGATGGTGGATTGCTGGTTCAGGAGCGAAACAGTGATTTAGTCCACAACTCTTATAACGGCGAACCCTCTTATTACGGCGGATTTCGACTGCTTCAATACGCACCGAGGGGATGGAATGCGGGGGACTCCTTTCAACAAAGCTCTCCCTCCACCTTGTCCAGAGTGTTTGGCCTCCAAGAAAAAAATTCCCGTCTTTGGCGCGCAAGGGCCCAAGATCAGAGATAAAAAACGCAAGGAATAAAATTATTTTCGACCCGCTGAAATTATTTTAGCAGGATGATCCCGATTCCCGTAGCCCCGATTAGAGTCGGGGTAAAAGAATTGGGTATTTAGAGCAAAATCACGGCGGCCCGATGAATTAAAGCCCGTAAAAACCCGTACAGACCGATGGGGTTAGGGAAGCATGGGATTCACCCGATTTTTCAGTTCGCTAAGGAACACCTAATCAAAAGTTGATGAGAATCGATAATAATATCGCTTCCGCTTATAAAGCCCTAGAGTCAATACCTAATGGAGCATTTATCACACAAAAAAACCTTACTTGATATTACCCTCGCTGAGGCAGTTAAAGATAAAGCAACGGAGCAAAACGGCGGGACACCCCTTTCCAGGCCTATGCATGGTGTAGTTGTGCGAAAGCTAAAGACTCATTTTGATTATCGTGGCAGTGTTACTGAATTATATGATCCAAGATGGAATTATCACCCTGATCCGTTGGTCTTTTGTTATAGCTTCACCATTAAGCCAAAGGTTGTGAAAGGATGGGGTTTGCATCGTCAACATGAAGACCGCTATTTGTTGATACAGGGCACGATGGAATTAGTTATGTTTGATCCTAGGCCTGAAAGTCCTACTTATGGACAGGTATATCGTACAATTCTGTCTGACAAAGATCGTTGTATTATTAACGTACCGAAAAATGTATGGCATGCTGATCATAACATTGGAGATACGGATGTTATTGTGGTGAACTTTCCAACTATCCAATACAATCATTCATCGCCTGATAAGTGGAGGCTTCCAATTAATACGCCTTTGATACCGCATGCATTTCCTGCGGAATGCATTGGTGGTTAGCTTCTTTCCATGCCTCGGTTCACTGTTCTTTTGCCAACGCACAATCGAGCGGATTTATTGCACTATGCAATAGAATCGGTCCTCTACCAATCCTCAATAAATTACGGAGCACCCAATTTTAGTAGCGAATTGGTTTCGAGGCAGTGAGGACATAACTCCTTCTAATGGAACAGCTATCAAGGCGCTGAAAGGCCTCTTATATAGAAGGCTTCAAGTTAGCCCGATAAGTCTAAAGGCAGGATCATCCAGTTTGATGCGAAAGAGCGCAAAACGCTTTTTGGAAATAATTAGGCTATTTCTGCTTAACGGTAATTTTATGCGCTTTCTTTCGTGCAGTATCTTTCTGTTCTTCGGTAAGTATATATCCACCAGAGCCCATAAGTTGAGGGGTTGCACGCTCCTTTGGATGACTTAGTCCGAGAATGTGTCCCAATTCATGTGCCATGGTTCGGCCAAAAGAGCCTTTCGCAAAAGGTTCTGGCTCGACCAGGAGGCATTTCTGCGGCGGCAAATTCCCGCCCGATGGTTTATCCGTCCATTCTCCGATTAGAATTCTTGCCCCCTTGCATGCGTTGCCTTGGGAGGTTCCCCCGAGGTAGGGAACAGCATAGATGTTTACAACACGTTCCTCCTCCCGATCGATGGGCAGAATGGATAGGTATTTCTGAATTCGTTCCGGGTCTCCATGCCCTTCGCTGTCTCTTTTGGTCGCAAGAACATAGGAGATCACCTCATCCCGATGGGTGTCATTGATGGGGCAATCTTGAATCCCATCTAGGATCCATTCGACATTAGCTTGGGACCAGATCCGGTTGACTTCCGGCAAAACCTTTTCCTCGATCATTTTCGGGGTGATCCAGCTGCTCATATTCACGCCCTTCTTTGTCATGGATAGATCAGTTGTCAGGTGAATTCGAAGGCGAAGAGTTAGCTTCTCGCTTGGCTCGGGGGATGAAGTGGTTTCTGAGTGGCCTGCAGAGAAAGGGGGCGCAAATAATATGAAGAATGAAAAAAGCAAAGGGCGGATAATTATATTATCTCGTTCCATTTCGCAAAAGCGTATCCAAGCGATGTTGGCTGTCGAGGAGTAGCCCCATCTTCCGAACCTTCCGCTTCTCGCTGTCGGTTTAGGCGGATTGGTGATGATGCGTCGTCGTTCGTAAGATTCTCAGTCCCCAACCAATCCCCAATAAAACCCGTAGTCCGTGGCCTGACG
>Ga0164294_10003675_pt1 | contig 13623 bp, 7 predicted proteins | sample GEODES005metaG_FD_111479 | JGI IMG/M metagenome (GOLD analysis project Ga0164294, IMG submission 111479) | Oligotrophic lake water microbial communities from Sparkling Lake, Wisconsin, USA - GEODES005 metaG | ecosystem: Environmental > Aquatic > Freshwater > Lake | place: USA: Sparkling Lake... | reverse complement strand
CTTCGTCAACCCCACCTTCATCCGCATCTCGGGCTTCACCTGGGAGGAGCTGCAAGGAAAGCCGCACAACATGGTGCGGCACCCCGACATGCCGACGGAGGCCTTCGCCGACCTCTGGGCCACGGTGAAGAGCGGCCGGCCCTGGACCGGCATGGTGAAGAACCGCTGCAAGAACGGCGACCACTACTGGGTCTTCGCCGATGTGACCCCGCTGCGGCAGGACGGGCAGGTGGTGGGCTACGTCTCGGTGCGCTCCAAGCCCACGCGCGAGCAGGTGCGCGACGCCGAGGCGCTCTACGCCCGGCTGCGACTGGGACAGGGCCCCAAGCGAGACCTCGCCTGGTTCCTGAACAATGTGCAAGCCGGCAGCTTGATGACCGGCACCACCCTCCTCGCCGGCGCCGCCGCCATCGCCAGCCTCGCCGGGGCGCCGATCCCTGCCGCCCTCTGCGCCGCCGGCGCCGCCGCGCTGAGCCTGTGGACCCGCAGCCGCACCCTGGAGCCCCTGCGCGAGCTGGAGGCGGCCCTGCTCACCGGCGGGCCGGAGTCGCGCCTCGAGAACCTGCGCAAAGACGAGGTGGGGCGCGCCAGCGCCGCCTACAACGTGTCCAGCGGTCGCTTCAACCGCGTCATCCGCGAGCTGGCCCGCACCAGCCGCGTCCTGGTCGATGAGGCGGCCCGGGTCTCGGCGGCGGCCGAGGAGATGAGCACCACCACCATGCACATCGCCCAGAGCTCCGAGCGACAGAAGGAGCGGGTGGAGACCCTGGCCAACGCCATGCAGTCGCTCACCGCGGCGATCGAGCAGGTGGCGATTCACGCCCGGGCCAGCGAAGAGCGGGCTGGACTCGCCTACCGCACCACCCAGGAAGGCGAGCAGCGCGGCAACGAGCTCACCCGCAGCATCGGCGAGATCCGCACCAGCACGATGAGCATGGTCTCGGCGGTCGACACAATCCACGATCTGGCCAGCCAGACCGGCCTCCTCTCCCTCAACGCCACGATTGAGGCGGCCCGCGCCGGTGAGGTGGGCAAGGGCTTCGCCGTCGTCGCCGCCGAGGTGCGCAAGCTGGCCGAGCGCTCTTCGGGGGCTGGCACCGAGATCCAAAGCCTGATCGAGCGCTGCGACACGGCGGTGGCCCAGGGGGTGCAGACCAGCCGGGCCACGGTCGACGACTGGAAGGGCGTGCGCGAAAAGGTGAGCGAGGTCGATCAGATGACCCGGGAGATCAGCCGCACCACCCAGCTCCAGGCACAAACCACCAGCGACGTGGCCCGCCAGATCGCCGCCAGCAGCGAAGACATCGCCTCGGGCGCCACCGCTTCCAACCAGATGGCCTCGGCCGCCTCCGAGATCGCCCGCACCGCCGCCACCCTGGAGGATGTCTCGCGCGGCCTGCTGCTGACGGTAGAGCAGTTCGCCTGATCGATCGTGCGTTGCAATGATACCAGGGGGCCCGCGTAGCGGAGCCCTCATGGATTCACCCCTGCTCCTCGCCCTGCTGGCGCCCCCCACTGTGGCCTACACCATCCTGTTGGCGCTCTGCGCGCTCTACTGGTCGATGGTGATCATCGGCGTGGCCGATCTCGACGGCTCCGATGGCGCCAGCCACGGCGTTGAAGGGCTGGTGGGCGCCGCCAAGGGCAGCGGCGAGGCCCTCGACGGCATCGTCGGCGTCGCCAAAGGCAGCGGCGAGGTCCTCGATGGGGCCATCGGCGCCGCCAAGGGTGCCCACGCCGATCTCGGCGATGTGGGCGTGTTCAGCAAGGTCTTCAGCGCCTGGCGGGTGCGCGGCGTGCCGGTCACGGTCTCGCTCAGCCTGCTGGCCTTGGCCGGCCTCTTCCTCAGCACGTTGCTGCTCGATCTTCTCCGCCCCCTGCTGCCCAGCCTTGGCGCCCAGGCGGCGGCGGGGATCGGCTCGCTCCTCGGCGGCGGCGCCTTCGCCCGCCTCGCCGCGAGCCCCCTCGCCGGCTTCTTCGAGGTCCGCCATGGCACCCGGCGGGCCGCCCTGCTCGGCCAGACCGCCACCCTCGCCACCGGCCGTGTCAACGCCGAATTTGGCCAGGCCGAGCTCAAGGACGGCGGTGCCGGCCTGCTGCTCGCGGTGCGCTTCGACCAGGCCAATGACCTCAAGAAGGGCGACCCCGTGCTGCTGGTTCACTATGACACCGCCCGCCAGGCCTACATCGTCGAGCCTTTGCACCCGCCCTCCCCCGCCGCTTCGGCCACCCCCCTCCGCACCCCACCCCAACGGGAGCTCTCATGAGTCTTGAACTTGTCGCTGTCCTCATCATCTTCTCGGCGCTGCTGCTCGTTGGCATCGGTGTGCTGGTCGCCCGCTGCTACCGCCAGGTAGAACAGGGCCAGGCCCTCATCATCAACAAGATGAGCGGCGAGCCTTTGGTGACCTTTGGCGGCGCGGTGGTCTACCCGATCATCAACAAGGCCGAGGTGATGAACATCTCGGTAAAGACGATCGAGATCGAGCGCCGCGGCCAGGAGGGCTTGATCTGCAAAGACAACATCCGCGCCGACATCAAGGTCACCTTCTTCGTCCGGGTCAACAAGACCGTCGAAGACGTGCTCAAGGTCGCCCAGGCCATCGGCTGCGAGCGGGCCAGCGACCAGAACACCCTCGAAGCGCTCTTCGTCGCCAAGTTCTCCGAGGCCTTGAAGACGGTCGGCAAGCGGCTTGAGTTTGAAGAGCTCTACACCCAGCGCGACAACTTCAAGGATCAGATCATCGAGGTCATCGGCCGAGACCTCAACGGCTATGTGCTCGAAGACGCGGCGATCGACTTCCTTGAACAGACCCCCCTGTCCAAGCTCGACAAGGAGAACATCCTCGACGCGCAGGGCATCCGCAAGATCACCGAGATCACCACCCAGCAGAACGTGAAGACCAACGACCTTCGCCAGACCGAGCGCAAGGCCCTGGGAAAACAGAACCTGGAGGCCGACGAGGCGGTGATGGAGCTCGAGAAGCGCCGGGCCGACGCCGCCGCCCGCCAGAAGCGCGAGATCGACTCGATCCAGTCGCGGGAGTCCAATGAGGCCGCCCGGGTAAAGACCGAAGAAGAGAAGAAGGCCAAGATCGCCGCCGTGAAGGCCGATGAGGAGCTCAAGCTCACCGAAGTGGCCCGGGCCCGCCAGATCGAGATCGCCGAGAAGGACCGCCAGCGCGTTATCGCCATCAAGTCCGAGCAGGTCGAGAAGGACCGCCAGCTCGAAGTGCTGGTGCGCGAGCGCGAGGTGGAGCTCAACCGCATCGACAAAGACAAGGCCCTCGAAAAAGAGCGCAAGGAGATCGCCGATGTGGTGCGCGGCCGCATCGTCGTCGACCGGGCGGTGGCCGAAGAAGAGGAGCGCATCAAGACCCTGCGCACCAACGCCGAGGCCGAGCGCAAGAAGCAGGTGACCATCATCGCCGCCGACGCGGCGGCCACCGAGAAGCTGGTGGCCCAGATCAAGGGCGCCGAGGCCAGCGAGAAGGCCTCCGAGCACAAGGCCCGCGAGCGCATCACCCTGGCCAACGCCGCCCTCGACGCCGCCACCAAGGAGAGCCAGGCCAAGGTGCGCTTGTCAGAGGGCATGGCCGCCGAGGCCGCCACGCCCGGCATCGCCGAGGCCCGCGGCAAGGAGGCCCTGGCCCAGGCCTACGAGAAGCAGGGCTTGATCGAAGCCCGCGTCACCCGCGAGAAGATGCTGGCCGAGGCTGAGGGCTCCGAGAAGAAGGGCCTCGCCGAGCTGCGCGTGCGCGAGGCCGCCATCTCCCTCGAGGAGCGCGAGGGTGCCGTCAAGGCCGGCATCACCACCGCCATCGGCAACGCCGAGTCCGAGTCCCTGCGCTCCCGCATGTTCGCCGAGGCCGCCGGTCGCGAAGCCGGCGCCGTGGCCATCGAGAAGGTCGCCCTGGCCGAGGCCCGCGGCATCCAGGAGAAGATGCGCGCCGAGGCCGTGGGTCTGTCCGAGAAGCTCACTGCGATGAAGCAGATGGAGGGGGCAGCCCGGGCCCACGAGGAATTCCGCCTCACCCTGGAGAAGGACCGCGCCGTGCAGCTCGCCACCGTGGACGCGCGCATCAAGATGGCCGAGGCCCAGGCCCGCATCCTGGCCACCGCCTTCGAGCACGCCCAGATCAAGATCGTCGGCGGCGAGAGCGCCTTCATCAACCAGTTCACCCGCGCCGCCGCCTTTGGTGAGACGGTGGAGGGGGTGATGGATCAGTCGCCGGTGGTCAAGCAGATCGTCGAAGGTGTGATGGAGGGCGGCCCGGTGAGCGACACGCTGAAGACCGCCAGCCTCGCCGCCCTGCTCACCCGCTTCATCCAGGGCAGCGAGGGCCCCGCCAAGGACAAGCTCGAGCAGCTCCTCGACAAGGCCCGCAAGCTCGGCGTGGACACGGTGACCGGCGGTGTCGACCATGTCCGCTGAGAAGGAGGGCGGACCGAGCCTGGACGCCGGCGGCAATTACGCCGTCATTCGGGCTCGCTTGGAGCAGAACACCGCCGAGCTGCGGACGCGGGCCGAGGCTGTCAACCAGCGTCGCCGCGCCCTCTTCGGCGGCCAGGAGCTGGCCATCATCGGCAACGAGCGCGTGCGCACCGAGCACAACTGCGCGCCGCGCAACCTCGTGCAGGTGAACGGTCGGCTCCTGTTCGGCTACAATGTCCAGTTCGCCCTCAAGAAGCAGGTGGCGGTGAGCGATGTCTTTTCGCTCCACGCCTGCGCGGAGACCGAAGGGGGCCTCGATCTCTCGGCCTTGCCGGCCAGCGAGATCGGCGGCCTCCTCGATGATCCGCGCTTTGTGAATGAGTTCCAGGAGCTGTACCAGTATTACGTCGACGCCCGCCTCGTGGTGGTGCGCCACGTCGGCAGCAAGCTCCTGGCCGTCTTTCGAACCGGCAAGGGCGACAATGACATCCGCGTCTTTCGCTGGAGCCTCTCGCCAGGCAGCCCCCCGGTCTACATCGACAACCGCGGCGAGAAAGACCACACCCGCCCCGCCCAGCAGGACTTCGCCTGGACCGAGGCCAGCCGCGACGACCACATCCTCGGCCGCCACCCGCACATCAACATCCTCGACACGGTCTTTGTCGAGACGATCGGCGGCGATCTGACCATCAAGATCGAGGACAACACCAACACCGGCCAGGGCATCTACGCCGAGCCGGTGGACGACCGCACCCAGTCCCTCGACGACGCCAACGTGTCCTACGCCAAGGTGGGCGGGCTCATCCTGCTCAAGATCCGGCCCTTTGGCGAGGCCAACTTCCGCTACCTCGTCTACAACACCCGCAGCAAGTCTGTCACCCGCATCGACGCCATCGGCCGGGCCTGCCTGCAGCTCCCCGAAGAGCACGGCATCATCTTTCCGGGCGGGTATTATCTACAGAACGGCGCCGTCAAGCTCTTTGACGGCGACACCACCGGCCTGCGCTTCAAGCGCGTCGTCAAGAGCCCCAATGGCGAGGATGTTCTGTACATCTTCGATCGGGAGGAGGCCGGCACCTATGTGCTGCTGCCCTACAACCTGATTCGCCAGGAGGTGTCGAACCCCATCGCCGCCGCCGGCTACACCTTCTTCGACGACGGCCGGATGCTGCTCCTCAAGTCGGAGGGCGACGAGCCGGTGCGGGTCCACCCGATCCAGATCTGGCGCACCCCCTTCTGTTCAGAGACCTGGGCCGCCGCCCACAGCAAGGGCGACGGCAGCTACCTCGCCCGGGTGGGCAATGGCGACCTCGTGCGCGGCCTCTCCGAGCTGCTGGCCCTCGGGCGGGCGGTGGAGAACCTGAGCCCCAGCCGCCTCGTGTACGAAGACCTGATCAAGGCCGCCACCCGGGCGCTTGACAACCTGCACTGGCTCGGCCACGCCGAGGCCGGCGGCCTGCGCGACACGGTCGACACGATCCGCAAGAACGCCGAGCTGATCATCGACGAATTCGAGAAGCTCGTCGCCATGCAGCAGAGCGCGCGCAATCAGCTCGCCCGCGCCACCGCTTCGTGGGCCGAGCAGCGCCGCGGCCTGCGCCCCGACGAGCTGGCCAGCGTCTCGGCCTTCATGGGTGCGCTGACCGGCCTGCGCCAGACCCGCGGCCACCTGATCAGCCTGCGCGAGGTGCGCCACATCGACCTCCCCGCGATCGACACAATGGAGGCCGAGGTCGTCGCCGCCTTTGACAGCCTCTCGGCCGCCGCCGTGGTCTTTCTCAGTCGCCCCGACTCCCTGGTGCCACTCCAGGGCGAGCTCGATCAGCTCCTCACCGACATCGAGGCCACCACCAAGGTGGTCGACATCAAGCCCAAGGCCGCCCGCCTCGCCGAGGTGGCCACCGGCGTGACCCTGCTCATCGAGGTGGTGAGCGGCCTGCAGGTCGAAGACCCCACCGTGCGCACCGCCATCCTGGAGCGCATCTCCGACGTGATGGGGCACAACAACCGGGTGCGCGCCGTGCTGGAGGCCCGCGGCAAGGAGCTCCGCGGCAAGGAGGCCCGGGCCGAGTTCGGCGCCCAGTGGAAGCTGCTCGGTCAGTCCACCGCCAACGCCATCGCCAGCGCCGACACGCCCGAAGCCTGCGATGAACAGTTGGGCCGGGTGCAGGTCGCCCTGGAGGAGCTCGACGCCCGCTTTGGCGAGTTCGATGACTACCGCACCCAGCTCATCGACAAGCGCGAGGAGGTGCTCGAAGCCTTCTCCGCCCGCCGCCAGGCCCTGGTCGACGAGCGCAACCGCAAGGTGATGGGGCTCTTCTCGGCCGCCGAGCGCATCCTCGAAGGGGTCACCCGCCGCGCTTCCACCTTCAAGGACGACGACGCGCTCAACGCCTGGTTCTCCTCCGACCCGATGATCAGCCGCCTGCGCGGGCTGGGCGAACAGCTCGCCACGCTCGGCGACAACGTCAAGAGCGAAGAGCTGCAGAGCCGGCTCAAGGCCGCCCGTCAGTCGGCCCAGCGCCTGCTGCGCGACAAGACCGATCTGTTCACCGACGGCAGCGACCTCATCTCGCTCGGCAACCACCGCTTCAGCGTCAACCGCACCGCCGTGGAGCTGGTGGTGGTGCCCCGCGGCGAGGGCATGGCCCTGCACATCAACGGCACCGACTTCTTTGAGGCGGTGAGCGACCCCGACTTTGTGCAGACCCGCGACTTCTGGGGCCAGACGATGGCCAGCGAGACCGAGACGGTCTACCGCGCCGAGCACCTCGCCGCCTCGCTGCTCTTCGCCGCCGAGCGCGGCGAGGGCCCCCACAGCATCGAGTCCCTCTCGGCCCTGCCCGAAGGGGATCTGGCCGCCTTCGTGCGCAGCACCGCCGCCGAGCGCTATGACGAAGGCTACGAGCGGGGCGTCCACGACGCCGACGCCGCTGCCATCCTGCGCAGCCTGCTCAACCTTCGTCAGGCCGCCGGGCTGCTCCGTTTTCCCGCCGCCGCCCGCTCGCTGGCGGTGCTCTTCTGGGCCTTCTTTGACGAGCGCGAGCCCCGGGAGGCCTGGCACCGCCAGGCCCGCGCCATCGGCCGGATGTTGCAGGTGATGCGCGACGAGCGCGGCCTCACCGTGCTCGCCGCCACCCTGGCCGAGCGGATGGGCCGCTACTTCACCGCCGTGCTGCCGAGCCTCGCCCCCCTGGCCACCCCGCCCACCCTGGCCCTGGCCGGCCGCTACCTCGTCTTTGAGCTGATGGCCGAGCGGCCGCGCTTCCTCGTCTCCGCCGACGCCCTGGCCCTGCGCGACGGGCTCTTCGTCGCCCTCGACGGCGCCGGCCTCCGCCTCGCCTTTGAAGAAGACCTGCGGGCCCTGGAAAACAGACCCGACGAGCGGGTGGCCCTCTGCGACGCCTGGCTCACCGGCTGGCTGACCGACCCGAGCCGGGCGCCCCTCGCCCACGCCCGCCTCGAAGCCCTGACCCTGCTCACCGCCGCCCGCCGCCTGGAGCGCGAGGGCTCTGTCGCCGCCCTCTCCGCCGAGGTGCCCGGCCTGCTCGGCCAGCACCCGCGGGTGGCCAACCGCACCCTCTCGCTGCGCCTCGACGAGGCCCTCGACCGCCTCGGCCGGCACCTGAACGAACGGGTGCCCGGCTTCGCCCGCTACCGCGCCGCCCGCAGCGCCCTGCTCAGCCGCGAGCGCAAGCGCCTGCGCCTCGACGAATTTGTGCCCAAGGTGATGACCACCTTCGTGCGCAACCGGCTCATCTCCGAGGTCTACCTCAAGCTGATCGGCGACAACCTCGCCAAACAGTTGGGCGCGGCCGGGGCCAACAAGCGCACCGACACCATGGGCATGCTGCTGCTCATCTCGCCGCCCGGCTACGGCAAGACCACCTTGATGGAGTATGTCGCCAGCCAGCTCGGCCTCATCTTCATGAAGGTGAACGGTCCCGCCCTGGGCCATGAGGTCACCAGCCTCGACCCCTCGGAGGCCCCCAACGCCACCGCCCGCCAGGAGGTGGAGAAGATCAACCTCGCCCTGGAGATGGGCAACAACGCGATGTTGTACCTCGACGACATCCAGCACACCCACCCCGAGCTGCTGCAGAAATTCATCTCCCTCTGCGACGGCACCCGGCGGATCGAGGGCGTGTGGAAGGGGGTCACCCGCACCTACGACCTGCGCGGAAAGAAGTTCTGTGTCGTCATGGCCGGCAACCCCTACACCGAGTCGGGCGCCCGCTTTCAGATCCCCGACATGCTGGCCAACCGCGCCGACACCTACAACCTGGGCGACATCCTGGGCGGCCGCGAGGATCTGTTCGCGCTCTCCTACGTCGAGAACTGCCTCGCCAGCAACGCCACCCTCTCTCCCCTCGCCGCCCGCGACCCCAAAGACCTGCACCGCCTCGTGGCGCTGGCCCAGGGGGCCGAGGTCGACACCGCCACCCTGTCGCACGCCTATTCGGCCGCCGAGTTGGGCGAGATCGTGAGCGTGCTGCGCCACCTCTTCGCTGTGCGCAACGTGCTGCTCAAGGTCAACGCCGAGTACATCCGCTCCGCCGCCCAGTCCGACGCCTACCGCACCGAGCCGCCTTTCAAGCTGCAGGGCAGCTACCGCAACATGGCCAAGATCACCGAGAAGATCGTGGGCGCCCTCACCCCCGCCGAGGTCGAGCGCATCATCACCGATCACTATGTCTCCGAGGCCCAAACCCTCACCACCGGCGCCGAGCAGAACCTGCTCAAGCTGGCCGAGCTGCGCGGCATCCAGTCGCCTGAACAAAAAGCCCGCTGGGAGGAGATCAAGGCCGGCTTCGCCCGCGCCCAGCTGATGGGCGGCAAAGAAGACGATCCAGTCACCCGCGTCACCGGCACCCTGCTGGCCCTCGGCAAGGAGATGGGGGGCGCCCGCGAGGCGATGACCAGCCAGCTCGCCGGCCTGCGCGAGGCCCTGCGCAGCCAGGGCGGCGTGGAGGACCAGCTCTCCGAGGTCTCGGGCGAGCTGCGCGCCCTGCGGATGGCCTACACCGCCCCCAAGCTGGCCCCCGAGGCCCCGACCGGGCCGGTCGCCCCCGCCGAGCCCGCCTGGCCCGGCCCGCACCTCGAGGTGGCCGCCGAGGCCGATCTGCTGCTGCGCCACGCTGTGCTCCTCGAAGTACAGCGCGCCCTCGTCGCCCACGGCCGGATGCAGGCCCGGGCCGCCGAGCCCCTGCGCACCGCCGACCTGATCCTGGGCGCCACGATGCCGATCATGCGCGAGCTGACCGAACAGGTGGGCGAGCTGCTCACCGACCGCCTCGCCCCCGCCGAGCGCGACCAGGCCATCGACGAGCTGCGCCGCCGGGTCGCCCGGGCGATCAGCCGGCTCAGCGAGGTCGCGCCGCGGGCTTGACGAATCTGTTGCACAGTCGCCCCGCCCTCGGGCAACCTTGAGCGTGATCGAGGTGCCCATGGCCGTCCCCCGCCCGCCCATCGCCGCCGACGCCCTCTGTGGCGGACCCCTCCGCCAGGTCCCCCACCAGCTCCCCGAGGCCCCCGACCTCGCCGACAAGCCGCTGCTGGCCCTCCTCGCCGAGCGTCACACGCTGCATGCCGCCCGCCACGCCCCCCTCTCGGCCGCCGCCCGGGCCCGCCACACCCTGCGCACCGAGCAGCTCGACGACGAGCTGGCCCTGCGCAGCCTCTTCGAAGAGGCCGACCCGCGGCGCCTCGGCGCGCCCCTCGCCGGCCCCCAGGCCTGAGCGCCCCCCTCCCCGCGCCTGCGCCGAGGCCGATGTCCAGCGCCCTTGACCACCGCCTGCGCAGCCCGCGCGCCGCCGACCGCCTCGCCGCCCTGATGGCGATCGGCGCCGAGGGCCGCTTTGAGCTCGCCGAGGCCGTGCGCGCCCTCCTCGACGACGAGGCGCCCTACGTCTTCCTGCACCAGGGGGCCGAGACCCGCATCGCCGAGCTTCGCCTCGCCGCGCTCACCACCCTCCAGCAGCTCCACCGGGCCGCCGAGCTGCCCCTCTCCACGCGCCCCATCGCCGTGCGCAGCGCCACCCCCACCGACGTGGTGCTCGGCCTCGGCGACCTCTGGCTGCGCCGAATGGAGCCCGCCACCGCCCGCGCCGCCCGCGCCGCCGCCGACGACTTCCTCGACGAGCGGGTGCGCCCCGACACCGAAGAGCGAGCGGTGCTGCGGGCCTGGCGGGTGCTGGCCCAGGCCGGCGCCCTGGCCACCCGCCTGGAGCGCCCCCACCCCCTCACCCGCGAGCTGCCCAGCCAGCGGGCCATCTACGCCGCCCAGGTGGCCGACCCTCGGCCCCGCCCGCACATCCGGGTGTCGAGCCGCGAAGACCCCACCCGCACCCTTGGCTTTGTCCACGGCGACCCGCCCTGCCTCGACTTCGCCGAGTCCGACGAGGCCAGCCGGGCCGCCCGCTACGTCAGTGCCCTGCTCGACCGCGCCGGCGACCGCCTGCCCGATCTGCCCGCCCTGGCCGCCGCCATCGGCCTGCGCTGGCCCGTGCAGGCCGTGCCCTAGGGAGCCCGGCCCATTAGGCAGCCCCGGCAAGGAGCCCCATGATCCCGCTGCTGCTCACCCTCCTCTGCCCCGCGCGGGCCGAAGATCCGCCCCCACCGGCCCCAACGGAAGAGCCGCCCCCGGCCGAAGCGGAGATGAGCCGCCGCGAGCGCCGCCGCGCCGAGCCGCCCGACCCCCGCGGCCACATCCCCGCCCTGGTGCCCGGCCAGCTCAACTGGCCGATGGCCAACCTGCGCTACAGCCACAAGCTGCGCGACAGCATCTCGGTGGAGGGGGGTTTACAGATCGGCGAGTACAATCCGAGCGCCATCAGCCTCATCCGCGATGAGCTGGCCAAGCACGACATCGACGCGCCGCTGAAGATGCTGAGCCCCGAGGTGGGCGTGGCCCTGCACGTCAACAACCGCTTCGATCGCGGCCTGCGCATCGGCGCCTCGGTGAAGACGGTGCGCATCGCCACCGAGGTCACCCTCTACGAAAAAGAGGCCAACGGCGCCAAGGTCAGCAGCGACGCCACCCTCAGCCTCGTGGGCGCCGCCCCGCTGCTCTATGTCGGCTACCGCACCCACAACAAGCTCGGCCTCGTCTTTGACTACCGGGTGGGCGGCGGCGTGATGAAGTCCAAGGCCAATGCCACGGTCTCCGCCGAGGCCAGCATCTACGACGAACAGTTGGCGGAGCTCACCCAGGACTTCAACGCCGCCTTCGACATTCCCTGGGTGGTCAATCAGATCAGCGTGGGCTGGCTCTTTTAGGGGTTCTGTTCATGCTCTGGATGTTGCTGGCCTGTAGCGCCCCCTTCTCCTCCTACTCCAGCCGCCAGGGCCCCCCCGAGGAGCGGCCCCCAGCCAGCGACAGCGCCCTGCCGCCGGTGGACACCAGTCCGCCGCCCCAGGACAGCGCCACCGACAGCGCCACCGACAGCGCGCCCCCCGCCGAGACGGCCGACACCGGCGAGATCATCGCGCCGCCGGCCCCCCTGCGGGTGGCGGTGATCTCGGATCTCAACAGCAGCTACGGCTCCACCAGCTACCGGGCCGAGGTCCACGCCGCCATCGACGCCCTCCTCGCCGACCCGCCCGATCTGGTTCTGTCCACCGGCGACATGGTGGCCGGCCAGAAGGGCGGGCTCGACTACGAGGCCATGTGGAGCGCCTTTCACGCCGCCGTCTCCGACCCCCTCGACAGCGCCGGCCTGCCCTTCGCCGTCACGCCGGGCAACCACGACGCCTCGGACTACGCCGGCTACGAAGAGGAGCGCGAGGCCTACGCCGCCGCCTGGGCCGACCGGGTGCCCGCCGTCGACATGGTGGATGGGACTGACTTTCCCTTTCGCTACGCCTTTGTCATGGGCGACACCCTCTTTGTGTCGCTCGACGACACCCTGGTGGGCAGCCTCGGGAGCGAGCAGCGGGCGTGGCTGAGCGGGGTGCTCGACACGCCGGCCGCGGTGAAGATCGTCTACGGTCATGTGCCGCTCTACCCGGTGGCGATCGGCCGCGAGACTGAGGCCCTCTTCGATGACACGCTGGAGGACCTGCTCAACGACAAGGGGGTCACCGCCTTCATCAGCGGGCACCACCACGCCTACTACCCGGGGCGACGGGGCGATCTGCGTCTGGTCGCCACCTCCTGCCTGGGCGACAGCGCCCGCGAGCTCATCGGCACGGCCGAAGACTCGCCGCGCAGCGTGCTGCGCTTTGTGATTGAAGGGGGCGCCATCACCGAGCTGGAGGCCTGGTCGGGCTCCACCTTCGACACGGTGGTGGAGCGCGACTCCTTGCCGACCTCGGTGGGCTCGGGGAGTGATGTGATCCTGCGGGATGATCAGTAAGTGGGGGGCCCAAGATCGGCGAGGGCCGCGCGGAGGGCCGCGGCGAAGGCATCCAGGGTGGCGGGCTCCTCCCAGCGGGCGACCTCCTCCCTGTCCATGGCCTGGTGGGTCTCGATGATCACCAGGGGCACCGTTGGCCGGCGGAGCATCTTGATGCGCTGGTGGTCGGCGTGGCGGTCGAGCCAGGCGCCCGGCTGCTCGGCGTCGGCCTCGTAGAGCCCGCCGGCGTCGAGGCCGGCGAAGGGCGGAAAGCCGGCTTCGATCAGGCGGCGGGAGATCGCGCGGGCGAGGCGCTGGCGGGGGGCGACCCGGGCCGGCCCCCCCTCGTCGGAGTAGAGCACGGCGAAGCCGGCGGCGCCGCGGCCCGACCAGCAGCCGGTGAATGGATCCACCGTCCAGGGCTCCACCTCCCGGGCGTCGGAGTGCAGGCTCAGCACGGCGTCGGCGGGCCAGGCGTCAAAGGCGTCGATGCGCGCATCGTAGGAGAGCAGGTCCGCGTCGGGGCGGCCGGGGCGCAGGGCCAGCTCGGGGCTCGTGGACAGTCGATCGAGGAGGGCGCCCTGGGTGCGCAGGGTGAAATCGGCCTCGCGCTCGCAGCGCACCGAGGTGTTGCCGAGGTTGCCGGGGGCGCCGTGACCGGCGTCGATGACGACCCGCCGGGGGCGGCCGCTGGGGGCCTTGGGGGGTGGAAGGAGGAAGAGGGGGGTGCCGGCGGCGGGCCAGCGGGGCGGGGGTGCGGCTTGGGGCGGAGCAGGGGCGGCGGGGGCGGGTGGGGGCGGGGGCGCGGCGCAGGCGAGGAGCAGGGCGGCGGCGATGACATGGCGCAGCGCG
>Ga0164294_10003674_pt1 | contig 13624 bp, 15 predicted proteins | sample GEODES005metaG_FD_111479 | JGI IMG/M metagenome (GOLD analysis project Ga0164294, IMG submission 111479) | Oligotrophic lake water microbial communities from Sparkling Lake, Wisconsin, USA - GEODES005 metaG | ecosystem: Environmental > Aquatic > Freshwater > Lake | place: USA: Sparkling Lake... | reverse complement strand
CGCAAATCCTGAGATAAAGCTCTGGCCATCCATGCTGGCCTCCTGCCCAGCCAGCAGGATGAATCAGATTTTCAACGCCGCTGGAATCCTTCGCGATTCAGAGGCTGTGGAAAACGCTCTAGGTTTCACCCCCATCCAGCCTGCGCCAGGCGGCGCCGCCGCCAAGCTGCGGCATCCTTCCCCCATCGTGGGGGAAGGGGAAAGCTACAGAAAAGGTGACAGAGGTGACACTGTGTCACCTTTTCTTTTGGCGAAAGAATATATTTGAAACAGAGGGATAGATCGCGTGAGTGACAAAGTGACACTCTGCGCGATTTTTCAGGACGTTTACACGATCAAAGAGCCGGGAGCTCCATTGTTGCAGGTTTGCGCGATGTAGGAAAGTTTCCCCGATCCAGCCGGAAACGATCACCCCCATCCAACCTGCGCTAGCCAGCTGCGCCGCCAAGCTGCGGTATCCTTCCCTCATCAAGGGGGAAGGGAAAGCGCGCTGATCAATCGATGGCGTAAACCTGGTATTCGACGCCGCCTTGCACGATGCGGCCGACGCCGACGGCGCAGATGTGATTGAGCCAGGCGTATTTCTCGCTCGATGATTCGAACAACGGCGCGACGCGGAAATAGTATTGCGAAGGGTCGGGGCGGTCGGCGGCGCTCATGTCGAGCACTTGCTCCTGAATTTCAGGGGGTATGACGATTCTGCCCTGATACGTGATGTAGATCAGCGCGCCGTCGTCGGTCTGCATGCAGGCGCGGACATCGACCGCGATCGAGCCGTCGGCGCGAATCTTGACCCAGTCGGCGCCGCCTTGGGACAGGAATGTGCCGCTCAGGCGCTCGCCCTTGAACGTGCCGCCGGTGACGCAATAGATCGCCCGGTAGCCCTCCGGGGTTGGCCCGACGGCAATAGGATCGGCCAGATCAATGTGTGTTTCGTAGAGCAGGGTGCCGGATAAGGTCATTGTTTTTTCCCTTTAGTAACCGGTGATCTGGCGCGCCAGCGCAGGGCGGTCTTCCCACGCGGTCTGGGCGAAGAGGGCGGCGAATTGTTCGTCGCCTTCGGTGACCAGCCAGTGAACCTGTTTGCCGTTCACGGCCTTTTCGACGGTTTCGGCGACTTGCTGGGGGGTGACGTTGACGCCGAGCAGTTCGATGGTTTTCGAGGGGTGGTCTGCGGCGAGCACCATCGGCGTCGAGACATAGGCCACCATGATGTCGCAGACCCAGATGCCTTCGGCTTCCAGCTCGATGTTGAGCCCTTCGGTGAGGCCGCGCACGGCGAACTTGCTCGCGCAGTAGATGGCATGCTCGGGAAGCCCGTAGATCGATGCGGCCGAGCTCATCGTGATGATCCGGGAGTCGGTCGCTTTGCGCAAGAAGGGCAGCGCGGCGTGGATGCCGTTGACCACGCCGTTCACATTGACGTCCATGACGGCGTGGAGCTTTTCGAGCGGGGTATCGGCGAACGTGCGCATGTCGAGGATGCCGGCGCAATTGAACAGCACATCGAGCTTCCCGTGCGCGCCCTCGCTAAAGGTCGCGATCGCGCGGGCAAGCCCTTCTGCATCGAGAACATCGGCAACGAAAGATTCTGCCGGCGCGCCAAGCTCTTCCTGCACTTTGGCGAGCGCGAGGGCGTTGCGATCATTCAGGCCAACGCGCCAGCCCTTGCTCGCAAAGAGGCGGGCGGTTTCAAGCCCGATGCCCGATGCAGCGCCGGTGATGAAAATACTGCGCGCCTGTGTCATGTCGTTCATCGCATCCTCCAGTGTTTACTCTATTCAGAAGAAACAGGCCCGCGCCCCTCAGCGCGGGGCCATGCGGATCGCGCCGTCGAGCCGGATCGCCTGCCCATTGAAATAGGCATTGCGCACGAGTTCGAGCGCGAGGCTGGCGAATTCTTCGGGTTTGCCGAGGCGCTTGGGGAAGGGGACCGAGGCGTTGAGGCTGTCGAGCACTTTTTCCGGCAGGCGGCCGAGCAAGGGCGTGTTGAAGATGCCGGGCATGATCGCGTTGACGCGGATGCCAAGGTCCATCAGATCGCGCGCCATCGGCAGCACGAGGCCGTTGACCCCGGCCTTGAGCGAACCATAGGCGACCTGTCCGATCTGCGCGTCTTGCGCCGCGACCGAGGCAGTGAGCACGATCGCGCCGCGCTCGCCGTCTTCGAGCGGTTCGAGCGTGGTCATGCCCAGCGCGCAGAGCGAGGCGATGCGGTAGCTGGCGACGAGGATGCCTTGCGCGGCATATTCGTAGTCTTCGGTGGAAAGGCGGGTGTAGGTGCCGGTTTCGCGGTCGCGGCTCAGGGTCTTGCCGCGGCGGCTGGTCATCGCGCAGTGGACGCAGACGCGCTCCTGTCCGTGCGCGGCGCGCGCGGCAGCGAGGCCATCGAGCACCGATTGCTCGCTGGTGATGTCGACCTTGCAGAACAGGCCGCCGATCGCGGCTGCGGCTTCTTCTCCGGCCTCTTCATTGATATCGAAAATGGCGACTTTCGCGCCCGCTGCGGCCAGCGCCTCTGCCGTGGCCCGGCCAAGGCCCGAAGCCCCGCCGGTGACGACAGCGCTCACGCTCGAATCTATCCTCATCCCCATGTTCTCCTTCTTTAACCGAAGGGTTAAGCGGGGGCGGGGGGATGCGCAAGCGGCTTCAGCGCCCGACCTTACAGCAAGGTATAGGCCTCTCCCAGCGCGGCGCGGAGCTTGTCGAGCGCCTGGGCCTTGAGCTGGTGAACGCGGGGCACGCTGACTTCGAGCGCCTCGGCGATCTCGGCGAGATTGAGTTCTTCGACAAAGTAGAGCTGCACCACCATTTGCAAGCGCTCGGGCAGGTTGGCGATGGCCGCTGTCACAAGCTCGCGGGTTTCCTGATCGGCGAGCAGGGCGAAGCTGTTCGGGCGGCTGTCGGCAAAGGCCATGTCGCTGTCGGAATAGGCATCGTCGATGGCCTCGAAGCGCAAGGGCTCGCTGGAGGCGCGCAGATCGGCCAGCTCGGTGGCGGAGATGCCCATCGCGGCGGCCAGCTCGGTGTCATTGGCCTCGCGGCCCAGCTTGCTTGCCAGCGCCTCGGCCTGTTCGCGCAGCAGCCTGCGCTTGTCGGACGCGGCGCGCGAGAGCGGGGTGGAGCGGCGGACCAGATCGACCATCGCGCCGCGCACGCGCAGCTTGGCATAGGCGGCAAAGCCATCCTCGGTCGGCCCGGTGTGGCGCTGCGCGCATTCGGTGAGCGCGACGAGACCGGCCTGCACCAGATCGTCGATCTCCATGCCTGCGCGGCCCGAGCCGTGGACGTGCCAGGCGAGCCGCCTGACCATCGGCAGGAAGCGGCGAATCCGGTCGGCCGCGCCGCCCTGATAGGCTCTGGCCGCGGCGAAACTGCGGTGATTGTAATTCATGCGGCAAGGCCCTCAGGCTGCAGGTCTGGCTGATGCGCCAGCGCAGGCAGTTCTTGTTGCGAAGGAGTTTCCCCGCCGATCACGTCGATGACTTCGATCGGCTGGGCAGGCGGCAGTTCGGAAATGGACAGGACGAGGCATTGCGGGGTGCGCTGGCGCAGCAGCGCGCTGAGCGCGCGGCGCGCGCGGGGCTGGACGATCAGCGCGAGCGGCGGCGCACCGGGGCCGCGCTGCGCCAGGATTTCGCCGATGCGGCTGGCGATGGCGCGCGCCAGATCGGGCTCGACCACCGGCTGGCCGGTGACGGGATCGTGCATGCCGCCCACGATCATCTGTTCGAGGCCCGCTTCGAGCGTGAGCACGCCGAGCCGCTCGCTTGGCCCGCAGATGCGCGCGGTGATGAGGCCGCCGAGCTCGGCGCGTACGAGGTCGATGAGGCGGTCGTGGTCGGTGGTCTGGAGCACGCCTTCGCCGAGCGCGGCGAGGATCGGCAGGAGATGGGCGATGCTGATGCCGTCTTCGAGCAGCGCGCGCAGCAGGCGGGTGAGCGCGCCGAGCGAGAGCGGCTGGGGATGGATGGCCTCGACCAGGCTGGAGGCGCGCTCGCGCACGCCTTCGACGATGGCGCGGACTTCATCGGGGCCGAGCAGCGCGGCGGGGCGGTCGCCCAGGAGCTGGTTGAGATGGGTGGCGACAACGGTGCCGGCATCGACAGTGAGGAAGCCTTCGGCGATGGCATGATCGCGCTGCGCCGCGTCGATCCAGATGGCGGGGCAATCGAAGCTGGGGTCGCGCGTTTCCTCGCCGCGCAAGCCGTGGTGCGCGCGCGCTTCGCCCGCATCGATGGCGAGCACCCTGTCGGGGCGGATGGTTGCGCCGCCCAGCATCACGCCGCCCAGCAGGATGCGATAGGCGTTGGGCGCGAGATCCGCTGACCATCCAGCTGGTCGAGCAGCTGAGCAGTTCAAAAACGGCGGCGGGCAAAACCCAGAAATCGGGCGACGTGAATGTCGTGCCGCCCGCCACCGGGATAGCCTCGTTCCTCAGCCGCTTCGCCCTTAAAGCGTCGGGGAACTCGTCGTTCAATGGTCAAGGAACTGCCGCGCAGACAAGCACGCTTGGCGGCGAAGTGGCGGTGACGATTGCCGAAGTGCGGCCGAACGGCACGGCCCTTGTCAAAGGGGAAAAGCGCTTGTTGCTCAGCCAGGGTCAGGAATGGGTGCAGATATCGGGGATCGTCCGGCTGGGCGATATCGATACCGACAACCGTGTGCCTTCGACCCAGGTGGCCGATGCGCGGATCGAATACAGCGGCAACGGCGCGATCGGGCGCGCCAGCCGCGAAGGCTGGTTCAGCAAGTTCTTCAACATGATTTCACCGTTTTGAGCATGACCATGATCCGTTGTCCTTCCTCGTTCTGCGCGTTCATCGCGGCGCTGTGGCTGGCGCTTGCGCCGGGGGCCGCGCTGGCTGACCGTGTGCGCGATCTCGGCGCGTTTCAGGGCGTGCGCACCAACCAGCTCACCGGTTACGGCGTGGTCGTGGGCCTGCCCGGCACGGGCGACGACAATCTGGAATATCTGACACAGGCGATGCGCGGTGTTTCGGGGCGGCTTGGCGTGCAGCTGCCGCCCGGTGTTTCGCCCGGGCTCAAAAACGCCGCCGCCGTGCTGATCACCGCCGATCTGCCCGCCTTTGCCAAGCCTGGGCAGCGCATCGACGTCACCATATCGACGATCGGCAAAGCGAAGTCGCTGCGCGGCGGCGCGCTCATCCTCTCCCCGCTCTATGGCGCGGACGGCCAGATCTACGCGATGGCGCAGGGCAATCTCGCGGTTGGCGGGCTGGGCGTGAGCGCCAAGGACGGCAGCCAGGTCAATATCAACATTCCCACCGTCGGCCGGATTGCCGAAGGTGCCAGCGTCGAGCGCGCGGTCGCCACAGGCTTTGACAGCACCGAGACCTTGCGCTGGAACCTGTTCAACGCCGATTTCATGACTGCGGCGCGGGTCCGCGATGCGATCAACGCGCGCTTTCCCGGTACCGCATCGGTCGATGACGGCATCACGCTTGCGCTCAAGCTGGCGGCGGGCAGCAATGCGCGCGCGACAATGATGGCCGCGATCGAGATGATCGAGGTCGTTCCCGCCGAAACCCCGGCGCGGGTGATCATCAACAGCCGCACCGGAACAGTGGTGATCAACAGCGCGGTGCGGCTTTCGCCCGCTGCGATCAGCCACGGCAAGCTGGTGGTCAAGATCGACGAGAAGCCGCAAGTCTCGCAGCCTGGGCCACTCAGCCGGGGGCAGACCGCCATCACGCCGTCCAGCCAAATCTCGCTCGATGAGCAGCCTGCGCATGTCGCGCTGTTCAAACCCGGTGCAAGCCTGTCCTCGCTGGTCGATGCGCTCAACAAGCTGGGCGTCACGCCGTCCGATTTGGTGGCGATCCTCGAAGCGCTGAAGCAAGCGGGCGCGCTGCGCGCCGAGATGGAAATCATATGAGCCCGGTTGCGCCCACGAACCCGGCGTCCGCGCCCAAAACCCCCGAGGCGGCCGCGCTGCGCAAGGCCGCCCAAGGCTTTGAGGCCATCTTCCTGCGCCAGATTCTGGCCAGCGCTCGCCAGACCAGCTTTGGCGGCGAAGACCTGTTCGGCAGTCAGGCCAGCGAAACCTTCACCCAGATGCGCGACGAACGGTTCGCCGAAATTGCCTCGGGCACCGGCGCATTCGGCCTTGCCCGCCAGCTCGAGGTGCAACTGGCGCGGGCGCTTCCCGCTGCGGCGCCTGCTCCTGCTCCTGATTCCATGTCCGGGAAAGGCTGAGCGCAATGTCGTCGGACCTGCTCTCGATCGGCCTCAGCGGCGCCAAGGCGGCGCGCAGCGCGCTGGATATCACCAGCCAGAACATCGCCAACGCTTCCACCGAGGGCTATGTGCGGCGCAGCGTCGGTTTCGCCGAAGTCGGCGCGACCGGCTACAACCAGAGCCCGCGCGATGTCTCGCTGTCGGGAGTGCGGGTCGACCGGGTGGTGCGCAATGTCGATGCCTTCCGCCAGGCCGAAGTGCGCCGGACAGGCGCGGATACTGCGCGCGCCAATGCCGAGGTGACTGGCCTCCAGAATGCCGAGTCCGCGCTCGAACGCTCCAACATCTATCCCTCGATCCTTGGCTTTGAGTCTTCGGTGCAAAAGCTGAAGGAGGATACGACTGACACCGCGCTGCGCGCCTCGGTGATCGAAAGCGCGCGGACAATGACCGCCACGTTTCAGATCGCCGCGCAGGAGCTGGACGCCGTGGCCGGCGGGCTGCGCTCCGAGGCGGCTGACGGGGTCAATCAGGTCACGCTGATCGCCGCCGAGCTTGGCCGCACCAACTTGCGCCTCGCCCGCGCCGCCGATGCCAGCAGCGACCAGACTGCGCTGCTCGATCAGCGCGACCGGCTGCTGTCGAACCTCAGCGACTATGGCAATATCGACACGACATTTGCGAGCGACGGCACGGTGGAAGTGCGCCTTGGCGGACTGCCCACCCCGGCGCTGGTCACCGGCGGCACTTCGGGTACAATGACCACGGTCACTGCGCCGAACGGCACGATCAGCTTTGCGTTAGCCGGCACGGCGGTCGCGTTAACCGGCGGTTCGCTGGCCGGCCGCGCCCTGGCGCTGGAAAAGATAACCCAGTTGCACGGCGATCTGGATACGCTTGCCCGCGACATCGTCACGACGGTCAATACCGTGCAAGGGGGAGGGGTCGCGCTCGATGGCAGTGCCGGGCAGAATCTGCTGTCGGGCACTAGCGCCGCGAGCTTCGCGCTCGCCACAAGCGATGGCACAAAGATCGCCACTGCGCCGGCAGGCTCCCCTGCCAAAAGCCGCGATACCGGCAATCTTGATGCGCTGCGCACCGCGCTCACGAGCACCAACCCCGCCGGACGCATGGACGGCATCCTGTTCGACGTCTCGGCGACGGTGGCTGGGCGCACCGTGACACGCGATGCGCTGACCACGATTTCGGACTCCGCCCGCCTCACGTTGTCGTCGCAGTCTGCGGTCAATCTCGATACCGAAGCGGCCAATCTGCTGCGCTTTCAGCAGGCCTTTCAGGCCTCGAGCCGGGTGATGCAGGTCGCCTCGTCGCTGTTCGATAGCTTGTTGCAGATCAGATAGGGCCGCGCGCATGACCATCGCTTCCACCAGCACCAGTGCTTTCTTCGACCGGGCCACGATCGACCTGGCATCGCTGCGCGCGCAGGCCGAAAAGCTGCAAGCCCAGATCAGCTCGGGCACCAAGCTGACGACCTCATCGGACGATCCGCTCGCCGCCTCGCGCCTGCGCTCGCTGTCGCGCTCGGATGCGCTGGGCAAGATCGATACCTCTGCCGCGCAGCGCGCGACGGTGGACCTCAATCTGGTGGACACCGCGCTCAATCAGTTCGCCAATTATACCATCCGCGCGCAGGAATTGGCCACGCAGGCTGGCTCCAGCACCCTCTCAGCCGCCCAGCGCGCCAGCATCGGATCCGAGCTTGCCCAGATCCACGGTGGTTTGGTCGGCCTTGCCAACACGCGCGATAGCGCGGGCAAAGCCTTGTTTGGCGGCGACAGCCCGGGCGATGCCTATCAGCTGAACGCCGCTGGCAGCGCGAGCTATATCGGCACCGGCACGCCGGGCACGCTCTCGCTGGGCAACGATCAAGGCGTGGCACGCAGCCTGACCGGCCCAGAGTTCCTCAATTTCAATGATCCGGCGGGCAATCCCACCGATCTGCTGAATGTGCTCAAGTCATTGGCCGATACGTTGCAAGCCGGCGGCGCTGGGACCGCGGCGGCCGCCAGCACGGCGCTGGGTTCGCTGGCGAACGGGCTTGACGCGATCACCACCGCGCAGACCATTGTCGGTTCGCGCCTCACCTGGATCGACCTTTCCACCGAGCGCCAGCAGGCCATGGGCGAGGCGCGGACGTCCGAGCAGGCGGATATCGGCACGCCCGATCTCGCTTCCTCGCTGGCACGCTTGCAACAGCTTTCCACCGTGCTCGAAGCGAGCCAGTCCAGCTTTGCCAAGCTGGCCGGTCTGTCGCTGTTCGATCTCATTCGCTGAGTTTATTCTAGGACCACCGCGCCATGTACGCAGGCATTGGTATTGTCATTCTTCTGGTCATGGTGTTCGGCGGGTTTGCCATAACCGGCGGCGCGCTGGGCCCGGTCATGGAAGCGATCCCGCACGAAATGCTGATCATCGGCGGCGCGGCGCTGGGCGCGGTGGTCGCGGGCAATTCGCTGCATGGGCTGAAAGCGTTGGGCGGCGGCTTCATGAAAGTGTTCAAGGGGCCGCGGCACAACAAGCAGGACCATGTCGACGCGATCGTGCTGTGCACCCGGCTGATGAAAATCCTGCGCAGCGATGGGCCAGTAGCGCTGGAAAGCCACGTTACGGACCCCAAGAACTCGCCGATCTTCGCCGAGTTTCCGCGTCTGCTGGCGCATGGCACGCTGATCGGCCTGATCTGCGACACGCTGACCCTGATCGTGGTCTCCTCGGGCACGCTCGAAGTCCATGCGGTGGAAGACGTGATGGATCATGCAATGAAAACACATTTCCACGAGTCCACCGAGCCGCAGCACGCGCTGCAGAACCTGGCCGATGCGCTGCCCGCGCTAGGCATCGTCGCGGCGGTGCTGGGCGTGGTCAAGACGATGGGCTCGATCGACAAACCGCCAGCCATTCTGGGAGCGATGATCGGCTCGGCGCTGGTCGGCACGTTCATGGGCGTGCTGCTGGCGTATGGCATAGTCGCGCCGCTGGCGGGTCGGCTCAAGCAAGTGCTCGACGAGGATGAGATGATCTTTCAAGCGGTCAAGCAGGTGATCATCGCCAGCCTGCACGGCTGGCCGCAACCGCTGGTGGTGGAAAGCGCCCGCTCGGGGCTCGGCCACGCATTTCGCCCAGGCCTGTCGGAATTGCTCGACGCGCTGCGCGGGCGTTAAACCATGGCAAAGGCGCCTGCCAAAGGCAAAAACGGACCGCTTCCGCCGATCATCGTGAAGAAGATCACGGTGGTGGCCGGCGGTCATCACGGCGGCGCGTGGAAGGTGGCCTATGCCGACTTTGTGACAGCGATGATGGCCTTTTTCCTGTTGATGTGGCTGCTGGGCGCAACCACCGAGAAGCAGCGCAAAGGCATTGCCGACTATTTCACACCCACTTTGGTCAAGATGCGGCAGGGCAGCGCGGGTTCTTATGGCCTGCTCGGCGGGTCATCGCTCACCGATGCGGACAAGTATCAGTTCCGCGCCGGCCAGACTGGCACCAAGACGCTGACGGTGCCGCGCGATGCCACTGGCGGGGCAAAGGACGGCGGATCGAAGGCCAAGCGGACCGCGACGATTGCCCAGCGGCTGAAGCAAAAACTGGCCGCCAGTGCCGCTTTGCGCAAACTGGCCCCGCAAGTGCGCATGCAGATGACCCCGGAGGGCATCCGGCTCGATCTGGTCGATGATGCCAATTTCTCGATGTTCCGGCTGGGCGCCACGATCCTGACGCCGGATGCGGTGCAGCTGCTTTCCGCGATCGGTCAGGCCATCAGCCCCGATGCGAACGGCATCACCGTGCGCGGCCATACCGATTCGCTGCAATGGAAGCCCGGCGACGCGGTCAACAACTGGTCGCTATCCGCCGGCCGCGCCGAAGCGACCCGGCAGGCGCTGATGCGCAGCGCGGTGGGCGAGGGGCGCTTTCGCAGGATCGAGGGCGTGGCCGACAAAGAACCCCTGATCATCGCCAATCCGGCCGATGCGCGCAACCGGCGCATGTCGATCCTGCTGATGGATTGAACGCGCCGGATAACGGCAGCGGGACATTGAGCCACGCACCCTTGCGGGCAGGTGTTCTATTATCCCGCCTTTATGCGGGACATCTGTAGATTGTGGGCTGACAGATTACGGGCTGGCTGGCCGCGCGGACGATCTGTTCCTGTTGGAGGCGATGATCGCAGCCAGGCCGCCGGCAGCAGCAATGCCGCCAAACACGGCAAAAGTCGGAAACCCGCTCTTTGCGACCGGAAGAGACGCGGCTGCCCGGGTCACCGGGGGAGTTTGCGTTGGCGTTTGCGGCACCACGTTTGTCGCATTTTGCGGAGTAGGTGTCGGTGCCGGCTGAGGCTTAGCTTCCACCACCTCTTTCTGCACCTCTGGCGGAGACTGCTTGATTACCAGTGCGGGACGGCGCTTGGTCCGGCGGGGTTTCTTGTGCGCTTTCGCCTTGTGCGCGCGGTGCAGCGATGACGAGCCGGCGTCAGCCATCACGGCCATGGGAGTAACGGCCATCGCAGCGGCGGCAACGACCATCGAGAACCCAGAGATTGTTGAAAAAAGCTTTTTTTCATAAATATAGCCTCTGCGCAAAACCCAAATGAACCGGCACTAGAGCTAACCAGCACGCTATTTTTCTTGGCGGCAAAAACTTTGGTTAGATGAATACGTAATTAATCTTAGACTTTTGCGAGATAAATTCAACCCCAATAGCAGCCCGCAGCGGGAGTTCGCGACAGTGCCGGCTAAAGCAAGGCCGCCGGTGGCGATTAGGCCCTTGTAATGGGCTCGCCGCAGTGAGATTTCGTTGCTGTATTGGGCGCGCCTGCAGCATTGTGGACTAAGCTCTGGTGCTTTTTCACTGTGCGCGCATGCGGCAGGGCGCCGCTGTCAGAACTGTGTCACGCAGCGCGTGCAGAGCTTGACCCGGAGGGGTATGACCGGGCACACGGGCGGGACCCGCAATCAACCTGAAAAAAGAGGAGAGCGCATGTTTTCGCACGTTATGCTTGGCAGCAATGATATCGCCCGTTCAAAGGCATTCTATGATGCCACGTTTGCCACCTTTGGTGGTCCGGAAGGCTTTGTCGATCCCGCCGGCCGCCTGGTCTATCCGCACAACGGCGGCATTTTCATCCTCTCGGTGCCGATCAATGGCGAACCGGCTTGCGGCGCCAATGGCGGCACGATCGGCTTTGCCATGACCCCGGACCAAGCCGATGCCTGGCATGCGGCAGGTGCGGCCAACGGCGGTACGCCCTGCGAAGATCCTCCAGGCCCGCGCGAAGGCAGCCCTTACTATCTGGCTTATCTTCGCGATCCGGACGGCAACAAGCTGTGCGCGCTGAACGTCATCGGTAGCTGAGACAAAAGTGGGAATGGCGGATAAATGACCATGGAAACCGTTTCGGCCGCCAAGGCGCACGGCGGCACGTTGGGCGTTTACCGCCACACCTCCACCGCAACGGGGACAGCGATGACCTTTTCGGTCTTCCTGCCCCCGCATGCGGCCAAGGCAGGAGGGGCAGGCGCAAAGCTGCCGGTCTTGTTCTATCTGTCAGGGCTGACCTGCACGCATGCGAATGTCACCGACAAGGGCGAGTATCGCCGCGCATGCGCCGAGCTTGGCCTGATCTTTGTCGCGCCCGATACCAGCCCGCGCGGTGAAGGGGTGGCCGATGATGCCGCCGGTGCCTATGACTTCGGGCTTGGCGCGGGCTTTTATGTCAACGCTACGCAGGCGCCGTTCGCCGCGCATTACCGGATGTGGGACTACATCGCCGACGAATTGCCTGCCCTGATTGCCGAGAATTTTCCGGCTGATCCGGCGCGCATGGGGATCACCGGGCATTCGATGGGCGGCCACGGCGCGCTCACGATGGGCCTCACCTATCCCGAAAAATTCAAATCACTCTCGGCCTTTGCACCGATCGTCGCGCCGGGCCAGGTGCCGTGGGGACATAAGGCGCTGGGAGGCTATCTGGGCGCTGATCCGGCGGCATGGCGCGCGCACGACGCCGTGGCGCTGATCGAAGATGGCAAGCGCCCGGCGGGCGACGTGCTGGTCGACCAAGGCGACGTGGACAATTTTCTGGCGGAGCAATTGCGGCCCGAATTGCTGGCGGCAGCCTGCGAAGGCGCGGATATCGCGCTCACCTTGCGGATGCAGCCGGGCTACGAGCACAGCTACAACTTTATCTCCACGTTCATGGAAGATCACATCCGCTGGCACGCCGCGAGGCTGTAACCTCGGTTAACGAACGTCCCGCGCCACGGCATCGAGCAACCCGTTGACGAACTTGGTCTCGCGTTCATCGAAAAAGGCGTGCGCGACGTCGAGATACTCGCTGATCACCGTGCCCACGCCGATATCGGCGCGCGCGAGCAGTTCATAGGCCCCGGCGCGCAGGATTTGCAGCATCGTGCGGTCGAGCCGCGCAATCGACCAGCCGGCGGCGAGATTGGCCGCGAGCAGCGCATCGATTTCGTCCCGCCGCGCCGCAGTGCCGCGCACCACATCGTCGAAAAACGCTACATCGGCGTCGATATACTGATCGTCCTCGATCTCGCGCCCCAGCCGGTGCTGATGAAATTCATCGAGCAGCCCGTTCATCGCGGTGGCTTCCATCTCGAACTGATAGAGCGCCTGCACGGCGGCAAGCCGGGCGGCAGAGCGCGCCGCGGATGTGGTGCGGCTCATATGCCCAGCCTCAGTTCGATCGAGCGCGCGTGCGCAGAAAGCCCTTCGGCATCCGCCAGTGCGATTGCGGCGGGGCCGACCGCGCCGATCGCGGCCTCGCTCGCCGCGATGTAACTGGTGCGCTTCATGAAATCGAGCACCGAGAGTCCCGACGAAAATCGTGCCCGACGCCCGGTGGGCAGCACATGGTTCGGCCCTGCCACATAGTCGCCGATCGCCTCCGGCGTCATCCGCCCGAGGAAGACCGATCCGGCATGGCGGATTCGGGCGAACAGGGCTTCGGGATTGGCGGTGGCGATCTCGACATGCTCGGCTGCCAGCGCATTGGCGAGAGCCGGTGCCTCGTCCAACGAATCGACCACGATGATCACGCCGTAGTCGTCCCAGCTGGCTTTGGCGACGCGCGCGGTGGGTAACATGGCCAGCTCGACCCCGATCATATCCGCCACCTGATCGGCGAAGGTGGCATCATCGGTGATGAGGATGGCCTGCGCGGCGGGATCGTGCTCGGCCTGGCTCAGCAGATCGGCGGCGATCCATTGCGGATCGTTCTGTCCATCGGCGATGACGAGGATTTCCGAAGGCCCGGCCACCATGTCGATCCCGACCACGCCAAACAGCTGGCGCTTGGCTTCAGCAACCCAGGCATTGCCCGGGCCGGTGATCACATCGACGGCGCGGATGCGCTGCGTGCCATAAGCGAGCGCGGCAATGGCCT
>Ga0164294_10003673_pt1 | contig 13626 bp, 8 predicted proteins | sample GEODES005metaG_FD_111479 | JGI IMG/M metagenome (GOLD analysis project Ga0164294, IMG submission 111479) | Oligotrophic lake water microbial communities from Sparkling Lake, Wisconsin, USA - GEODES005 metaG | ecosystem: Environmental > Aquatic > Freshwater > Lake | place: USA: Sparkling Lake... | reverse complement strand
CGGAGTAGCCTAAGTCATCTGCTAAGATGAAGATCACATTGGGTTTGTCGGCAGCTGCGACCAAGGAAAGGCCGAAGAGGCAAGAAATTATAAGGCTATAAAAACGCATGAGGACGCTTAGAAACGCGCAGCCGCTGTTCATCTATCAGTCGCGTGTTTAAATCCAGATGGCTTCAACCTGCCCGGCATAATTTTGACAGAGGCTGAGCACCTCTTCCCGATCCATGATCATGAAAGCTGTCGATAGGGCATCTGATAAAGCGGCTGAAGGTGCCAAGGCATAACTGCGCTGCTCCTGGATGGCCATTGGGCGCAGCGTGCGTGGATTCATGATGTGGGCACCTTTGACCATGAAGCCACTGCCACTTAGCGCGCGATCCTTTAGATTCAGCGCTTGCGCGCCTTCGGCCAAAGTGACTGTCCAAGCTTCTTCGTTTGGCGGTTTCCCCATCGCCAGCAGGGTGCTGTCCCCTGCATTCAAAAGCGCATGTTCAATCCCCCATTCATTCAGAGTAACGGCCGCCTGATCCAGCGCATAGCCTTTACCGATGGCACCGAGGTCAAAGACCATGTGTTCAGCTTTGAGGGTGACGCTTAGGTCCTCCTCATTGAGATCAAAGAGCCCAGAGCCGATGCTGTGCTTGGCTAAATGCAGCCGATCTTGGGAAGGTTCACGTATTGATCCGTCTTCGCTACGCCAGAGTTGCATGAGTGGGCCGATGGTAATGTCAAATGCGCCACCAGATTCCTCATGCATGGTCTTGGCCAACGAAAGGCAATCGTAAGTGGCTAAGGAGACGCGGTGGCTGTGGCCCGGCTTGAGTTGATTCAGCTGCCAAATATCACTGCCGGGACGGAAGCGGCTGAGTTCATCTTCTAGGCGATGAATTTCTGCAAAAGCCGCTTCGGCAGCTTGAGCGGCATAGAGGGCATCGATCTCAAATGTTTCGACAATGATGATCTCAAAAGAGGTCGCCATGGCGTTCACCTCAAAGTGACGCATGCCTGCACTCATGGCTTGCGAGGAGTGGCCGCGCCCATGTTCGGTAAAACCGGAGTGGGGGTTTTAGGCATCAGCGTTGGTGAGGTGGAGATCGTGCCTTCAGGTATCCCCAGGGAAGGGGTAGGCTTGTCCTCATGGACTGGAGCTAGAGGTTTGGACTCAGGGGCATAGACTTTCTCGATCAAGATTGAAACGAGAACGCCAGGACGCAGGCCAAAGGGACCGCGTTCACGGTAATCGCGACCTTCAAGCAACGATTTTACGGCGGGAAGTTTCTCCGAATCAACAATGATGACGGGGGCCGTGAGTTTTTCTGGAATGGTCGTCTGATAGCCTACATTTTTTTCAGCCCTCCAATACCAGGGTAGAGGCCAACCAGAGTCTTGATTGATGACCTGAATGTCTGGGGATTCCGGGGCGCGCTGTGCGCGGATTTTTTTCACCTCTTCCAACAACCTCAGGAGGTTGGGGGAAGTGTGGGAGTAAACGTAAGGATTACGTGAGTCCGCCTCATATGGGAGAGCTGCGTTGCTGCCTGTGGTGATGCTGGTCAGGTAGCAGAGGTGCCAGATGCCTAATCCTAGGGCCAATTTATAAATCAACCGAGTCACACTGCCGCCTAGCCAAGTCCAGATCCAGCCTGCGCCTGAGCCGGCCAGTAAAGTGAGAGAATATTGGGCGGAAAGAATGCACCAGGGTGTCTTGTAACTGAGGATTGAATAACCAAAGAATAAGGCCAGCGTGTAGATGGAAAGAAACACGAGAAATGCTTGGTGAGCTTTGGATTTAAAGTCGCCCACGAAGGCATAGAGCATTCCGACTAGGCCTAGACCTCCGATCATTGCCTCGCTCCAGATGAGCGTATCTTTTCTCCAGAAGATCAGGCTTAGATAGTAATGCCATGGCTTTTCATGGCCGCTACCATCACTGCGCTGAAAGTAGTTTGCGTAGGAAATCAGGCTATCCTGCACAGCCTTCCAATCCTGGAACCCACCTGAATAAGAGGCTATTGAGATAAAGATGGCTGGTATTAAAACCCAGAGCCAAACTTTTGTCGGGCGACTGCTACTGCTACTGCTACTGGAGCTGAGACGTAATCCACTGCTTTTTGCAGCTTGGAAGTCACCGATTAGGGCCCAGGCAACGAGCCAGCCAGCAAGAGCAGCTGCGATATTCAGGATGAACGTTTCTTTTGTGGCGTGCTGAAAACCCAGACAGCAGCCGCCAGCAATCAGCCAAAGCCTACCGCCATTTTGTGAATAGCGCCAAAAGCAGGCTAAAGTAAGCGCGACCAGCAGTGTCAGCTGCATCTCCATGATGAAATAGCGGCTATAAAAAGCCATCATGGGCGACACGGCACACATGAGCATGGCCATGGCTGTGGCCAGCCGTCCTAGAACATCCGCAAACAATAAGGTTGCAGTTAAAAGCAGCATTCCGCAGATCACAGCAACCACACGGAGATCGTGCTCAGTCCAGCTGCTGGGGTCTCCCCATCCAGCTACCTTTGCCCATATCAAGCTAACCTGATGCAGTGCTGGTCCATGATAGTCGTTGGGGTCATAGTGAAAATGCCCTGACTGCGCGTAATCCGCCAGCTTCATGCCCAAGATGGCCTCATCTGTATGCATCGGCCTGCGATCCAAACCTGGGAAGCGATAAAACGCCCCCAGTCCAAGGGCCAAAAGGACCAAGAACAAAAACGAAATACGAGTGATAGAGACCTCTTTGTGCGATGACATTTGGATGGTGATCATGGCGTTGTCTAGGTGACCTGCCAACGAGAAATGATCATCCTCTCAGAAAGGACTGAATCTAGCCTAGAATTAGCAAATGAAGGCAGCTGGTGAATAGGCAAGATCGCTGTTTTTAATTTCGAGGTATGGAGCGGAACCAGCCATGTTTCCATAGGATGATTACTTCAATCGGGGATATCAAATATGAGAACGACTGCAGATGAGAGCCAGTGATGTCTGGAGAAACCAGCCACGAAGGTTGTCGAATTTAGGTCGGCGTGTTAAGTTTCCCCATTCCATCCGAGATGTTTTGTTTCACCCGCCCCCTGAAGCGCACCGCATTTGCTGCGATGTTACTGGGTTTATTGGCCAGTGAGTCCGGCCTTTCTGCCGCAGACACTGATCGCTGGTCGCAACGTGAAACGCAATTGGCCAATGAGTATCTCGGACTGCTCGTTAGCCAGCCTGATTATGGTCGTGTCGTTGATCTGCTCTGGGCGCTCTACGACAAGCATGGAGCCTCGCAGTTGCTGATTGAGAATGTGGTCACTCAGGCTCGTGCGACGAATCATCCCGCCTTGCTGATGGTGCTTGGGCATCTCTATCGCAAAGGCGGCTTTGTGGATCAAGCGAAGGCTGTCTATGATGAGGTGCTGCGGGCAGAGCCTAAAAATGCGCGAGCCTTGCAATCACGCGCTGATCTAGCCAGTCAATCGGGCGACGCCAAAACAGCTTACGAGATAATTTCGAAATTAGTGGCTTACACACCAGAGGCTGATCCTCAAAAGGTGTCTATGCTCATGCAGCTTGGCTCATTGGCCGTAGCGCTTGAGCAGAATGAGGCGGCCGTTTCAGCCTGGGAGCGTGCAGTAAAGCTGCGGCCAGGTGATTTTAACTTGGTGCGCCAGGTGGCTGAGCTGATCTTGAGGATTGGCCTGCCTGATCGCGCGGCGGTTTTTTACATGAGTCTCGCTGAGCAAACCGATCCCCAGCAGCGGCTGGATGCCTTGTATGATTTGGCTAGAATTCATGAGCACGCAGATCAGTTCGTCAAGGCCGACGCCGCTCTGGTCAAAGGCTTGGGCCTGCTTGATTTCCGGGATGACCGCTACATGGACTTTTTCAGACGCCGCGTCAGACTGCATGAGCGCTTTGGCCGACTGAATGAAATGCGTCAGCAGCTAACCACGGCTACTGCCGCCAGGCCTATTAGCGAACGAGCCTTGAGAGACTGGGCCAGTTTCACCCGGATCACGGTTGATACCGAAGCACTGGTTTTGGCTCTGCGTGAGCTTGTGCAAAAAGTGCCTTCTGTGGATGAGTATCGTCATGACTTGGTGCGGGTTTTATTAGATCATGATGGTGCCATCGAAGCGGCTGTTCTGTTGGATGAGCGTTTGAAGGGGGGCATCAGTGATCTGCCCGCTCTCATTTTTTTACGAGCCGAGGCAGACCTTCGGCAGGGTAAGACCCCTGAAGCTATCGCCAGAATCCAGGCATTGGTGAAGCTGCCAGGAATCTCTCTCGAAGTGGAGAAGCAGGCTTTAATCTTTGCGCAGCAACGTGCGCTAGATGCCGTGATCGAGTTGATTTTAAAAGGGCGACTGGAGCGTGAGCCGACGAAAGCCGAAACGGTCTTTGAATTAGCGGCTTTTTATAAAGCGCGAAAAGACATGGTCGCTGCAGATGCTTTGCTGCGCCAGTTCACACAGGCTGCTGTTTCAGAAGGGGAGCGGCAGCGGCGGCTCAATGATGCAGCGGCTTTTCTGGCCTCAGGCAGTGATTTGGATAGTGCCATTGTTCTCGCTCGTGAGGCCGCGAGCAAGGTCAGTGCTGGCCGAGAAGAGTTCCTTCGATTGGCAGATATTCTTATCGAGCATGACGATGCGGAGGAATCATTGACTTGGATGGAAAAGGCCTGGCAGGCTAGTCTGACGGATGAGGATGGGGCAGATGTGGATGAGCGCATCTATTCGCTTCTCTTGGGAGATGATAAACAAAAAGCTAAAAAATCCAAAGGTAGTGGCGTTGAGTTTCAGTTGCCCGATGCTTTTACGGGGAAAGGTTTTGCCAGTAATGATGAGACCCCAGAGGCTACGGTTATTCCTGAGGCCGTGATGGCAAAGATGAAGGCGTTTGCTGCGACGGAGGTAGCTATGACCAAACTTTCAACACGTGAGCTTTTCCGCTCCGCTTGGTGGGCCGTCAGATCAGAGCAATGGGAGCAGGCTTATGCCGCTTTTGCAGCGCTGCAAAAGGATACGCAAAACAAGTCACGTGAGATTTCACTTGAGGCCGAACGTCTGCTGTTAGAGCTTGCTTCGTTGGATAAAAACACGGCCTTAGCGATGCGGGTTTTGCGTCGTTTGATCCAGCGTGATGAGTCTGGGAAAATCCGCTACTCACTGCGGTTCAGTGAACTCTTGCTGGAGGATGAGCAGGTCGCTAATGCAGCGGTTTCTATTGGATTATCGGCTGAAAGGACGGGCTGGAGATTGTCTGGTGTAGCACCTATGCCGGCCATTGCAGCGACGAGCTTCTTGGAGCGTGCTTACAGCGAGACGCCTGACTCTGAGCAGCTTCTTCAAGCTTTAACTCAATGCTACACTCTTCAGCGTCGAAATGACGATGCAAGAAAGCTTTGGGAGTCAGCTATTTCACGCGCGACAGGCGCGTCAGCTGTGACGTTAATGGAGCGGCATGCAGAGATGCTCCTGCAAAAGGTGAACTTAGCTGAGTATGTGCAGGTTCAATGTCGTATTATTGAGGTAGAGACCGACGTGAAACGACGGCGCGAGGCGTTTAAGCGGTTTTTAGACAGGCTACTTTGGTCTGAGCAGGGTGGTGAACTCACGGAGGTTGCATTAAAAGATCGGCTGAAACTCGTGAATGACGCCCTGGTTGTGCGGGTGAAACGACATCCTTTTGATGGTTTTTATCAGGAGGCACTAGCCCAAGTTTACAGTCGGTCTGGAGATCCTGTGAAAGCTTTTGCGGCCATGAAGCAGGCCTATTATACCTCTCCTGATACCCCCTTTTCCTTGGATCAGTTGCGGGAGGCTGCTCTGCGCGTCGCAGACATGAAGTCGGCGATTTATTTCCAAAAGCAGATCGCCGCAGCAGCTGGACCAAAAGAGCTTGCCATGGAATCGCGCCGCCTTGTGGAGATGCTTGAGGAGACCTTTCAAATGGCAGAAGCAGATCGCGTTAGAAGACGGCTGGAGAGTCGCTTTTCCCAGGATGCATCTGCTTTAGAAGCACTGGCTGAGCACTATCGCAGCACAGGTCAGGATGAGGCGGAGCGACGTGTCTATGAGCAGATCGCGAGGGTGCGGCCTTGGGACCCTCGCTTGCAGTTGCGACTGGCTTTAAAATGTCTGCGTCTGGCGGATGAAGTGAGCGCCATGAGGCACTTGCAGGAGATCTGCAGCCGCACTGCAGTTCAGGCTTTTCATGGGGGGAACACTGCGGCGGAGCGGATGCCTTTACCCTTGCTGGATACTCGAAAGCCGACTGCCGCTGGAACGGCGGCCGAGATCACGGACTTGCTGGATTCTGCTACCTCGTTGAGCAATGACGAAGCGAAGACCTTGCGGCTGTTTTTCGGAATGCCTCGAGCTGAGTTTGTGGAGTTGCCTGACTCAGCGCCATTGATCCGGCTTCGGGCAATTGAGGAACTTGGTAAGCTTGCCTCTCGGGGTGATCCACTTGGCCGAAGTTCTCTGCCCATGATGGAGTTAAAGTCGCCTGTCGAAAAGCTTTGGTCGCTCTATTACAGGCGCGAATGGGACGTCTTTCGGAAAGAACTCAGAGAGCTGATGAGCAAAGGGACTGGTTTGGAATCGCAGTTCTGCCAGCTTTGGTTAACCCTGCGCGCCAGCGGCATGGCGGATGCTTTGCAGTGGTGCGAGCAAAAGGGGCTGGCTGTCGAGATTCAAGAAAGCCGTAAGCGTGTCTTACTAGCTGTCGGGGCGATGCTGGCTGATTTGGAAGGATTCCGGTTTGAAAAAGGTGAATTGGCCATTTTAGGTAGCTTGCGTTGCACAGCCGTGATGGACATCATTAGACGTCTTCAGGATAGTCAGCGCTACCCAGAGGCGTTGGAATTGGGTGAGAGTGTGCGGAGACATCAGCCTGAATTATCGGATATCTTTACATTTTCCTTGGCCCGTATTGCTGAGTCAGCAGAGCGCTGGGATTTAGCACGTGGCTATCTCAATCGAGTGGTGCGTGGACCTGCACGGCCTGAGGCTTATCGCGGCACGTACGATCCATTTCTCTTTAGCCTCAGCGCGGCGACTCGATTAGCTGTGACTCCTGAAGAGCGTGAGAAAAACTTACGCAGTGCCTGGCGTCACCTTCAGGCGACTCCTGCCTCTGCTATGACCAGTCTGCGTAAGTCCGCCGTGGCCGGCTTAGCGGGTTCTTCAGACACTGCAGCCGCAGAGATGAGTGGTTTCATGATCAATGATTTTTTACCTGCTCGTCAGATGGGAGAGATCCGCGGGATGCTGATGCCGCAGGGTTCACCGCGCTATGAGGAGCCGATGCATTTACGCAGTTTATGGGAAGAAACGCGGGAAATTCAGGCACGTTTTGTCCAAGAGGGCATGGGGTCTTTGGTTCAAAAGGTCAATGAGGGGCTCACTGCTAAATGGGGCAGTGTCGCACTGACATCACGCAGTGGCTTGGAGTTTGGAGAATGGCGATTGGGGAACCTTATCGGCAAGATGCGCCAGGTGGATTATCCGACGCGTTTGAGATTACTCCGAGAGCACCTAGCCAGCGTGGATATGCGTTTAGAGGTTTCTGTGGATACCCTCAGTGAACTGGGAGGGCGGTTAGAGAATGCAGGCATGTCCCGTGAAGCCATTGAAGTCTATGGACTGCTGCCTGTGCGTGCTCCGGCTAATCCTGAATATGCGCAATGTTTGATCCGAGTGTCTGAGGCAGGGCTGGATACAACGATGGGATTAAAGTTTACTCTACAACTGCTCAATGCCGAGCCGCCGATGAAGCCTCCTCAACCTGGGGATGAGGTGCTTCGTGAGAAACATGCGCATTTCTTGTCCTTAGATTTTAATGTGGCTGAGTTGCATAAACTTGCTTATCAAACCCAAGTGACTCGGTTGCTGCAGGGGCGTATTCCTGATGCTGTGCCATATCTGCGTGAGTTGGCACTGCTTCATGAAAAGCTAGGTCAGCGAACGCTTGCTGCGGCGGCGTGGGAACGCTTGCATGAGGCCTTTGCTGTGAACGCTGGTAATGGTATTGTGCCTGATGCTGAGAGCTGTGTGCACCGCGCACGTCTGTTGATTGAGCAGAATCAACCAGCACAAGCATTAGATGTCTTGCGTTTGATTCCCCTCGGAGAGAAATCTGGACCGATGGGCAGAGAGATGTTGAAAATGCGTGCAACTCTCTTAGCTCAAAACCAGGGTTGGGAAGAGATTCGTCAGCTCATGACCCTCGCTGTTGAGTTAAAGTCACTGGACTGCATTTCTCATCTCTCAGAGCTTTGTCGTTTGCATGATCGCACGTCAGAGGCTCTGAATTTTATTACTCAGGCAGAACGCAGTTTAAAAGAGGAGGGAGATCGTTTTCGGTTACGTCTGGAATTACTCAAATTAATGGCCCATGATTTAGCCTGGACACCTGAGCGTGGCCGCGCCCAAGTCGCGGCTTTATTTCGTGTCAGGCAGCGTGATCGCGAGTCTCTGCAGCAAGTGCTAGGCTGGTTTGGCAATCAAGCCAAAGGCCGTAATGGTAAGGCTTGGGTGACTCTACTGCGGTCGGAAGTCCGCGCAGGAGTAGATCGTCCATTGGCAGCCCTAGTGCTGAGTGCTTTTGCGGAAGACGCTCCTGATGGCATGAAGGATGATCTCTCTTATGGCTGGCAGGCCGTTAGGGAAGGGGATCGTGTTTGTTTGGAGTTGGCCGCAGAGACTCTCATGGCCTGTCACCGGCCTACTTGGGCCTGGCAGGCTTGTCTTGGTCTTCAGGATTTGCCAAGCTTGCGCCTCGAAGCCCGTAAAATTCCGCTGATGTTGCGTGTGGCTAATGCTCTGGGGGACCGCGTGATTGTCCAGGAGATCTTCTCTGAAGTGGTGCGTATGCCGTTCCCCGGCGGCACTCAGACCGTCGCTTGGGCCACGGCGTTGGAGGAAAGTGATCAGCCTGAGTTGGCCCGTGAGCTGTATTTGGCTGCTCTGGATCGGTTGGAAGATACCCATGGCATGCAGCCAGAACTTAGCTCGGCTTGGGCTCGGCATTTGATCCGGCGACAGGAGTTTGCTACTGCGGAAAGTTACTTGATGAAGAATCTATGGATGTCTCCCAATGAATCGGCCACACTGCTGCATGAACTGTATTTTGGCTGGCATAGGCTGGCTGACATGAAGTCTGAGTTGCATAAATTTCATTTGCCGGGCGGAATCGAAAAGGAAGCGCTTTTCCTGGCCGATCAGTCTCTCGGTTTGCCTCTTCCTAGAACGCCTGTATCACCATGACTCATCCTTTCTGCCTCTTAGTTTTAGCCTTTGTTCTGGTAGGCTGTGCTTCCAAAAAAACCTCTCGTCACGATGACCTGGGAGGTCAGCCGATGTCAAAACGGATCGCTAACTCGATGAAGCGGATGAATGATCCCCATGATCGCAGTCACTTTGATAAAACGATGCAGGCTTCTTTAGGCGGTAATCAGAGTGCTGGTTGGCTCAGTAAACAAAAACACTCAATCAGCGATTTTAATGGAGTGAAATCTTTCACTGGTATGACGGCGTTTAAAACGCAGGACTTTTCTGGTAGCGATCTGAAGAGTCGCTTGAATGATCAAGAATTTAATCAGCGTGAGAAAGAACCCTCTTTTGCAGACAACATCTTTAAGACCGATCAGAATCCTTTTGCCAAGAAGATGTCACGTGATGACACCCGAAGTTTTTCGGGTGCGAACGATGTCTTTAAAACCAAGGCCAACCGTGAGGGGCTCGAGCAACAGAATAAGAACAACACGCCTAAATTCATCGAGCTAGATCCGAAAGAAAGAAGATCGGCTTACACGGAGGATGAAGTTCGTCATCTCCTGGGTAGGGACTGAGGGCCTTATCTCAGGCCAACATGGGCGCTTTTGTCAGGATCTTATCCAAACTATTCAGGCAAGAGGCCCAATGAATCGACAGATCTGATAAAGACTCTTGGTAACCTGCGGCGGCTCGGCCGCCAATGATTAAGGCGGTGCTCTCAGGAAGAAGTTGGCGTAACTGCCTGACTTTTTCTTGAATAGCCGGGCATTTTTCAGGGTAAACGAGACTGAGCGCGACAGCGCGCGCCCTCCTTGCGGAGACACAGGCTGCGATTTCCTCAATGGGCAGATTGGGTCCAAGATAAGTGACTTTCCATCCCAAGTCGCGAGCTGAGGCCGCAACGAGCATGGCTCCCAGTTCATGTACCTCTCCAGTTGGTGTCGTGATCACCAGTTCAGGGGCGTTTTCTGCAAGCTGACTTCCAGGTACTGGCATCATGAGAACTTCACGGATGACGTTGGTAGCTAAATGCTCTTGCCCCGGGCGCATATTCCCTGACTGCCAGGACTCTCCAATGGTTTGTATCAAAGGACCGATGACATGATGCAACATGCCTCGCTGGCCTAACTGCTGACGAGCCCTATTCAGGAGATGATGCATGACCTCACTGTCAAAGGCTTTTGACGCAGCCATGCAGAGATCGACAAATTGTTGCGGCTCCTCCAGTGGCTTAGAATCGGTTGGCGTGATTGAGTTTTTTCCTTGAGGCTGCAGGCTACGCTGCAAGTGATCATCGAGTAGCTTTTCGAGTTCGTTTGTTGGCAGTTGAGCGATGTTGCCGATTCGATGTCCATTTTCCGTGAGTTGGCGGAGGACTTTGAGCCGCTTGATCGCCTCTTCGCAATACATCCGCCTATTCGTTCCTGTGCGTGTTGGGGTCATGGCCCCGTAGCGTCTTTCCCAGATGCGAATGACATGAGAACTAAGGCCTGAAAGGTGGCTGGCCATTTGAATTGCGCAGGGCATAGTAGCTGGTAGTTGATTGAGTCCGAGTTGGTGAGTATAGAAGGTTGATCGAACACGGATTACGGACTAACTTCGACAAAAGAAACATTTTGTCTCAATTTTTGAGCAACCTGCATTTTTCAACTCATGCTGAACCACATTTGGGCCCTTTTACTTTTTGTTGGACTAATCGTTGCAGGACTCGTCGGTCGGGTCTCGGGTGACGCGAATGTGATCGATGCCGCGATGAAGGGGGCGGAAAAGGCAGTCATGGGAATTGCCCTACCTTTGGCCGGCATGATGATGTTTTGGCTGGGCGTGCTCCGACTTCTGGAAAAAGCAGGCGTTCTAGAGGCCGTCGTCCGTTTGCTGTCGCCTCTACTTAAGCGTCTTTTTCCAGATGTGCCGACAGGGCATCCTGCCATGAGTGCCATGGTGATGAATCTTTCAGCCAACATGCTAGGGCTCTCAAATAATGCGACGCCACTGGGGCTCAAGGCGATGGGGCACCTGCAAGAGTTGAATCCTCACAAGCAAAGCGCCAGCAACGCGATGATCACCTTCCTGGCCCTGAATACAGGAGCTTTTACGCTGATCCCGATGTCAGCCATGAACTTCCTGAACGCGGCAGGGATCAAAAATAGCTATCAAGTCATCGTTCCTACCATCCTTGCCACGGCTTGTGCCTCCGTCGGTGCCGTTCTTGCAGCGAAGAGTTTTCAAAGGCTGCCTCAATTTGTGCCTCAGCCTGATGAACCTGAGGTCGAAGTTAAACACACCGTGGCAGTGAAATCAGGGCGAATCTCCCAGAAAGCGAAATATCTGCTGACAATCCTGACGTTACTCTTTTTGGGTGTCTCCGCTCTAGAGCTTGGTCCGCCTGCTTGGCGTCAGTCGGTGCTGCAACAATCGGGTCTCTCTACTGTTTTAGAAAAATCGGCCCAGCGAAAAGCTGAAGCCACGGCCACTTTGGCCAAAAACAAAGAACTAGCACTGGCCACCGCAGCCGTTGAGACAAAACCTGAGCCTCCGGTCTGGCGCCGTTTGATGGATGGCACTTCGGGGCTTGCCATTCCTGCCATTCTGATTCTTGCCGTTGGCTTTGCCTGGGCACGTGGGGTGCGTGTTTATGAGGAGTTTGTGGATGGGGCTAAAGAAGGCTTTCAGGTCGCCGTGCGCATTATGCCCTATCTAGTGGCCATGCTCGCCGTGCTGGCGATTTTGCGGGAGTCGGGCGCTTTTCAGCTCTTGGAGTATGCTTTAGCGCCAGTCCTCGGCTTCCTTGGCTTTCCTGTTGAGCTCCTTTCCTTGGCGTTGATGCGGCCGCTCAGTGGTTCCGGCGCGCAGGGCATTCTGAATGAGATCCTGACTCGTCCTGATTTGAGCGAGATGGTGAAATTCACCGCAGCGATTCTTTATGGCTCCACCGAGACGACCTTTTATGTCCTGACGGTGTACTTCGGCAGTGTCGGGATTCGCCGATTCCGCCACGCACTCATGGCTGGTTTGACGGCGGATTTTATCGGAATGGTGGCGGCAATCATCTTTGGGAGGCTTTTGTTTAGTTAATAAATGATAAAAAGATGAAAATAAATATTGAAAATGATGATTTAAGCTTCATGTTAGCCCCATGAGAATCACTGTTGATATTGAAGAAAGCATCCTCAACGACCTCGTCGGTATCATGGGAGAGAGTAAAAAGAGTCCTGCTGTGGCAAGGGCTGTCACAGAGTTTGTGAAACGGCAGAAGGCCAAAGAATTTGGCCGCCTTCTCAGGCAGGGTGCCTTTGACTATCCTGTCCTCAATGAGGAAATCGAGAAACAGGATACCTAACTCCAGTCACTCATGGTTCTCGTAGATTCTTCCATTTGGATCGAAGCCTCACGGCGTGATGGTGACCTAGGTGCTAAGGTAGCGCTCGAAGCGCTGCTGGAAGAGTATGAGGCCGCCACTACCAATCCAGTTCTGCTGGAAGTACTCGGTGGCGCCCGCAAAGAAGAGCGAAAGCGCATGTCAGACTATTTTGCCATCATTCCCCATATTCAGGCGGATGCCAATGACTGGGAAAAGGCTATTTCTTTTGTCTGGCTTTTGCGGGATCAAGGAATCGCTGCTCCATGGAATGACATCCTCATCGCCACGATAGCCCTGCGACGCGACATTCGCGTTTTTGCTCGGGACAAGCACTTTGATGCCATGGCAAACATGATGGGCCTCACTTTGTATCGCCCTGGTTTAGGCGGCACATACTCGCCGGAGAATCGTGGAGGTGAGGGAATCTGATGCTTCAAATCTCCCAGCTCACTCTTCCTGTCGAACACGCTGACACCGATCTGCGGCCTGCTTTATTAAAGCGTTTAGGTATTCCAGATTCTGCCCTGCGTGGTTTTAGCGTCAAGCAACGTGCCATTGATGCACGTCGTCAGCATGTCAATTTCAGCTACACGCTGCTAGCTGAGGTGGATCAGGAAGCGCGTGTCCTGAAATCCGTCGCTAAAGACACGCAAATTTGTCCTGCCCCGGATGAGAGTTACCGCCAGATGCCGCCATCCGGTGAGCATGTGGTCACCAATCGTCCCGTCATTGTTGGCACTGGACCTTGTGGCCTTTTTGCCGGACTTCTCTTAGCCCGCGCAGGTCGCTGCCCTATCCTACTAGAGCGTGGCAAGGCTGCGGGGGATCGTGCCCGTGATGTCACGGGTTTTTGGCGGCGTGGCTGGGACTTTAACCCTGAATCGAACGTTCAGTATGGCGAAGGTGGTGCTGGCACCTTTTCAGATGGCAAGCTTTACACACAGATTCGAGATCGTGAGCATCGCATCCCGTGGCTGTTAAAAGAGATGGTCGCAGCAGGGGCTCCTG
>Ga0164294_10003672_pt1 | contig 13627 bp, 12 predicted proteins | sample GEODES005metaG_FD_111479 | JGI IMG/M metagenome (GOLD analysis project Ga0164294, IMG submission 111479) | Oligotrophic lake water microbial communities from Sparkling Lake, Wisconsin, USA - GEODES005 metaG | ecosystem: Environmental > Aquatic > Freshwater > Lake | place: USA: Sparkling Lake... | reverse complement strand
GCTGGATCGGCGCCTCACTCACGATGAGCGCTCCAAGAACTCGGCAAGTTGCTCAAGAGTCGGGTAGTCGAAGAGGTCCGCGACATCGACACGCTCTGGAAATTCGTGCTCTATCGCCTCGTGGATACGAGCCAGGGTTAGTGAGTTGAGATTGATCTCGAGCAAATTGGTCTGAGGCGTTAGTTCTCGGTCCGTGACAAAAACGGCACAGACCTCTTGCAAGCGCCGTACCGTCGTGGTGGCGTCGTTCTGGATCGTCAGTTCATCGCCAACCGCACGAAGCAAAGGCTCCAACTCGGACAGCACATCTTCAAATTCGCCCCGTTCGAAGGCTTGGGCGAGCGCATATCGCTGAAGCTTGCCGCTGCTGGTCTTGGGGATTTGCTTGACTGGGACCACATGCGTGGCCTGCAAGCCCGTGTGATGAAGGATCTTTCGGCGAAGCTCGAGCACCTTCGGAACGAAATCGTTGAGATCGCCGCGGTGAATGACGAACAGCGCCAGTTCTTCAGCATCTGCTGCCAAGGCGCACACGCTGGCTGCTGCCACGCGATTGGCTTCGATACCGGCCACTTGTTCGGCAACGCGCTCCAGATCGTGCGGGTAATGGTTCTGGCCATTGACGATCACCAGGTCCTTGGCGCGCCCGGTGACGATCAGTTGCCCCTCCCACATCAGACCCAGATCACCGGTGTCCAGCCAACCTTCGGGGGAAATGCACTCGCCGGTTTTTGTTTCGTCGCAGTAATAGCCGCGTGTGACGTTTTCGCCACGTATCTGTACGCGACCGAGCGCTTGTTGACCAAGATCCACACCGCTCTCGTCGGATATCCGCACTTCGGTGCCCGGCACCGGCCAGCCCAGTTTCACGAATTCGGCCGCATCTTCAGCTTCGGATGGAACTGCCGTCACCCGCGCGCCCACGCTTGAGCCAGAACGCGACAAATGCAGGGTCTCCAGGGCACTTCCAGGGCGAGGAAAACTCACTGCGAGGCTGGCCTCGGCCAATCCGTACACCGCGAACATGCAATTCGGCTTCAGCCCGTGAGGCTCCATGGCCTGCACAAATCGACGGGCCAAGTCGGCGGAGATCGGCTCAGCCCCGTTGAAGACCAGCCTCACCGCAGACAGATCGAGTCCTTCTGGCCGCTTCAGCGCGTGCTGCTTCAGGTAGTGCTGGTAACCGAAGTTGGGCGAACAAAGCACCGTGGCTTTTCGCCGGCTGGCTTGTTCTAGCCACATCAGGGGACGACGTGCGAACAGATCGGTTCGCATGAGCAGATGGCTCACGCCGCAGGCGACCATGTTGAGATGAAAACCAATCAGCCCCATGTCGTGAGAAAGGGGCATCCAGCTCAGCGCCACATCGCGGTCCGAGAAGGCCGCCGCTTCGCGTATGGAGCCAATGTTCGCGATCAGGTTCCGGTGGGTCAACATGACGCCCTTGGGATCGCCAGTCGAGCCCGATGAATACTGAATGAAGGCCAGATCCTCAGGCTGCGACTCCCATGGCCGCCCAGGCTGCGCGCCAAGGTCCAAGCTGCCCGGAACCAGCGCACATTCGCGCAGCCGCTGGCCATCCACGCCAAGCCCGTGCGTCGCAACAAATCCATCGAGCCGCTCAAGCGCAGCAGCGTCGATGTAGACAGAAGCACTGTCGAATTGCGCAAAAACTCGAAACAACTTGCGCCGCTGCTCATCGCCGCTGATCGGGGCGAGCGGCACCGGCACCATGCCACCGAGCACGCAGGCCCAAAACATTTCAAGGAAGCGCTCGTTGTCAGCCACACACAAAACCATCGCATGACCTGGGCGCAGGCCAAGAGACTGCAATGCGCCCAACAGGCTCAAGGCGCGCTGCCGCAGCCGGGCGAAACTCAGAACACGTTGCTCGTCGTCGCCGTCGATGAAGGTGATGTGACGGTCGTCGCGGACGCTGTCGCTCAGGATGGTCCGCAGGATTTCGAATTGAGGCATAGGTATTTCAGCGCGCCACCACACGCATGAGCAAATCCTGCTGCGTGCGCAAATTGATCTGGAATTCAGGTTTCGGCAACTCGGCTCCCACGTGGATCAGCCGGAAGTGTCGTGCCAGCAGGCTCAAGTGAGTGCGCATTTCGGCCATCGCGAACGAGGCGCCAATGCAATACCTCGGGCCGGCTGAAAAAGGCAGAAATGCAAACCGGTGACGGGCTTCGACAGCCGCTGGCGCGAAACGACTGGGGTCGAACACCTCGGGTCGGTCCCAGTGCGAGGCATGCCTGTGCAGCAGATACGGACAGATGAAGATGTCTGTTCCAGCCGCCACGTGATAGCCACTCAACTCATCATCGCCCAAGGCCTTTCGGCTGAACAGCCACACCGGGGGGTACATGCGCAAGGCTTCCAGCAACACCTGCTCCACATAGGGGTCCTCCTCAGGCGACTCCTCATTGCTGGCCTTGGCCGACACCGCACCCCCGATGGCCTGATGCAAGCGCTCCTCAATCTCGACGTTTTGAGACAAGAGATACCAGGTCCAGTTGAGCGCGCTGGCGGTTGTTTCATGGCCCGCCACGATCAGGGTCATGATCTCGTCAAGCAACGCCCGCTCGGGCATTGCCTCGCCAGTGTCTCGGTCGCGCGCCTCCATCAGCGTCGACAAGATGTCCATCTCGATGCGCTGCTCGGCGCGTCGCGCATCGATCATCGCTCGCACCCAATGTGTCAAGGCCCGAAATTTCGCGGCAAACGGGAGATCCCTTCGGGTCTCGCGTGTCAAGAGGTCAAACGGGCTCGCGCCGTCGGCGTCAACCAGTCGATCGAAGTCGGTGCTGAACAAGGCTCGCAAAACGACGTTCAGCGTCACTTCGCTGAGATCCCGCGTGAGGTTGATCGTTTCGCCACGGCTGGCGTGACCAGACCAGCGCTCCAACAGATCTTGGTTGGCCCGCTGTATCAATGCCGAGAAGCTGCGTATGACCTGGCCCTGGAAAGCCGGCTGCGTCATGCGCCTCTGACGCGACCAGAATTCGCCTTCACTGACGATCAATCCGTTGCCGAGCAGCAAGCGAACTCGCTCCAAACCCACGCCCTTGACGTAGTTGGCCCGATTGGTGAGCAAGACGTGCCGGATGTCATCGGCGTCATGGATCACCAGGCCGTCGCCAGGCCGGCTCTCGGATGGCACGCGGCAGATGTCTCCGTGGTTCTTCAACCATTCCTGCAGCCGAGGCAGACTCTCGTCATTGGCGTCTAGGTCGTAGCCCTCCTGTGGGCCGGGAGCCAGCAGATCGTGAACCATAATCTTGGGTCTGATTTCGAGCCTGAAATTGTGTCACGCGCAAGTCACGCGCCGCCTCCATGACCGTAACGGTTTTGATCACCTCCGACTTCGTTCCATCGCCGGTGATCGAAGCCCAATGGCTTGCTCAGCTGCCAGATTTACGGCGAGCCGAAATCGGTCGCTGGCATGACGCAAGCGCCCGGCGTCACTCTCTTCTTGGAAGCAGGTTGCTGACCGAGGGATTGAGCCGTATGGGATACGCAGGCAACCCGCTGGCATCGCTGCGCTACCCCGCGCGGTCGCGTCCGACGTTGGACCTGCCGGTGGCTTTCAGCGTGTCGCACTGCGAAGGCCTGATCCTTTGCGCACTGTCCACCGATGGCCCGATCGGCATCGATGCCGAAAAACTGGGGGCGCTTCAGGCTGAGGAGTTCCGCCTGCACCTCAATGCAGCCGAGCGTGCTTGGGCGGGTCGCAGTTCGCGCCGTTTTTATTCGGTGTGGACGCGCAAGGAGGCCGTGGTCAAGGCAGCGGGCTCACGTGGTCTGCGCGATGTGGCCGGGGTCGACACCATGCCGGCCAGGAACCGCGCCATGTTCCAAGGTCGCCTGTGGCGCACCCAGCAAGTGTCTGTGGGACCAAGCCACGTGGCCCATCTGGCCCTTGCGGATGAAGCGCTCAGCCCATGCGTCGATCACATCAGCGCTGCGAGGCTTGCAGGTGCAGACTTGCACGCCGAGCTAGACCCCGCTGCCACTCAAAGCACCGCGCCTTTTGCGCTTCGTTCCCATTCCACTCTGTCCTGAAAGCTCACATGTCCAGACCCCAACGCGCCTTGATCCTCGGCGCCGGCCAAGGCAGCCGCCTCTTGCCGCTGACCGAGCGCATGCCCAAATGCCTCCTTGATATTTGCGGGCGCAGCATGCTCGAGTGGCAGCTTCGCGGCCTGAGCGACGCGGGCGTCGCCGAGGCCGTGGTCGTGACCGGTTTTCATCCCGAACTGGTGGAAGCCGAACTGCAGCGGGTCACGCCCAAAAACATGACTGTGCGCACGCTTTACAACCCGTTCTACAAGCTCGCTGACAACCTCGCGAGCTGCTGGATGGCACGAGCTGAATTGCAAGGGCCTTGCCTCATCCTCAACGGAGACACGCTGTTCGAGCCAGCCATCGCTCACCGCCTGCTCGATGCCGAGGCGGCACCAATCACTGTGACGATAGACCGCAAGCCAGACTACGACTCCGACGACATGAAGGTCGAGACCGCAGGCAACCGTCTGCGTGCCATCGGCAAGAAACTGCCCGCCGAAACCGTCAATGGCGAGTCCATCGGCTTTTTGCGCTTCGAGGCCGATGGCGCTGCGCTTTTCGTCGCCGAGCTCGAACGCACGATGCGCACGCCCGAGGGCCCGGCCCTTTGGTATCTCTCGGCGATCAACCGCCTGGCCCAGGCCAACGCCGACATCCGCACCGTCTCCATCGAAGGCCTCCAATGGGGCGAGCTCGACTTTCCGGATGATCTGATCCACGTGCGGTCATTGGCCGCGACCTGGCTCTAGAGGTCACTGCGCTCAGGTCTTTGCGGCCACCAGCCGGCGCACCAGATCCAGGTCCGCAGGCTTGTCCACATCGATGGCCGCGCGGCCATCACTCAGCTGAGCGATGGCCACCCGCGCGCCGCCAGCGAGCGAACCCAGTCGGGCCATGGCAGCGTCCGAGCTCAACAGACCCAGCCGATAGCGCGCAGCAAAAGTCCACCCCAGGCGACCCATCATGCGCAGCGGGTCCTTGCGATAGAGCTCAAGTTCACGCCACAACGCGACGGCGCCTGCTGAAGCGGGGCTGGCCATCAGGAACAGGTTGCAGCCTGAAAAATCACCGTCGGCAAAACGCAGCCAAGTGCGTTTCGTGTCCGGCGCGGCCGCCTCGACCACATCGCGCCGGGCCAACCCCACCGTCACGTCGACGTCTGCGCGGCAGGCTGCCAAAAACTCCTGCACCCAACCGGTTTGCAACAGCGCGTGATCGGCCGTGGTGACCAGCAGCGGCGAGCCTTCGCTGGCCAGTGCTGCGGCCACGGTGGCGCTCGGTCCAGAGGCGGTCGGCATGGTGGTCCAGGGTTTGACATGGCCCGTTTGCAGCCCGGGCAGATCATTCAAGACCTCGGGCCGCTCGATGGCCACCACGATGCGCGCCACCTCGGGCACGGCCGACAGCGCCTCCACCACGCGCTCGATCATCGTGCGCCCACCCACCTCGATCAAGGCCTTGTGGCTGACGCCTGCGTAATCGGACAAGGGGTCGCCGCCGGCCCGTGTGCCCGCCAGAACCAATGCGGTCAGCGCCTTCATGTCAGCGCCGCTGCGCCAGCGCGCAGGCTCGCGGGTGGTTCGCGCTCACTGCGTCAGTTCCTTCTCGTAGACGCGATAGGTCTTGTAGGCACGCGCGCCCAGCGACTCGATGACGTGGCGCATCGACCGGTTGTCCTCAAGGATCCACGACAGCTCGACTTGTTGCACGCCCTTGTTGCGCAGCCCGTTGCGCAAGGCGTCGATGATCAAAAACGGCGCCAGCCCACCGACCAAGCTGCCGCTCACGCTGCGCCGGATGCCCATCAGCGGCACGCGGGCCGTGCGAGCGCCGCGCCGCAGGCGCCACAGCAGCTTGAGCCAGTTGAACGGCAGCAAGCGACCGCCGAAATCGGCGATCAGCTCATTGAGGTTGGGCAGCGCAATGCCAAAGCCCACGGGCTCACCATTGAGCTCGACGATCGCCACGCACTTGGGGTCGATCAGCATCTTCAGGCTCTTGGCCATGTGGGCGATCTCGGCGGGCGTGAAGGCAATGAAGCCCCAGTTGAGCGACCAGGCGTCGTTGAAGATCGAGGTGACGGTGTCGAATTCCTCGAGATAGCGCTGCTTGTCCAGCGTGCGCACCGTCAGCGTGGCCGGTGTGCGATTGGCGATCTTGCGGCGTGCCGCAGCCGGCAACTCGTGTTCGATGTCGTAGAGATAAGCGATCAGGTCCTTGGCCTTGACGTAGCCGAGCGCCTCGACTCGCCGTGCGGCGTAGCTCGGATCGTGACCCATCATCATCACCGGCGGCGTGTCGAAGCCATCGATCAGCAGGCCCGTCTCTTCATTGATCGACAGGTTGAACGGCCCGAGCACGCGTCGTTTTCCCCGAGCCGCCAGCCAGCTCTCGGCAGCCGCGAACAGGGCAGAAAACACCTCGCCATCGTCTTCGGCGGCAATCATTCCGAAGTGGCCCACGTCGGGGTCGGTCACCAGCGTGTCGATCTGCGCGCTGATGCGCCCGACGTCGCGGCCGTCTCGACGCGCCAGCCAGAACTGCGTCGTGGCGTGCTGGAAATAAGGGTTCTTGGCCGGAGACAGCGCTTCGCGGCGTTCCAGCATCAGCGGCGCGACGTAGCTCGCGTCGGCCTTGTAAAGCCGCACCGGCAGCTCAATGAATCGATCGAGTTCGGCAGGCGTTGCAACCGCGATGATTTCGATGTTGCTCATCAGGCCACCGGTTGAACGCGTTCGCGCACCCAAAACCCCAGCCACACGGTGCGCACGCTGTGCCAGGCGAAGGTGACGCCCTGCCACGCGGTGATTACGTAGAGCCCGGCCGCACCAAAGCCTAAAAGCACGCCCACGGCCATGATGGTCATGGTGATGTTGCGCCTGGCGATGAAGCTGCGCACGGTGCCATCGAGCCGGGTTGCAGCGTGCAGCCCGAAGCCCAGACGGTGCTTGGCAATGCCGAGCACGATGCGGTCGGCCACGTAAAAAACAATCAGCCACACCGCCGCCTGGTACAGCAGATCTTCGAAGCTGCGCGCGCCCAGACCCCACGCAAAAGCGAAGTACCAAAACGGCGGATGCACGATGTCAAGCCCGTGGTCGAGCACGTTGCCGATCTTCGAGTCGGTCAGCGTCAGCCTGGCCACCTTGCCGTCGACGCTGTCGAGCACGCTCATGGCGTAGGCGCAGATAAAGCCGGCCAGAAAGTCACCGTTCGCAAACAGCGGCACCGCGGCAAACGTGAGCACGATCGAAAAAATGGTCACCGCATTGGGATGAATGCCCCAACGCGTGCAAAGCTGCACCAGCGGCCACACCAGCGGCGGATACACGTAGCGCGTGAGCAGGTCCGTCGAGCCCTTGTAGTTGTCCCAGAACATCTGACGCTCGAGGCGCCGGCGCTCGGCGGCATCGTTGACGGCAAAGATCCAGTACGGAATCGATCGCCGCAGCTTGTCCATGAAGGCCGGGAATTCCTGCTCATCGACCCGCGAGATGCGCCCTGCGGCGATCAGCGCGTCGGCCACTTCGCACAGGCTGTCGGCGTCCACGGGGATGGCATCGACGAGATCGCTTTGCAGGCTCAAGGCCACCGCGCGCTGCGCGCCTTCGCCGCGCTCGGCGACACACGATGCGGTGCGGCTCTTGAGAAAGCCGATCAGCCGCGGATCGATCACATTGCCACCGTCCACCGCCACCAGCGCGCCCTCAGCCAGCGCCTTGCGCAAGCGCACGCCCAGCTTCGCCACATTGGCATCGGTGTTCGCACCGGGCCAGACCAGGGGTGTTGCGTCAGGCCCCGACAAGACGACCGGCGTGTCGGCGATGAACTTGCGCGCGCTGCGTCGCAGGCGTTCGATGGGTGGCAGGCTGAAAAGGCTCTGGGCTTGCGCACCAGGCGTATCGATCCACAGCTTCATGGGCGCTCGCACCAGAGCACTCTGGCCAGACCGATCGCGGCAAACAGCAAGGGCGCTGCAATCGCCGTGGCCAGCGGAGGGAACTGACCGCTCGAGCCCAGCGCGGCCACGACGCCATCGCACAGCAGGAATGCCAGCCCCAGCATCAGCGCGACCACCATGCCGCCCCCGCCACCCCCGCCTCGCGAGAGCGTGGAGGCCGTCGGCAACGCCAGCAGCAGCATGATGAACACGCCCAGCGGCGCCGTGAACGAACGGTACAAAGCGGTTTGGTAGTAACTCAGCGGTTGCGATCCGGGGCGGGCGCCAGCGATCACCTCGGCAATCATCATAGTAGACAGGTAGGGCCGCGCGAGGCTCAGGCGCAGCACCTCATCGGGCTGCAAATTGTTCTGCCACGTCCGTGCCTCCTCGTGGACCTGACGCAATCCGCCAGCCTCGAAGTGCAGCTCGGTCACGTCCTCGAGCTGCCACGCCTGACCGTCCCAACGAGCCACAGCGGCGCGCAGCCGCGTGCTCAACTGCCCATCGCGCTTTTCGTACAGGCGCACGCCACGCAACTCGCGGCCGTCGGGGCTGAAGGCCTCGATCAACACCGGCCCGCCATTGGTGTTCGCCCACAGCGGTTTGCGTTCGTCCTCAGCCGGCGCGTTGGCGTTCCACCATTGCTTGAATTCGATCTCAACGCGTGGCAAGACCCACTGCTGCAAGACCACCTGCAAGCCCGCAAAAGCGATCAGCACGGGCAGCAAATAGCCAAGCATGCGCATCAGGCTCACGCCGCTCGAGCGCATGGCCGTGATCTCGAGCCCGCGCGCCATGGTGTTCAACACGGTCATCGACCCGAGCAGCACCGCCAGCGGCAGCGCCAGCCCCAGCTCGGCCGGCAGCCGCAACACAGCGTAGTAAAGCAGGCCGCCAACGCCCTGCCCGCGCTCCAGAATTTCGGTGGTCACGTCCAGCAGTTCGAGCATCTGCATCATGGCGGTGAGCACCGCCAGCAAGGCCAGAACCTGCATCGCGACGCGGCGACGCAGGTAGATGGCCAGCCGACCGTTCATGGTGCGCTCCGCGCCAGGTGCTTGGTGCGTGAGCGATCGATCCAGTTCTCGATGGCCACCACCGCGCGCAAGACCGGGTTGTCACCCGGCCAGGCCAGGCTGCTGCGGAAGATCCAGATGCTCAGCACCGCAAACGCCACAAAGGGCGTCCAGACCGCGAGTGCGGCCGGCAGGCGCCCGGTGTCTGCCAGGCTTTCGCCAAACTGCAGCGAGTGATCGATGGCCAGCAAGGCCAGCACGCCGAAGACCACCCCGGGCGTGCGCCGTCCGCGCTTGGACGCCATGCCCAGCGGCAGAGCCAGCAACGGCAGGAAAGGAAATATCAGCGCCCTGGCCAGCCGGCCATGAAATTCGGCGGCCGGCTTGGTCTGACCGTCTTCTGTCTGCATGTTTTGCCAGAGCTCAGACAGCGTTCTTTCACGCACCGATTCGCCCCGGTCGGCCATGGGCTTCGAGGCAGGCGCCAGATCGCGCCCGGAAAACCCGCTCTCGAACCGCGAGACCGTGACCGATGCGCCGCTGGTGGCCGTGGCCTCGCGAACCTTCACGATCTGTCCGTCTTCGAGATGCAATTGCAGCCCCTCGGGTGTGGGCACGATGCGGCCCTTGGCGGCGGTCAGGATCTCTTCGCGACCCGCGCCTCGGTGTTCGACGAACACGCCCCGCAGGTCACGGCCATCGCCTTCGATCACATCGGCGGTGAAGGTCAAGCCCTGGCCGATGTCAATGAAATGGTTTTCTTCGACCCTGGCGTCCCAGCCGGTTTGCGTCACCCGGTTCACCGCCACGTGATAGCCGTAGCGCGCGAGCGGCTGCAACTGCCCGTAAAGGTAAACGCTGAAGGTGCCCAGCATGATCGCCAGCATGAAGTAAGGCGCGGCGATGCGGGCCATCGATCGGCCGGACACCAGCATCACGTCAAGCTCGTTGTCGTCGCACATGCGCGCTGCGGCCATGAACATCGCGGCGGTGAACGCCATCGGCAGCGCCAGGCCCAGGTAGTGCGGCACCAGCGTGGCCGCCATGAACAGCACGCTCGATGGCGGCGCACCGGCCGCAGCGGCCAGATCGAACAAGCGCAGCAAGCGCTCGAGCAGTTGCGCCATCAGCAGCGCCAGCAGCGACAGCGCCAGCGGGCCGGCGACCAGGCGCAAGGCGTAGCGGTCGAGTCGATCCAGCGAGAACCAGGGAATCAAGGCGGGCAGCCCTCGGCAGCACACACAGCCCACGCATCGCGCAGCCGAGCGAGCAAGGCAGCGCTCGTGGCGTCATCCAGCGAAACAGCCGCATCGAGCACCGGCGGCCCGGGCCATCCTGCGTCGGCAAAGTCAACGCCGGCAAAACTGCGCGTGGCCGGGTAGCGCGGAATCACGTGCATGTGGACATCGGGATCGACCATCATCAGCATCAGGTAGTTGATGCGCTCGAAGGCCACGACCTCGCGCAAGGTCGCCTCGATCAGGCCGATGAGCTGGCGCATTTCGGCAAAGCCCTGAGCGCTCACGTCAGCAAAGGAGCGCACCGGCTCGCGGCACACCAGCACCAGCGAGCCCAACGTGGGCTGCCTGGGCCTGAGCAGCACGGTCCAGCAGTCGGTTTGCGCCACACGCTGCGCGGGATCGCCAAACTTGATCTCGGTCGCGTTGGACATGGGCTACCCCGTGGTGTTTCGAGCCGATGGATTATCCCCGCCGGACTTGGCCGCGCCCCTGGGCAGGCACAGTTCGTAGGCCACGTCGTCCCCGAAGGACTGCGACTCGACCGACCAGCGCCGCACATTGACTTCCATGCGGCGCTCGCCATCAGCGTCAACCAGCCGCAGGCGATGCCAGCGCGCGCCCTGATCCTTGGGGTTGGGCAAGGCAGACGACGACGGCACGCAGATGCACGGGATGGGCTCGACGGGCCCGGCGATCGCATCCAGCCGCGCATCGCGGGCGTGCCCGTGCAGCACGAGTTCAGCACCCGCACGTTGGAGCACGGCACGCAGCTGCGGCCCATCGGCCAGTGCCTTGCGCCAGCCGATGGCACCCGCAGCGGCCGGGTGGTGGAGCAAGACGATGCGCACGCGAGCGGCCTGGCCTTCGGCCATCAGAACCTGCTCGAGCCGCGCAAGCTGTTGTGGCCCCAGACAACCCCGCGCGAGCAACGGCGCGGTGGGCAGCGCCGAATTCAGGCCGATGACCGCCATGTCGCCCACGCGATGCACGTAGGGCCAGCCCTCGTCGCTCAGCCGGGTCCAGGGCGCCCACAGGTCGGTGCCTTCACCCGCAGGCACACGCACCAACGCATCGTGATTGCCCGGCACCAAACTGATGCGCTCGGCCGGTGCCAGTGCGGCGAGCCAGTGGGCCGCCTGCCGAAATTCACCGGGCAACGAGAAGTTGGTGATGTCACCGGTGAGCAGCACATGGTCCACGGCGTGATCGCGCAGATCCTGGCTGAGTGCCGCGAGCACGTCGCCACTTTGCAGGTGACGCCGACGCCGCCACGACCACACGCTCAGCTGTCGCTTCGAAAAATGCTGCCTCAGCGACAGCTGCGGCTCGAAAGGCAGATGCAGGTCAGAGACGTGGGCGAGCGTCAGAACGGCCATCGATAATGACCGGCTGCTGTTTTGACGCCAGTGCCTTGGATAACCACCCTTCGATGATGCCAAAGAAACCTTTGCCTGCGGGCTGCGGGCGGTGCCCATGAGCGCCACAGAAGTGCCCCAGCGGCAGTTGTCAGGCGTCATCGTGGGCCACTCGCCTTTGCGGGTGTGGGCCCTGCCTTCGGAGTTGCGGCTGCAAAGACAGCTGACCCGGGTCGGCGCGGTGGATGACAACTCGGCAACGCAACGGCTGGTGCTGTTGCGCGCCGACTGGGTCTATGACGACGCGCTGGTTCGAGGGCTGGCTCGCTCGGATGACGACGTGGCTCTGGTGGCCGACGATGGCGCGGTGGTTGCGATCGGCATGGCGGCAACAACCGCACGCGCGACGAATGCGCAAGCGCTGCTCGCCGAGGGCCAGGCACCCGATGGGGCTCGCCGCGTCACGGTCTCGCAACTGGCAGACGGCTACAACGACGCGCTGCGCAAGCGCGAGCCGCCTTACCTGATGCCGCTCAACGAAGCCGATCTGCCGGCCATCGAGCGACGCATCTTTGCGGGCTCCTACAAGGGCGTGACCGATCTGGTCACGCTGTACGTCTGGCCTGCGCCGGCGCGCTGGGTCACCCGCGTGTGCGCCAACAACGGCATCACGCCCAATCAGGTCACCTCGGCCAGCCTGGTGCTGGTGTTCGCGGCGATGTGGGTGTTTTGGACCGGCCACTTCGGCTGGGGCATGCTGGCTGCGTGGGTGATGACCTTCCTCGACACCGTCGACGGCAAGCTGGCGCGGGTGACGCTGCAGTCGTCGCCGTGGGGCAATGTGTTTGACCACTCGATCGACCTGATCCACCCGCCGTTCTGGTGGTGGGCCTGGATCGTCGGCCTGCCGGCGGCGGGCTTCGCCTACGAACACGCGTCGGCGGCCCTGACGGTGATCGTCGCCGGTTACGTGCTGCAGCGCATCGAAGAAGGCATCTTCATGGCCTGCTTCAAGATGGACATGCATGTGTGGCAACGCTTTGACAGCCACCTGCGCCTGATCACCGCTAGGCGCAACCCGAACCTGCTGATCCTCAGCGCATCGCTGCTCGTCGGCCGGCCCGATGTGGGCATCAGCGTGGTCGCGCTGTGGACGGCGGTGTGCCTGGTACTGCACGCGCTGCGCATCGTGCAGGCGGCGTTCGCGCGGCGCCATGGTCCGTTGCGGTCCTGGCTGGCGACATGAGTGACGAGCCGCTGCGCCGCATCGTCGACGAGGAGATGCGACGCAGCGTGCCGAGCGCGGTCAGTGCGCTCGCCGCGCAACTCGCGGCCCGCGCCCAGGGCCAGGCGGCGGCGGTGCTGTTCTACGGATCGAACCTGCGCGATGCCAAGCTCGAAGGCGTGCTCGATTTCTACATCCTGCTTGACCACGTCGGCGCCTGGCCCGGCTCGCGACTGGCCGCATGGGCCAACCAGATGCTGCCGCCCAATGTCGGGTATTTCGAAGGCGAGATCGCCGGCCAGACGCTGCGCGCCAAGTACGCGCTGTTGAGCGCGTCGCAGTTCCGCCGGGGCATGTCGCACAGCTCGCTCGACACCACGCTGTGGGCGCGCTTTTCGCAGCCGTGCTGCCTGGCTTGGGTGCGCAGCGAGGCCGACCGCGCGGCCGCGGTCGACTCGGTGCGCGAGGCCGTGATGACCGCCTCGCGCTGGGCCGCGGGTCTGGGCCCCGAGCGTGGCGAGCCGCTCGCCTACTGGAGGGCGCTGTTTGCCAGCACCTACGGCGCCGAGCTCAGGGTGGAAAAACGCGGCCGCAGCCATGATCTGGTCGCACGCGACGCCGACCGTTATGCGCAACTCCTGCCCGAGGCCTGGCGCGCCGCCGGGATCGAATTCGATCGCACCGACGACGCGCTGCTCACACCGCGCCTGACGCCGTCTTCACGCGAGAACGCCACACGCCGATGGGCTGTGCGCGTGCGGCTGGGCAAACCG
>Ga0164294_10003671_pt1 | contig 13629 bp, 9 predicted proteins | sample GEODES005metaG_FD_111479 | JGI IMG/M metagenome (GOLD analysis project Ga0164294, IMG submission 111479) | Oligotrophic lake water microbial communities from Sparkling Lake, Wisconsin, USA - GEODES005 metaG | ecosystem: Environmental > Aquatic > Freshwater > Lake | place: USA: Sparkling Lake... | reverse complement strand
TCGCTGTGGCACGACGACGCCTCCCTGGGGCTCGAGGAGAGCCAGCGACTCGAGGATCTCCTCGGGCAGCTCGCCGGCACGGTCATCTATTCCCAGAAGGACCTGCTGCTCCCCCCCCATATCGTCGCCCCGGGCGAAACGTTGCCATCGATCGCCGCCCCCCTCCAGGTGCCGTGGCAGCTCCTCGGCAAGATCAACGGCGTCACCGATCCCTCGCAGCTGGTTCACGGGGAACATCTCAAGGTGTTGCGTGGCCCGTTCGATGCGGTGATCAGCGTCTCCCGGCGGCGGATGAGCCTCCAGGTCGGGGGGAATTACGCCGGCAGCTTCCCCGTCGTCCTCGGTCGGCAGATCTATGACCGCATCGGCCAGTCGGTTGCGGTGATCGACATCCGCCGGCCCGGTGCCGTCCAGGAGCCGATGGGGATCGCCTCCCAGGTGGTGTACGCGCCAGCAGCCGGGCCGAAGTCGATCATCCTCGGCGAGGGCCTGGCGATCGAAGGGGTCGAGGACCCGAGTCTCGTCAACGACAGCGCCTCGGCGTCGAGCGTGATCGTCTCGCTCCGCGATCTCGAGGACATCGCCGACATCCTCGGCCCCGGGTCGCAGGTGCTCGTGCGGAAGTGATGCCGGCTACCGCGTGACACCGTGGTCGCCGATCGCTTTGGATCATGCTCGCGGCGAGGGCTCGGTGGTCGCCGCAATCGCCCCACCGTCTGCGGCGATTGCACTGCGGGCCTTCGTGATCGCCGCGGCGACCGCCGCCTGACTCCGCTCCTCGGCGACGATCCGGACGATCGGCTCGGTGTTGCTCGCGCGCACCAAGAGCCAGCCCTCCGGCCAGTCGAGGCGGAGGCCGTCGAGCCGATCGGCACGGGCTGCCGGGAAAGCGGCGGCGACACGGTCGATCGCCGCGATCAGCCCGGGGCCTGTCGTCTCCGCATCCAGATCGATCTTCGCCTTTTCCATGACGAGCGTCGGCAGGCGGCAGGCGAGCACCTCGATCGGCGTCACGGAGTCGCCGCGGCACATCGAATCGAGGACGAGGGCCATCGACACGGCACTGTCGCGGACGAGGACCACGCGGGGATGGATGACGCCGCCGTTTCCCTCGCCGCCGATCACCGCTCCCGCCGCGAGCAACGAATCGACGACGTTCGCCTCGCCGACCGCGGAGACATGGCAGGGGACACCGTGCTGGGCTGCAATCATGCCGGTCATGCCACTCGTTGAACAGTTGACGACCACCGGCCCGGCGGTCCGCCCGAGGACATTCTCCACCGCGAGGGCGAGCGTGCACTCTTCACCGATGTACCGGCCGGCGGCAGTGGCGATCGCGAGTCGGTCGGCATCGGGATCCTGGAAAAACCCGATCGCGGCCCCGCAGGCCGCGATCCGCGGCAGCCAGTCGGCAAGATTCTCGGCCGTCGGCTCTGGCCTGTGCTCGAAGAGGCCGTCGGGCGTCCCCCCCTCCACGACGACCTCGCATCCCAGCGCCTCGAGGAGGGGCACGCCGACACGGCTGCCGGCCCCGTGACCGGAGTCGAGCCAGACTTTGACGCGGCGCTTGCGGATCGCCTCGACATCGACGGTGGCGAGGACGAGATCGACATGGGCCGCCGTGCCGTCGACCTCGCGGCGTGTGCCGGGAGAGGGAGCAGCGGCGCGGGGAACTTCGCCGGCATGGAAGCGCTCGAGGATCGGCCGGCCGGCGGCGGCGGGGAGCACCCGCCCCTGGGCCGAGAACAGCTTGAGTCCGTTGTAGGGGGCCGGATTGTGGCTGGCGGAGATCTGCAATCCGCCGGCGGCACGCTCGTCACGGACGACGATTCCCACTGTCGGGGTAGCCGCGATCCCACAATCGATGACGTCGCGGCCGTCCGCGAGGAGCGCCAGCGTGATCGCCTCGGCAAACACTCCTCCGTGGGCGCGGCCGTCACGACCGAGCACGATTGGCCCCGGCGGAAGGTGATCGACGAAGGCCCGGGCATAGCGAACCGCCACCTCCGGCGTAAGCGAGCCACCGACGATCCCACGGAGACCGGAAACGCTGACGATGAGAGTGTCGGTCACGGAAACTCCGGGGATGGAACGCTCGGGGAATGGTCGCCGGCCGGCGACGCTTGGAAGGCCGGAGATGATTCAGCCGGTGCCTCCAAAAGCGGCCAGCAGTATAAAAGGTGTTCCACATAAAAGGTGTTCCACGCTCCCCCCAATCGTTCCTCGACCCCATCCGCCCCGGAGCCCCCGCCAGCCATGCTCTCCGCCCGCCTCGCCGCGATTGAATCGGCGCACGCCGCCGGCGCCCTCACCGATCACTCCCTCGAGACGATCCGCGTCTGGCTCACCGAACCCCGCTACGCCGAGTTTGCCGCCACGCTCGGCGACCTCGTCGACCGGGCCGCGGCGGCCGGCACCGCGAAGTCTGCCTGGAAGGATCTCGACGACGCCTACTGGACGGTGATCCCCTTCGGCACCGGAGGCCGCCGCGGCAAGATGTTCCCGGTCGGCTCCAACGCCATCAACGACCGGACGATCGGCGAGAGTGCTCAGGGGCTCGCCGACTATGTCCAAAGCGCCCTCCCGGCCGGCACGACCGCGACCTGCGCGATCGCCTACGACACCCGCCATCGCTCGGAGCATTTCGCCAAGCTCTGCGCCGAGGTCCTCCTGGCCGCCGGCTTCCGGATCTTCTTCCTGCGTGGCTTCCGGAGCACGCCGGAACTCTCGTTTGCCGTCCGCCACACCGGCGCCACCTGCGGGATCATGGTGACGGCGAGCCACAATCCTCCCAGCGATAACGCGGTCAAGGTCTACTGGGCCGGCGGCGTTCAGGTGCTCCCTCCCCACGACCGGGGCATTATCGACCGGGTGATGTCGGTCGACACCGTCGAGCGGGCCGACTTCGCCGCCGCGGTCGCCGACGGCCGGGTGCGATTCGTCGAAGAGGAGGTCGATGCGGCGTTCGTGGCGGCCGTCCTCCGCCAGGCAACCCCCGGTCCTCGCGACGTGTCGATCCTCTACACGCCGCTCCATGGCGTCGGTGCCAGCGCTGTCGTCCCGGTGCTCACCGGCGCCGGCTTCTCGAGGCTCCGGCTCTATGGACCGCAGGAGACCCCCGACGGCGACTTCCCCAACGTGCCGGGGCATGTCTCGAATCCGGAAAATCCCGCCGTGATGGATGGCGCGGTCGCCGAGGCCCGCGACCGTGGCGACGGCCTCGTGATGGCAAGCGACCCCGACTGCGACAGGCTCGGCGCCTCGGCGCCAGTGACCGTTGGCAGCGGAGAATGGAGGGCGTTCACCGGCAACCAACTGGGGGCGTTGCTTGCGGATTGGGTGCTCTCGACCAGGGCCCGGGCCGGCCGCCTGCGGCGGAGCGACCGGATCGTGACGACGCTCGTCACGTCAGGACTCGTGCGGCGGATCGCCGAGGGGCACCGGGCCGCAATCACCGACTGGCTCCAGGTCGGCTTCAAGTGGATCGGCGAGGAGATCGACCGGATCGGCCCCGAGCACTTCGCGTTCGGCTGCGAGGAATCGCACGGCTACCTCGCCGGCACGCATGTCCGCGACAAGGACGCCAGCGTCGCGGCCCTGCTCCTGGCAGAGTTGGCGGCCGCGCTCGAGGAACGTGGGCAATCGCTCCACGAGCATCTCGACGGCCTGTTCGTGGCCCATGGCTGCCATGCCGAGCGACAGGTGTCGGTGACGCTTCCGGGCGCCGCCGGTATGGATCGGATGCGCGAGATCATGGCGAGCCTCCGGCAGAACCCCCCTTCCACCCTCGCCGGCCTCGACGTCATCCGCGTCCGCGACTACGGCAGCCTCACCGTGGCCGAGCGTGGCGGATCGCCGCGGCCGTTCCCCGGGGCTCCACACACCGCAAAGAAGGGTGATCTGGTGATGTTCGATCTGGCCAGTGTCCCTGAGGCTTCGCCCCATCCGGGGGCCGAGCCCCCCTTCCCGACGCTCTCCAACTGCGTAGCCGCCCGTCCCTCCGGTACCGAGCCGAAGATCAAGTTTTATCTCTTCACCGCCGCCCCGCCGCTGCCAGCAGCCGACCTCGCGGCGACGAAGGAGTTGCTCGCAGCAAGGCTCGATTGCATGGAGCGCGACCTGCGGAGCCTCGCCGGGGTGTGACGCCGGAGTCAGCCCGCTCCCGGACCGTGGGGCCGCGATCGGCCCGCGGCCTGATAGGATTGGCTCCGGCCATTTTCCGGTCTGGCTCGGTGACAGCGCCCCCGCGGAGCGAGCGTTTCCGATGAGCGAACAGATCGGTGCCGTGCTCGTCTTCGTCGGCCTCTTCCTGGCAACCTCGGGGTTGCTCGTCTTCATCTTCCGCAGCCTGCGGGTGCTCCTTGGGCGGACGGAGCGCCGCAAGCTTCTCGGCCCCGCCGCGCTCCTCGTGGCGGGGCTCGTGATCGGCTCGGTGCCGTTCGCCGCCCAACGCCTCTACTTTTCGATCGTGGGTCTCGCGGAACGGGAGCGGATCGTCGACGGCCGGCAGGCGCTCGTCCTCACCGGCTGGGACCGGAGCGACTACTCGATCCTCGCCAAGAAGCCCGGATTGGAAATCCTCGAGATGGGGAATGCCGACGTCACCGACGCCACGCTCGATCTCCTCGTCAGTCTGCCAAAGCTCCGTGAGCTCACTCTCAACGACACCCGAATCACCGACGATGGGCTCAGCAAGCTCCGGGAGCTGAAACAGCTGGAGTCGCTGCGGATCGCGCGGACGGGGGTCACGCCGGAGGGGGTGTCGGCGTTCCTCGCCGACGCCCCGCCGACGTTCCGGGAGATCGACGTCACGGGCAACAACATCCCGACGTCGATCCTGCGGAAGTGGAAGAACGCCGCCACGACGGGGGACGATGCCTCTCCCGGCGAAGGGAAGGCACCGGCCCCCGAACGTCGCTACGTGAATTGAAATCAACGACTCCATCCCCACTCGAAGCGGAGTGACCCCAATGGCCCTCGAACGACTCGAACTCAAGGAAGCCACCCCCGGCCACATCTCCACCGCCACCTATCTCTGCGAGGCGAGCGCCCTGGCTTATCTTGGCGAGACGGAGGGGAAGAAGGCCTTCCAGGAAATCCTCGGCCTCGACGCAGGTCTCTTCAGCGTCGGCAACACGCAAGCCTGGCTGGGAACGAACGCCGACCACATTGTCATCGCTTTCCGCGGGACGGAGAGCCCGACGAGCCTGGACGGCCTCAAGGACATCCTCATCACCGACGCGATGAACCTCCTCGTCGTGCCGGAGGGGCGCCTCGGCCTCGATCTCGCTGCTGCCGGGGTCGGTGCCCGCTTCCACAAAGGCTTCGTCGATGCGATCGCCGACATCTGGCCGGCCCTCCTTCCGGCGATCGAGGCCGAGGTGAAGAAGAGCGACCGCCCCATCTGGATCACCGGGCACAGCCTCGGCGGGGCACTGGCACTGATCGCCGCTTGGCTCCTCAAGCGGAAGTTCATTGCCGTCGAGGAGGTCTGCACATTCGGGGCGCCGATGATCGGCAATCGCACGGCCTGCGAAGCCTTCAACCGGGAGCTTGCCGGAAAGATTCACCGCTACGTCAACGGCCGTGATCCGGTCCCGAAGCTGCCTGGGCTGTCGCTGGTGGCCAACGAGTTCGTTCATGTCGACCGCGAACGGCTCCTCGGCATCCACCCGATGACCGGCCTGATCGAAGTCGTCGGCGGTGTCGCGGGCAAGGCGGCCAATGGCCTCCTCGCCGGGACGCTCATCGACGAGGCCTGGAAGGGAATCAATGCCGAGGTCGCCACCCACTTCCTCGACTGCTACCGCGAACTCCTCCGCGGGTAGGATTTTCTCCACCGCCGCCACGGAGCAGGCCAGCCACGATGGATCTTTCGACGATGCTCCCCCTTGGCGTCGCCGGGCTGTGCGCCGGGTTCATCGATGCGATCGCCGGCGGCGGGGGGCTGATCTCGTTGCCAGCGCTCCTCTGGGCCGGTCTCCCTCCCCATCTCGCCCTTGGAACGAACAAACTCCAAAGCGCCGCCGGCACGACCATGGCGGTCCATCGTTACCATGCCGCCCGGCTCATCGATTGGCCGACGATGACCGTGGCGATCGCGGCGACAGCACTGGCCGCGACGCTCGGCACGGTGTCCGTGCTGTGGATCGACAACCGGGTGCTTCGCGCCGTCGTTCCCTGGCTCCTTCTCGCCGTCGCCATTCATGTCCTGCGCGGGCCGAATCTCGGCGACGCTCCCACGGAGGCACGGCTCTCCGCCAACCGCTTCGGCGCGCTGGCCGGCAGCGTGCTCGGGTTTTACGACGGCTTTTTCGGCCCCGGCGCCGGGGCGTTCTGGACCGCCGCCTGCGTCCACCTCCGCGGCATGGGCCTCCCCCACGCCACGGCCTTCACGAAGGTCGTGAATCTCACGAGCAACCTCGCGGCACTCGCTGTCTTCGCAGCGTGGGGGCAGGTCGATCCAGCGTCGGCCGGGGCGATGATCGTCGGCCAGGCGGTCGGCGGCAGGCTCGGGGCTGGCCTGGCCGTGAAGCACGGGGCCCCGTTCATTCGCGTCGTCTTTGCAGGAGTCGTGTTCACGCTCGTCGCCCGACTTCTCTGGCAGACGCTTGCCGGGTGATCAGACCGGAGCGGGGGCAGGCTAGAATGCCAAGCGATTATCCCGTTCCAGTCCTCAAGCGCCTCGGAGTCTTTTTCATGCCCCGCCGGCTCGTGGCCCTCGCGATCGTTCTCTCCTTCCTGGGCATGGTTCGGTGCGTGGTCGCGGCCGAGGCGCTGCCAGGACTGGCCGGTCGATTCGATCTCACCGTCCATGCCGCTGGCGGAGATCATCCCGCCTGGCTCGAAGTGACGAAGTCGGGGCGGAACACGCTCGTCGGCCGGTTCGTCGGGCAGTTCGGCAGCGCCCGCCCGATCGCTAAAATCGAGGCCACGACCGACGCCGGCGCGGAGCGATTCCGCTTCGCGATCCCGCCCCAATGGGAAGACCGCTCCACCGATCTTGTCGTTGAAGGGCGCTTTACTGACGGTGTCCTCGAGGGGACGATCACCGACGCTGCCGGGAATCCGATCCCCTTCGAGGGACGTCGCGCCCCGCTCCTCGACCACGCCGAGCCAGCCTGGGGCAAGCCCGTCGATCTCTTCAACGGCCGCGATCTCGCCGGCTGGACGCCTCAGCACGGCGCGGTGGCCAACGGATGGCGCGTGAAGGACGGGATCCTCGTCAACGCCGAGCCCGGCAACAACCTCCGCACCGAACGCACGTTCGACGACTTCAAGCTCCGCGCCGAGTTTCGTTATCCGAAGGGGAGCAACGGCGGCATCTATCTCCGCGGCCGCTACGAGGTGCAAATCGAGGACAACTTCGGCGGCGAAGCCGACTGCCACCGGATTGGCGGCGTCTACGGATTCCTCACCCCTTGCCTCAACGCCGCGAAGCCGGCGGGGGAATGGCAGGAGATTGAGATCACGCTCGTCGGCCGCCGCGTCACTGCGGTCCTCAACGGCGAGCGGATCATCGACCGGCAGCTGATTCCGGGGATCACCGGAGGGGCGATCGATTCCGACGAGGGCACGCCCGGGCCGATCCTGCTCCAAGGGGATCACGGCCCGATCGAGTTCCGCCGCCTCACGCTCACGCCGGACCGGTGAAGGTCAGTTGCCGGTGCCGACGTCGCGGACGTACTTGTGGCACTGGATGCACGACCGCTCCGCGGGCCCCTGAGCGGCAAGAGAAAAAACGGCTCGGATCGCGTCGGAATCTTGGGGCTCTGGATTGGCGGCGCCGGCCGCGGCCGTTTTGGCACCCGCGGGAGGCGCAACACGGGCGATTGCCCTTGTCCAGGCGACGTTCATGGCCGGCCTGGGGGTCAACGCCTACGAGCAGAAGGGGATCTACCGGGCGATCCTTGCCGCCGGCGAGTGGCCGGAAGGAGTGTTTACCGGAAGACCTGTCCGCATGAACCGGCTCAAGAAGCTCGGCCGCAAGGCCCGTTATTGACAGCCGATCTCATTTTTTCGGCGCGGCCGCGGGGAGCCGGCGACCGAGATCGAGGAGGAGCAGGCGGCCGTTGTCAGGCCGATTGCCGATGGAGTTTTGGTCACGACGGCGGGCGCTCATCAGCCGGGTTCCCGTCACGGCCAACAACTGACGCTGATTGCTCCCCTCGACGAAGGCGATGCTGTTGATCGCCCAGCCGGGGCGGATCTCGTCGAGCGTCGCGCCGCTGACCGCATCACACAGCCGGATGCAGTGGTCGTCAGCGACGATCAGCGAAAGGCCGTTCTCCGCCCACAGAATGCCTCGCACCTCCGCGGCGAAGGACGACAGTTCGACGGCGGTGTTTCCGGTGTCGGCATCGACAATCAGCGCGTTTCCCTGAATCGAGCCGACGGCCAGGTGCTTGCCATCCGGGGACCAGGCAAGATGGAGTTTGTTTCCCAGTTCGTCACCGAAGTCGCGCAGTTGCCGGTCGCCCCCGGCGACCGGGGCCCCATCCGCGCCGAGATCGTGGAGGGTGATGGCCGAAAGCTTCGACATCGCCAGTCTGGGCTGGGGAACATTCGTGACGACGACGGAGTCGATCCCTCCATCAACCTTGCCGCCAACCTTGCCGCCTTTCATGGACTGCGGCGTCGTGAGGTCGGGCGACCAGGCCACGAGGGATGACGGCGTGGAGCGGTAAGCCTCGTAGAACCAGCCTTCCGCCCCGAACACCACGACGCCGCAGTCGTGCCCGGTGGGGGAGAGAAGTGGCTCTCCCAACTCGCCCCCCTCGGGAAACCGATGGACGATCGGGCCCTGGGAAGTTGCGAAGGCGATCCGTCGCCTCGAACGGTCGACGGATGAGGCGAAGGTCTCGGTATCACGCCCCAGATCGATCCGCGCCACCTCCCGTTGCTCCTCATCGAGCACCACAGCTTCACCGATCCGGGGCGTGATGAGCCACTGCCCGCCCCCCAGATCGACCGTTGACTGGGCCATCTCGACGCCGGGGAGGTCGATGAGCTTCGTGCCGAGCAAGTCCGGCCCGACGGCCGGATCCCAGAGCCGGACGGTGCCATCGCCGGCGGAGGAGACAATCCGACCAGACGGATGGTAGAGCGTACTCCAGATCCGGCCGACATGGCCGACGATCTCCTGCTTGAGCTCACCGGTCGTGGCATCGAACGTCCGCACGACACCGTCCCTGCAGCCGGTCACGATCTGGCGACCGCCGGGGGAAAACCCGCACCCGAACAGGCGCTCCGGATGCTGCTCGATCTCGAGTTGCAGCGCTCCCGTTTCGACGTCCCAGATCCGCACCATGCGCTCGTGCCAACCGCAGGCCATCAGGAGGCGACCGTCCGGGGAGAGCGTGAAGGCCTGGATGTCCCCCCAATCCCCGCGGAAAGACCGCTCGATCCGTCCACTGGCCAAATTGACACGACAGACCCGCTCGTGAATGGCGACGAGCACTCGCTGGTTGTCGAGGAACCGGATCAGCTCAATGTCGGCTTTGGCATCCCGGATCACCTCGAGCTCGTCCTGCAGACTTGCTGGGATCCGGGGGCTATCGAAGGGACGGTGTTCGATCGGAGCGTCTGCACCTTCCGCCACCGCCGCGACACGGATCGAGCGTTCGTTGCCCCCCCACACGATCCGGTCTCCCGACGGCGAGAAGGCGACGGAGAAGACCTCGCCCCCGCGCAACTCGATGTCACGGCGATGGCTCCCATCGGCCACGTTCCAGAGCCGCACCCGGCCCACATCGACCGGTTTGTTCTCCTCGCCCTCTTCCTGCTGCCCGCCTCCTTCCCCGCGGAGCTTCCCGGCCGTGGCCAGGATCTCCCCATCGGGGCTGAAGACAACTTGATTGATCTCGTCCCCAACGTCGATCTCGCGTGGCACGCCGGCAGCCGTGCCGTCGGCAGCGAGCGGCAGGAGGACGAGCGTCCCGTCTGCCACACCGGCGGCGAGCAGGTCAGCTGTCGGCGACAGGGCGAGGGAGTGGATCTGCAAGGCGTCAGAGCTCCCCGGCAAAGCCTTCTCCCCCCGGTCGATGAGCATGGCGATCTCGCCGTGCGTGCGAGCGAGGAGCCATCCGCCGGCGATCGAGTCGGCGAGCGCCGGATCGGCGGCAGCGCTCTTCCGCAGGTCGGCGACGGCCGCGGCGGCATTGCCGATCCGGAAGGTCTCGAAGGCCCGGCGAAGATCTCGAGCGGCATCTCGGGCGGCCTTCTCCGCCCGTTCCTGTGCCTCCCGCTCGGCCGTCGCGATTTGGCGCTCGATCTCCTCCTCCTTGGCACGGACTTCTTTTTCCTCGATGTCCTTGTCTCGGGCGATACCCCGGGCCCGCTCCTCGATCACGAGGCCGCCGAGGACGACCGCGGCTAGGGCGGCGGCGATCGCGCCGGCGAGCGTGCGATTGCGCCGGAGCCAGCGGCCGGCGTGCTGGGCCGGCGTGAGCGGCCGGGCGATCGTCGGGCGGCCGTCGAGGAAGCGAGACAGATCAACAGCCAGTTCGGCAGCCGATGGATAGCGTTCGCCCGGCCGTTTCGCCAAGCACTTCCTGCAGACGGCGACGAGATCGGAGTGGATCCCCGGCACGACGCTGTCTGCCGGCTCAGGCTCGACCTCGAGCACGCGCCGGTAGATGGCCTCCCGCGACTGGCTGCCGTAGACGCAACGCCCGGTCAGGAGTCGGTCAAGGACAAGGCCGAGGGCATGGACGTCGGTCCGGGCATCCATCGGGCCGCGCTTCGGATCGACCTGCTCGGGGGCCATCCACTCGGGCGTCCCCAGCACCGTGCCGATTTCGGTGGCAGGTGCGCTGGGGGAATCGTTATCGACATTGGAGACCGAGGTGCTCAGGCCGAAGTCGCCGAGTTTCACCCGCTGGCCCCGGGCAACCGGGGCATCACCGGGCTGTCTCGATCCGAGACGATCGTCGGGCGGGAGGGGGCCGTCGTCACTCGGCACGAGAAGAACGTTCCCCGGCTTGATGTCGCGATGGAAGACACCGACGGCATGAGCGGCATGGGCCGCCTCGGCGAGCGCCAAGACGACGCGGGCGGCGATCGTGGGGGCGACCGGGCCGGGATGGCGATCGAGATAGGAGGCGAGGCTTTCGCCGCACAGTTCTTGGGCGATGTACGGGAGCCCGTCGTGCTCCCCCACCTCGTGGACGATGACGACGTTTGGATGGGAAATCTTGGCGGCGTGCTTCGCCTCGCGGAGGAACCGATTCGTTTTGCTCGTGTCGAGGAGAATCCCCGGGCGGGCAATCTTCAGTGCCTCGCGGCGGACGAGCTTCGTGTCGATGACCTCGAAGACCTCGGCGAAGCCCCCCTCGCCGAGCTTGTGAACGACGCGAAACTTGCCGATCGAGAGCGCCGCCGGCGGCTTCGCATCCCCCGCCGCCACCATCCGCAGGAGGAGGAGCGTGTCGAGCCTTTCGGCCAGCTCGGGGGTGATCGCGGCATCCCCGGCTTCGTCGTCATTGCCGGCCGCGGCAAGCCCGGCGAGTTGATCATCGATCGCTGCCAGTCGCTTGATGGCGGCGGCATCGAGCGGCGCAGCGGCGTCACTGGGTTCAGGATCGCGCCGCGGGCCGGGCTCCGTGGGAGAATCGTCGGGGGGCGGCGGAGAAAGCGTCATGCCGATCTCGTCAGGCACCACAAGCCGCGCTCGGACCATCTTCCCCCAGATCCCCCCGCACCAAATCGAGCGCTCGGGCAAAAAGGACCCGCGAGGCATCCGCGGAGCGATTCAGCTTCTGTCCGATCTCCTCCCACTTCAGCCGCTCCCAGACACGGAGGCGGAGCACCGCCCGGTGATCCTCGGAGAGCTTGCTCATCGCCTTCTCGACCTGCTCCCTCTGCTCGAAGTGAAGAAGCTGATCGGTGTCGGAAGGCGCGGGGATGTTGTTGAGAAGCAGGTCGTCCACGACCTCTCTCTCGGCGGACTTGCGGTGGCGGCGATGCTGATCGATGGTGTTGGTACGGACGATCTGCCGCAGCCAGCTGAAAAACTCGCGACTGCGTCCCTGGAACATGTGGATGCCCCTCGCCACATCGATCATCGATTCCTGGCGGATGTCGGATGCGTCGAACTTGTGTGTCGTCGCCTCGGGCGTCTCGTGAACGGCGAGGATCCCGAGGTAGACGTGGGCCACCCTGAGGAGACGGTTGAGCGCCTCCGCCCCACCGTTTCGGGCGGCGTCGATGATCGTCGACAGCCCGGAGCGGTCGCTAGGCCCTCCGAAATCAGCCCTCCTGCCCACGGCCATTCCCCACATCCTTTCGGCTGAAGCTCTCGGTGCGACTCGTGGGCCAGGGCTCCCTTCGGTCAAGGGGGCGTGAGCCACCCCATACGGCGTTGTCCCGGTGGGAAACGCACGAAGGAGCAACTCAGGCAGGCAGACCGCTGGAAAAGCTTAGCCGCCCGGGGAAGCCGCCGTCCATGCCCCCTCCCCCATTCGTGGCCCCACACCCGGCCCCCCCTCGCATGAGTGATCCACAAAGGACTCAAGGGCGAGTTTTCACCGACTGCATTCGGTTTGTCGGGCATCGTCCGCCTAGGTGAGGAGAGAAGCCCGGAAGGATGTTGAACGCTCAGGACTGCCATCGATGCCAACCGTCACGCCCTGCCGTCGCCTCCCCGCCGAGGGATTCGCCAAACGTCTCGTCGCCGTCGTGATTGCGACCGTCGCAGGCGCTGCGGCCGGCCTTTCCTGTGGGCACGGATTCGCAGAGACCGTTGTCATCAGCGACGGCTCGGTCGGATCCAACAGCATCCCCGAGAGCTACGACGCACTCGAGATCTACGGCACCAACGTCGACGGTGATCGATCGACCTATAACGCCAACGCGCCGCTGACACTCTCGGAGGACCTGAGGGCGCATGACGCCGGGGTCTTCAACGCGGGGGCCGACGTCACCTGCGGCAGCGGGGTGAGCGCCTACCGGGGCGGCACGATCAACCTCGACGCTGGCACCCTCTCCGCTCTCTCGCTCGACTTCGACGGCCCCAACGCAGTGACGAGTCGTGGCGGGCACTACGCCACCGAAGCCCTCGGCCTCGGCTCCGGCGCCACGCTCAGCTACGGGCCCGACGACAGCATCCTCTATGACGTCAGCCTGTCGACAGGCGCCTCCCTGACGCTCGCCAGGGATCTCTCGACCTCGGGCTACATCACCATTGATGGCATGTCCACGGCGCTCACGTCCGCCGGCCATGCCATCACCGCCGGGCATCTCGATGTCGGCAACGGCGCCGTGCTCTCCCTCGACCAGAACCTCTCCCTTTCCACCGGCGCTCTCTACCTCTATTCAGGCGGCTCGATCGTTCGCACCACGCAAACCATCTCAGCCCCCTCCTTTTACATCGAGAAAGCCTCGCTCGATCTCCTCGCCGGCGACACGTTCGCCCCCGCGGAAACGAGCGTGATCAGCGGCGGCCTCGTCAACGCGCCGGCAGGGACAGTCCTCGGCCACGTGGATGTCTTCGGCACTAACGGCAATGGCGACCGGGCCACGTTCAACGTCAACGGTGATGTCGCCCTCGGAAGCGCCGCCGTCTCTTCCGATGGCGTCATTAACTTCATCGCCGGCGCCCTCTCCACTCCGTCACTCTCCCTCTCCGGC
>Ga0164294_10003670_pt1 | contig 13631 bp, 13 predicted proteins | sample GEODES005metaG_FD_111479 | JGI IMG/M metagenome (GOLD analysis project Ga0164294, IMG submission 111479) | Oligotrophic lake water microbial communities from Sparkling Lake, Wisconsin, USA - GEODES005 metaG | ecosystem: Environmental > Aquatic > Freshwater > Lake | place: USA: Sparkling Lake... | reverse complement strand
TGCCTCGCCGAGCCGGTCGACCTCGACGACATAGGGCGTCACGCGGCTCTGCAGCGACTGCCATATCAGCGCGCCCGACATGGCTGTGGTGAGCGCCAGCCCGCCGAAAGCCATCAGCCGCCAATTGCGCGCCTGGACCCGCGCCGATCCAATCCGCTCGTCCCAGAGCTGGCCGGCTTGATGAAAGGGCGTGTCGGGTTCGGGTGTCCGCCCGTAACGCTGGACGCTTCGCTTGAAGGGCATCGCTCAGTCCTCCTTTTCCTTGATGTCGGGGGTTGCGGACGCACCGCCGCGATCGCCCTCGCGCAGAGTGTGGGCGACGACTTGACGATGATGGCGCGCATCCTGCTGGCGGCGCAGCGCCTGCGCCCAGGCCGGCTGTTGCTCGGCGGCCTGGCCGGATCCGCTGGCGGCGGGCGCCTGCCGGTTGGTGAGTGCGTCAAAGGCGGCCTGGCGGCCCGAAGCCGCGGCCTCGCCGATGCCGAAAGCGCCGGCGGCGCGATTGCGCGCCGCACTGCCCGCCGCGCTCGCAACCCCCTTGAGACCCACGCCAACGCTGGCGGAGCCTGCACCCTCCTGTCCGAGCTTATAGGCAGTCGATGCGGCAGAGCCCATCGCTGTGCCAGCGCGGACGGCGCCGAGAGCGGCCCCTCCGATGGCACGCCCACCGGCAAGGGCGGCACCACCGCCCAGCGCGGCGACACCGGCAGCGCCGAGCGCCGTGCCCGCGACCGCGCCGGCGCCGAGCTGCGGCGCGCCAGAGACCAGGCCGGTCGCGATTCCCGGTCCGAAGATGCCGAGCCCGAACAGGGTGAGTGCGGCGAGCGCCAGGCTCATCGCCTTCCCGATGTCGGGCTCCTGCCCCTGCAGCGAGCCGACGAAATCGTTGAAATAGTTCGAGCCGATTCCGACGATGACGGCGAGCACCATCACTTTAATGCCGGAGCTAACGACGCTGCCCAATACGCGCTCGGCGAGGAAGCTGGTGCGGTTCCACAAGGCGAAGGGCACCAACACGAAGCCGGCCAGGGTAGTCAGCTTGAACTCCAGGATCGTGATGAACAGCTGGATCGCGAGGATGAAGAAGGAGAGGATCACCAGCGCCCAGGCGAAGAGCAGCACCGCGATCGTCAGGAAGTTGGAGAAGAAGGTGGTGAAGCCGAGCAGTTGCGAGACCTGATCGAGCAGCGGCCAGGCAGCCGAGAAGCCCGTGCCGGCGAGCCTGCCGGGCTTGAGCAGATCATCGGCCGAGATCGTGCCGCCGCCCGCGGTCAGTCCCGCCGCGGCGAACGAATTGAAGACGATGGTTGCGAGCGTCGAGAAGCTGTTCAGGATGAAGGCGAAGGCGCCGACATAAAGAATCTTTTTGAGGAAGCGCCCCATCACATCCTGTTCGCCGCCCAGCGCCCAGAACAGGCCGGCCAGCGTGATGTCGATGCCGATCAGCGTCGCCGCCAGGAAATGGACGTCGCCCCCCAGCAAGCCGAACCCGCTGTCGATGTAGCGAATGAACGCCTGCATGAACTGGTCGATGACGTTGAGGTCGGTCATGGTCGTTCCCTGTCGGTGGGAAGAAGTCCCGCGGAGCGCGCTCGGGGAGCGGGAGACGCGCCCCGCGGGGTGACGGCGGACCGGGGCGATGCCCGCCGTCACGCTCGGACGGGAGGCCCCTAGCGAGGGTGGTAGGCCGTGCCGTCGCCGAGGAACTTCCGGGTAGCTGCCTGCGCCTCGGCCTCGGCCTGGGCGCGGCGGGACGCTTCGAGCGTCTCGGCCCGGTACTGCGCCGCCATCATGTTCTGGATCTGGAACTGCTGCTTGGCGGTGAGTGCCAGTAGCTGGTTGGTGGCCTGCTGCGCCTGGAGACCGCCCTCGGCACCCTGGCTCTTCGCCATGATCGCGGCGAGCGCCTGTGCGTCGGCAGCGACATTGCCGACGACCTGCGCCTGCACCTGCATCGTCTGGTTGAACGCGGCGACCGAGGTATCGAGGCGCGCCCTGGCACCAACGACAAGATCATTGGTGGTCAGTGCCTGGTTGAAGCTCTGCGGAAACAGCCGCCGGAATTCGCTGTCGACCTGGTCGACCCGGAAGCTGATCCCCTGCGCCTGACCCATCAACCGGTCGATCTGCTGGAGCGTTTGGGTCAGCGCCTGCAGCTCCGGGAAGTCGATCCGGGTCAGGTTCTTCGCCTGGTTGATCAGCATCGTCGCTTCGTTCTGGAGCGACTGGATCTGGTTGTTGATTTGGCTGAGCGTCCGTGCCGCAGTGAGCAGGTTCTGCGAATAGTTCGACGGATCGAACACCGTGATCTGCGCCGACGCTGGCGACACGTACAGGGCCATGCCGAGCGAACCGGCAGACCCAAGGGCCAGCGCGGTCGCGACGAGATATTTCGAGAGGTGTCGGCGGAGGTTTCGCTGGGACATGGGGGTTCTCCTTTCGGCTAGAGGGTCAGCGAACCGGGGGAATGAAGTCGCCGAGCAGCGCAGCGGCCCAGGCGAGGTCGCGCGCGGCGAGGAATTCGGCGGCGAAGGCGCCCGCGCCATGCTCGGCGAGCAGGGCGTCGATCTGCTGCTGGCTGGCCGGATCGGAGGCGCCGCAGAGGGCGAGCGCGATCGGTCCCAGGCCGAGCTCGAACAGGCGATTTCCGCGGGCGGACTGGAGATAATAATGCCGTTTGGGCGTCGCCCGGGCGACGAGCTCGATCTGCCGCGCATTGAGCCCGAAGCGCTGATAGACGGCCTGGCTCTGCGGCTCGATCGCGCGGTCGTTGGGAAGCAGGATGCGCTGCGGACAGCTCTCGATGATCGCGGGCGCGACGCTGCTGTCGGCGATATCCGCCAGGCTTTGCGTCGCGAACAGAACCGCGACGTTCTTCTTGCGAAGCGTCTTCAGCCATTCGCGGATGCGCGCGGCGAACAGCGGATGGTCGAGGAAGATCCAGGCCTCGTCGAGGATCAGCAACGTCGGACGCCCGTCGAAACGCTCCTCGAGCCGGTGGAACAGATAGGTCAGGACCGGCGCGATCACGCCGGACTGCGCCATCAGCGCCTCGGTCTCGAAGCACTGGATATCGGAAAGCGCGAGCGCCTGTTCGGCCGCGTCGAGCAAGCGGCCATAGGGCCCATCGAGCGTATAGGCGGTCAGCGCCGTCCGCAGCGCGTTCGACTGGAGCAGCAGCGTAAGGCCCGTCAGCGTCCGCTCCTCGACCGGCGCCGAGGCGAGCGAGCCCAGCGCCGACCAGACCGCCTCCTTCACCTCCGGAGTGACGAGGACCTTCTCGTGCGCGAGCAGCGCCGCAATCCACTCCGCCGCCCAGCTACGCTCCTCGGCGTCGTCGATATTTCGCAGCGGCTGGAAGGCGAGCCCATTTCCCCCCTCCTGCCCTGCGCTACTTCCCAAGCCGAGAGCGTGGTGCGCACCGCCCATGGCGAGCACCGCGGCACGGGCGGAGAAGCCCTTGTCGAAGATGTAGAGCTGCGCTTGCCGGTAGCGGCGGAATTGCAACGCGATCAGCGCCAGAAGGACGGATTTGCCGGCACCGGTCGGCCCGACCACCAGCATGTGGCCAACATCGCCGACATGAGTCGCCAGGCGAAACGGCGTCGACCCTGCGGTCTGAGCGACCAGCAACGGCGGCCCGCCGAGATGGGCATTGGTGACCGGACCTGCCCAGATCGCCGAGAGCGGCATCAGATGGGCGAGGTTGAGGGTATGGACCAGCGGCTGCCGGACATTGGCATAGGCATGGCCCGGCAGCGAGGACAGCCATGCCTCGACCGCATTGACGCTTTCGCGCACGCAGGTGAAGCCGAGGCCGTTGACGATCCGCTCGACCGCGCGGACCTTCTCGTCGGCGCGGGCACGGTCCACGTCCGAGACGGTGATCGTGACGGTCAGATAGCCGAACGCGACATAGTCGGCGCCGAGCGCCTGCAGCGCCTGGTCGGCATCGACGACCTTGTTGTCGGCATCGCTGTCGAGCAGCTGCGCCGGCTGGTTGTACATCACCTCGCGCAGCATCGCGGTGATCGACTTGCGCTTGTTGAACCATTGGCGCCGGATTTTCGTCAGCGCCTGGGTCGCATCGGTCTTGTCGAGCGCGATGAAACGCGTGACCCAGCGATAGGCGAAGTCCTGATGGTTGAGCGCGTCGAGCAACGCGGGCCGGCTCAGCGCCGGAAAGCCGGCAATGGTGAGCGTGCGGACATGGTGATCGCCGAGCATCGGCTCCAGCCCGCCCGTCAGCTCGGTATCGACGAGCAACGCATCCAGATAGAGCGGTGTCTCGGGCACGGCGACCGGGTGGCTTCGCGTGGAGATGCACTGGTGGAGATAGGTCAGCAGCTCGCCGTCGCCGAGCGCCCGCATTTCCGGCAGCAGCTGCGAGAAGAGGTCACCGATGCGATCGGTCTCGGCGACGAAACCCGCAAGTGCCTCGCGCCAGTCCCGTCCCCGGGCATCGCCGCGGTCGAGCATCGCCCTCCCCGCCGCATCCGTGCGATCCGCGTCCGGGAGATATTGCAGGGTCAGGTGATAGCGGCTCTCGAAATGCGCGCGGCCGCCTTCGAAACCGGCGCGCCGCTCGGCATCGATCAGGCTGGAGACGGGATCGGGGAAAATACTTGAGGGATAGCCGATCGCAGCACGGCGCTCGGCCTCCACATAGAGAGCCCAGCCGGAACCCAGCCGGCGCAGCACGTTGTTGCTTCGCGCGGCGATGCCGATGAGCTCCGCTTCCGTCGCACTTTCGAGATCGGGTCCACGGAAGGCGAAGCTGCGCTGGAAACTGCCATCCTTGTTGAGGATCACGCCGGGTGCGACCAGCGCTGCCCAGGGCAGATGATCGGCGAGGCGATCTGCGTGCCGGCGATATTCGCGCAGGTTCAGCATGCGAAGCGTCCTTTCTGGCGGAGATGGCGGATGAGGATCGGCAGGAATTCGGGGTCGCGACGGGCTGCGAAGACCGCGAGGCTGTGGCCGAGCAGCCAGAGGGCAAGACCGGCCAGCCATTGCTGAAGTCCGAGCCCGACCGCTGCCGCCAGCGTTCCGTTGACGATCGCAAGCCCGCGCGGTGCGCCGCCGAGCAGGATCGGCTCGGTGAGCGAGCGGAAGACGGGAACCTCGAACCCCTCAATGTGCTGGCCGGCGGCATTCACGACAGCAGCGCCCCGCCGCCGAAGCTGAAGAAGGACAGGAAGAAGCTCGACGCGGCGAACGCGATCGAGAGACCGAAAACGATCTGGATCAGGCGGCGAAATCCACCCGAGGTCTCACCGAAGGCGAGCGTCAGGCCGGTGGTGATGATGATCATCACCGCGATGATCTTGGCGACCGGCCCCTGGACCGATTCGAGCACCTGCTGGAGCGGTTGCTCCCAGGGCATGCCCGAGCCGCTGGCCAGAGCCGGCGCGGAAATGGCGAGAGCGAGGCCCAGCGCAAGCGCGCTCAGGGGAAGATCGGGTCGGCACGGCGTGGACAGGCGCATGTTCAGTCTCCTTGGGCTGCGCGGTGGAAATCGGGGGCGAGGTCGAGGACGGCGTAGCCGCCATCGGGATCGAGGCCGGCGACGCGGGCGAGCGTCTCGACGCGGCGGGCCGAACCGCGCCCGGCGATGAACACCACCAGGTCGATCGCCTCGGCTATGAGGCGGCGCGGCACGGTGACCACGGCTTCCTGGATCAGCTGCTCGACACGCAGCAGCGCAGACGCAGCGCTGTTCGCGTGCACTGTGGCGATCCCGCCGGGATGGCCGGTGTTCCACGCCTTGAGCATGTCGAGCGCTTCCCCGCCCCGGACTTCGCCGACGATGATACGGTCGGGTCGGAGCCGGAGCGTCGAGCGCACCAGGTCCGCCATCGTCACGCTGCCAGTGCGGGTGCGAAGTGCGACCGTGTCGGGTGCCGGGGACTGGAGTTCGCGCGTATCCTCGATGAGGATCACCCGCTCATCGAGATGGGCCATCTCGGCGAGGAGTGCGTTGGCCAGCGTCGTCTTGCCCGAACTGGTTCCGCCCGCGACGAGGATGTTGCGGCGCTCGACCACGGCAAGGGACAGCAGGCGCGCGATGTCGGCCGAGAGGATGCCGTCGGTCACATAATCGTGCAGCGTGTAGAGGCGGGTCGCGGGCCTGCGAATGGAGAAGCACGGCGCAAGGCTGACCGGGGGCAGTACGCCTTCGAACCGCTCCCCCGCGCCGGTGGCATGCGGCGGCAGCTCTGCCGAGATGATCGGCGACCCGGCATGGACTTCGGCACGCGCATGGCTCGCAACGAGCCGGATGATGCGCTCGACCTGGGCCGGCTCGAAGCGCGTGCCGGTATCGATGCGCCCTTCGCCCAGCCGGTCGAGCCGCAGCGCGCCGTCGGGATTGACCATCACTTCCAGCACCTGGCCGTCGGCAAGCGCGGCCGCGATCGCCGGGCCCATGGCCGTCCGGAGCATCGCGCGGCGCCGGTCGTCCGATACGGTGTCGGCGCCGGCGGTCACGACTGCGTCTCCTGCTCGGGCGCGCCAAGCGAGCGCTTTCCGGTGGCGAGCTGTCGCCCAACCTGTCCGACGAACTTCTCGAAGCGATCATTTCCGATGGCGCGGGCGGCGGCATCGGCTTCAGGCAGCGGCGCGGTAACGAGAAGCTGATAGCGGACGAACAGCGCGAGGCTTTCGAGCACGACGTCGATGTCGCGCCGGACCAGCCCGACCTCGCGGGAGATGCGATCGAGCCGGACCTTGAACAGGTCATCGACTTCCTTCGCGCCGCGGCGGGAGAGCCAATCGGCGACCGCGTCGTTGACCAGCCGCGACTTGTTGGCGCCGGGCCCGGTCGCAAGGGCTTCCAGGGCATCGCTCAAAGCGCGGTCGATATAGAGGTTCTGGCGGACCTTCATTGCTCAGAGCCCCGGGATGAGATCGCCATCGGCGCTCTCGTTGATGCCGAAGCTCCTGGCAGCGGTCAGGTTGCGCGCCTGGTCCATCGCGCGCTGGTCGGCCGCGACATTGTCGTCTTCTCCGAGTGCGGCCTGGGCACCAGGCTCGAGCTCCGGCACCCGAGCCGCCACTTCCTCGACCAGACTGGGGTGGCGTTGCTGCTGCATCCCGCCCTCGTCGTCGACCTCCGCCAGATCGGCGGCGCGGGCCAAGTGCATATCGGGCAGCCGGGCGAAGCTTCCCCATTCGTTCGTGCGCTGCTTCGGGCGATCTGCGTAAACGCCTTCGCGCAGCTCCGGCACGCCTCGGATGCGCGGGGTGAAGTTCCGGTCCTCGAAATAGCGCAGCTTGGTGGCACGGATCGGCGCCAGCCCCGAAATGAGCACGAGCTCGTCCGTCGATGGCAGCTGCATGACCTCACCCGGCGTCAACAGCGCACGCGCGGTCTCCTGGCGGCTGACCATGACATGGGCCAGCCAGGGCGCGAGCCGATGCCCGGCATAGTTGCGCATCGCGCGCTGCTCGGTCGCGGTCCCCAGCGCATCCGAAATACGCTTCGCCGTCCGCTCGTCATTGGTCGCGAAGGCGATGCGAACATGGCAATTGTCGAGGATCGAGTTGTGCTCGCCATAGGCCTTCTCGATCTGGTTGAGGCTCTGCGCGATCAGAAAGGCGCGGATGCCATAGCCTGCCATGAAGGCCAGGCTGGTCTCGAAGAAATCGAGGCGGCCGAGCGCCGGAAACTCGTCGAGCATCATCAGCAGCTGGTGGCGGCGCTGGGCATTGCCCGGCTGCTCGAGGCGCTCGGTCAGGCGGCGGCCGATCTGGTTGAGCACAAGACGAACGAGCGGCTTGGTCCGGCTGATGTCCGAGGGCGGGATCACCAGGTAGAGCGAGACGGGACGTTCCCCCTCGATCAGATCGGCGATGCGCCAGTCGCAGCGCGACGTCACCTCCGCAACGGTCGGGTCGCGGTAGAGGCCCAGGAACGACATCGCGGTCGACAGGACGCCGGAGCGTTCGTTCTCGCTCTTGTTGAGCAGTTCGCGCGCGGCGGAGGCGACGACCGGATGGACTTGCGGCGCATCGGGCGTGCCCAGATGATTGGTCGCCATCATGCGCCGGAGCGTCGCGACAAAACTGCGCTGGGGATCGGACAGGAAGGTCGCCACGCGGGCGAGCGTTTTCTCCTCCTCGGCATAGAGAATGTGCAGGATCGCGCCGACCAGGAGGGAATGGCTGGTTTTTTCCCAATGGTTGCGACGCTCGAGCGCCCCTTCGGGATCGACCAGGATATCGGCGATATTCTGAACGTCGCGGACCTCATCGGCACCGCGGCGAACCTCGAGCAGTGGGTTGTAGCGCGCCGAGCGCGCATCGGTGGGGTTGAACAGTAGACAGTGCGAAAAGCGCGAACGCCACCCGGCGGTCAGCGTCCAGTTCTCGCCCTTGATGTCATGGACGACAGCCGAGCCGGTCCAGGACAGCAGCGTCGGGACGACCAGGCCGACACCCTTGCCCGAGCGCGTCGGCGCGAACGCCATGACATGCTCGGGGCCATCGTGCCGAAGATACTGGCCGCCCAGCCGGCCAAGCAGCACCCCGCGGTCGCCATGCAGCCCTGCCCGCGCGATCTCACCAGCGTTCGCCCAGCGGGCCGAGCCATAGGTGGTGAGGTTGTTGCGCTGCCGGGCGCGCCACAGCGAACCGAAGATCGCGGCGGCACAGCCGAGGAACCCCGAGGCGCCCGCCAGCATGCCGGCCTTGTCGAAGACCTGCGGGGCATAGGCGTCATAATGATACCACCAGGCGAACAGCGCCCAGGGCCGGTAGAGCGGGAACCCGCCAACGACCAGCCAGGGCTGGCCGAGCTGGGCTTGATAGCCGAGCATCGCCGCCGCCCATTGCGTCGCTGCCCAGACGCCCGCGATGACGATGGCGAAGACGATCAGGATCTGTCCGATCAGCAGCTTGGTCGGTGTCACGAAAAGCCTCCCGCCGGGGCAAATCCCGGCGGCACATGACTCCGCCAAAGCAGCCGCCCATCACAGGGAGGCCAGGGGCGCCAAGCGGCGATTTGCGGCCATCAGCGTCGATGGTTACGCTGACGAAGCGAGCCAATCGTCATGCACTGCACACGCATAAGGGGGAGAATGCGATGACGCCGCACGGGATCGACGCCTGTTCTTCGGTGCCCCTGTTCGTCGAGGCCTATTTCGGTGAGACGCTTCTCGGGGTCGCGACCGCGTTCACCTGGCTTCGGCACGATTGCAAACTCTCGCTGCTGACGAACTGGCACGTGGCCTCGGGCCGCAACCACGAAACCGGGCAACCGACCCAATCGCATGGCGGCGTTCCGGATCATTTGCGGGTGCATGTCCCACTGGCGGACCGAGCGAAGCCGCCGCGCATCGTCCATGTGCCAACGATCGACGCCGAAGGCGCCCCGCTTTGGACTGAGCATCCGCAGCACAGGAAGGATATCGATGTCGTCTCGCTCGAGATCGACGTGCCGCCCTCCGGCTTCGGGCTGATCCCATTGAATGCAATTCCGATGGCACCGCTCAAGCAGCGTGTCGGCATGCCGGTCTTCATCCTGGGCTTCCCGTTCGGGCGGATGGGGATCGGGATGCCGGTCTGGAAGCAGGGTTCCTTTGCCAGCGAACCCTTCCTGGCCAATGGCATGGATCATCGTTTCCTGATCGTCGACACGGCCTCGCGTCCGGGAATGTCTGGTTCCCCGGTGATCCAGCGCGTCCATGGTGCGGTCGAACTCGAGGACAGCTATGGCCGAATTTCCAATGGCGATGGCGCGTGCAATTTCATCGGAATCTATTCGGGGCGCTTCCACACCAACGATCCGTCGGATGCCCAACTGGGCCGCGTCTGGCCCGCCGCCCTCGTGGCCGAAGTGGTCGCTGCGGCGCAGCGCAGGCACGCCGCGACCACGCCCTGATTGCACTCGGCAGTATTTCCAAGCGCGGCGCCGGCGATACCCCCGCCGGTTGTGTGGTCCGGGCTTGCCGCGAACGCAGAGCGCTCCCAAACCTGACGCCTGCGGTATGAAAGCGAATAGAATGCACAAGAAGCGCGAGAGGACGGTACCCGACTTGAAGGAGGCGCTTCGGCGCGTCCCCTGGGCATCGCGCGGCCGCGACACACCGATCGCGCGGCTTGCGCGTTCGATCGTCCCGGTCGGCAACAAGTCGGGCCTTCCCGAGGGGGATCCGACGCTGTCGATGCCGATCCAGGCGGATGAGCATGAAGACTGGACGATGGACATCGAAGGCACCGCCTTCCAGGTCGGTCGCGGCAAGCTCATTACGGCCTGGCATGTGGCCGAGGCGGTCGACATTCCCGGTGGCGACGCGCACTTCTACGCCAACAGCCGGCTGGGGGGTGTCGAGGCACAGCGCCCCTGCCGGATCATCGCCCGCATGAAATTCTACGACATGCGTTTCGAGGATGGTGGTCCGGGCATCGACGCCGGAATCCTCATCTCTCCGGCGGTCGACACCAAAGAGGCTCCCTACGAAGTTCCGGTGGTGACCTGGGGCGATTCGACCCGCGTCGGGGTCGGCGACCGGGTGCTGATCGGAGGATATCCGCTGGGCAAGAACATGTTCTTCTCCAACACCAGCAATCGGGGATTGATCCAGCCCTCGTTCTTCGACGGCATCGTCAGTGCGGTTATCCCCGCGATCCGGCAAGGCGAGACGCGGCTATTCCAGATCAGTTCGGTTGCGCTGGGCGGCATCAGTGGCGGCGTGGTCTGCGATCCGCGGACCGGCGCGGTGCTGGGCATGGTGACCAGCGGCCTGACCACGGCGGAGGGGATCAGCCTGCCGATCACCTATGCGATTCCCAGCGAAGTGCTGCGGCCCTTCGCCGACGCGATCAGCTTCAACGCGACCGATGGAACGCGCTGGCGATAGGCTCTCCGGCGTCTCCACGGCTTGTATTTTCCGGCTGATTCGCCCAGATTGTGACCATGGCCACAAATGTCCAATCAGAAGCGCCCAAGAAGCCCAAGGCGGTCGTGCTCGGCCGTAGCGCGGCAACGGGCGCGGTCGTGCTCGCGCCTGCCGTCGCCAAGAAGGGAACGGTCTCCACGCAGCGCATCCAGGCCGCGGTCAAATCCGCGCTTTCCAAGCAGAAGTAACTTCCGATGGCGGTTGAGACGTCGACGAACGACGTCTTCATCAATTGTCCCTTCGATGATGAATTCGCGCCGACCTTTCGCGCCTTGCTCTTCACCATCATGTCATGCGGTTTCCGCCCACGCACGGCGCGCGAGCTCGACGATGGTGGCCAGACCCGCATCGACAAGATCTACGGCCTGATCGAAGCCTGCCGGTACGGTATTCACGACCTGTCGCGAACCGAACTCGACGCGGTGAACAATCTGCCGCGCTTCAACATGCCACTCGAACTGGGCCTGTTCCTCGGCGCAAAGCGCTTTGGCGGCAAGGCGCAGAAGCTCAAGCGCGTGCTGATCCTCGATATCGAGCGGCACCGCTACCAGCGCTTCATTTCGGATCTCGCGGGCATGGACATCCATGGGCATGACGGGGACGCGATGCGCGCGCTTCGCGAGACGCGCGACTGGCTTGCCAATGTCTCGCGGCGCGAACTGCCCAGCGCCGACCGGGTTCAGCGGATCTATCAGGCGTTTCTCGTCTCGCTGCCCGACATCGCCGCGGCGCTTGAATTCGATCCCGACCGGATTCCCTATGTCGATTTCGAACGCATCGCCGGGGAATGGCTGGTCACGGCGCCAGAAGCCGTCGCCCATTAGCATTACTCCGCGGGCCGGGCTTCACCGATGAGCCGGGCTGAGACGATTGCCCATCGCCCGTCCCTTCTCGAGGATCCCGACAAATACCATGCCACGGATCGTATTTGCCGCCGCCGGCGACACGCTTGTTTTCGATCACAGCGAACTTACCGCGCGCAGCGATGAAATTCGTGACCGCTTCGGCCTCGAAGCCTCCGCTCAGTCGCTATGTGCGGGAAATGACGCCGTGCTCGCGGTCCTCCGCGGGCGAATTGGCGATGGAAGCGGCTGGCTGACGATCACAGGGGGCAGCCTCGCCACCTCCCCACGCAGCTCGGCGATAGCGAAGCGGATCGTCGAAGAACTCAAGCTGGAGGGCTGCGAACGCACCCTGGTCGATCTTCCCGGTGACAGATGGCGCGTCGCCTTGCCGGATATGGAGGGTTGCATCCCGTCGACGCTGTATCACGGGACCAGCGACGCGTGTCTCCCCGATATACGCGTCCAAGGTCTTCAGTTGAATAAGAAGGCGAACTGGGAGCTCGGTCCCGAAGGATCCGCGCACGGCAATCAGCCGGTTATCTCGCTCGCAGCCGAAGCCAATGTCGCGGCGATGCACGCGGTTGAGACGGCGGAGAAAGTCGGCGGCGAACCAGTTGTGATCGAGGTTTGCCGGCCCGCAAACCTGCTACCCGATCACGACGTCATCCGCCTGATGCGACCACTCGACGCGAAGGATCCGGAGGTAGTGCTGGCGACCATCGAAGCCGGCGTATTCGCGACCCCCGACCCGGTGCCCCCAGCGGCACTGATAGGTGCACGGACACCAATAGCGCGGCGAGGATGGTCCGAGTGGAAAGCCGTCGGATAACATCGCCTCCAATATGCGAAAGGCCGCCTCTTTCGAGACGGCCTTTCCATTGTCATCCGAACGCGGACAGCTCAGGCGAGCCGGACCCCCGCGGTGGAGGTCATGCTCAGAGATTCTGCCGCACGCGGCATGTGACAATGAGACATCAGACCACCTCCTTTCCGTTGTTGAACGATGACAAGGATGTCGGCATGCGGCGCGCGGTTTTCAAGCCAAGGCATTGAACGCGCGCGATTCTACAGCCCAGCGGCGACGCGCAGCTCTTCAAGCCGCTCGCGCGATACCCGCTCGACGATATCCCGCAGCGAACGGACGCTATCGAGGATCGCGTTCAGCTCCTCGACGGTGATCTCATAGGCGCTCGAATAGCGTGCCTCGACATAGGCGCGCTTGAGCAGCTGGAAGCGCCGCCGATCGATCCGGTGATCGCGCGGCCAGGCGTCGATCAACCGCGGCTCGCTATCCTCAGCCAGCGACCGCAGGAACTTGATGTTGTGCGAACGCGGGAAATAGAGCGTCCGCACGAGGAGGAAGCAGATATATGCGCGCTCGGTAGCTTGGTGCATGGTGAAGGCGGCATCCTTCAACTTGCCCTTCTCCAAATAGAATTCGGCGCCCATTATCGACGTGTCGATCTTGTCGAGCCACTCGTCGAAATACTCCTGCGCCATCCGATAGGCGTCTGCCGGCGTCAGCGGCATCGGCGTCGCCAATGGATGACAGGGCAATTCGTAGAGAATGATCCCGTCGCGTGCGATATCGGCCCAGAAATACTCTCCGCGCTTGAGCGCCTGGTTCACTTCCGCCAGCGAATGGACGATGATGTTGACCGGCCGGCCGATCGCAGCGTCACGCAGGATGCGATCCTCGGCGACATACCAGTAATGCGCGATGTCGGTCAGGTCGTCATGGTTGACGATCACCAGCAGATCGAGATCGGACTGGTAGCCATTCTCCGGCTCGTCGACCCAGTCCCCGCGCGAGTAGGAACCGAACAAGATGAAATAGAGGATCTTGCCATTCCTGCGGCTGGGCGTGGTTGCCCGCGAAACCGCT
>Ga0164294_10003669_pt1 | contig 13633 bp, 10 predicted proteins | sample GEODES005metaG_FD_111479 | JGI IMG/M metagenome (GOLD analysis project Ga0164294, IMG submission 111479) | Oligotrophic lake water microbial communities from Sparkling Lake, Wisconsin, USA - GEODES005 metaG | ecosystem: Environmental > Aquatic > Freshwater > Lake | place: USA: Sparkling Lake... | reverse complement strand
TGTAGTCAGACCGATAGCGGGCAAGGGAACCTTCCCTTTCCCGGTCTGTCCAGAACACGGAAGGAGTAGCAAATGAACGAGCGTGCCTTGAATTTGGTTCCGATGGTGGTCGAGCAGTCCGCCCGCGGCGAGCGCGCGTACGACATCTACTCGCGCTTGCTCAAAGAGCGCATCATTTTCTGTGTCGGTCCGGTCGAGGACTACATGGCGAACGTCATCGTCGCCCAACTCCTGTTCCTGGAAAGCGAAAATCCGGACAAGGACATCGCGATGTACATCAACTCGCCGGGTGGCCATGTCACCTCGGGTTTGGCCATCTACGACACCATGCAGTTCATCAAGCCGGACGTCAGCACTATCTGCATCGGGCAGGCGGCCAGCATGGGCGCCGTGTTGCTGGCGGGCGGGGCCAAGGGCAAGCGCTATTCGCTGCCCCACAGTCGCGTCATGATCCACCAGCCGCTCGGTGGTTACCAAGGCCAGGCGACGGATATCGACATCCACGCCCGCGAAATTCTCTACATCCGCGACCGCCTCAACGGCATCCTGGCTAACCACACCGGCCAGACGCTCGAACGCATCAAGGCGGACACCGAGCGTGACAACTTCATGTCTTCCGAAGCGGCTCGCGACTACGGCATGATCGACCACGTGCTCGCCAAGCGCGACGTAGCACCCACGGCCTGACGGCCGCCGTGCTATAAATCTTTTCATGCACCCTCGCAGGAGCGCTGAATGAGCGACGATACCCGGGCCAAGGACGACGGCAAGCTGCTTTATTGCTCCTTCTGCGGCAAGAGCCAGCACGAGGTGCGTAAGCTCATCGCCGGCCCCTCCGTGTTCGTCTGCGACGAATGCGTCGAGCTGTGCAATGACATCATCCGCGAAGAGCTCGAAGAGAAGCAGGAGCGCTCCCGCGAGAAGCTGCCGAAGCCGCAGGAAATCAAGAAGGTCCTCGACGATTACGTCATTGGCCAGGACAAGGCCAAGAAGACGCTCGCCGTGGCCGTTTACAACCACTACAAGCGCCTGCAGTCGAGCGCCCCCGCCGGCGAGAAGAAGCCGCGCCCGAAGGATGAGGTGGAACTGTCCAAGAGCAATATCCTGCTCATCGGGCCCACGGGCTCCGGCAAGACCCTGCTCGCCGAAACGCTGGCTCGCTTGCTCAATGTGCCGTTCACCATCGCCGACGCCACCACGCTCACTGAAGCGGGCTACGTCGGCGAAGACGTCGAAAACATCATCCAGAAGCTGTTGCAGAAGTGCGATTACGACGTGGAGAAGGCCCAGACGGGCATCGTCTACATCGACGAAATCGACAAAATCTCGCGCAAGAGTGATAACCCGTCCATCACCCGCGACGTGTCCGGCGAGGGCGTGCAGCAGGCGCTGCTGAAGCTCATCGAAGGCACGGTGGCCAGCGTGCCGCCGCAGGGTGGCCGCAAGCATCCGCAGCAGGAGTTCCTGCAGGTCGACACCTCGAACATCCTGTTCATCTGCGGTGGCGCCTTCTCAGGGCTGGACAAAATCATCCTGAACCGTACCCAGAAGAGCGGCATCGGCTTCGTCGCCGAGGTCCGTAGCAAGGACGAACGGCCGCACGGCGTGGAAGTATTCCGTGACGTGGAGCCGGAAGACCTCGTGAAGTACGGCCTCATCCCCGAGTTCGTTGGCCGCCTGCCGGTGGTGGCCACCCTGAATGAACTCGACGAAGACGCGCTCATCTCCATCCTTACTTCTCCGCGGAACGCGCTCACGAAGCAGTACCGCAAGCTGTTCGAGATGGAAGGGGCGGAGCTGGAGTTCGCCGACAGCGCCCTGCGCGCGGTGGCCAAGCGCGCCATGGTTCGCAAGACCGGCGCCCGCGGTCTGCGCACCATCCTCGAAAATGTCCTGCTGGACACCATGTACGAACTGCCGGCGCTGAAGAACGTCGACAAGGTCATCGTGGACGACGCCGTCATCAACGGCGAAGCTCCCCCGTACATCCTCTACAAGGCCCTTGAAAAGCCTGCCGAGGAACAGCCAAAGATAGCCAACGCCAGCTGATGCGGGCGCGACGGGCGTGAGCATCGCTTATCGCCCCGAGATAGACGGGCTGCGGGCTTTGGCCGTGTTGCCCGTCATCCTCTTTCATGGCGGCTTCGCCGGGTTCGGCGGCGGCTTCGTTGGCGTTGATGTCTTCTTCGTCATCAGCGGCTACCTCATCACCTCTATCTTGCTCGCCGAACATGAAGCGGGCACTTTTTCCATGGTCAGCTTCTGGGAACGGCGTGCCCGGCGAATTCTGCCGGCCCTGTTTCTGGTCATGTTCGTTTGCCTGCCGGCCGCCTGGCTCTGGCTGTTGCCACCGGCGCTGCTCGAGTTCGGCAAGTCTCTCGTTGGTGTCTCGCTGTATTCCTCGAATCTGCTGTTCTGGCAGACCAGTGACTACTTCGCTGCCGCGGCCGAACTCAACCCTTTGCTGCATACCTGGAGCTTGTCGGTGGAGGAGCAGTACTACTTGCTGTTTCCGCCTTTTCTCTTGCTTGCTTGGCGCTGGGGGCGGGGCGTGGCCGCCGGGCTCATCGCCGTAGGGGCCGCGCTCAGTTTCGTGGTCGCCGAATGGTGGCTGTTCGCCGACGCGGCGGCAGCGTATTTCCTGCTGCCGGCACGGGGTTGGGAACTGGGTATCGGGGCCCTGTTAGCGTTTCACTTGTCCGCGCCGGCGCGTCGGGTTCCGCCGCCTTGGGTGGGTGAGCTCGGGGCCCTAGCGGGGCTGGTCTTGCTGGTTTACGCGGTTCTCTTTTTCGATGAGAAAACGCCTTTCCCTGGCCGTATGGCTTTGGTGCCCACACTGGGCACGGCGCTACTCATTGCCTATGCCACGCCAAGCACGGCGCTGGGCCGGTGTCTCGCTTGGAGGCCCTTGGTGGCCGTGGGTTTGGTCAGCTACAGCGCCTACCTGTGGCACCAGCCGCTGTTCGCATTCGCCCGGCAAACCAGCCTTGCAGCGCCTTCGCCTTGGCTGATGGCCGGGCTGGCTTTGCTGTCGCTGTTGCTGGCGGCAGCCAGCTGGAGATACGTGGAGGCGCCGTTTCGCGACCGCCGCCGTTTTCCGCGCCAGCGCATATTTGCACTGGCCGCGCTAGGCAGCGTGTTCTTCATTGGCTGTGGTGGGGCGCTGGTGGCCGGGGGCGGGTTCCCGGACCGGCTCTCGGCGGACCAGCAAGCGCTGGCAGCGTATGCAGACTACGACTACCGCAAGGTCCAGCGCAGCTTCCGCTGCCAGCTGATGCAGCGCCAGCGACCGGTCGACTTCGCACCAGAATGTTTCCCCACCGGCCCCGCCACGGAAGCTGTACTGGTGTGGGGAGACTCCAGCGCCGCTGCGCTGGCTTATGGGCTGCGGCTGCAGTCTTCGACCGTGGCGCAGCTGACCGCTGCCAGCTGCCCGCCCATTCCCGGCGTGCAGTCCGCGAAGGCCCACTGCGAGGAAATCAATACCCATATCCTTGGTTGGGTTAAGCAGCACCGCCCGCGGGTCGTGTTGCTGCATGCCGCTTGGCGGCACTATCGCGAACCTAGCGACCTGGCCAGGCTTGGGAGCCTGCTGGCAGAGTTACGGCAGGCCGTGCCCGCATCGAAGGTAGTGGTGTTAGGGGCCCTACCGCACTGGGAGCCGACCTTACCGCAGTTCCTGCTGCGCGCCGGCATCGAGTTGGATAGTGCGGCTGCTGCCCAGCCCCCTGCCTGGGAAGAACTCCAGCAGGTGGATGCGGCGCTTAGCGCCGTTGCCACGCAGCACGCCGCGGTCTTTGTCTCCGTGCTTCGCCTATGGTGCCCCGAGCAACAGTGTCCTGTGGTCGCTCGCGAGGGGGACCAGTACATGCCCACCCATTGGGATGACGGGCATTTAACCGCGGCCGGTTCGGAATTGCTGGCGGACAGACTCTGGCCAACCCTTGCATTCCGCCCGGCTGGCCCCCAGTAATTTATGATGTAGGCCACTTTGGCCGCTCCCGACTCTCGAGGCTCCCCCGTGTCCAGTACCCCCACCGTCGACGTCCCAGCCACCGCGGAAGTCGCTGCCAAAGGCACCATCCCCGTACTACCGCTGCGGGACGTGGTCGTTTACCCCCACATGGTCATCCCGTTGTTCGTCGGGCGCGAAAAATCCATTCTCGCGTTGGACCAAGCGATGAAGGGCGACAAGCAGATCATCCTCGTTGCCCAGAAGCAGGCGGACGTGGACGACCCGACCGCCGAAGACCTTTATCGCATCGGCACGCTGGCCACCATTCTGCAGTTGCTGAAGCTGCCGGACGGCACCGTGAAGGTATTGGTGGAAGGCTCGGCTCGCGCCACCGTGGACGAACTCATCTCCGCGGAGTTTTTCGCGGCGCGAGTGACGGCTGTGCCGGAAGTGGAGACGTACGACGAACGCGAGATCGACGTGCTGGTGCGCTCGGTCATCAGCCAGTTCGAGCAGTACGTCAAGATGAACAAGAAGGTGCCGCCGGAGATCCTCACCTCGCTGGCCGGCATTGAACAGCCCGGCCGCTTGGCGGACACCGTGGCCGCACACATGGCGCTAAAGCTCCTGGAAAAGCAAAAGGTGTTGGAGATTGCCGACGTGCGCAAGCGCGTTGAGCATGTGCTCGCGCTCGTCGAAGGCGAGATGGAAGTGCTGCAAATTGAAAAGCGCATCCGTGGCCGCGTGAAGCAGCAGATGGAGAAGAGCCAGCGCGAGTACTACCTGAACGAGCAGATGAAGGCCATTCAGCGCGAACTGGGCGACCTGGAAGACGCGCCGAACGAACTGGGCGAGCTGGAAAAACGTGTCCGCAAGGCCGGCATGCCCAAGGAAGCGCGCGAGAAGGCGCTGGCAGAGCTCGCCAAGCTGAAGCTCATGTCGCCCATGAGCGCCGAGGCCACCGTGGTGCGCAACTACGTGGATACGCTGGTGAAGGCGCCGTGGAAGAAGCGCACGAAGGTACGTCACGACATCACCGCTGCGCAGCAGTTGCTGGACCTTGACCACTACGGCCTCGACAAGGTCAAAGAGCGCATCGTTGAATATCTTGCGGTACAGCAGCGCGTGCAGAACCTGCGCGGCCCCATTCTGTGCTTGGTGGGCCCGCCGGGCGTAGGCAAGACCTCGCTAGGCCAGAGCATTGCCAAGGCCACCAACCGCCAGTTCGTGCGTATGTCGCTCGGCGGCGTGCGCGATGAAGCCGAAATCCGTGGCCATCGCCGTACGTATATCGGCTCTATGCCCGGCAAGATCATTCAAAATCTCTCGAAAATTGGCGTGCGGAACCCGCTCTTCCTGCTCGACGAAATCGACAAGATGTCCATGGACTTCCGTGGTGACCCGTCGTCGGCGCTGCTGGAAGTGCTGGACCCGGAGCAGAACGCCACCTTCAACGACCACTATCTCGAAGTGGACTTCGACCTCTCGGAAGTGATGTTCGTCTGCACCGCCAATAGCCTAAACATTCCCGCGCCTTTGCTGGACCGTATGGAAGTTATTCGTCTGCCGGGCTATACCGAAGACGAGAAGCTCGCCATTGGGCGCCGCTACCTGCTGCCCAAGCAGATGAAGGTGAACGGCGTGAAGGAGGACGAACTGCAAGTGGCCGACAGCGGCATCACCGACATTATCCGTCACTACACGCGTGAGGCTGGCGTGCGCAATCTCGAGCGCGAGCTGTCGAAGATTTGCCGCAAGACAGTGAAGCAGTTGCTGCTCAGCCCTGGCGACAAGCCCATTGCCGTGGCGGCAGACAATATTCCGAAATACCTCGGCGTGCGTCGCTTCCGTTACGGCAAGGCGGAAGAGGAAAGCCGCGTCGGGCAGGTGACTGGCCTAGCTTGGACTGAAGTAGGCGGCGAGCTGCTTAGCATTGAAGCGGCAGTGGTCGGCGGCAAGGGCAAGCTGACGTATACCGGCCAGCTCGGCAGCGTCATGCAGGAATCTATCCAAGCAGCCATGACCGTGGTGCGTAGCCGTGCCGAAGTGCTTGGTATCGACATCGAGTTCAACCAGAAGAACGATGTGCACGTGCACGTGCCCGAAGGCGCCACGCCCAAGGACTGCCCCAGCGCCGGCATCGGCATGTGCACCGCGCTCGTGTCCGCGATCACGAAGATTCCGGTGCGCTCCGATGTGGCCATGACTGGCGAAATCACGCTGCGCGGTGAAGTACTGCCTATCGGTGGTCTCAAGGAAAAGCTGCTGGCAGCCCACCGCGGCGGCATCACTACCGTGCTCATCCCGCACGACAACGAAAAAGACCTCGCCGACATCCCTGACAACATCAAGGGCAAGCTCGACATCCGCACCGTCAAGTGGATAGACGAGGTGCTTGAGGTGGCGCTGCTGCGCTCGCCATTGCCGAAGGCGGCAAACCGCCGTGGCGACGCGCCGGCGGCGTTGCCGGCGCTGGCCAAGGGCGTGAAGGCGGCGAAGGGTGCCAAGGCCGCCAAGGCTTCCGCGAAGGCGGTAGTGAAGGCCGCCAAGGTGGCACCCAAGCGCAAGGGCGTGCGGGCACACTAAAACCGCCGTCCTGTGCGAGGGAGCTCGCCGCCGACTGTCTAGAGCAAGCTCCCTTTCACAAGATGCCCATGGAGCCGGGAAAAACCTTTGTTCAGGGCTTGCTGAAAGGGCGGTCGCTGCGTATAGTTCTCGGCTCTCACTGGGGGTGCTTAGCTCAGCTGGGAGAGCGACGCCTTTACACGGCGAAGGTCGGGGGTTCGATCCCCTCAGCACCTACCAACTCCACTTCAACTGAACGAAGTGGTGGGGGCATGCGGAGCGGTAGTTCAGTCGGTTAGAATACCGGCCTGTCACGCCGGGGGTCGCGGGTTCGAGTCCCGTCCGCTCCGCCATTTATTTCGAAGGCCGCCGGGTGACCGCGCGGCCTTTTTGTTTAGGGAGTCTTGCAGCAATGATGCAGTGGATCCACGATCGTCTGAAGGGCGTTGCCTTTTGGTTCTTCATCGTCCCCCTCTCTGTCACCTTTATTTTCTTCGGTGTCGAGGGTGCTATCAGCTTCACCAGCGCGCAGGGCGCCGGGCTGAAGGTGAACGGCGAGACCGTCGATCCCGCCCGCATCCGCGAGAGCTACCAGAACCAAATCTCGCAGCTCGCGCGTGCCTACGAGGGTGAAATCCCCGAGGCCACTCGCAAAGAAGTGCAGGACTCCATCATCAACGGTTTTGTGCAGCAGCAGTTGCTCGCCCAGCGCGCGAAGGATGCCGGCTATCAAATCACCGACGAAGAAGTCGCTGCCTCCATTCGCTCCTTGCCGTATTTCCAGGTGGGTGGCGAATTCAGCCGTGACGCCTACACCGCGCTGCTGCAGCAGAACAATATTTCCATGGCCTCCTTCGAAGAGGAGCAACGCCAGCAGTTGCTGAGCAACCAGTTGGTGGGCGGCATAGCCCGCAGCTCGTTCCTCACCCCGCGCGAAATCAACGAGGTACTGGCCCTGCAAGGCGAACAGCGCGACCTCACGTCTGCCACGCTCCCCATAGCTCCGGCCGTTGCCGCTGCCAAGCCTACGGAGGCCCAATTGGAAGCCTGGTTGCAGGCCCATGTCGCCGACTTCCGCACGGAAGAGGCGGTCGCCTTGCAGTTCGTCGAGTTGCGGCGCGCCGCTATTGCCGCGCAGGTCGTCGTCACGGAAGCGTCGCTGCGCGCCTACTTCGACACCATCAAAGACCGCTACGCCACTGCCGAAAAACGGCGTGCGAGCCACATCCTCATCGAGGCTGCGGACGGCGCGGATGCGAAGACTGCTGCTGCCGCCAAGCAGAAAGCCGACGGCCTGCTGGCGCAATTGAAGAGCGGCGCAGATTTCGCTGCGCTGGCCAAGGCGAACAGCGCTGACCCGGGCTCTGCGGCTGTCGGCGGCGACCTCGGTCTACAGGAGAAGGATTTCTTCGTTGGGCCCTTTGCCGCGGCTGTGTGGGGCATGACGCCCGGTGGCCTACAGGTGGTGAAGACGCAGTTCGGTTTCCACGTGGTGCGTCTCGAGGAAGTGGCGGCCGGTGTCGGCAAGTCCTTCGAGGACGTGCGCGCGGACATCACCCCCGAGTTCCAGATCGCTGAGGCGGACAAGACCTTCGGCGCCTTGCAGGACAAGCTGGAAGAAACTGCGTTTGAAAGCAGTGGCTCGCTGGAGCCGGTGGCTCGTGCGGTGGGCGCGCCCTTGCAGACGGTGGCCAGTTACACCCGTTCGGCGGGTGGTGCGTCGCTTCCGGCGGACAAGAAGCTCATCGATGCCGTGTTCGCCAAGAGCGTGCTCGAGGGCACCAACAGCCGTGCCGTGGATCTCGGTGACGGTCGCTTGGTCGTGGCGCGGGTGACGGAACACTTCAAGCCCGCGGACCAGTCTTTGGTGGCCGTCCGTGACCGGGTCGAGGCCGCTGTAAAGACGGCACAGGCCAAGGAAACGCTGGCTGCTGCAGCACAGGCCGCTTTGCAGGCGGTGGAGGGCGGCGCCACGTTGGCGGTTGCTGCCAAGGGCGCTACATTCACTGCCTCTGGCTGGGTGGACCGCAAGGCCACGGGTGTAGCGCCGGACGTGCTGAAGGCAGCCTTCGTCGGCCCGCGGCCAACGGCCCCGCGCTCTGGGGTGGTGGCTTTGGCCAATGGCGACTACGTGGTGTGGCAGGTCTCGGCTGGCCGTGCTGGGCCGCAGCTGGAAGGTGAAGCGGCTGCTGCTGCAGCGCGCCAGCTGGTGCAGCAAACCCAGCAGCGCGACTTCACCGGCTACCTGGCCGCCATGCGCGCCAAGGCCAAGGTGACAGTAGACCCCGCGCTGTTCAACTAAAGCTGGCTTCTGGAAGAGTCGGGAGCAAGCTCCCGCCTACACAGAATTGTGCCTACCTGTGGGAGCGAGCTCGCTCGCGACGCTTTACTCCGGGAAGCTCATGCCCACGTGGCTGTAGCCGCCGTCCACATACAGCACTTCACCGGTCACGCCGGCGGCCAAGTCGCTGCACAGGAACGCTGCGGCATTGCCCACATCGTCTTGCGTCACGTTGCGGCGCATCGGCGCCACCGATGCCACCTGCGTCAGCATCTTGCGGAACCCGGCAATGCCGGCGGCTGCCAAGGTCTTGATGGGGCCTGCGGAGATGGCGTTCACGCGGATGCCCTTGGGGCCGAGGTCCGCTGCCAGAAAGCGCACATTCGCCTCTAGGCTGGCCTTGGCCAAGCCCATGACGTTGTAGCTGGGAATGGACTTCACCGCGCCGAGGTAGCTCATGGTGAGCAGGGCGCCGTTGCGGCCTTCCATCATTGGCAGGGCGGCGCGGGCGAGCAGGGTGAGACTGTAGCTGGACACGTCGTGCGCAATCCGGAAGCTTTCGCGAGTGGTGCTTTCCACGAAGCCACCGGCCAAGGCCTCGCGCGGGGCGAAGGCCACCGAGTGCACCACGATGTCGAGGCCGTCCCAGTGCTCCTTCAGGCCAGCGAAGGCGCTGTCCACCTGGGCGTCTTCGGCCACGTCCATGGGCAGGCAGAGGGTGCTGCCTAGGCCGGCGGCCATATCCACCACGCGCTCCTTCAGGCGCTCGTTCTGGTAGGTGAAGGCGAGCTCGGCTCCTTCGCGCCTGAACGCCTCGGCGATGCCGTAGGCGATGGAACGGTCGCTGGCGAGGCCAACGATGAGTGCTCGCTTGCCGGTCATGAATCCCATGGCTCGTCCTTAAAATGTATACAAGAGCGTGAATTATAAGGCTTTTTAGGCGCCCGCGCGGGTGTGTACCAGTAGTTTCTGGCCGGGCCGCAGCTTGTTGCTCTTCAGTCCGTTCCAGCGCTTTAAGTCTGCCACTGTCACTGCAAAACGCTGCGCCACGGAATACAAGGAATCGCCGGCCTGCACGCGGTAATGCAGTTCGCGAGGCCCGCGCAGACGGCCCGCGGCAGCCCGCGGCGCTTTCTGCGGCCCCTCTTGGGCAATTCCGCTGGGTGAAGTCGGTGGCCTCGAGCCCACCGTTGCCACGTCGCCTTCAATAACGAGACCGCTGCGCAGTGGGCTGCCCGGATCGACCGGTACTCGCAGCACGGCACCGGGGAGCGGCTTGGCGGGCTGCGTGGGGTTCATGGCGCGCAGGGCTTCCACGGCGGTTTTGTAGTCGCGGGCGATGCTGGCTAGCGTTTCGCCCGCCGACACGCGGTGGGCCGCCACGGACAACCGCTGCGCGGGGGTCAGCGAAGCCACGGCGATTGCAAACTGGTCCGCTACCTGCACCGGTACGTACAGTCGGTGTGGGCCATCCGGGTCCGTGGCCCAGCGGTGGTAGCCCGGGTTCAGCGCGTGCAGTTCTTCTGGCATCACTTTGGCGTATTCGGCGGCCACGCGCAGGTCGAACTGTCCGCCGGTATCTACGCGCCGGAAATAAGGCGCGTCGGCAATGGGTGGCAGTCGCAGGCCGCGGCTCTCCGGGTCCATCAGCAGCGTACGAATGGCCAGCAGGCGCGGTACGTAGGCGCGCGTCTCCGACGGCAGCGGCAGGGCCCAGAAGGTGGTGGGCAACCCAAGGCGCCGGTTCTTCTCGATGGCGCGCTGCACCGCCCCCTCGCCAGTGTTGTAGGCGGCAATGGTCAGCAGCCAGTCGCCGCCAAACATGGCATTGAGCTTCTGCAGGTAGTCCAGCGCGGCGCTGGTGGAGGCCACCACATCGCGGCGCTGGTCTTGCCACCAGTTCTGCTTCAGCCCCATGAGGGCACCGGAGGCTGGGATGAACTGCCATAGCCCCGCCGCGCGTCCCGGTGAATAGGCGTAAGGGTTGAAGGCGCTTTCCACCACCGGCAGCAGCGCCAGTTCCATGGGCAGCCCGCGCGCTTCCACTTCGCTGACGATGTGGAACAGATAGCGCTCCGAGCGTTGGAAGACCCGCTGTACGTAGCTGGGGTGCTTCTCGTACCAGTCCAACTCTTTCTGGATACTGTTGTCCGCTGCGTCCGGCAGCGCGAACGAATTGCGCAGGCGCGTGAATAGCAGCTTCTCAGGCAGCGGTGTGGGGAGTAGTTCTTCTTCGTCGACGTAGGGTTCGTCATCGGCAGCGGGCGGCGCCGAGATGGTGACAAACTTCTGTGCTGGGGTGAGCGGAGACGGGTTGGCGCCGGTACTCGTACCGGCTGCCGTGTCTGGCTTAACGGTAGGGTTGGTTTCAGGCGCCGCCGCCGCCGGTGGTGTTGCGGTGTGCGTGGTCGGCACCATTGGCCAGTCCGGGTTCACGGTTTGCGGCGTGCGCGCTTGGGCAGGGGAGCCCAGCAGCAGCCCCAACAGCAGGGCGGGCGCTAGCTTCATCCGCGGAACCGATTCTTCCACTCGCGCAGAGCCGCAAGCGTAGTGATGTCGTCGTTGTCGGCAGTTGCCGCACCGGCCTCGCTAGTGGCGAGCCCTATTTCCTTCGCAAAGCCTGCCGCAGCTGTGCGTACTGCGGGTACGTTGGTGCGCAAAAAGGGGTTGATGGCCCGTTCGCGTGCCACGGTGGTCGGTACGGTGGCGCGGCCCGCGGCGCGCAACACTGAAACCTCGGCGGCATAGGCCGTTAGCGCCGCGTTGTCCGGCTCTACCACCAAGGCGAAGCGCAGGTTCGAGGCGGTGTACTCGTGTGCGCAGTACACCTGCGTTGCGGGCGCCAGCGCCGCCAGCGCGCCGAGCGACGCATGCATTTGTGCCGGTGTGCCTTCAAACAGCCTGCCGCAGCCGCCGCTGAACAGGGTGTCGCCGCAAAACACGGCGCCATGGCCGGCGTAGGCAATGTGTCCGCGCGTATGGCCGGGTACCGCCAGCACCGCGAAGGAAAGACCCAGCGCGGGTAACTCGACCCGGTCGCCGCCCTGCACCGGGTGGGTAATGCCCTCGATATCTTCGTTGCCCGGCCCGAACACGGGAAGCGGGCCTGCGGGGGGCAATTGGCTCCCGAGATTGGCTTGCAAGCCATGCGCCGCCACCAGCGACGGCACCCCGCCGACATGGTCGCCATGGTGATGGGTGACTAAAATGCCAACTAAAACAAGACCTTGCGCGCGTAGCGCAGCTTCCACGGCGGTGGCATCGCCCGGGTCGACCACTAGCACCTGCTGCGGGTTTGCGGGTGCATGGACCAGCCACAGGTAGTTATCGTCGAAGGCGGGGACGGTGGTAACAACGAGTTTGGGCATCTGGCTATTAAACCCGCTTTCGCCCGCCCCGCGCCACCCGCTATCCTGCACGCATGTCCGAGACCACTCCCGTCTTCACCCCCACGGCCGCGCCCGCTGCCACTTGGTTCCAGTCGCCCTTAGGGGCTTTGCTGGAACGGCAGGAGGCGGGCGTGTTGCTGCCCGCGCTGGAAGGCGCCGTAGGGCTGCACGCGCTGCAGGTGGGGGCTTGGGGTGCGCGCGGCGACTGGCTGGCGGCCTGCCGGGCCCAGCGGCGTACGCTGCTCGCGGCGGCCGGTACCCACGTTGGCCCCCATGTGGTGGGCGAACTCGACCAGTGGCCCGTGCAATCCGACATGGTGGATACGGTGCTGCTGCCGCATACGCTGGACTTCGCTGCGGATCCCCACGCCATCGTCCGCGAGGCCGTGCGCGTGCTGGTCGGTGAAGGGCAACTGCTGGTCTTGGGCTTTGCGCCGTTGGGCACTTGGTATCAAGCGGGCCGGCTACGCCGTGAACCGCTGCCCACGCAGGGCGCGCGCCCTATTGGTGCTAGGCAGCTGCGGGACTGGCTCCGCGTACTGGGCTGCGAAACTGTGGCGGTTCACCACTGCGTGGGCGGTTTGCCTTCAGCTCGCCTAATGGGCGGGCGCTTGGAGACGCTGCTGGCAACAGCCAGCCCACATTACTTGCCATGGGCCTGCGGCGCGTACCTCTTGCAGGCCCGCAAGCAGGTAGCCTCTTTGACCGCCATCCGTCTGCGCTGGCAGCGCCGGCCGTCGCTTATTCGCGGCAGCGAGATGGCTAGCGATGGGCGGCCGCACGCTGTCTCGCCCCAGGCCTCTGTCGCGTGCAGCGGCGAGCCTGCTCGCGCCCCTAAAACCGCTGGAACCTCTGAATGAGCACTCCTTCCGATGTCACCATCTACACGGACGGCGCGTGTAAGGGCAACCCGGGCCCGGGCGGGTGGGGGGCCTTGATGGTGGCGCACACCCCCACCGGGCCGAAGGAGCGCGAGCTATGCGGTGGCGAGAACCCCACCACCAACAATCGCATGGAGCTCACGGCCGCCATCGAGGCGCTGAAGGCCTTGAAGCGCCACTGCGTGGTGGACCTCTACACGGACTCGCAGTATGTGCGCCAGGGCATCACTGAGTGGCTGGCCGGCTGGAAGCGCAAGCATTGGAAGACGGCGAGCGGTTCGCCCGTGAAGAACCAAGACCTGTGGGAAGCTTTGGATGCCGCCGTGCAAGCCCACGAAGTGCGTTGGCACTGGGTGAAGGGCCATGCCGGTCACCCGGGCAACGAACGCGCTGATGGCCTCGCGAACCTGGGTATCGGCAAGGCGCGTTAAGTCGGCAGCAAGCTGCCTCCCACAGAACCCTTGCCCCTTGTGGGAGCGAGCTTGCTCGCGACTCGCGCTAAACTCGCCCCATGCGCCAGATTATTCTCGACACTGAAACCACCGGCCTCGAAGCGGCGGGC
>Ga0164294_10003668_pt1 | contig 13634 bp, 7 predicted proteins | sample GEODES005metaG_FD_111479 | JGI IMG/M metagenome (GOLD analysis project Ga0164294, IMG submission 111479) | Oligotrophic lake water microbial communities from Sparkling Lake, Wisconsin, USA - GEODES005 metaG | ecosystem: Environmental > Aquatic > Freshwater > Lake | place: USA: Sparkling Lake... | reverse complement strand
TCGCCGAGGGTGTCGAAGTCGATGGTCACACCGAAGGGCGTGCCGGCTTCGTCTTGTCGGGCGTAGCGGCGTCCGATGGAGGCGGTCTCGTCGTAGAAGCAGTTCATGTGCGTCTTCAGCAGCGCATAGACTTCGCGAGCCTTGGCGACAAGTTCGGGCTTGTTCTTCAGCAACGGGAAGACACCGCACTTGATCGGGGCGACACGTGGGTGGAAGCGCAGGACGGTGATGGTCTCGCTCTTGCCTTTGTCGTCGGTCTTGACGGTTTCATCGAAGGCCTTCGCAATGATGGCGAGCGCCATACGGTCGAGGCCGGCGGAGGGCTCGATGACGTGCGGGACGTAGTTGCCTTTGAACAGACGCTCGAACCAGGCGCGCACCTCTGCTTCGGGCATTGGCTCGCCTTTGACCTTGGCTTGCTCGGCGGCGAGGCGCTTCTGAATGAGCGCTTCCTTCTGCTCGGGCGTGAGCTTGGCGGCGGCGTTTTTGAGGTCTTCGTCGAAGACTTCTTGCGACTTGGTGCTGGCGTTTTGATGAGCCGTCAAATCGAAGGCTCCGCGCGCGGCGATGCCTTCCAGTTCCTCGGTGCCGAAGGGGAATTCGCACAGGATGTCCACGCAAGCGCGAGCGTAATGCGCGAGGTCTTCCGGCGTTTGCCAGTAATACTCCAGCACGTCGCCGAGGCCGATGCTCTGGTAGAACTTCGTGCGCTGATCGACCCAGTAGCGGTGCCACATCTGCCAGCCCCAGTTCGGCTGCGGTTCCGTCAGATCGGCTCCTTCGCTCCAGGCGGCGACTTCGCCGCTGATGATCTCCACGGCTTCATCGGGCTTGATGAAGAATTCGAGTTCCATCTGCTCGAACTCGCGCGAGCGGAAGGTGAAGTTCTTCGGCGTGACTTCGTTGCGGAAGGCCTTGCCGATCTGGCAGATGCCGAAGGGCACTTTCACGCGGCTGCTGTCGAGCACGTTCTTGAACTGTGCGAAGATCGCCTGCGCAGTTTCGGGGCGCAGGTAGGTTACATCGGCTTCCGTGGCAGTCGGGCCGAGGTAGGTCTTGAGCATCAGGTTGAAGGGACGCGCTGCGCCCAGGGCACCACCGGTTTCAGGGTGGAAGTCCACGCTCGCGGTCACTTCGTCGCTCTTCGTTTCATTGAGCAAAACGATCTCTTCGGGCTTGCCTGCGGAGTCACCCGCGTTCGAAGCAATGAGGAGGCGGACACGCTTGCGGAAGCTCTCAATGTGCTCGCCTTTCTTGATCAGCACGCTGAGCACGCGATCGAGCTTCCAGCCCGTCGGAGACTCCGCACCGGTGTAGTTCATGATGACGCCTGCTTGCGGCTCGACATGATCGGCACGCACACGCTTGTTCGTCAGCGAGCACTCACGCATCAAGTCAGCGAAGGTATCGACATGGCCGCTGGCTTTCCAGATCGCGGGGTTCATCAAGATGCAGGCATCCAGGCCCACGACGTCTTCACGATCACGGGTCATGGCTTTCCACCACGCATCGCGCAGGTTGCGCTTCAGTTCGGCCCCGAGCGGGCCGTAGTCCCAGACGCCGCCGCAGCCGCCGTAGATCTCGCTGCTTTGATAAATAAAGCCGCGGCGCTTGCAGAGGGAGACGATCTTCTCCATTTGCGCGATGGGGTCTGGCTTGGTGTCGGCGGACATGATGTTAGTGCAATGTGTTAAAGTGTAATATGCCCAAAAGGGCGGCGAACTACCGGCATCGCGCCCTGTTCAGCAAGCGGAAAGGCGAGGGTCGGCCGACGGCGCTGAATCGCGCGTGCAAACGCGGTGCGCGATGCTAAGGGGCTCGTTGATGAAGCTTACCTCTACCCTGCTGATCTCCTTGGCGTTCGCCGGCCTGGCGCAAGCCAAGAAGCCAAGTTTTGAAACCTGGTCCTACACCGGCAACGATCTCTACCCCAGCGCCCTCATTTCGACCGCCACCGTGGATTGGGCCACCGACGAAGAGGATGCGGAAGCCGAGATCGGCACGTATGGCGATGAGAATGGCTGGCTCGGCATCACGCTCTACGACGCGCCGGAGGGCGCGGAGGTGACGGTGGAAATCTCCGCCGACGGTGGCTGGATGCGGACCTCGAAACTAACCATCACCACCGAGGACGACGATCCCGAGGTGATGATCATCCCCAAGGCCATTTTTGACTTCGACGCCCTGCACGCGATCAAGCAGCAGAAGCCCGTGAACGTGACCACCAAGGTCACGATCAATGGCAAGGTGATCGGCGAAGAGACCGAGACGATGATCCTGCGCAGCGTGAATGAGTGCCCCTTCATGGTCAGCATGGGCGAGGACGAGGAGCCTGCGGACATCTCCTGGCTTTTCGCGGCCTACGTGAATGAGAACCATCCGTGGATCGACGGTCTGCTGAAAGAAGCGCTTACCACTGGTCTGGTGGACAGCTTCGACGGCTACCAGAGCGGCGACCCTGACAAAGTGATCGCCCAGGTGTTTGCCATCTGGAACACGCTGCAACGCCGGGGCGTGAAATACAGCGACATCACCGCTAGCCCACCAAGCAAGACCGTGGCCTCGCAGGTGGTGCGTTTCCTGGATGAATCGGTGGAAAACAAGCAGGCCAACTGCGTGGACGGCTCCGTGCTGCTGGCCTCCATCCTGACCAAGATCAGCATCAACGCCCATCTCGTCCTGGTGCCTGGGCATTGCTACCTGGCCTTCGACCTGGCATCGAACGATGCCGATGGCGAGACCACCGTGGGCCTGGAGACCACGATGATGGGCGCGGACAACCTGAAGCCTATCGAGGAACTGAAGAAGCTGCCCGCCAAGGCCCGCGAGAAGCAGGCCAGCAAGGAGCAGCAAGCCTCGTTGCAGACCTTCAGCAACGCGCTGGAAGTGGGCAGCGGCGACCTGGAGAAGAATGCGGATAATTTCGCCGAGGACGGCGACCCGAACTATGTCTTCGTCTCCATCAAAGACGCGCGGGAGTTGGGCATCATGCCCATCGCCAGCGGGCTGAAGAAGTAGTTGGCAAGCTAGGGCGGGCTGTTCCCAGCCCGCCGCGACGGCGCGTTAGGACAACGCGCCCTACCTGTTCCTGAACCCAAAGGAACCAGTTGTCCCCGGCCTTCCCTTCCGGTAGTCTCGCGGCCCTTTTCCACCTCCTATGGCACTCGACAACCTTCGCATCCTCGTCACCGGCGGCGCCGGCTTCATCGGCTCCAACCTTGTGCATTACCTGCTGGGCGCGGCGGGCACTGAGCGCGGTGTGACCATCGAGAAGGTCATCAATTACGACATGCTCACCTATGCGGGCAACCTGTCGAACCTGACCGCGCTGAAGAACGACCCGCGCCATGTCTTCGTGCAGGGCGACATCTTGGACGGCGCGAAGTTCGCCAGCCTGCTGCGCGAGCACCGGATCAATGCCGTCATGCACCTCGCGGCCGAAAGCCATGTGGACCGCAGCATCGACGGCCCGGAGGACTTCATCATGACCAACTTCGTGGGCACCTTCCGCCTGCTGGAGGCCGCCCGCAGCTACGCCAAGGAGTGCCCGGGCTTCCGCTTCCTGCACGTGAGCACCGACGAAGTCTTCGGCTCCCTCAGCCCCACGGACCCGGCCTTCAGCGAGACCACGCCCTACTCGCCGAACAGCCCGTATTCCGCCAGCAAGGCCGGCAGCGACCACCTGGCCCGCGCTTATGTTCACACTTACGGCCTCGATTTGGTGACCACCAACTGCTCGAACAACTACGGCCCCTATCAGTTCCCCGAGAAGCTGATGCCGTTGATGATTAACAAGGTCATTCGTGGCGAAAAACTGCCGGTCTATGGCGACGGCAGCAACGTGCGCGACTGGCTCTATGTGGAAGATCATGCGCGCGGCCTTTTCCTCGCGCTGTTGAAAGGTGTCACTGGCGAGACTTACAACATCGGCGGCAAGTGCGAGATGAAGAACCTCGACGTGGTGCACGCTATCATCGCTGCGGTGAACACCGCCCTGCCCGAGCTGAAGCGCAGCCCGGATGAGCTGATCACCTTCGTCAAAGACCGCCCCGGCCATGACCGCCGTTATGCCATCGACTGCTCCCGCATTGAGCGGGAACTCGGCTGGGCACCGCTGGAGACCTTTGCCTCCGGCCTGCAGCGCACGGTGAACTGGTATGTGGCCAACACGGCCTGGATGGAAGAAATCCAGAGCGGCAAGTATCAGCTCCAGCGGTTGGGTGAGGGCTGATTCGGTGCCTGGCGGCCCAGCATGTGACAACACCGTTGGAAGCCAGGCGCTGGCGCGCACGTTAAACCTTCCCAGCACCTCTTATGCGTTTACCCCTTCTTGCACTCGCCGTCGGTTTTGCCTTCTCCCTGCACGCCGCGCCACGGGCGGAGCATGTCTTCATCATCAGCGTGGACGGCGGCAAGCCTGCCGTGATTGCCGAGAGCGAGATGCCGACGTTGAAAAAACTGGCGGCAGAAGGCGCGGTGACCTGGCAGGCCAGCACCATCTTCCCGCCCAAGACGCTGCCCTCTCACACCTCGATGATGACGGGCATGGGGCCAGACAAGCATCAGGTGCTGTGGAACGACTACATGCCGATTCGTGGCTTCGTGAAAGTGCCGACCATCTTCTCTTTGCTGAAAGCGAATGACCCGCAGGCCGTCACGGGCTTGTTTGCGGGCAAGGTGAAGTTCCGCCACCTCTGGCTGGATGGTTCGCTCGATGTCTTTGACTTCGGCGGCCCGCAGACCCGCGCGCCGATTGCTGGCACGCCGGAGATTGAGAAGGACAAAAAGCCCTCGCAATTGGTGGCCAAGCTGGCCTCCGCCTGGGTCAAGGAGCGCAAGCCCGCGCTGGCCTTCATCCATTTTTCCGATCCCGACACCGCCGGGCACAAGAGCGGCTGGGGCAGCCCGGAGCAAAAAGAAGCCTTCAAGGTCACGGATCAGGCGCTGTGGCAGTTCATCCAGGCGTTGAAAGAAGCGGGCATCGCGGACAGCAGTGTCGTCATCATCAGCGCCGATCACGGCGGCCATGACAAGACCCACGGAGAAAACATTCCCGACGACATGATCATCCCCTGGATCGCCTGGGGCAAGGGCGTGAAAAAAGGCTTCAGCATCACCGCCCCTGTCACCACCTACGACACCGCCGCCACCGCGCTGTGGTTGCTCGACGTGCCCGTGCCTGCAGACTTCGATGGCAAGCCGGTGATCAGCGCGTTTGAGTGAGCCCTCGCAGCTTGATCCGGCAGGCGCATGGCAGAGATCGCCCAAATTTTGTCCGTTTCCCAGGGCAAGATGAGCAGGCCATCATCGTAGTGGGCAGTCCCCCCAATTCGGTTCAAAGTCATTTACCCATGAGCATACCCACACGTCGTCACTTCCTCACCACGGCCGCCAGCGCGGCTGCGGCCCCTTTCATCCTGCCCTCCGGTCTGCTGCGCGGCCAGAACGCGCCGAGCAACAAACTGGGCGTGGGCTTCATCGGCCTCGGCAAAATGAACGGCGGTCATCTGGGCGGCTTCCTGGGGCGCGATGACGTGAAGGTGCTGGCCGTGGCCGAAGTGCACAAGTTCCGTCGCGATGAGGCGAAGGGCAAGGTGGACAAGAAGTATGGCACCAGCGACTGCGCCGCCTACAACGACTTCCGCGAGCTGCTGGCCCGCCCAGACATCGACGCCGTCGTGATCGCCACGCCCGACCATTGGCACGCGGTTTGCGGCATCGCCGCCGCGAACGCGAAGAAGCACATCTACGGCGAGAAGCCGCTGACCCACAACATCACCGAGGCGCTGAAGCTGACCAAGGCGGTGCGCGACAACGGCGTGACCTTCCAGACCGGCTCGCAGCAGCGCTCGTCCAAGGAATTCCGCGTGGCCGCTGAGTTGGTGCGCAATGGCGTCATTGGCAAGATTCAGACCATCACGACTTCCTTTGGCAGCCCGGCCAAGCCCAACGCCTATCCTGAGCAGCCCATGCCGGAAGGCCTTGACTGGGATCGCTGGTGTGGCCCAGGCCCGCTGGTGCCATACAATGAAGAGCTGTGCGAGCGTGGTTCCTCCCAGCGCTTCCCGAACTGGCGCATGACGCGCGAGTTCGGCGGCGGCATGATCACCGACTGGGGCGCGCATCACATCGACATCGCCCAGTGGGGCCTCGGTGTGGATGAGTCCGGCCCCGTCGAGGTGCGTGCACCTGCGGATTATGCCAAGGCCAGCCGCGGAGCCCAGTTGGTGTATGCCGACGGCACGGTGCTGACCCATGGCGAAGGTTTTGGCGTGTCCTTCTACGGCACGGACGGCGAAGTCCACGTGAACCGTGGCAAGTTCAAGGTCATCCTGAAAGGCGAGACCAAGTTCTACTACGACAACAAGGACGAGGCCTGCAAGAAGACCACGCTGCTGCGTGAGACGACGATGGCCGAGCAGCAGCTCCTGAAGGATGCGAAGATCAAGCTCTACGCCACCAAGGGCAGCCACCACGACGACTTCCTCAACGCTCTTCGCAACGGCACACGCCCGATCTGCGATGTCGAAGTGGGTGCCACCACCGTCATCTCCTGCCACCTCATGAACATGGCCTACTGGCACGGAGCCAACATCAAGTGGGACCCGGCCAAGCGCGAGTTTATCAGCGGCGGCGACGCCAAGTGGCTGACCCGCGAGTATCGCGGCGAGTGGAAGGTGTAGTCGCATCGCCACGCCCGCATCGGCAGGCGTTCGCCATCCCTGCTCCTGAAACCCGCCACTTTTGTGGCGGGTTTTTTGTGATGACGTTCTTTGTTGCGACTCCCTCTCTGTGTCGGTGTCAAAGGGATTCGTCTCGACATGGTATGGCGAATGTCATACAAAGTCATTACCTGACTACGCTAACAGCATGGAGGAATTGACGTATGAACCCGATCACATGGTTTTATAGGCACCAAACAAGGTTTTCATGGATCGCCACGGCCCTGCTGGGGCTGTGGCTTTTTTTTGGTCACGCACAGGCCCAAGGCGTTACTTGGACACTGCGCAATCCGTTGCCAACCAACGAATACTTGCAGGCGGCGGCGTGGTCGGGCGCGCAGCTCGTGGTCGCGGGGCAGAATGGGATGGTGCTGACCTCGCCGGATAGCGTGACTTGGACGGTCCGGTCTTCCGGCACCAGCGCGGCTTTGACCGGCATTGTCTGGACGGGCTCGCAGTTTGTGGTGGTGGGTGATGGCGGGCTGATCCGAACCTCGACCGATGGCTTGGTGTGGACGGCCCGGACCTCTGGCACGACGAAAAACTTGAAGGCCATCGCCTGGACGGGCACTTCGCTGGTCGCCGTGGGTGACGAAGGGACGGTGCTGACTTCCTCCACGGGCAGCACCTGGACTGCGCGGTTCAGCAACACTTCGGAAGATCTTAAAGCCATCGTGTCGACAGGCTCAGGACTGGTGGCCGTGGGCGAGCTGGGCGTGACGCTGACCTCGGCTTCCGGCACTTCCTGGACATTGGCTTCCCAATCACCATCGCTGACCTTCACCTCGGTCACTCGCGACGGCTCACAGCTCATCGCCTGTGCCTCTAACGGCACTTTGCACACATCACCGACGGGTGTGGTGTGGACGCAGCGCTACAGCAGCGGGCTTAACTCCTTCCAAGGAGTGGGCTGGACGGGCTCGATCGCCGTGGCGGTCGGCTCGGGTGGCAGCATCGTCACTTCGCCAGACGGTGTGGCCTGGACGGCGGTGTCCTCCGGCGTGGATCAGGTGCTTTACGCGGCGGTTCAGGCCGGTGGAACAACCTTGGTGGTGGGCGCGGCAGGGGTCCTTCTCACATCGCCGGATGGCAGCAGCTGGACCAACCGCTCGCAGGTCAGCAGCTCAGATTTGCGCGATGTTGCCTGGACGGGTGAAACCATTGTCGCGGTTGGGACGCAGGGTTCTGTGCTGACCTCGGCCAATGGCACCGCCTGGACGGTGCAAAGCTCAGGCATGAGCGATGATCTCGAGGCCGTGGCCTGGAAAGGCGATGGCGTGGTGGCGGTCGGAGAAAATGGCACGATCCTCACCTCCGCCGATGGCACGGCGTGGACGGCGCAGGTCTCGGGCTCGTCCACACGGTTGCTCGGAGTTGCCTGGACGCGAACGTTAATCGTGGCGGTGGGCGAGGCGGGCGAGGTGCTGACATCGCCCGACGGCGTGGCGTGGACGACGGGTGTTTCTGGCACGTCAGCAGACCTGCGCTCCATCGTCTGGACGGGCAGCCAGCTGGTGGCGGTGGGCACGGGTGGGGCGGTGATCACCTCGGCGGATGGCATCGCTTGGTCCAGCAGCACGACCGCACCTTTCAACGATCTTTCGGAAGTCGGCTGGACGGGCTCCAAACTTGTCGCGGTGGGAGACGCAGACACCGTGCTGACCTCGACGGATGGAGTGACGTGGTCGCAGAAAAGCCTGTCGTTCGGGCAGAACCTGCAAGGCGTGGCCTGGACCGGTAGCCTGTATGTGGCGGTGGGCACCAACCGGACGATTCTGACTTCCCCCACGGCGACGACCTGGACGAAGCCCGTCACCTCATCCACCAAGCTGCCGCATTTGCACAGCGTGGAGTGGATCGGCAGCCAGTTGGTGGCCGTGGGCGATTCGGGCACGATCATGACCAGCGGCACGTCGGCGGCTCCCACGCCCGTAGTTAATTTTTCACTCACCGCGCAAACGGTGGCTGAGGATTTGGGCAGCGTGGCGCTGGGCGTGCAGTTGAGCTTTGCGCCTGCCAGCAAGCTCACGATTCCGTTTCTGTTGACCGGTAGCACTGCCACCAAGGGCAGCAGCGCCGATTACACCATCACCACCACGCCGCTCACCTTCGCCGCTGGGCAGAGCTTCAAGACCATCACCATCACGGTGAAGAATGATGCGTTGGTCGAAAGTCCCGAGACGGTTCGCATTGCTCTTGGCTCGCCAGACAAAGCCTTCATCGGCACGTTGAATGTCTTCACACTCACGATCAACAGTGATGACGTGGCACCCGCCATCACGCTGAATCCTCTGAGCCAAATCGTGGCCGTCGGCGCGCCCGTCACTACTTTCTCCGGCGCGGCCACTGGCAGTCCGCCGCTGAGCTACCAATGGCGGAAGAACGGTGCCAACATCTCAAATGCCACAGGGGCAAGCTACTCGGTGTTCAATGCCCAGCTTGGCAATGCTGGCAAGTATTCCGTGGCCGCCATCAACCCGACGGCGACGGCGGTCAGCAGTGTGGCGGAGCTGGCCGTGGTGGATACGGCGGCGACCACGCGCATGATCGCCCAGGGGCAGACGGCGGTGTTCACCATCAGCGCCCAGGGCAACGGCCTTTCTTACCTGTGGAAAAAAGGCGGGGTGCCCATGAGCAACGGCGGCACGGTGAGCGGCGTCACCACCAGCAAGCTGACCATCACCTCGCTGACGCCGGCGGACTCGGCTGTTTACACCTGTGACGTCACTGGGCCGGGGGGCCTGCTGACCGGCGGTGGCCAGACGCTCAACGTGCTAGTGCCACCCGTGATGAACACCACGCTGTATCCTTCCACGATGATGAGCGATGGCAGCTATAGCTATGTGCTGGGCGCGGCCAATTTCCCCGCCACATTTAAGCTGTCCGGTCTGCCCAAGGGGCTGACTTGGAACAAGACCACCGGGGTGATCAGCGGTCGGCCGGCGGCCTCGGGCACCTTCATGATCCGGGCCAGTGCCACCAACACCGCTGGCACCAGCGCCACCGTCAGTGCCCCGCTCGTGGTTCAGGCCTTGCCGCAGGGCACCGTGGGCACTTTCGTCGGCTGGATTGACCGCGAGCCCTCCGTCAACGGCGATCTGGGGGGACGGCTGGACCTGACCACCACCAGCACTGGAAGCTTCACGGTTAAAGTGACCCAGCAAGGCAAGACCTACAGCGCGGCTGGCATGATGGACACCTCCTTTGGCAACGACCCACAAGTGAATGTGTCACTGCCGAAGCCTGGGTTCCCTGATCTTCAACTCGCCCTGATTATCGAGGGCGGCACGAACAGCCTCACTGGCACCCTCGGATCGGGGGGGCCTGTGGCCGCTGTCGAAGGTTGGCGGAAGGTCACGGACAGCCAAAACAACCCCGCTAGCGAAAGTGTAGGTTACTACGCTTTCGCTCTGAACCTTGATTTACTGGACATCGGCGATCCGGCTCTGCCCCAGGGTGCCGGTTATTGCACCGCGACCATCGAGCTTGATGGCAGCCTCACTTTGACGGGTAAGACCAGTGACGGGCAGGCGATTTCGACCGCTAGCTTCATCGGTTCTGGCGGCCAAATCCTCCTTTACCAATCGCTGTATAGCCACGGCGGGTCCCTGCTTGGTCAGCTAGACTTAACACTCGACAATAATTTATCATTCACCGAAAACAGTATTTCCGGCAGCCCGACCTGGCTAAAACCCGCCAGCACTTCCCGTGCTTACGGCGATGGGTTTGGCCCCCTTGTGCTGGATGTTTTCGGCAAATACCTGGCACCAGACTCGAAGGGTTACGTGATTCTCGGACTGCCCCCGGTCAGCGCTGCCACGAAGCTTCTTTTTGCGGAAGGCGGGCTGGTCTTGGCCGCGATCAATCCCGACGTCAATGCTTTCACCTTCACTGATCAAAACAAGGTGTTCCTGCCCACCGCAGGGGGTCCTTCGAATCCCGGCAAAGCCACCTTGACGCTGAACACTGCCACCGGCCTGATGAGCGGGAAATTTACCCTGGTGGACGGCTCTCTAACCCGGACCGTGACTTATCAAGGGTGTGTCGTGCGGCCGGACAGCGGAGCCGCGAAAGCAGTGGGCTACTTCCTGCTGCCCCAGGTTCCGGTGTATCCTGAAACGATCAACACTTCCCCCATGCTCTCGGGCTTGGTCACGATTGAGTAGTGTTGGTGGCTGTCAGCGCAGCGTGTGCATGATTTCCAGCCGCTTCAGGCGCTGGAAATCCTCGTCGCTGCTGGAGAGCCGGTTGCCCTGCACTTCCAGAAAGCGGTGTGCGGCAGCCCCGATCAAGTTGGAGAGCTGAGGGGAGGCCCGTGCCGCGAGCTCCCACTGCGGCAGGTAGTGGCTGAGCGTCTGGGTGTCGATCTGCTGCATCAGCACCTGCTCTTTGATCAGGTGGTCCACGCGGCTGTCCATCAGCAGCAGTTCCTCCACCTGCCGCGCGGTAGCCTCAGACTCGGTGCGTCCGATGCTGGCGATCAGTTGCCGGACTTCGCTGCGGAAGGAGGCGAGTTTCTTCTCCTCGTCCTTGCCACCCTTGGCCAGTTCCGGCCAAGCATTCTCCTGCATGGTGCGCAGCAAGTCCAGCCAGCGGTCCAGGGCGGGATTGGCCAGGCGGAGATCCATCGCGCGCTTCAGGCAGGCTTGATTGCCCAGAGCGTAGTTGGCCGGCAGTTTCGATGGTTCCGCCGGGGTTTTCGAGGGCAGGGTGGACCAGGAGCCGCTGCTTCCTGTCGACGTGGCGGCGGGCACTGGCAGGTGCGATGTCTTCCGGATCTCTTCGTAGGCCAGGAAACCGAATTTAAAGGCGAGGAAGGCCAGGATCCAGACCCACAGCGCCACCCTGGAACGTTTCTTCTTGTCCGGCTGCGGTTCGCCGAGCTTCATCGTCTTCCACCGGCTGAAGACTCCGCCGCGCTGGCGGCTCATGGCTTTTTCCAGACGGCCGAACCATTCGGCGGGCGTGGCTTGCTTGAGGATGGCGTAGCCTTCCCAGGTCTCGCCGCGGGCGCTCACCAGGTATTCGATCGCGGCTTCGGAGGCGGGGTCGTTCCAGTTCCAGTCCTCTTGAGGGCGGCGCAGGCGTTGGTGCCAGAAGGCTTGCTGATCGTCGCGGAAGCCGGTGAAAAGCATGCCCAGCCGCACCTGCTGCTCCACCTGGGGCAGGAAGCGTTCCCGTGCCTCGCGGTCCAGGTGCGGGAAGGCGTAGTTGATCAGGTTCGTGGCCAGCTTGGGGAAGGCGAAACCGCACTCCATGGCCAGCCGTAGGGCCACCACGGCGGCTTCCGGGCTGTGCAAGGTTGAGGCATGGGTGAGCAACTCGTTGCCCAGGTGGGACATGCTGGCCAAGTCATGCGCCTGCTCCCAGTGGCCGATGCAGGCGTGCGCGATCATGGAACTGCCCGCCTCCATCTCTGCGATCAGTTGCGGCGTGGTCACGCCCAGCGCGGCGAGCGCGCTGCGACCACCCGTGACGCGATGCAGGCTTTCCTGCCAGAGTTGAATGGCCGCGCGGCCGGTTTCCAGGCTGCGGCAGGCGAAGAAAAGCGCGCCGATGGCCTTGGCCAAGGCGGCGGAATCATCGGCGGTCTGCGCCTGGGTGCACGCGAGTTCAGCCTCGATCAAGGCAGGTGGCAGGCTGCGCGAAGCAGCTTCCTCCGGGGCCGGATCAGCCGCCAGCTCGGCTGCGGGAGCCTGAGCATGGTCTTCAGACGTGCTCGCTTGATCGCGCTGTCGCAGCAGAGACAACCCGATTTCATACGCCTCGCGCACGCGCTGAAAGCCCTCAGGATCAGTGTCTGGCCGGTGCAGCTTGATTAGCCGCGCATAGGCCGACTTGACCTCCCGTTCGGTAGCGGTGTCTGGATCGAGATTGAGGATTTGCCAGGGGCTTTGCATGGCTGCATGAAGATCATTCATGGGGACCGTGCGAGGTCAATCACGCTGAGAAAAAGGTTTGCTCCGGGAGGCTATTCACAAACCTGAGGCTGCGACGTGGAACGGTCGATGATCGGGCCAACGCACACCTCTGTGCGACCACAAAAAAGGCGGCTCCGCAGAGCCGCCTTTCAAAGAGGGAATGTGTAGTCCAGCCTTACTTCTTCTCAGGTGTCGCTGCGGGGGTGGGCGCTGGTGTCGCAGCCTTCGGTGCTTCCGTTGCCGGAGGTGCCACGGGCTTGGGTGCTTCAGCAGGCTTGGTTGCGGCTGCGGGGGCTGGCGCAGGAGCAGGTGCTTTGGGCGCTTCAGCCGCTGGCTTGGCGGGGGCCGGGGTAGTGGTTGTAGGCGCCGTCGGCGCGGTGGCTTTCGGATCGGCCTTCTTGGCGTCGTCGGTCGCAGGCTTCACGGTGACCGGCGTAGTCGTGGTGGTGGCTGCCGGCGTTGGCGTGGCCGGTGCGGCCGCTGGCGGAGGAGCGGTGAAGAGTTTTTCACCTGTGGCCGAGCTGTTTTTCTTCGCGATCAGCGATGCCAGCAGCACCGTGATGACGAACAAGCCGCCTGCGAGCCAGCCGGTGCCTTTTTGCAGCACGTTGGTGGTTTGAGCACCCCACATCTGGCTGGTCACGCCTTCGCCGAAAGCAGCCCCAAGGCCCTCCTGGCGCGGACGCTGCATGAGAATGATCAGGATGAGGAGCAGGCAGACCAGCACCTCCAGGACTGTGAGCGACGTGATGAGAAAGTCCATAAAATGGGCCAGGAGTATGGAGGCAGTGCGAGAAATGGCAAGGGCGGGTTTGCGCCTGGCGCGGGCCTGCGTCTTCCCATCTTGCACAGCCGCCTGATTGCTTCACTATGGCGGCCACATCATGGCAGACATCGACACCACCTTCTGGCGCGGGCTGACCCCGCGCGCCCAACAAGCTCTGGCAACGCGTGACTACAGCACTGGCGACATGCAGGCCAAGCTGCACAC
>Ga0164294_10003667_pt1 | contig 13635 bp, 11 predicted proteins | sample GEODES005metaG_FD_111479 | JGI IMG/M metagenome (GOLD analysis project Ga0164294, IMG submission 111479) | Oligotrophic lake water microbial communities from Sparkling Lake, Wisconsin, USA - GEODES005 metaG | ecosystem: Environmental > Aquatic > Freshwater > Lake | place: USA: Sparkling Lake... | reverse complement strand
CGAGTGGTGGGCGGAAGGCGCGCTCGAGTTCCTCACCGATCCGACCAACCAGACCGCGCTGACGCTGCGCGAGAAGGCCGTGTTCCACATCGTGCCGAACATGAACCCGGACGGCTCGCGCCGCGGGCATCTGCGCACCAATGCGGCGGGCATCAACCTCAACCGCGAATGGCATGCGCCGACGATGGAGAAGAGCCCCGAGGTGTTCCTCGTCAAGGCGGCGATGGACGAGACCGGCGTCGACTTCGCGATGGACGTGCACGGCGACGAGGCGATTCCCGCCAACTTCCTCGCCGGCTTCGAGGGCATCGCCTCGTGGACCGACGAACATGGCGAGAAATTCTACGAATATGCCCGCCGCCTCGCCAAGGCGACGCCCGACTTCCAGCTCGACCTGGGCTATGAGAAGTCGGCGCCGGGCCAGGCCAATCTGTCGATGTCGACCAACCAGCTCGCCGAGCGCTTCGGCGCGGTCTCGATGACGCTGGAAATGCCGTTCAAGGATCACGTGGCCAATGCGGACGCCGAGTTCGCCTGGTCGCCGGCGCGCTGCAAGACTCTCGCCCATTCCTGCCTTGAGACTTTGGCAGGATTTATCGACGAGATCTGAGCCGGAGAAAAACCAGAGGGGGGTCGATCATGGAAATCCGCGAGGGCGGACTAGACGATGTGCGGGTCCGGTCGCTGCTCGAGGTGCACTTCGCCGGCATGCTGGCGAACTCACCCAAGGAAAGCACCCATTTCCTCGACCTTTCCGGCCTCGCCGCGCCCGACGTGACCTTCTGGACTGTGTGGGACGGCGAGGATTTGCTGGGCTGCGGGGCGCTGCGCCAGCTCGATTCGGGGCATGGCGAAATCAAGTCGATGCGCACGGCCGCCGAGCATCTGCGCCGCGGCACCGGCGCCAGGCTGGTCGGCCATATCCTGGGCGCCGCGCGGTCACGGGGCTATAAGCGGCTGAGCCTGGAAACCGGATCGGGCGAGGCGTTCGAGGCCGCCCATGCGCTGTACCGCCAGTTCGGCTTCACCGAATGCGGGCCGTTCGGCGACTATCGCGAAGACCCGTTCAGCCGGTTCCTGTCGCGGGTGGTCTAGGCTAGCTTCTCCCGAAAGGGGGAAATCCATGACTCTGCTCGACAAGACGCGGCGCGCACTCGCCCTGATTCCGGCCGTGATCGCCGCTGCCGCGCCCGTGGCGGCGCAGGACGCGCCCGCTTCGGGCTGGCGAAGCATCCGGCTGCACGAAAACGCCGGGGAACAGGACGGCCTGCTGCGCACGGTGCGCCCCATCGGTGCGATCGCTCCCTGGGTCAGCGCGACCGACTTTCCCGCCGACCTGCCGACAGGAAAGGGCAGCGGCTATGTCAGGCTGCGCATCTCGATCGATGCGGCCGACCGGATAACGGGCTGCGAGGTCACGGCCTCCGACCTTGCCCCGCATCTCGGCAACTGGGCCTGCGAACGCATCCGGCTGCGGGGGAAATTCCGGCACGCCCTGTCGCTGGACGGCAAGCCGGTCGACAGCGTGGTCATGATGACGATGGTTTTCGAGCTCGCTTCCGCGCCGCTGCCGATGATGCCGCCGGCACCGCCACCGCCCCCTTATGGATGGGTCGAGACCTATCGGAGCGACCTCAAGCTGGCTGACTTGCCGGAGTCGGCGATGCGGGGAGCAGCCACCCTCACCGGCAGCGCGGTCCTCAACATGAGCCTCTGGCAAAAATCCGACGGGACGTTCGTCAAGCCCGATTGCCGGACCGTCCGCAGCAGCGGGAACAGCGAAATCGATAAGGCGAGCTGTAGCTTGCTGGAGAGCGCCAGCTATAGTTTCATCGCGCCCGGCCGCCGCTATGGCTCGATGCAGATCCGCGTGCACTGGAAGAAGGGCCGGGCGAAGATCGACTATCCTGATCGCGACCGGATCACGCCGCTCAAGTTCAGCGTGGAACCCAGCTTTGCGGCACCTGCCGGGCTTTCCTTCAACGAGGACGGCGGTTTCGCCTTCACCTTCGGCCCCGGCGGGCGCGTCGATTGCCGGGTGCTCTACTCAACGGGCAGCGATGCGATCGATGTAGCGGCCTGCCGCAGCGGGGCGGCACGTGCCCGTTTCACACCCGAGCTCAATCTGTTCGGCGAGGAAGTACCGAGGGATATCATTTACCGGCTCTCGGCAAGCGACGGCCAGCTCCGCCGCCTGCGCTGATCCGCCTGGATCAGTGCATCACCAGTTGCATCACCGGCAGGGCCGGGGTGACATAGGCCATGCGCTCGGCTTCAAGCGCCTCGACATGGGAGAGGCGGTTGTGGAGCGCCGAGGGATCGGGAAGCAGCGAGACCTTCGACGCGGCAGCGGCGCTGCGGCGCGGACGGGCCGGCGGCATCGCGCGGCGGGCATCGTCGGCCATCATCGCGAAGCGCGGCTGCTCCGCGGCGATCTCGGTCAGCAGCTTGGTCGCCTGCTTGGTGATCTGGCGGATGCGCTCCTTGGTCACGCCGGTGTCGAGCGAGATCTCGTCGAGCGTGGCGGTCTCGAAGATGCGACGCTCGACGATCTCACGATCGCGGGTCAGCTTGGCCTCGAGCTTCTCCATCTCGACCGGGTCGACGGTCTTGAAGCGCGGGCCCTCGGCACGGCGCTGGGCAGCATCGGCCTTCTTCGCGCGGGGGCGACGGCGCAGCGCCTCGACACCGACCTTGCGGAGCTGGTCGACATAGGCGTCGATGAGTTCGGAGACGGCGCCTTCTGCCAGGTAATCGGACGCGGCGGCCTCGGTGCGGGAAAGGGCGAACTCGTCCTCGATCATCGCCTCGGGCGAGATCTCGTCGCCGTCGGGCGAGGTGGCGAGGGCCGAGAGCGAAACGGTGGTGGCTTCGACCTTCTTCGCCGACGGGCGCTGGTCGGTCATCAGGCGGAAGCGGAGGCTCTGCAACTCGCCGCGGATCTGCCAGTTCACGAAGGTGGTGAACTGCGCCTTGGTGGGGTCATAGCCCTCGATCGCGCGGTGCACGGCGATCGCGCAGCACTGCTCGGCGTCTTCCCAGTGGGCGGTGAGGCCATACTGGCGGACGAAGTGGCGGATGCGCGGGGCGATCAGCTTGAGGATCTGGGCGAAGGCACGATCGACATAGACGCGCTGGCGGTTGGTCTGCGGGACGTCCTTCGGAGTGTTCTCCAGGACGGTGGCAACGGCGGCTTCGAGTGCGATCGTGGTCTTCGACATGGTCTGCAATCCCCTGCTTCTGCAGCCCCTCGGCTGCTGTCGTGAGGGGTTTATGAACCGGGTCGAGCGCGCCGAATATTCGGCGGGAACCCTTATGGTAGTCGCACCTTACGGATGAATCCGGGGCTGGTTCGGTAAGGTTTTCGTAACTTCTGTTAACGACTCGCAGGCTCCTCTCAGGCGAAGACTTCCTCGAGGAAGTTGCGCATTGCCCGCCAACTGCGACGATCGGCATTCGGTTCGTAAACAACCCCCGGAACGGTCGAAGTTTTACGGTCCTGATCAGTAAAAGCATGGCCGGCATGGCCATAAGCGTGGATCTGCCAGTCGGCGCCCGATTCGGTCAGCTCCTGCGCCAGCGCCACAGTTTTCTCGGGCGGGGCGATCGGATCTTCCCAGCCATGGCAGATCAGCAGCTTGGCGGCGATCGGCGAGACGCTGGCATAGTCGGGCGCGTCATAGACGCCGTGGAACGAGACGCCGCCGAGAATCGGCAGGCCCGAGCGCGCCATGTCGAGCACGCACTTGCCGCCGAAGCAGAAGCCGATCGCGGCCAGCTTCGCCGGATCGACCCGGTCGAAATTCCTCAGCGCATCGAGCGCGGCGGCGAGTCGTTCGCGCAACAGCAGCCGGTCGGCATTGAGCTGGTTCATGTAGACGCCCGCTTCGGGCCCGTGCCGGGTGCGCTTGCCCTGGCCATAGACGTCGGCCGCCAGCGCGACATATCCGAGCTTGGCGAGGTTCTCGGCATGGACGTTGTCGGCTTCCTTCTGGCCGAGCACATTGGGGAGGACGAGCACGCCGGGGCGCAGCGTGGCGACTTCGTCCTCATAGACGATCACGCCTTCGAACGGGCCGCCAGGCCCTTGGTACACGAGAGTCTGTCGAACGATCGCCATGCGCGCTTCTCCTTGTCCCCGCCGCTCCTGCCGCTAAGAGCGCTCGCAACCGGTTGCAAGGAGTTCACATGCCCACGCTCGTCCTGATCCGCCACGGCCAGTCGGCCTGGAACCTCGAGAACCGCTTCACCGGCTGGTGGGATGTCGACCTGACCGAGCAGGGCGTGCAGGAAGCGCGCGACGCGGGCACGCTGATGAAGGACAAGGGCCTCGACTTCGACCTGTGCTTCACCAGCTTCCAGAGCCGCGCGATCAAGACGCTGCACCTCGCGCTCGAATCGATGGGCCGGCTGTGGCTGCCCGAGGAGAAGAGCTGGAAGCTCAACGAGCGCCATTATGGCGGCCTGACCGGCCTCAACAAGGCCGAGACCGCCGCGCTGCACGGCGACGAGCAGGTGAAGATCTGGCGCCGCAGCTTCGACGTGCCGCCGCCGCTGCCGGAAGAAGGCTCGCCCTGGGACCTCGCCAAGGACGAGCGCTACCACGGCGTGGCGATCCCGCAGACCGAATCGCTGAAGGATACGATCGCCCGCGTGCTGCCTTACTGGGACGAGACGATCGCCCCCGAGCTCAAGGCCGGCAAGCGCGTGCTCATCGCGGCGCACGGCAACTCGCTGCGCGCGCTGGTCAAGCATCTGTCGGGCATTCCGGACGAGGAGATCGTCAACCTCGAGATCCCGACCGGCCAGCCGATCGTCTATGAGCTGGACGACCAGCTCAACGCGCTCGACCGCTATTATCTGAGCGAGCGGTAAGATGCGCGGCGCGGCCCCGCTTGCCGCGCTCGCACTGATCGGGTGCGGGCAGGATCCCTTCGTCGCCGCGCAGCGCGCGATCGACGACGGCTCCGCCCGCACCGCGATCCAGAAGCAGCTCGACGGCTATCGGCAATGCGCCGGGCTGCTCAATGGCTTCCTGCCGCTCGAAATCTATGTCGAGCCGGGCAAGCCGCCGATGCCGGGCGTGGCGGCGCTGACCGAGCTGGGGCTGATCCGCGCCGCGGGCAAGCCCGAGGGCAAGGTCGTCACCCGCTACGAACCGACCGCGCTCGCCCAGCCGCTGCTCAAGGTGCGCGATATCGGGGCGGACAAGAAGCCGGTCGAGCTCTGCTATGGCCGGCGCGTGGTCACCGCGGTCAAGATGAAGCCCAAGAGCCTGCCGAGCGATCCGATCCCGCAGCTGACCTATCGCTTCCGCATCGTCGATGCGCCGGCCTGGGCCCGCGACCCGCGCATCACCGCCAGCTTCCCGGGCATGCCCGAGGCGCTGGCGAACGAGCACGCCTCGCGCGACCTGGTGATGTACCTCGACGGGAAATGGGCGATCGGCGAGAGCGGGATCGAACCCTATCTCCACGACATTGCGCTTGAGCGGCAATATTTCGCGCCCTGCCCGCCGGCGACGGGGAAGAAGGTGCATGCGTGCCAGGAGCGGTGATCTTCTGCATCCCCTCCCTTCCAGGGAGGGGAGTTAAGGGTGTTGCCCTCCCCGCCCTGCCTCTCTAGGAACCGCGCTCCAACAGCTTGGGGCAAGACGTGGCACCTCTGGTCGGCATCATCATGGGCAGCACCTCCGATTGGGAGACGATGCACCACGCCGCCAAAGTGCTCGAAAAGCTCGGCGTGCCGCACGAGACCAAGGTGGTCAGCGCGCACCGCACCCCGCAGCGGCTCTACGACTATGCCACGGGCGCGGCCGAACGCGGTCTCAAGGTGATCATCGCCGGGGCCGGCGGCGCGGCGCACCTGCCGGGCATGGCCGCTTCGATGACGCACCTGCCGGTGCTCGGCGTGCCGGTCGAATCCAAGGCGCTCAAGGGCATGGACAGCCTGCTCTCGATTGCCCAGATGCCCGGCGGCATCCCCGTCGGCACGCTGGCGATCGGCAAGGCGGGCGCGATCAACGCCGGCCTGCTCGCCGCCGCGATCCTTGCGACGTCGGACGAAGCGCTGAGCGAGCGCCTGCAGGCGTGGCGCGCGGCGCAGACCGACAGCGTGGCGATCGACCCCGAATGAGTGCGCTGCCGCCCGGATCGACCATCGGCATCCTCGGCGGAGGGCAGCTCGGCCGCATGCTCGCCGTCGCCGCCGCGCAGCTCGGCTACCGCACCCATGTGCTGGCGCCCGACGAAGAGAGCGTCGCGGCGCAGACCGCCTCGAGCTACACTCGCGCCGACTATCACAGCCGCATCGTCCTCGATGAGCTCGCCGCCCAGTGCGACGTGATCACCTATGAGTTCGAGAATATCGCGATCGGGCCGGTCGAGTTCCTTGCCGGCAAGGTGCCGGTGCGCCCCGGCGCGCAGAGCCTGTCGATCGCGCAGGACCGCGCACGCGAAAAGGCGTTCGTCGCCGCGCTTGGCGGGCGGACCGCGCCCTGGGCGCTGGTCGAGACGCGCGAGCAGCTTGAGGCAGCGATCGCCGAGATCGGCGCGCCGTCGATCCTGAAGACGCTGCGGCTCGGTTATGACGGCAAGGGCCAGGTGCGCATCCGCGACGTCGCCGAAGCGGCTTCGGCCTGGGAAGAGATTGGCGAACGTCCCGCCATTCTCGAAGGCTTCGTCACGTTCAGCCACGAATTCTCGATCATCACGGTGCGCGGCGTCGATGGCTCGCTGGCGAGCTATCCGCCGCCGTGGAACGCGCACAAGGACGGCATCCTCGACAAGTCGACCGTCCCTGCCCCCGCCGAGATCGCGCGCCACTGGACCGAGGCCGCCGCGCTCGCCGGCCGCGTCGCCGAGGCGCTGGGCCATGTCGGCGTGCTGACGCTCGAGTTCTTCGCGACCGAGGACGGCCCAGTGTTCAACGAGATGGCGCCGCGCGTGCACAATTCGGGGCACTGGACGATCGAAGGCGCCGAGTGCTCGCAGTTCGAGAACCATATCCGCGCGATCTGCGGCCTGCCGCTCGGCTCGACGGCACTGACCGGCACGCAGGTGGAGATGGAGAATCTGATCGGCGCCGATGCCGATCGCTGGGCCGAGCTGCTCGCCGAGCCGGGGACGCATCTGCACCTCTACGGCAAGGGCGATGCCCGGCCGGGGCGCAAGATGGGGCATGTCACGCGGGTGAAGCGAGCGTAAGCTTCACCGTCACCCCGGCCTTGAGCCGGGATCCCGCTTCTTCTTCGAGTATCCAGAGTTAGCGGGGCCCCGGCTCAAGGCCGGGGTGACGACGTGTTGGGAGCTTAATGCGCCGCCTTCTTCTTCGGGATCAGGTGGAACACCCCGACGATCGCCGCGCCGACGATCAGGCCGGCGATGCCCGCGCCGATCGCACCGACCAGCCATTCGACAAAGCCCTGCGCGAAGGGCACCGCGTGTCCGGCGCTTTCAGCGAGGTGGTGGACGAAGTGCGGGATCGCACCCAGATGGAACACCTCGAGCCCGTGCAGCAGGATGCCGCCGCCGACCCAGACCATCGCGGCCACGCCGATATGCGACAGCGCCTGGAGCAGCACCGGCATCGCCTTGACCAGCCCGAGGCCGATCTGCTTCGCGCCGGCCGACGGCTTGCGGCTGAGGTGCAGGCCGATATCGTCCATCTTCACGATCAGCGCGACCACGCCGTAGACGCCGATGGTGATCGCCACCGCGACTGCCGCCAGCGCGGCGGCGCGCATGCCGATCGACGCATCGGGCAATTCGGCCAGCGCGATCGCCATGATCTCGGCCGAGAGGATGAAATCGGTGCGGATCGCGCCGGCGACCTGGCGCTGCTCGAGCTCGCCCGGCGTGTCGATCGCCGCGACTTCCTCTTCGGCATGATGGCCGGCGAATGCCTCGACGATCTTCTCCGCCGCCTCGAAGCAGAGATAGGAGCCGCCGAGCATCAGGATCGGCGTGACCGCCCAGGGCGCGAAGGCGCTGAGCAGCAGCGCGATCGGCAGGATGAAGAGCAGCTTGTTGCGCAGCGAGCCGAGCGTGATCTTCCAGATGATCGGCAGCTCGCGATCGGGGGTGAGCCCTACGACATAGCGCGGCGTGACCGCGGCATCGTCGATCACCACGCCCGCGGCCTTGGTACCCGCACGCCCCGCGGCGCCCGCGACATCGTCGAGCGAAGCCGCCGCCAGCTTGGCCAGCGCCGCAACATCATCCAGCAACGCAACCAGACCGCCCGCCATGTCGTCCCCTTTTATGAACTGCAGTTCAGCACATAGCGGAGCCATGCTGCGGCGCAACGCTCCCACCTGCACGATTTCTCCTCGCCGCGCGCATCAACGCTGCTGGCCTGGCTGCGAAACCGCAGGTCCGGCGCGACCAGCCCCTCCCCTAACCCCTCCCGCAAGCGGAAGGGGAACGAGCGGGGACAGCGCGTGCCATCGTCGCGCCCCTTCCGCTTGCGGGGGGGTCGGGGGAGGGGCTGAGGTGCGGCCTCTCCAAAACACGACACCGTTCCCGCTGGTGCCGTGTCTTGCGGAAGCGGGGGCGGGCTCCCCTGAGCCTTGTCCCTGCTTCCGCACCTTTGCCCAACGCAAAGCGCCCGCCCCGCGCTATGCGGGACGGGCGCTTCTTTAGCCTTGCGGCTGCGTGCTTAGGCGCGCGTGCCGGTGAGCGGGAAGGCGCCGAAGGCACCTGCCGTCACGGTGCCGGTGATCGTATCACCGTCGACCGTGGCTTCGCCGGTCAGCGTCATCGGCATGGGAACCGAGACGTCCATCGTCCAGGTCAGCGTGTCACCGCTCACCTTGCCGTCCTTGGCTTCGGCGTTGCCCATCGCGCCGGCGAAGGTGCCGGTGAAGGTGTCGCCGTTGCTGGTGACCGTGAACACTGCCGCCTGGTCGCCCAGCGGCGACTTCACGACCGTGTTCCAGCTGCCGTCCACATTCGCCATGAAAGCTCTCCTGATTAGTTGCCGGCCGGCTTGCTGCCGGCCAGCGACGCTGCGGGAACCACCTCAACAGGCAGGCCGATGCTGTCAAGCTGCGGGCGGACCTTCGACGCATCGCCGACGACCACGAAAACGAACTTGTTCGGGTCGAGAGCCGCGCGTGCCGCAGCGTCAAGCTGGGGCACGGTGAGCGTGCGATATTTTTGCGCGATCGTGCCGAAATAATCGTCCGGACGGCGGCGCAGGTCGTTCTGCTGCATGGCGTTCAGCACCGCGTCCGACGTCTCGAATCGGCCCGGCAGCTCGCGAGTCGAGCCGTTGACCTCGCGGGTCAGCTCCTCGTTGGTCACGCCCTTGGTGGTCAGGAAGTCGCGGACCTGCTGCTGGATAGCCTTGATCGAATCGCCCGTCTTGTCGGCCTGGACCGGGGCGCTGATCGTGTAGGGCACGGCATGCTCCAGGAAGGAGAAGCCGCCGCCGGCGCCATAGGACCAGTGCTTGGCCTCGCGCAGATCCATGTTGATGCGCGAGAGGAAGCCCGAGCCGAGCGCCTGGTTGGCGGTCGCCACCGCCAGCGTGTCCGAGAAGGGATCGACGCGGGTCAGCTGCACCGCGACGATCTGCGACTGGGGCGAGTTCGGCCGGTCGATCAGGATGATCTTGGGCGTTGCGACCTGCGCCGAGGCCGTGAAGGCCTTGGTGCCGGCGGCGCCTTCGCCCTTCCAGCTGCCGAAGCGCGCCTCGAGCGCCGCCTTGATCTCGGCGAGCGGACGATCGCTGACGACGAAGATCTTGGCCTTGTCCGGACGGATCCACGCCTTGTGCCAGGCGATCAGGTCGTCGCGGGTGATCGTCTTGACCACGGTCGGATCGCCCGAGCCGGCGCCGAGCTTCGCATAGGGGCTGCCGGCGGCGTAGAGCACGCGCGGCACCATGCGGCCCGACAAGCCCTGCGGGCTGGTAAGCTCCTGGGCGATGCCGGTGAGCATCTGGACACGGACGCGCTCGATCTCGGCCGGATCGAACGCCGGACGCTCGACGACATCGGCGAACAGGTCGAGTGCGCCAGCCAGGTTCGCGCTCGGCGTGTCGACGCCGAGATAGGTGCGGTCGGCCGAGCTGCCCGAACCAATGTTCGCACCCAGGCGCTCGCGCGCTTCGGCGAGCTTGATCGAGTCGAGCGTGGTGGTGCCCTCGTCCATCATGTTGAGCGTCAGGCGCTGGGTGCCGAGCTTGGCCGACGGATCGGCGGCGACGCCGGCGTCGAAGCTCATCTCGATCTGGGTGACCGGCACGGCACTGCGGTTGGCATAGACCAGCTCGATGCCGTTGGAGAGCTTGGTGCGCTCGACCTTCGGAAAGACCAGGTCGCCGATCGGGGCGACGGCGGGCAGCGCGCCGCGGGTGCCCTTGAACGGCTCGGCCTTGGGGCCTTCCGCCGCCGGCTTGGCGGCGGGCGCAGTCGCTTCCTGATAGGCTTCGCGCGCACCCGGCACGACCATCACGGTGAGCGCGGGGCGGTTGAGCCACTTGTTCGCAGCGGCAGTCACTTCGGCCGGGGTGACCTTCGCGGTCGCTTCCAGCTCCTTCTTGAAGAACAGCGGATCGCCCGAATAGAGCTCGCCCGACGCCAGCGCGACGGCCTTGCCGCCGAAGCCGCCGACCGATTCGAGGCCCGAGATTCGGCCCGAAACCTTGGTGGTGGCGACGCGAGTCACTTCGTCCGCAGTCGGGCCGTTCTTGAGCAGATCGGCGAGGATCTCGTCGATGCGCTTCGAGACGGTCGCCGGATCGACACCGGGCTTCACCACCGCCTGGATCATGAAGATGCCGACCTGCGACATCGACTGGACGCTCGACGACACCTGGACCGCGGTCTTGTCCTTGCGGACCAGCTCATTGTCGAGCCGCGAGCTGGCGAGGCCGCCGAGGACCGAGGAGAAGACGTTGAGCCCGGTCGCGTCCTTGTCGTTCAGGCCGGGCACCGCCCAGCTGCGCAGCAGCAGCGTGGCGGCGACATTGTCCTTGATCGTCACCGTCTTGGGCGCGGCCAGGGTCGGCACGGTCACCTTGGGCAGCACGCTCTTCGGGCCGGCCGGGATCGCGCCGAAATACTTCTCGACCAGCGGCTTGGCGGTCTTGGCGTCGATGTCGCCGGCGAGCACCAGGATCGCGTTGTTCGGGCCGTAGTGCGAGCGGAACCAGTTCTTGACGTCGTCGAGGCTGGCGGCGTCGAGATCGGCCATCGAGCCGATCACGTTGTGGCCGTACGGCGTGCTGCCGAGCAGTTCCTCGAGCACCTTGTAATAGACCAGGCCGTAAGGCTGGTTGTCGCCCTGGCGCTTCTCGTTCTGGACGACGCCGCGCTGCTCATCGAGCACGTCCTGGGTGATCGCGCCGAGCAGATAGCCCATGCGGTCGCTCTCGAGGAACAGCGCGCGCTCGAGCGCCGGACCGGGGACCGTCTCGAAATAATTGGTGCGATCGAAGCTGGTGGTGCCGTTGAAATCGGTGGCGCCGACCTGCTTGAGCGGCTCGAAGAAATCGCCCGGGGCGTTTTCCGAACCGTTGAACATCAGATGCTCGAACAGGTGCGCGAAGCCGGTCTTGCCGGCGGGCTCGTGCTTCGAGCCGACATCGTACCAGGTCGAGACCGCGACGATCGGCGCCTTGCGATCGGTATGGACCAGCACGCGCAGGCCGTTCTTCAGCGTGAACGCCTCATAGGGGATATCGACGCGCTTCACGAGCTCGGCGACCGGCACCGGCTTCGCCTGGGTGGCCGGCGCGGCGGCAGTTGCCGTGGCGGGCGCCTGCTGGGCCATGACGGGCGCAGCCGCACCGATAGCCAGCGCGCAGACCGACGCGCTGCAGAACATCCGGAACGATTTCATGTGAGTGTTTCCCCGACGGATCCGTTGAAGCGGCGAGCATAACGCAGTGTATCGCTCCCGCAAGTCAGTTGCGCGCGATACCAATTGCTCTAGCCTGCGGGAAACTGGGCCATTCCGGGGAGATTTCATGCGCCGTACCTCGCTTCTGATCGCGCTTTCGCTTGGCCTGTCGCCGGCGAGTGCATGGGCCCAGAGCGAACCGGTATTCAGCCCCGACGAAGTACGGGCGCATGTCGAGTTCCTGGCCGACGACCTGCTCGGCGGGCGTGACAACGGCACCGAAGGCTTCGACATCGCGGCGCGCTATGTCTCCAGCCGCTTCGACGCGATGGGCTTCAAGCCGGGCGGCACCCAGGGCTGGTACCAGCCGGTGAATATCGCCGACTATGTGCTCGATCCCGAGAAGCCGGCCCAGATCATCCTCGGCGCGAAGAAATTCCCCGGCGGCACCGACCTGCTGGTCGCTCCCAGCCCGCGCTACGGCGACGAGACCCAGACGCTGACGGCAGACGCAGTGTTCGTCGGCCATGGCCGCGACGAGGATTATGCCGGGCTCGACGTGACCGGCAAGTTCGTCGTCACCACCCTCACCCCACCGCCGGGCACGACGCCGGGCAAGCTCGACAAGGCAGCGATCGCCGGCAAGCACGGCGCGCTCGGCCTGATCTATGTCGTGCCGCCCGAGGCGCTGAAGGGCGCCTTCCCCTGGGCGCAGGCGGTCAGTTACTTCCAGACCGCGCAGACCAACTGGCTCGACGCGGACGGCTTTCCCAAGGGCGAGAATCCGGGGCTCAAGATCGGCGCCTATGTGAAGGGCGCCGCGGCCGATGCGCTGTTCAAGGGCGCGCCGATGAGCGCCGCGCAGCTTTATGCGAAGCTCGCCACGCCCGACGGCATGCCCGCCTCCTTCGCGCTCAAGCAGCGGGTCACGCTGGAGCGCACCAGCATCGTCACGCTGAAGAAGAGCAACAATGTGATCGGCATCCTGCCCGGATCCGACCCGAAGCTGGCCAGTGAATATGTCGTGATCTCGGCCCATCTCGATCACGAGGGCACCGATCCGGGCCTGGATGGCGACGACAAGATCTACAACGGCGCGATGGACAATGCCGCGGGCATCGCATCGATGCTCGAGGCCGCCCGCGCCTTCCAGCAGAGCGGCAAGCGCCCGCGCCGCTCGATCCTGTTCGTCGCGCTCACCGCCGAGGAGGACGGGCTGATCGGCTCCGAATATCTCGCCCGCTATCCGGTGGTCGGCAGCGGCAAGGTGGTCGCCGACGTCAATCTCGACATGCCGATCCTGCTCTACGACTTCCAGGACGTGGTCGCGTTCGGCGCCGAGCATTCGACGCTCGGCCCGATCGTCCAGCGCGCCGCGGCGAAGATGGGCGTGACGCTCTCGCCCGACCCGATGCCCGAGGAGCAGCTATTCCTCCGCTCGGATCACTACAGCTTCGTCAAGGCGGGCGTGCCCTCGGTCTTCCTCGTCACCGGCTTCAAGAATGGCGGCGAGAAGGCGTTCCGCGACTTCCTCAAGACCAATTACCACAAGGTGAGCGACGACATCCGCCAGCCCTTCGACTGGCAGGCGGGGGCCAAGTTCGCCAAGATCAATTATCTGATCGCGCGCGAAATCGCCGATGCCGACCAGGAGCCGCGCTGGTACGAAGGCAACAGCTTCGGCCAGCGCTTCGCCAAGGATGCGCCCAAGGCGCCGCGCCCGGCCGGTGCGCCCGCGCCTGCGGCGCCGACCCGGGCACCGGCGGTGATCACGATCGACGTGCCT
>Ga0164294_10003666_pt1 | contig 13635 bp, 1 predicted proteins | sample GEODES005metaG_FD_111479 | JGI IMG/M metagenome (GOLD analysis project Ga0164294, IMG submission 111479) | Oligotrophic lake water microbial communities from Sparkling Lake, Wisconsin, USA - GEODES005 metaG | ecosystem: Environmental > Aquatic > Freshwater > Lake | place: USA: Sparkling Lake... | reverse complement strand
GTGGAGCGGATGCTCGACCACGAATACGGCCTCCTCCACGAGCGGCTGGCAGCATCCCGCGGCGACCGCACCCGGTTCTTCGCGATCGCAGACACTGCCGCGGCGAAGTCGTTTGCCGGGGGCAACGAGTGCCACGCCTGGATGGCGATTCGCTTCCAGCACGCCGTTGGATCGGCGACGAGCGACGTCGTGCTCCACGCCCGGCTCCTCGACTCGGCCAACGCCCAGCAGGCCGACGCGCTCGGCCGGCTCGGTGTGAACCTCGTGCACGGGGCCTTCTCCCACTGGAAGTCGCCCCACTCGTTGATCGAGACACTCCTCGACCACGTGGGCCGCGACCGTCTGGAGATCGACTGGATCCACGTGGCGGGCCCCGCCTTCAAGGCCGTAGACAACCGCCTGCTCGGCCTGCACCTCGTTCGGCTCGGCTACACGCCGGCGGTGCTCTTCGACGTCGATGGCTCTCCGCTGCTCGCCTCGGAATCGATCCGGCATACGCGGGTGCTCGTGGAACGCGGCCGATTCGCGCCGGTGACCAACCTCAACATGGAGATGCTCGACGTCGCCCGCGCGGCCTTCGAGGCGGTGCCTGCCGCGAAGGCCGACACTCCGCGAGCGCCGATTCGCGAGATCATGGAAGTGACGATGAACAACCTCCGCGACCGCGGCACCGCCGAGGATGCCGACTTCCTGGCCCGCGTGGACCTGATCAACACGGTGGGAAAAATGGTGCTCGTCAGCGACATCGGCGCCTTTCACGCCCTCGGTGAATACCTCGCCGACCGGAAGGTGGAGGCCACGGGGCTTGTGCTCGGCGTGCCGCTGCTCCGCGAACTCTTCAACGAAAGCCACTATCGTCGCCTCGACGGCGGCATCCTCGAGGCGTTCGGCCGACTGTTCACCCACAGCGTGCGGCTCTATGTCTATCCGACCCGCGACGTGATCACGGGGCAGGTCGTCACCGCCGACACGCTCACCGTGGCGCCGCACCTCGCCCACCTGCTCGAGCACCTGCGGGCGAATGGGTTGATCCTCCCGTTGGCCCGCGATCCCAACGCCCTCCGTACGTACTCCAGCGAGGATGTGCGGTCCCGGATCTGCTCGAGCGACCCGTCGTGGCGCGACCTCGTGCCGCCGCCGGTGGCAGAGGCGATCGACCGCAACGGCTACTTCGGCGCGAGCTGCCCGGTTGAGTGACACGGGTCACCCTTGATCCTGAGGCGTTCATCTCCGCCTGGAGGCGCAGGTTGTCAACCTTCATCCACGCGGGAAGCCCCGCGTGTGCCCCCCCATGAGACCCATGACACCCATCAGACCCATGAGCGCCATGCCGATCGCCACGATGGCATGCGGCGAGGGCTCCGGCACGGCAGCGACGGCTCCCATCGACAGGGCTGCCGGCGGCTCGTTGTAGTAGCCGACGTTGTACAGCCCGGTGGAGGCGAAATACGAGGCGTCGTTCACGTCCACGATGCCGTCGTAGGTGAAGTCGCCCTCGAGCCACGACGCCGCCTGCGCCGTGTCGAACTTGTCCGCGGCGAGGAAGTTCGCCAGGTCGAGGGCGTCCACCAGCCAGTCGAGATTCGTATCGCCCGGGGCCGCGTAGCCAAACGCCACCGAACCGTCGCCGTTGTCGAGCCAGCCGACCGCCCGCGGCACGTTCAGGAATACATCGGCAGCGGCAACGCTCGAGGTGATGCCGCTTGTGCCACTCCACGATCCACCGTTCCTCCCCGCCACCAACGCCGTCACCAGGTCGGTGGCCGAAAGACCGCCCGCCACAGTGACCAATCCGTTGCCGACATCGACCAGCCCGCCGGCATTCGGGTCGAGACCGCCCACGGTCGCCACAAGGTACGGCGAGAGCGACGTCGTGCCGCCCGCCAGCGGCACGACCGTGCTCGCGGCCAACGCCGCCGCGTTGGCCAGCCGCAGATCGCCCGCGACGATCGTCGTGGTGCCCGAGAAGCCGTTGGCATTCGCCAGCGTGAACTGGCCGGCCCCCCGCTTCTCGAGCGTGCCCGTGCCGCTGATCGTGCCGGCCAGCGACGTGTCGTCGGCGCGGTCGAACACCAGCCCGGCGTTGTTCAGCACGTCGCCGGCGATTCCGCCGATCAGACCGCCGCCACCGATGCGAAGCGTGCCCGAGGAGACCGTGGTGAGGCCGGCATACGTGCTGTCGGCGGTCAGCGTGAGCGTGCCCGCCCCGCGCTTTACCATCGCACCCGTACCCGAGATGCCGTAGTCGAAGGAGACGTCGTCGCCGCGCTCGAACGCCAGCACCCCGTCGTTGGCCACATCGCCACGGATCCAGCCGGTGGTGCCTCCCGCGCCGACCTGCAACGCGCCGGCGACGATGGCGGTGGCACCAAGATAGTCGCTGCTGCCCGTGAGCGTGAGCGTGCCCGCCCCCTGCTTCGTGACGCTCCCAAAGCCGGTGATACGGCCCGAGAAGGTCGAGTCGTTGGACCGATCGAAGACCACTGCCGTGTCATTGAGCACGTCGCCGCCGAGGTCACCGGTGGTGCCGCCAGCGCCGATCCGCAGCCGGCCCTCGAGCACCGTCGTGCCGCCGGTGTGGCTGCTCGAGCCGGTGAGCGTGAGTGTGCCGGACCCGGTCTTCACGATCGTTCCGGTGCCGCTGATGGCTCCCGCAAACGCCGTGTCGTCGCTGCGATTGAAGACCAGCAGCCCGGCATTGGCCACGTTACCCACGATCCCGCCGACCGTACCGCCAGCGCCGACCTGGAGCGTGCCCCGGAGGATCTCGGTGCCGGCGGTGTAGGTGCTCGCCCCGGTGAGCGTGAGCGTTCCGGCGCCGTCTTTCGTGAGCGAACCGCCGCTACTTGCAAGCCCCGACGCGAGCAGCACGTCCTGACCGTTGGTGTCGATGCTGAACAGCTGCCCGGCGGCGGTGCTGAACCGCGCCGAATAGTCGCCCTGGTTCACCGCCGTGAACTGCAGGACGCCGCCGTCAAATGAGATCGCGCCCGTCGCTCCGATGGCATCGCCGCTGCCGAGTGAGAGCACCCCGGCATCGAGCTGCGTGCCGCCGGAATAGCTGCTACTACCCCTGAGCGTGAGCGTTCCGGCGCCGAGCTTCGTCACCCCTCCGGCGCCGGTGATGCTTCCGGCATAGGTCACGTCGTCGGCACGGTTGAAGGCCAGCGTGGCCTCGTTGACGATGTCGCCTGCCATCGAGCCAGCCGTGCCGCCGGCCCCGATCTGCAGCGTCCCGGCGCTGATCGTGATCGGCCCGGTCGAGTCGTTCGTGCCGACAAACTCGAGCGTGCCGGCGCCCCGCTTGAGAAGTCCGCCGTCGCCGTACACGGTGCCGCCGAAGGCGAAGGTGTCGGAGCGGTTGAAGGCCAGGACACCGTGGTTCACCACGTCGCCCGCCAAGAACCCGTTCGTGCCTCCGGTGCCGATCTGCAGCACGCCCTCGTGGATCGTGGTCAGGCCGTCGATCGCGCTGCTGCCGGTGAGCGCCAGGGTGCCCGCACCGCGCTTGCCGACGGCACCCGACCCGGCGATGCGGCCCGAGAAGACCGCGTCGTCGGAGCGGTCAAACACCAGATCGGCGTCGTTGCGGACGTTGCCGGCGATCGAACCCGCGGTTCCCCCGGCGCCGATCCGCAGGGTGCCGGCCGTGATCGTCGTCAGGCCCCCGAAGTCGCTGCTGCCGGTGAGCGTGAGGGTTGCGAGGCCGAGCTTCGTGACCGCACCGGTGCCGCTGATCGCGCCGGCGTAGGTGAAGTCGTCGGAGCGGTCGAACAGCAGGTCGGCGTTGTTCAGCACGTCGCCCGAAATCGCACCGGCCACTCCTCCAGCGCCGACCCGCAGCGTGCCCGACGAGATGGTGATCGGGCCGGTGGAGCTGCTGTTGCCGGTGAGCGTGAGCATTCCCGCACCGAGCTTCGCCACGGGACCCGTGCCCGTGATGATCCGGCCATAGGTGAAGGCATCGGACCGGTTGAAGACCAGCGTGCCGTCGTTGGCCACGTCGCCTCGAATCGAGCCGGTCGTGCCCCCTGCCCCCACCTGCAGCGTGCCGGCAGCGATCGTCGTGATCCCGAAATATGCCTGGCTGCCCGTGAAGGTGAGCCTGCCGGCACCGAGTTTGACGACGTTGCCGAAGCCGCTGATGATGCCCGGAAACGTGATGTCGTCCGCGCGATCGAAGGCCAGGAACGAGTCGTTGGCGACGTCGCCCGTGATCGCCCCCGTCGTGCCGCCGTTGCCGATCGCGAGCGTGCCACCCAGGATCGTCGTGCCAGCCGAGTAGCTGCTCGACCCCGTGAGCGCGAGCGTGCCGGCCCCGTCCTTGACGAGCGAACCGCCGCTGCTGGTAAGCCCCGTGGCGAACACCACGGCCTGGCCGTTGGTGTCGATGCGGTAGGCCTGGCCGCCGACCGTGCTGAACCGAGCGGAGTAGTCGAGCGTGTCGGCCGCGGTGAACTTGAGCGTCCCGCCGCCAAACTGCAACTCGCCGGCGGCACCGAGCGCGTCGAGGCTGCCGAGCGCCAAGGAGCCATCCTCGAGCCGCATGCCCCCCGCGATGACATTGCTGCCGGTGAGCGTCAGCGTACCGGCACCGCGTTTGACGACCGCGCCGGAGCCGCTGATGCTGCCCGCGTAGGTGGAATCGTCTATGCGGTTGAAGACCAGGAGGCCATCGTTGCCGATGTCGGTCGCCAGATCCCCCGAACCGCCGCCCCGGCCAATCTGCAACGTGCCCCCGGCGCCGAGTCCGATCGAACCCGTACCGGAGAGAACGCCCCCCACGATCACGACGCCGCTTCCCGAGATCGTGAGCGTCCCGGAGCCGCCGCCGGAGCCGACCACGACATCACCGGTGTTCGTCCACGTGCCGCCGGTGATCGTGGCGACGCCGACGCTCCCCGCGCCCGCGCCCAGGCTGGCACTCGCATCCCCCACCGCGCCCCGCGTGAGGGTGAGCGCTCCGTTCCCCCCGGCGAATCCAACCTGCAGGCCGCCAGTCGAGGTCCACGTGCCGCCGCTGACCGTCACGGCGCCGCTGCCGCCGCTGAAGGCCCCGACGAAGGCCCCCGCGTTGGTCACCGTGCCGTCGGACACGTCGAGCGTGCCCGAGGCGGCGCCTTCGAGCCCCCAGCCGAGCACGAGGTTGCCCGTCGTCGCCCACCGGCCGCCGGCTACCTCGGCGATGCCAGTGCCGTTGAAGCCGACGTAACTGGTCGCCACCGCCACGCGGCCTCCGGACAGTCCCAGCGCCGCCGTGCCGCCGGCGGACCCGATGACCAGCGAGGCCGCCGACTGATCCACCAAACCACCAGCCGCGACGTCGAGCCTGCCGCCCTCAACGACGGTGTCACCGGCGGAACCCGCGGTTCCCGTCAGCGTGAGGGTGCCGGCGTCGGCCTTCACGAGCGAACCGCTGCCCGACATCGTCGCCGTGTACTCGGTCGCCCCCGCCCCGCCAAACACGACCGTCCCGTCGTTGACCATTCTCGTAGCGATCGTGCCACCGCCTGCAAGCCGCAGCGTGCCGGAGGTGATCGTGGCGACGCCGCGGAAGTCGTTGCTCCCGGTGAGCGACAGCATGCCGGGGCCGAGTTTCGTGATCGTACCGGTGCCGGAGAGCGTGCGGGCAAAGGTCGCGTCGTCCGCGCGGTCGAAGATCAGCTCGCCGTCAACGAGCAGGTCGCCGGCCACGGATCCCCTCGTGCCCCCGGTGCCGACCTGGAGCACGCCGGCCGAAACGGTGATCGGGCCCGTGGCGGTGTTGTCGACGGCCAGCGTCAGCGTTCCCGCACCCGACTTCGTGAGCGAACTCCCAACGCCGGTGAGCGCCGAGGCGAAGGTCACGTCCTGGCCATTGGTGTCGATGCGGAAGGGCTGGGAACCGGAGCCACTCAGGCGGGGCGAGTAGTCGGTCGTATTGGCAGCGGTAAACCGGAGCGTGCCGCCGCCGAACGAGATCGTGCCGGCCGTGCCGATCGCGTCGACGCTGCCCAGCACGATCGCGCCGCCGTCGATCGCGAGGCCGCCGTTGAAACTACTGCTGCCAGTGAGGCTCAGCGGCCCCGCGCCGCGCTTGGACACGGAGCCCGCTCCCGAGATGCTCCCCGCGAAGGTGGAAGACGTTGCGAGATCAAACACCAGCGCGGCATCGTTCACCACGTCGCCGGCGAGTCCTGCGGCCGAGAAGCCGTTGCCGACCTGCAGGGTGCCCGCGGCGATCGTGGTGATCCCGGTGTAGGTGTTGACACCCCCGAACATGAGCGCTCCGGCACCGCGCTTCGTCACCCCGCCGCTGCCACTGATCACACCGGCGTAGGTCGAGTCGTCCGCGCGGTCGAAGATCACCGTGCCGTCGTTGGCGAGGTCGGAGAGCAGTGCGCCGCCGGTCGTGCCGGTGCCGATCTGCAGCGTGCCCCCCGCGCCGAGCGTGATCGCGCTGCCGGCGGAACGGAACAGGCTGCCGCCCACCGACACCACGCCGCTCCCGCTGACGGAGAGCGTGCCGCTGCCGGCGAGTCCCACGCGGAGATCGCCGCGATTCGCCCAGGTGCCGCCCGTGATGATGGCCACGCCAACGCCGCCGGCATCGTAACCAAGCAATCCGTTCTCGTCAGACACCAGTCCGCTGGAAATCGTCAGGGTGCCGGAGCCGCTGCCGCCTACGAAGAGGTCGTTTGCGACGGCCCACTGGCCGCCGCTGACCGCAGCCACGCCGACGGTGCCCACCGCATCGCCCACCAGGCCGGTGCCGCTCGACACCACGCCTCCCGAAAGATCGAGCGTTCCGGTGGCACCGCTTCCCGAGCCGACCACGAGGCCGCCCGCATTGGTCCATGAGCCGTGGCTGACGGCGGCGGTCGCCGCGCCGCCCGCACCAGAACCGATGAACCCGCCCGCATCCGCGACGCTCCCCCCGGAAATCCGCAGCGTCCCGCCATCCACCGTGGTGCTCCCGGTGTAGGTGCTGCTGCCGGTCAACTCGAGCACGCCGGCGCCCCGCTTGACCAACTCGCTCCCAGCCCCGGCGAGGCCGGTGGCCAGGGTCACGCTCTGACCGTTGGTGTCGAACGCGAATGTCTGGCTGCCCGCGGTGCTGAACCGCGCCGAGTAGTCGGTCGTGTTTGCGGCCGTGAACTGCAGCACACCACCCCGGAACGAGATCGGACCGACTGAGCCGATCGCGGTGAGGCTGCCGAGCGACAGCACGCCGGCGTCGATGCGGGTGCCGCCCGCGTAGGAGTTGTTGCCCGAAAGGCGAAGCGTGCCTCCCCCCGCCTGCGTCACGCTGCCGGAACCAGACAGGCCGCCGGCGTAGGTGGCGGCGTCGCCGCGGTCGAAGATCACCACCGCGTCGTTGACGATGTCGCCGGCCAGCGAACCGCTGCTACCGCCCGCGCCAATCTGCAGCGTGCCGGCCGTAATGGTCGTGGCCCCGGAGAAACTGCTGCTCCCGGTGAGTGTCAGCGTTCCCAGCCCGGTCTTGGTGAGCGTGCCGCCGCTGCTCGACAACCCCGAGGCCAGCACCACATCCTGCCCGTTGGTGTCGAGGGCGAAGGCCTGGCCGGGCTGCGTGCCGAAGCGGGCCGAGTAGTCGGCCGAGTTGACGGAAGAGAACTGGAGCACGCCGCCCCCGAACGAGATCGTGCCGGCTGAGCCCAACGCGGAAGCGTTACCCAGCACGAGCACGCCGCCGTCGATCGCCGTGCCGGCGGTGACGTCATTGCTGCCGGCGAGCGTGAGCGTGCCAGCGCCGAATTTCGCCAGCGATGCGCCGCTACTCGTGAGCGCGGAGGCCAGCGTCACGTTCTGGCCGTTGGTGTCGAGCCGATACTGCTGGCCGGCGGCGGTGCTGAAGCGGCCGGAATAGTCGGTGGCGTTGGCGGATGTGGACTGCAGCGTGCCGCCGCCGAACGATATCGTGCCGCTGGAGCCGACCGCCCCCGCACTCGCCAGCGACAACGTGCCGCCGTCGATCCTCGTGCCGCCTGCAAGGTCGATGCTTCCCGACAGCGTCAGCGTCCCAAGCCCGAGCTTCGCCAGCGAGCCGTCGGCGCTCGCGAGGTCGGCTGCGAAGGCCACGCTCTGGCCGTTGGTGTCGATCGCGTACCTCTGCTGCGGGGCCGTGCTGAACCGCCCCGAATAGTCGGTCGTATTCGCGGCGGTGAACTGGAGCGTGCCGCCCGCAAACGTGATCGTGCCGGCCGACCCGATCGCCGCCGCGCTGCCGACCGCCAGCCGGCCGTTGCCGAGCACGGTGCCGCCGGTGTAGTCGTTGCTGCCGGTCAGCGTGAGCCTGCCGCTGCCGACGATGGCCACGTCGCCCGCGCCCGTAATCGCGGCCGCGTAGGTCGTGTCGTCGGAGCGGTTGAAGGCGAGCCGGCCCTCGGTCTGAACGTTGCCGGCGAGCGATCCACTGCTGCCACCAGCGCCAACATTCAGCGTGCCCGCCGCCACCGTCGTTAACCCGGTGTAGGTGTTGTCCGCCGCGAGGGTGACCGCGCCGAATCCGAGCTTGGTCAGCGTGCTGCCGCTGCCGCTGATCACCGATCCGAGCGTCACGCTTCGGCCGTTGGTGTCGAGCACGATCGGCTGCCCGGCCGCGTGGCTGAACCGTGCCGAGTAGTCGGACGAGTTGGCCGACGTGAACTGCAGCGTTCCGCCGCCGAACGAGATCGTCCCCGTGCTGCCGATCGCCGCCGCACTGCCGAGCGATAGGGTGCCGGCCTCGAGCAGCGTGCCGCCGGTGTAGCCACTGCTGCCGGTGAACGTGAGCGTGCCGCCGCCTCGCGTGGCGACGGCCCCGGTGCCGGCGATCGCGTTGCTGTGGGTCGAATCGCTGGCCCGGTTGAAGACCAGCAACCCGTTGTCGGTGATGTCGGTGACCAAGGATCCCGTCGCCCCGCCCGTGCCGATCACAAGGGTGCCGCCGGCGTCGATCGCCACCGTGCCGCCGTTGCCGCGGGAAAGCGTGCCGGCCACTTCCACGACGCCCGAACCCGACACGACGAGGCTGCCCGTGCCGTCGTAGCCCACGACCAGATCGCCGGACGTGGACCAGAGGCCGCCGCTGACGGCCGCCGTGCCCACGCTGCCGTTCCCGGAGCCCACGAAGCCGGTGGCACTCGTGACGGTGCCACCCGTCAGCAGCAGCGATCCTGTGCCACCGTCGAAGCCGACGCTGAGCGTGCCGCTGGTCGCGAACGCCCCGCCGCCCACGGTGAGCGTGCCCGAACTCACGTTGCCGCTGCCGATGCGGTTGCTCGCCGCCGTGACGCTGCCTCCGGTCACCGCCAGCGACGCGCTGCCGCCGCCGCCGGCGATCACGAGATCTCCCGAGTTCATCCACGTGCCCCCGCCGATCTCGACCGCGGCCACGCTGCCGGCGGCGTATCCCAGGGAGGCATCGGTGTTCATCACGACGCCGCCGCTGATGGAGAGCGAACCGGTGCCACTGCCGCCGATTGCCTCGCCAGCTGCCCCCCAGCCCACGCGGAGTGGCCCGAGGTTATTCCAGGTGCCGGCGCTGACGACCGCCGTGCCCACGCCGTGAGAGCCGACAGTGCCCACGGCATCGGTCACGCGTCCACCCGACAGAGTCAGCGTGCCGGCGAGGCCTGCGGTGCCAACCACCATGCCAGCCGCGACATGGTCGATCACGCCGCCGCCGGCCACGTCGAGCGTGCCGCCGCGGATCGTCGTGCCGCCGCCGTAGTCGTTGCTGCCCGTGAAGGTCAGTCTGCCGGCGCCCAGTTTTGTGAGCGTGCCGGCCCCGTCGATGGTGCCGGCGTAGCTCGAGTCGTTGGAACGGTTGAAGACGACGGCGCCATTGTTGGTGAGATCGGTAGCGAGCGCGCCGGACGTGCCGCCGGCACCGATCTGCAGCGTGCCACCCGAGGCGAGATCGATCGTGCCGCTGCCGCCCTTGAGCAGCGTGCCCCCGACGACGACCACCCCGCTGCCCGAAATCGTCAGCAGGCCCGCCGCACCGTCGGCACCGACCCGCAGCCCGCCCCGGTTCGTCCACTTGCCGCTCGTTACGGTGGCGGTGCCGGCGTTGTCACGGCCCACAATGCCGTCGGCATTCGTGACATCCCCGCCAGACACCAGCAGCGTGCCGGCGCCCGAGTCGCCCACGGTCAGGTTCGCCCCCGAATGGCTGATCGAGCCACCGGCGGCCACCGCCAGCATTCCGCCGCGTATCACCGTGCCGCCCCCATACTCGTTGCGGCCGGTGAGCGTGAGTTCGCCGGCGCCGAGTTTCACCAGGCTGCCGGTTCCGGTGATGGCACCGGCGTAACCGACGGCTGCGGCCGGATTGAAGATCACCGTGGCGTCGTTGGCGACGTCGCCCAGGAGCCCAGTCGTGATGGTGCCGTCGCCGAGTTGCAGCGTCCCGGCCATGATCGTCGTGCCTCCCGTCCAGGCATTGCTTCCAGTAAGCGTGAGCGTGCCCGCGCCTCGCTTGGTCACCGAACCGGGGCCCTCGATCACGCCCCCGAAGGCCAAGGCGTCGGAACGGTCGAAGACGAGGCCGCCGCTGACGGTCAGATCGGTGCCGAGGGATCCGGTCGTGCCCCCCGTGCCGATCTGCAGCGTCCCGCCGGACTCGAGATTGATCACGCCCCGGTCGCCGCGGGCGAGTGTGCCCCCCACGACCACGACCCCGCTGCCGGAGGTGGTGAGCACCGCGGCCCCGCCGTCTCCCACGGTCAGGTTTTGGCTCGTGGTCCATCGTCCCCCGCTGACGGTGGCGAGGCCCGCGGCGGACGAGCCGCTGCCGAGAATCGAGTTCGTGCTGACCGCGGTGCCGCCGCTGATGGCGAGCGTGCCCACGGCGGCATCACCGGCCCCGACGACGAGGTCGCCCAGCGTGGTCCACGCGCCGGCGGTCAGGTTCACGGTGCCGCGGCTACCGTTGCCGACGCCGACCGACGCGGCCGCGTTGGCCACGCTCCCACCTGAGATCGCCAGCACGCCGGTTTTGCCCGCGGGGCCCACGACGAGGGCGGACGCGGGCTGGTTGATCGCGCCGCCGGCGACGACGGCGAGCATGCCGCCGCTCACCGTCGTGCTGCCGGAGTAGGTGTTGGCGGCGGACAGCGTGAGCGTGCCGGTGCCGAGTTTCGTCAGGGTGCTGCCCGTGCCGGAGACCGCCGACGCCAGCGACACGTCGGTGCCATTGGTGTCGAGGGCGAATGCCTGGCTGCCTGCGGTGCTGAACCGGGAGGAATAGTCGGTCGCGTTGGAACCGGTGAACTGGAGCACACCACCGCCGAACGAGATCGCGCCCGTCGTGCTGATCGCCAACGGGCTGCCGAGCGACAGCACGCCGGCGTCGAGCTGCGTCCCGCCGGTGTAGGTGTTGCTCCCGGAGAGCGTCAGCGTGCCGACGCCGAGTTTCTGCACGGCACCGGTGCCGCTGATAGCGCCGGCATACGTGACGTCGAGGGTGGTGTTGAACACCAGGGTGCCGTCGTCAACCACGTTGCCGGCGATCGATCCGTCCGTGACGCCGTCGCCGAGCTGCAGGCGGCCGGCCGAAATCGTCGTGATCCCCGTGAAGGCGTTCGCCCCGGTGAAGTTCAGCGTTCCGGTGCCACGCTTCGTGACCGCCCCGGTGCCGTCGATGATGCCCGCATAGGTCGAGTCGTCACTGCGGTCGAAGACGAGCAGGCCGTCGTTGGTCAGATCGGTCGCGAGGTCGCCAGATGCTCCGCCGGTACCGATCTGCAGCGTGCCCCCGGCCCCCAGCGCGATGGTGCCCGAACTGCCGCGATACAGCGTGCCGGCCACGGTCGCCACGCCGCCGCCCGAGATTGAGAGGAGACCGACGCCGGCGTAGCCTGCATAGAGGTCGGCGTTGATGGCCAGCGTGCCCCCCGTGAGCAGCGCGGTGCCGGCACTGTCGCCGTCATAGCCGAGCACGCCGTATTCGGCGGTGACCATGCCGCCCGAGATGTTCAGGCTTCCGCTGCCGCCGCCGGAATCCGGACCACCGGCCCCGACGGAGAGGATGCCGGCGTTGCTCCAACTGCCCGCTGTCACGTTGACCGTGCCCACGCCGCCGCCGTCGCTGCCGATGATGCCGTTGAGGTTCGCGATGCTGCCGCCGGCCAGATTCAGCGTGCCAGCGGCGGCGGTCAGGCCGACGACCACGTCGGCGGATGGATGGCTGATCGAGCCGTTGGGAGCCACGACCAGCGTGCCGCCATCAACCCGCGTGCCGCCGGAATAGGTGTTGGCCCCGGTGATCGTGAGCGTGCCGGGGCCGAGAAACGTCAGGCTGCCCGTACCGTCGAGATCGGCGGCCAGGGTCGCGGCCAGGCGTGTGTTCAGGTCGGGCAGCACAAAGCTGCCGGTGCCGGTGGTGGCGTAGGTGTGCAGCGTATACCCCGCCGCAGACCCGGTGCCGGATGTGACCGTGCCGCCACTGGCCCCCTGGCTGCCGAGATAGCGAATGATCGCGATGCCCGAGCCGCCCGAGCCGCCATTCCCTCCGCCGCCACCGCCGGTGTTGGCTGCTCCCACAGCCCCATCGCCGCCCCCGCCGCCGCCCAGTCCGCCAGCGCCGTTGGTGATGTAGCCCGCTCCTCCGCCACCGCCGGCATACAGCATGGATCGGCCCGTGATCGCGGACGCGACCCCCTCGCCACCGTCGCCACCGGCCGAGCTGAAGGCCTGGCTGTCGCCTCCTGCGCCGCTTGCGCCACCGCCTCCGCCGCCGCCCCAGTTCGTTCCACTCGCGGCGCCGCCATCGCTACCCGCACCGTCGCCGGTGGCGGTGCCGCCGACGGCGTCTCCACCACCGACGTCGGAACCGGCACCGCCGCCCGAGGCTCCGACCAGCCCGTTGCCCCGGGAGTTGCCGCCGCCACCACCGCCGGCCGAGGTCGCGAGGAAGCCAAGGCTGCTCGCTTCGCCGGTCGCCCCGAACGAGGAACTCCCGCCGGCGCCACCGCGTCCCACCACGATGCCATACGTTCCCGAAAGCAGCGCTGCCGATCCGGAGAGGAAGCCGCCGGCACCACCGCCGCCGCCGCCATACCCCTCGCCGCCGCCACCACCGCCGCCCACGACGAGATACTCGGCCACGAACTCGAGGGAGAACGTCGCGTCGGCCTCGAGGGTGCCGCTGCCGGCGATCACGGCCGAACCGCTGGTGGCGTTGAAGCCGACAGGACCGGTGATCGTGCCGCTGAGCGTGGTGGTCTGCGCGGCCACCGGCACGGCGCGGCCCAGCAACGCCCCGAACAAAAAGAGGGTCGCAACGACCATGCGGCCGGCGACGTTTCGAACCATGCGTGCATCGAACATGAAGGGCTCCGTGCGACCAGCCGGTCGCTGTCCGGTCATCCGACGGTCTGCGTGAGAATGCTGCTCTCACTCATCCGGTATGTGGTGTTCCCCAGGAATCTGGCCTTGATCGAGTGCGAGCCCGTGGAGAGGGCCGACGTGGTGAACGCCGCCCGGTAGAGGCCGCTCACGAGGGCCAGCGTGCCCCTGCCAAGAAGCGTGCTGCCGTCCCAGAACTCGACCTCGCCGGTCGGGGCGATCCCGCCCGCCGCCACGCTCACGGTCGCCGTCAACGTCACCGCCTGCCCGAGGGTCGAGGCCGGCAGCGAACTGGCGAGT